>Ga0137409_10004633_pt1 | contig 14427 bp, 9 predicted proteins | sample CZODoug1_16funga_FD_122059 | JGI IMG/M metagenome (GOLD analysis project Ga0137409, IMG submission 122059) | Vadose zone soil fungal communities from Angelo Coast Range Reserve, California, USA - CZODoug1_16fungal (Hybrid Assembly) | ecosystem: Environmental > Terrestrial > Soil > Vadose zone... | reverse complement strand
ACGAACACGATCGGGATTTCCTTCAGGGTGAACCCTTTGCGCCATGCCCTCACGCTCATTTCGATCTGAAACGCGTACCCGTTGGAGCGGACCCGCGACAGGTCGATCGCCTCGAGCACCCGCCTGCGAAAACACTTGAACCCTCCCGTCAGGTCCCAGATCCGCAGACCCGTGAACCAGCGGGCGTAGATGTTCGCACAATATGATAGCAACAACCGCCCCATCGGCCAGTTGACGACCGTCACCCTCCCGTTCAGGTAGCGTGAGCCGAGCACCAGATCGGCCTGGACGACCGCCTTGAGAAACTCCTTTAAGTGTGCGGGGTCATGGGAGAAGTCCGCGTCCATCTCGAACACGTAGTCGTAGCCCCGCTCGAGCGCCCACCGAAAGCCCGTGATATACGCGGTGCCGAGGCCGAGCTTCCCTGCCCGATGCAGCACGTGGACGCGGGGCTCCTTGGCGGCTAGCGCATCGGCGATCTGACCCGTGCCGTCCGGGGAGTTGTCATCGACCACGAGGATCTCGAGGCGTGGGTCCTGCGCCAGGACTTGTGGGACGAGGGTGGGGACGTTCCCAGCCTCGTTGTAGGTGGGGATGACGACCAGCGCCCGCTCACCCATGCGCGGCGCGCCGGGGGAGCGCCACGGCCGCGAGCAGCGCGATGAAGAGCGCGACGAGCGACGCGATGGTCAGCGTCCGGCCCAGCTCGTAGAGCTTCGAGTGGAACGTGAGGTCCACCACCTTGGCTCCCGCCGGGACTGCCACCGTGAGCAGGGTGTAGTCGCCCCGCAGCACCTGGGCCGGCCGGCCGTCGGCCGTGGCCTGCCAGTCGGGATACCAGTTCTCGGCGATCAGCAGGTAGCCGGGTTGGGGGGGAGCGGGGTCGAGCGTCACGGTCATGCGTCCGGGCTGCCATCCGGTCACCGCGGCGCGCGAGGCGCTCGGCGGAGGCAACTCCATCTGCTTCAGAGGCTCCGGCGTGATCGGTTGATCGTTCGTGAAGAGCACGATCCGGGAGAAGTCCATGCGCGGATGGAGCAGCGTCGGGATGATGGCCGCCGAGTCTACCTTGATCGCCGCGGGGACCACGCGGGCGTAGGGCGCCGGGGCCAAGCGCTCGAACAGGCGGGCCCGCCCGGCGTCTCCGTTCAGAATCGGCACGGTGTCGAGGACGCGGCGGAAGCCCGGGATCGAGTCGAGCTGGCCCGCGGGCGTGATCGCATAGCGCACGGCGAGTAGGTCCCACAGCGGTAGGAACCCGAGGTTCTTCCACTCGCCCTTGCCACCGAGTAACTCGTCGTAGTAACGCAGCTCGTTGCCGTGGTAGCCCAGCACCTGGGGAACGTCGAACGTCGCCAGCACCGACCCGGGATAGGCGCCGAAATCGAGGACGCGATATGGCGGAGGCGTTGCGGCCACGTGGTCGATGAGCGGATCCCGGCCATACGGCTTCATGTAGCTCCAGAACTGGTGCGCGTTAAGCCACAGATCGGTCCCGACGATCAGGATCAATGCGAGCGCCCGCAGCCGCGGGGTGAGACGGCGTGACCCGTAGTCGAGCACCGCTGCGACGCCCACCAGGGCGAGCCCGCTCGAGACCGCCCCCCAAAGAATGGCGGACTGAGCGGCCTGCGCCGCCGCGATCGTATTACGTCCGGTCACGGCCTGCAGTCCCGCCGCGAGGCTCTCGGCGACGTGGCCGAGCACGCCGGTGAGGCCGAGGAGCGTGATCGCGGCCCCGACGATCAACGCCGGCGTCATGGTCCGCCGACCTTCTCGCGCTAGGGCGCGCTCGACGCCGAGTCCGGCAAACAGCGCCGTCACGAGCGCGACTACGAAAAAGGCCTGTCCCGGCGCGCGGGTTTTCTTGACCAGCGGCATGATGGCCCACCACACCTGGTAGAACGGCGTGGCCGCGCCCAGACTGATCAGCAGGAAGAGGAGCCCGATTCCGCCGACCCACCAGACGAACCGTCGGCGTTCGCGCGCCGTCACGCCGAACACCGCCAGCGCGACGACCGGCAGCCCGAGGTACTCGGAATGCAGCTTGAGGGGGTTCGAGCCCCAATATGTCCCCCGGGGCGTCAAGCCTGCGAAGTTCTTGAGAAAGAACTCGGAGACGTGGCTCCACGGAATCGCGTACGACGTCGAACCCTCAAACCCGTGGTAACCCTGGGCGCGCGGCGAGAACGGGATGTATTCGAAGAACGGCAGGATCTGGATGGCGGCGACCCCGAACGCGATCAGCACGGCCACGAGTCCCACCCCAAGCCGCAGCGCTCGCGCCCCTGCCCCGGAGTCACCCGCTTCCTCGAAGGTCAGGTAGAGCGCGAATAGCCCTGTAGCGATGAGCGAGTAATACGCCAGCTGGAAATGGCCGAGCAAGGTGAGCGCCGTCGCCGCCGCCAGCAACGGGTAGCCCTCCCAGCGCCGGTCGCGGAGCGCCAGCACCAGCGCGAGCAGCATGACCGGCAGCATTGCGGAGGCGAACAGCTTCCCGTCGTGCCCCGGCGAGGGATACGATGCGATGAGTCCCGACAGCTCGTAGGCGAGCCCGCCGATCACGCAGCCGATCCACCCCACCCGCAGGCGCCGGAGCAGCAGGTAGGTGAAGAGGCCGGCGAGGATGTAGTGTACGAAGAAGCTCACGTTGCCGGCGGTCGTTGCGGGAACGATGAAGCGCAACAACCAGGTGGGATAGAACATGTCCCCGTGTCCGGCAGCGACGAACGGTAAGCCGCCGAACACTTCCGGATCCCAGAGCGGCAGGTGACCCATGCGCTTGTACCAGGCGGCGCCCCACGCATGGAACGGGATTCCCGACAGGTACTGGTCGCTCAATGGGCTTGCAAGCCACAATCCGTGCAGCATCGGGAGCGACAGGAGAGCCGGCCACAGAGTGAAGGCTGCGAGCGCCCAGAGCGTGGGGCGATTCGGCTCGAACGGGGACGCCGATGCTGAATTGCTCACGGGGACTCCTGAGGGCGGTGTCGGAGCGGCAGGGTCACGAGCGCAGCCGCGGCTTCCATGGCGGTGAGCAGGATCCGGGATGCGACGCTCAAGGCGAGCGCGGGGCCGCTGCCGAGGACCGGGGCCAGCAGCCCGATGAGCACCAGCTCCCGGACCCCTACCCCGCCGGGCGCGAACAGGGCCAGCAGGCCGAGAATGTACCCGAGGGTGAACGCCCCCACGGCGGTGCCGAGCGGGAGCTGCGCGTCAGGCAGGAGTCCTCGACACAGCATCCAGAGGGAGGCTCCATACGTCCCCCAGCTGAGCACCGTCAGGAGCGTACTCGCGAGCACGGCGGACAGGCCGAGAGGCCCGAGCGGAGCGGCCGCGTTCACGAGCCGTCCCAGCCGCTGGGCCGTTGGGCGCCAGGCGAGCAGGGCGATGGTGGCCAGCGCGGCGCATCCAGCGAGCACCAGGCGGAACGGCGGCGCCGCTTGCGGGGTCACCGCCGCGACTACGGCGACGCCACTGCCCAGGGCCACGGCCTGGATCACGACCGCGGACGCGGTCGCCGGGCCTGCGGGCACGCCTGCCTGTTGGGCCAGCACGAGCAGCCCGGCCACGCTCCACACCTTCCCCGGAACGTAGCGTCCAAGATTCGCGAGGGTCCAAATACGGGCCGCCGTGCCGAAGCGAAGTCGTTGGCCCCAGCCGGCCAGGATGCGGCGCCACGACTCGATCTGCATCACGTAGGTCACGCACACCATGAAGGCTGCGGCGCAAATCCACGCCGGCGCGATCGTGAGCGCGACGTGGAGGGAACGGAACTCGGTCCAGTTGCGCGTGATCGAGCGACCCACAAACGCCACGACGGCGAGCGTGACAAGGCCCTGGACGGCCCAGAGCCAACGCCGGACGCTCGCAGTGGAAGGAAGGGTCAGCGCGGCGCTCAGGTCTTGGCGAACTTGTAGACGACGGACCGCGCGAGCAGCCAGGGCGCGGGAATAGGTGGGTAGAAGTAGCTACCGCCCCAATCCTCGAGCCGAAAGCCGTTCATCTCGCCGAGACGTGAGATGGTCTGTCGCGTCCAGCTGTAGACATGTCCCCATTTGTCAGGCACGTGGAAGAGGTTCCAGATGATCTCCTTCACGTGGTAGGGGTTCGGCACCGACACGATCCACAGGCCGCCGGGACGCAGCACGCGATAGATCTCACCGGCCGTGTTGTAGGCAGTCGGGGTGTGCTCGAGTACCTCGATCATGAATACATAGTCGAACGACGCGTCGGCGAACGGCAGCCCGGACGTGATGTCATGAATGAGGATGTCGGGCCCCGCGAACTCCGGAGCGATGTCGAGACCCTGATACCTGACGTCGGGTGGCAGGTACTTTCGCAGATCGCCGTCGCGAGAGCCGATGTCCAGAACGGCGCTCCCGGGGCGGACTTTCGCGAGCTTGGTCGCTTTACGATACCGCATGCGCTCCTCACCGGCGTTACGCCAGTGGTAGCGTGCGCTGTAGAACTGGGCGAGCTCCGGGGAGGAGGGGGCGATCCTGGGGCTCATCGGCCGGTGCGACCTCCGGGTGGCTGATGTCGGGTAGTAGGTCAGACGTATTCACCAAGCGCGCTTGCACGAGTCCGCCTGACGCCGAGCAAACCGAAAGATACGACTGTCGAAAACCAGCGGAAAGGCCGCGTCGCCGGAGGGGGTTTGCCCTGTTTCGCCGGCGGGCTATAGTACGGGCCTCATGCGCATCCTCCACGTCGTCACGGCGTTCCCGCGCTTCCCGAACGACATCATTTCACCGTGGCTCGTGGAATTGCTCAAGCGGCTGCAGGCGGCGGGGCACGAGGCAGAGGTATTTGCACCGGCCTACCGCGGTAGTGCGAGCGGCGAGTTCGACGGGATTCGCGTGCATCGCTTCCGCTACTTTCCGGCGCGATGGGAAGACCTGACCCACGATCAAGGGACGCCAGACCGGGTGCGTCGCTCGCTTCGCTACAAGATCCTGCCGCTGTTCTACGCGGTGGGGGGGATCCGCGCGATCTGGCGGCTGTGCCGTCGACAACGGTATGACATCGTCCACGTCCATTGGCCCGTCCCACATGCGTTGTTCGGGTGGGCCGCGCGGCGGGCGTGCGGCGCGGCGATGGTCACGTTGTGGTACGGCGTCGAGCTGCGGTGGGTGAAGAGTCGGCTACCCTGGCTGAAAGCGTTCGTAAGCAGGGCACTGCGCACTTCCGACCAGGTGGTGGCGATCTCCTCTGCCACGGCACGGGAAATTGGCGAATTCGTGCCCGGAGCGGTCCGAGTCATCCCCTACGCTGTGGGGTTCGCGGCAGCTCCCGCCGACCCGCCCTCCCCACGGCGCCTACGGGCCGAGGACCCGTTCGTCGTTCTGTTCGTCGGCAATCTGATCGAGCGCAAGGGCGTCCGCTACCTGATCGACGCCGTGCAACGACTGCCGCCGAGGATACCGGCACGGCTGTTGATTCTTGGGAAGGGGGAGGGACCCGAGCGGGCCCGACTCGAGGAGCAGGTGCGCAGCCTGGGCCTGGAGGATCGAGTCGAGATGCCAGGACGGGTCCCGGAGCCGGAGCTGCACCGCGCTTTCGCCCGCGCCAGCGTGCTCGTTCTGCCCTCGATCGTCGACGCGCGGGGCGATACGGAGGGGCTCGGGGTCGTCCTCCTCGAGGCGATGAGCTACCGGATCCCCGTGATCGCCAGCAAGGTCGGCGGCATCACCGACATCGTGGCGGATGGCGAGACCGGCCTGCTGGTCGCACCCCAGGACTCCATGGCGCTCGCGGGTGCGCTCGAGCGGTTGGCTGCGGATCCCCGGCTGGCTGAGCGACTGGCCGAAGCGGGGCGCCGGTACGTACAGCACCATTTCAGCTGGCCGGCGATCGTCGATGAATGGCTGGCGTGCTACGCAGCCGCCCTCGATACGGCGCGGGGGCGCGCCGGGGGAGCACCCCGCAGCGCGCGTCCGGCCGTCAACGGGTGACCGCCAAGAGCACTCGGCCGGTTGGATCTTCCAGACTGAGTGGCTGGGGAGCGGTGACCGAAGCGTCGGCGTCGATGCGCCCATCGGGTGAGATGTGCCGGACCCGGATGCTGCGGCGCGCGGCGCGCCACTCGACGATGGAGCGCAGCGTCCCCAGGAACGGCTCGTCCGCCACGAGGCGATCGAGCAGCGCGCGAAAGGCCTCGGGCGCAGCGGGAAACCCCAGCGCCGGACTCAGGTTGGGGTGCCAGACGCCCACCCACAGCCCCTCGACCTGACGGCAGGCTTGGGCGAGCGCCACGCCCTCGGCGACCCATGCCGCCGGATCTTCGATCCCGGCGTACTTGCTCAACGTGCGATCCATCCAACAGAACGGGGCCTCGTCCAACCGGCTCGCTCGCTCGGTCGTCGGGTCCCACACCGGAATGACGTCGGCGACTCCTAGCCGGAAGCCGTTACGATCCGCGAAGCCGCACGTCGTGTCGTATCGGAAGCCAGCGGCCATCATGCCTCGATGGGTGCTTCCGGCGTGCATGCGCAGAAAATGCTGCCGCACGCCACACGCCCGGTGGCCGGTCAATCCTTCCAGCCGACCGCGTTGCTCCGCGAAGAGCTCTGGCCGATCGGCGGTCGCAAAGCTCCCGTGGAGGCCGATTTCGCAACCTCGGACCGTCAGCTCGCGCAGGATAGCTTGCGCCGCAGGGGCGTCCGTGCGGTACGTGAGGTCCCCCGCGCGCATGGTGGCGAGCGTCGGCGTGCCGCTCAACACGAACCACGTCGAAACGACTCCGTTCGACCGTTCCTCATCGAGCACGCGGCGTACAGCCCGTCCGACCGGGTCACGCCCGACCGCGGAGAGCGCGGCGAGCACTGTGCGTCCGACCCGCCGCAGCTCGCCCTTCCGGCCGAGCTCGGCCAGGCGCAGCAGTGTGAACAGGGGCCAGTGCGCCACAATGTCCAGGTCGTGAGTGAACGCGGCAGCCCATCGCTTGCCGTCGGGCCACGGGGCAGCCAGCGCCACGGGCCGGCGCGCGGCGGCCGCGATCACAGCGGCCCGCAGCCGCGTCGCGGCGCGCGAGACGACGGGGTCGGCTTCGAGCCCGGCCTGGACCAACGCGTTTTCGCGCGACGGGACCCGGTCGTACCGATCGCGCGCCGTGGTGCCCCGCTCCGCGGCCGCTGTCGCAACATCCCCGATGCGCCGCAGCACCGCGCGCGGGAGGGCGACGGTGCCGTCGCCGCGCTCCAGATACCAATCCCGCGCGATGCATGTCTTCAAATCGGGTTCGCCCGGGTCACGCTCGGTCAGGGTCAGCCGTACGACGTCGGCCGACGCATCGTCCACGGGGGCGAGCCGAGCGAGATCGATGAGGAGGTCGAGAGCGTAGCGCTCGATACCCGTCAGGGTCTCAGGAAGGGGCAATCGGATCACGAGTGCACGCAATATAATAGCCGCCCGGTCGCGCGACCTTTATCTTATCGAGGACCCGAAGCAAACGACTCTCGGAGCACCAACCGACATGGCTGAACCGCTGATTCCGAAGGACCGCATTCCGTGGCGCCACCTCGTCCTGTTCGGCTGGCTGCCGAGCCCGCTCAAGATTCTCGCCTATCGCCTCTTGCTGGGATACCGGATCGGTCGCGGCGTGCGCTTCAGCTTCGGTGGCATTGTGGTCGGGAAATCCGTGGACATCGGCGACCGCGTAGAGATCGGGTTCCTCGCGGTGGTCCAGGGGCGCAGCATCAAGATCGGTCGGTACTCGAGCGTGGGGACCATGAGCTATGTGTCCTGCGAAACGATCGAGATGGGCGAGGACGCGAAGATCCGCGAACAGGTGTACGTGGGTGGACCGCAGCTGCCCGAATCGCGCTTCGCCCTCGGGAGCCGCACCATCATCCTGCAGTTGGCGTTCATCAATCCCACCAAGCCGGTGATCATCGGCGACGACACCGGCATCGGGGGTCACTGCCTGATCTTCACGCATGGCGTGTGGCTCAGCGCGCTGGACGGCTACCCGGTGACGTATCAGCCGGTCACGCTCGGCAAGAACGTCTGGCTGCCCTGGCGCGTGTTCGTGATGCCCGGGAGCACGATCGGCGATGGGACGGTCATCGGCGCGAATTCGCTCGTGTCCGGGGCCATCCCGCCGAACAGCCTGGCGGTCGGGTCTCCGGCGAAGGTGATCCGGTCCGCCCCGGACTTTCCGCGCCGGCTGAGCGAGAGCGAGCGGGCCGTGCTGGTGGAGACCATCATGACGGAGTTCGACCGCTACGTGCGGCACAGCGGCGTGACGGTGGACGAGCACGGTGCACTCCGAGTGTACGAGTTTCGGCGCAGGAAGTGGCGTCTGCTCTGGCTGCGCAGCCCCGCCCCCCCCTCCGTGACTCTCGGTCGCAGCGACACGGTGCTCGCCGAGGCTTCGCTGTCATCGGAGACGCTCGCCGGGTTTCGTGAGCGGGGCGTCTACTGGCTCGATCTCGGCGACCGCACGCGCAGCCGCGACGGCTCACCACTCACCGAGGAGTTGGCGCTCTATTTGGGACGTTACGGCGTGCGGCTCGCCCGAGACGCCTGAGGCAGTGGACGCCTCAGACTAGTGGACAAAGGTGACCCACCCTCCTTCGTTCGGGATCACGGCCACCGAGCCGGCCCGGTCGAATTCGATGTACCGAGCAGGGCCGCTGGTCTGAATCGCGTGATCACAGCACGCGTCGCGCGGTCCAGGACGTAGACGACTCCGTCGACCACTGTGCTGACGTACAGCTGGATATTGTCCGGTGTGAGCGCGACGTCGAACGCGTTCCGTGCGACTGGCGTACCGACTCCGTCCTCCTCGTGGGTCGGCGCGGGCCTCCCGGACAACAGATCCCACGTGATCAGCTTGCCTGCGGAGGATGTCGGTTGCGAACGACTGGTCGCCGCCTCGCCAGACGGCTACGTTTTGGAGGTTGCCTCCGTTTATCGCGTCGACCTGCATGACCTCGTTCGTCTGCTATTGATCGTCGCAACGGTCCCGGCGTCTCGAGCGGTGACGTACATCCGTGGCAGAGACGGGTGGAAGGGCTGCGTGACGTACACGATATTCGAGGCAGCAAGGGCCACCGCGAACAGCCTGCCGCTGAGCGGTATCGAGTCCAGACTGGCGATCAAGGGGTGCGCACCAACAAAGACAGGGCCAGCGGGATGAGTGAGCATCGCAGTGTCAGACCGGCGGCGAGCAACGCGATGACCGGAGATGAGTAGCGAGCTATGGTCTGGACCTCCAGCGCCAATTCGTGAGGGTTACGCACCCGCGTCCGACCGGCAGAGGCGCGGTTAACCGCGGCACGCGGGAGCTCATGTGGGCAGCGGGTGACGCCCCCGCTACTTCAGAAAGTCCACCCAGCCGCTCTCGTTGGGCACCAGGCCGACGCTCCCGGAGGTGTTGAACACTACCCGCCGGGCGATGCCCCCGACCAGGATCTGCCTCACGATCGTCCGGCTGGTCGGGTCGATCACGTATACACCTCCGCTGAGGCTGCTGGCGTACAACATGCCGTTCGCGGGGTTGAGGGCGATCCCGTATCCGCGACCCAAGGGCAGGACGAGGTTGCTACCGATCTGCGCTCCGGTGGTGAGGTCCCAGAACTGCACGTAGCCAGACTCGCTGGCGATGTAGAGCTGGGTTCCGTTGGACGAGAGGGCGAGCTTTTGCGGCTCCCCTCCCACGGCCAAGGTACGCGACACGGTGCGGGTCCGTAGGTTGAATTCGACGACTGTCCCACCGAGCCGCGTGCTGGCGTACAGGAGCGTGTCTCGCAGAGCAAACCCGTTGGCGACGTTCGGGACGCCGAAAGCGACGACGGTTGCTTTGGTCGCGAGCCGGATGCCATACACACTGTCGACGTTGGTAGAGACGTAAAGGATCGAGTCCCCGGGGGCGACGATGACTTCGAACGGGTCGCCCATGACCGGAATCAGGTCGATCTCCGTGTTCGTGGCCACATCCACGACCCCGACGGCGGCGTCGAACTGATTAGTCACATAGGCGCGAGTCCCGGCAGTGTTGAAGGTGATCTCCGTTGGCACGTTGCCAACACTGACAGACGCGTCGAACGACTTGGAAGGCAGATTCACACGGCTAGCCAGGGCGAGATCCAGCTGCGTCACGTAGGCCACGCCGGCGGACCAGATTGCCGCGCCGTACGGACGACCGCCGAGCGATGTGCGATACGCGAGGCTCGAATCGAAGACCAGCACGGCGACGTGTGCCGAGAGCACGCCCAAACTTGCCGTAATGGTTGCGGTGCCTCGCGGCCCCAACGAGCGCACGACACCCTCCGCCGACACGCTCACGAGCGTCGAATCGCTCCACGTGAACTCCGGGCGAAGCGGAATCGCATGCCCCGCAGTGTCCAGCACGGAGACGCGCAACGCCGCGTTTCCGAATTGCGGGATGCTCGTATCAGATGGTGCCAGCGACACTGCCCCCGGGACCAGAATCACAGGTTGGGTCGAATTGTTGCAGGCGAGCCCTGCGGCGGTAATGACGACGATCCGTAGGCTGACGCGCCGTGAGAGCATAGTTGCCACCTCGCGCTTCACTGGGGAGGAGGAGATAAAAGAGCCACCTGCCGTGGGCAGGGGCAAGGACCAGCGCACCAAACGTCATAATCCCCTGACCATCCCCTATGGGTGCACATTGGAACGTCTACCCGGGGGTCAATGAATCAGGTCGACCCAGCCTCGCTCGTTTGCGATGACAGCGGACCGACCGGTGGCATCGAATGCGATTCGGCGCGGCTGCCCGCCCGTAGGAATAGTCGTCACGGTCCTCAGAGAGCGTCGATCGACGACGGCCACGTGTCCGGCACGAAGCAGCCCGACGTATAGCACGGTGTCGTCCGGGCTGATCGCCAGGCCGTGGGCCATGGAATCGAAGCGGACCGAGGCGTGCCGCCCCGTCGGGAGATGGATGACGTCCAGCCAACCATCCTCGTTGGTGGCGAAGAGCGTGAGGCCGTCCGACGAGCACGCCAATTCCTGAACCACGCCGCCGACAGTGAAACGCCGGGTGGTCTGGAGCGTCCGCGCATCGACTTCGAGAATGACGCCCGCCCGGTAGGTGGGGACGAACAGGCGCCGGCCGGACGGATGGAGCAACAGGTTGGTGCACGCCATGAGGATCGGCACGGACGCCCCGACCTGCCGGGTAGAGGTCCCGATCGCGTGGAGCCGATCCAGGTTCGTTGTGACGTACAGGGTCCGCTCATCCTGCGAGAGCACTGCGCACAGCGGATTGCCGCAGATCGGAATGACGTCGATTTGGGCACGGCGGCGGAGATCGAGGATCGCCACCTCTTCGGCGAACTGATTCGTGACGTATGCACGGGTGCCAGATGCCGTCAGGGCGATCCGCGTGGGCGCCCCTCCCGTGTGAACGGTGCCGGCAATGGCGAGCGGCTCGAGTTGGATGCAGTCCACGGCGGCCGCGTGGAGCCGGGTCACGCAGGCGACGGTCCCATTCGGCGCGATGGCGACGTCGAACGGTGATCCTGGAACCGTCACCCGCTGATACAGCCGGCTAGGCGGATGAGAGGAGGCAGCCAGGGAGCAACGCGGCGGAATCCCCGTTTCCTCCGGCCCGTCTAGCGAACGGTGTGGGACGATACTCCAGGAGGGGCTGGTGGAAGAACGGCGTAGGGGCGCTGCCGAGCTGACCGGACCGACGACGTGCGGTGTGCGGTGAAGGCCGAGCTGTTGCAACATGGCGGGGAGGCCCGCCCGCCGGACCTGCGACCAGCGCAACGATGTCGTTCGGCGCACGAGGCGATACGCGGTCGCCGCGTCGAGGCCGTCACGACGCGCGAGCTGGCGGAGCGACTCACCCGTGGCTTCAGCCTGGAGCAGCCAATGGAAGACGCGTGCCCAGGCCCTCAACACTTCGAGCGGGGGCAATCCTTCTCGGCGCAACGCCCGGGCGAGCTGATATCGGCTGTGCATGCCCAGCAAAACAGCGAGCTCGCCGGCGGGCGGTGCGTGTCCATTGAAGCACCCGAGGGCACTCACCACGGCTCGGCTGCTCGCCGAGAGGGACGGGAAGGCCCTGTGCAGGGCGGTCGTGAGCGGCAACGGGGGCATCAGCAACCCTCAGCGCAGCACCATCACCTGTGGGTACGACGCAACATGGCACATAGCCGGTGTGGGACACATGCAACGGTTCGGCTACGCGCCCTATTGTACGCCGTTCTGTCGCGTCGATCCATCGCTTTGCGCTGCAAGGGTTGTACCTGTCCCGGGATGTATCACGTGGAAGGTGCGTCCCGAGGCGCGCACAAGGCAACAGGGGGGCCTCCGTGGAGGCCCCCCTGTGCTGCCGGTCCGTGGGGAGAGGATCAGCGAATGATGTCCACCCACCCCGCTTCGTTGGGCACGATGACGCTTCCCGTCCCCGGGTCGAAGGACAGCTCCCGCGGCGAGCCGCCGACATCGAGCGTCGCTATCGTTGCGCCAGTCGCAGCGCTTAGGACGACCACGCGCCCGTCGAGCGCGCAGCTGACGAACAGCCGCGAATTGTCGGGTGTCCGTAGCAGCCCGTATCCCCGGCACCCCGTTGTGATGGTGCCGACCTGAGTGTTGGCCACCACGTCCCAGATCATGACGTCTCCGGCTTCTGCGGCGATCAAGAGCTTGGTACCGTCGCCCGACAGGACGATGCCTTGAGGCGACCTCCCGGTATCGAAAGTCCGCACGACTTGGAGGGAGACGGGATCGATCTCGAAGACGCGGCCGCCGTCGAATCCTCTGGCCGAGGCGTACAACAGGGTGCGCGCCTGATTCCATTCGAAGTGATATCCGCCCGCCAAGGGTAGGCTTAGGGTGTTCAGGATCGTGCGGTTGGCGAGGTCGATCTTGTAAACGGGGCCGTTCGTGATCCCGGCGAACACCGTGTCGCCGCTGGGAGATGCGGTGACGCCATAGCCATCGCCGCCGACGCGCACGCTGTCCGCGATGGTCAGGGTCGCGGTGTTGATCGACGCGATGATTCCGCCGAAATTAGCGACATAAATTCGCGTCCCCGCGGCATTCGGATAGAGCTGAATGGGCAGGCTTCCGCCCGGTCCGGTGGGCGCGGTGCCCGTGAATTGGGCCGCCGCAATGTCGAGCCGTTGCGCCGTTCCCGCCTGGAGCTGTCCCACCCAGCCGGTTCCGCTGGACGACAGCGCGGAGCCGAACGGATTCCCGTCGAGTGGGATGTGGGCCACGACGCTGGGCGGAGGCGCCGGCACGGTGACGTGAGCGGTCCCGCTGACCGATGACGCGGTCGCCGTAATGGTAGCGTCACCCGCGGCGACCGCGGTCACGAGGCCCGCGGAGGAGACGGTCGCGACAGCGGGAGCGCTCGATGTCCAGACGAACGCGGCCTTCCTCTGCTTACCGTCTTGCAGGACCTGAGCCGAGAATTGCTGGGTCTGCCCGGGTGCCAGGGTGGCTTCGCTCGGACTGACGACGACCTGTCTCGACCCGCTGCTGGCGGAGACCACGAGAGCATCGACACCAACGGCGTCCGGGCTAGTGCAGCTCAGGAATGCCGTACCGACGCTGAGCGCCAGTATAGACGCGACCGGCCTCATGATTCCCTCCCTCTTGCCAGAGTGGATTGTACTCAGAACTGGAATAAGCGACGGCGGGGATTGCTGCGGCAAGGGAAACCGCACTAAACGTCATAATAAACGTGTTGCGTTTGTGCAACACAACCGGAGACCGGATCTAGGAGGACGTCGTCCGATCCTTCAGCCGCTCCACGTCCCGCTCGAGCGCGCGCACCTCCTCGCGCATCCCCGCCAGCATCTCCCCTACGAAGCCGAAGCCGAAAAGGGCAATACCCGATATCACGAGGACCATGATCAGGTCGAGGAGCGGTCGGAACCCTACATGCTGGGGCCCGAACCGCAACCATAGTGCGACCACGCCTACCACAAAGCCCAGCACGAACAGCAACGCCCCCGCCACCCCGAAAAACAGCATCGGCTTGCGGCCGAACCGCAGCTGGAACCAGACGGAGAGGAGGTCCAGCACGCCTACCGGGATCCGCGCCATCCCGAACTTCGACTTGCCCGCCCGCCGCGGTTGGAGTGGGACCGGGCGCTCGGCCAGCCGGAATCCCTGCGCCGCGGCGATGACCACCATGAAGCGATGCCAGTCCGGCCGCCTCGTCAGGCCGTCCATCACCTCGCGCCGGTACGCCTTCACGGAGTTCAAGTCGGTCACCCGGACGCCGAACAGCCAGCGGCACAGACCGTTGTAGACCCACGAGACGAACCGCTTCTCGTAGTGGCCTTGCTTCGTGCCGGTGACCACGTCGGCCGCGTCGTCGAGGATGGGCTGTACGAGGCCGGGAATGTCGCTCGGGCGGTACTGCAGGTCGGCGGGATAGAACACGAGCACCCGGCCGCGGGCGGCGTCGGCGCCCGACGCGAGGGCGTCGGC
>Ga0137409_10004632_pt1 | contig 14428 bp, 10 predicted proteins | sample CZODoug1_16funga_FD_122059 | JGI IMG/M metagenome (GOLD analysis project Ga0137409, IMG submission 122059) | Vadose zone soil fungal communities from Angelo Coast Range Reserve, California, USA - CZODoug1_16fungal (Hybrid Assembly) | ecosystem: Environmental > Terrestrial > Soil > Vadose zone... | reverse complement strand
TCCAATAGGCGCAACATGCTTTGATTATGTGCAATGGTTCTCATAGCCGGTCATTGCACTCGCTTGTTTGCCTCAATCGCGATAATTTCGTCCCGATAATGCCAGCTAACTGGGGAGGTGAGCCAATATGCCACCCGAGCCGCGACACACAGCCGAGCGCGAGGCCTTTTACGCCAGGATCGCGACCAGCAGCCTCGCTCCGCTGTGGGAGGTGCTGAAGGGAATCCAATCCGTCGAGCCGCGTCCGCCCGAGGCCACGGCGTTGTGGCATTACGACGAAGTCCGCCCAATGCTGATGGAGGCGGGACGTCTGATCTCCGCGGCGGAGGCCGAGCGCCGCGTACTGATCCTCCAAAACCCGGCGCTGCGTGAGCACTCGCCCCCGCGCATCACGCATTCGCTCTTCGCCGGGTTGCAACTCATCCTGCCGGGCGAGATCGCGCCGAGCCATCGCCACACCCAGAGCGCGCTGCGCTTCATCATCGAAGGCGAGGGCGCCTACACGGCGGTCGATGGCGAGCGGACCACGATGCGGCCGGGCGATTTCGTGATCACGCCCTCGTGGACCTGGCACGACCATGGCAACGAAACCAAAGAGCCGATGGTTTGGCTGGACGGACTCGACCTCGCGCTGGTCGATCTGAAACTGCCCGACGCGCAAGGGCTCGGCGTCGTGGAGACCTTGCGGCGCGAAGCACCGCTCATGAAGATCGCCGTGATCTCGGCGTACGACGACTCGCGCATGATGCGCGAGGCGTATCGGCTCGAAGCGGTCGGCTACCTGTCGAAGGCCGGCGCTCCGGAGTCATTCGAGCGCGGCCTGCAGTTGCTGCTGACCGGCGGCTTCTACTACCCGCCCGAAGTCCTCGAGCCGCCGCGCCACGCCGGTCCACATGGTCTTACGCCCCGCGAGGGCGACGTGCTCGGCCAACTCTTGCGCGGCATGACGAGCAAGCAGATCGCGCGCAAGCTCGGTCTGGCGCCCGCCACGGTCGACAAGCACGTGGAGCAGATCCGGGTGAAGCTGGGAGCGCGCAGCCGGATACAGCTTCTTGCGCAGCTGGGATCCTTGGATGCGGACGCGCGACGTGGCTGAACCATGTCCAAGTCCGGCAAATCCGAGATCTTCGGCGCGTCACCCGAGAATGAGGAGCGCGCGCAGTTGATCGCCGCGCTCGGGCATGACATTCGTGCCCCGCTGCAGGTGCTCGGGCTTTCGTTGCAGAGCCTGCGTCTTCGCGCCCGCGATGCCGAGGACCAGGAACTGGTGTTCGCTGCGGAATCGGCGTTCGAGGAGGTGGCTGCGATCAGCGATGACCTGATCGACTCGCTGAACTTCGGCGCCGGCGCCGAGCCACCGCGAGAAGAGGGGATCACGCTCGCCAACCTGCTGCACGAACTCGAGCGACGCTTCCGGCGCCGCGCCGCCGAGCAGAACCTGAAACTGCGGATCTTCCCGACGCGAATTCACTGCGTCGCCGATCGGCGCTACCTGCAACGCATTCTCGACAACCTGGTCGCCAACGCACTCAAGCACGCAAGAGCCACGCGAATCCTGGTCGGTGCGAGACTGCGTGGCTATGAAACCCTGCTGCTCGAAGTTGTCGATAACGGACGCGGCATTCCCGAGGACGAACAGCCGTTCATCTTCGAGGAACGGTATCGCGGGCGCGCGGCGATCGAAGGCAATGCGCGCGGGCAAGGGCTGGGACTCTGGATCGTGCGGAGGTTTGCGAATTTCACCGGTGGCCGCGTGACGGTGAGGTCGCGGCCGGGTCATGGGACTCGATTCACGGTCGAGATGCCGACCTATGCGGAACGCAAACATCCACCGGCCGCACGACTGGATGCTGACGGCTTCGATTTGAGCCACAAGATGGTCGCGATCCTTGACGACGATGAGGATGTGTTGCGCGCCACGGCGATGAGCTTCGAGGCGCTGGGGGCGAATGTTTTCACCAGCAGCGACAGCCTGCATTTCCTGGCGAGCCTGAGCAGCATGCCGAAGATGCCCGATCTGGTCCTGCTCGACTATTGCCTTGGTGCGGCCACGGTCGAGAGGACGCTGGGCGTGTTGCAGACGAGATTCGGCAGTGATCTGCGCGCGATCATCGTCTCCGGGCATACCACCGACGCACGTTTGCGGGCGATGCAAACGGAAGTGCCGGTCCTCGCCAAGCCGTTGACCGCAGCGAGCATGCAGATGATCGTCGGGTTGGTGAGAGGGCGGCCGACGCAGGAGTAGATGCGTCAGTGCGGACTATGTTCTTGCTCTGGCTTTCAACGAGGCGGGTGACATAGGCCGGTGATGCGGCCCGGTTAGGTGGCCGAAGACCCGGCGACCAACCAAACAACACGCTAATCGGTGCGTGCTGAAGCCCTGATCCGGTCCGCGACGCGGCCTCTGGTTCGCGGGAATGCAGTCGGCGGCACATCGCGCTCGAGGTAGGTATCCAGACTTGCGTTGGTCTCGAGAAGCGCTTCAACGAGCTCGCAAAAGAGTCGGGAGAGCCGCGGATCAAACTGACGGCCGGCTCGTTCGGCAATCAGTTCGAGAGCGCGAGCAACCGGCAGCCTCGAGCGATAAGGCCTGTCATGGGTCATTGCATCGAACGCCTCCGCCAAGGAAGTGATGCGTGCCGCGAGCGGAATCGACTCGCCGACAAGGCCACCTGGATATCCAGCTCCCGACCACCACTCATGATGGTGCCGCGCGATCGAAATGGCCGTGGGAGCGTCTTCGATTCCCGCCGAAGCCAGGATTTCAGCGCCGGCGGTCGAGTGCGACCTCATAATCTCGGTCTCGACCGCGTCGAGTGGGCCAGGCTTGCGCAGAATCTCGGGCGGGACGCCAACTTTTCCGACGTCATGCAGTCGCGCGCCCCGAGCGATCGCGTCTGCGTCCCCTTGGCTCGATCCGCTCTTCAGCGCGAGACATCTTGCTAACTCCGCTACTCGATAGGCGTGCCGGCCCGATGGGTCATCGTGAAGCTCGGCCGCAGCGCACAGGTCTTCTAGAAATTGCGCGCGACTGCCGAGGATGTGATCGGACCGCCGTATTGATCGCTGCAACGCATCGCCGGTGTGGGGAATTGGGCGCGCCGGATGTGACGCAAGACCCGAAATTCGTCCGAGGTGGCGCCGCTGGTGAAACAGCGTGCTGTCGGAGTGCATCCGCTGCATACGACGACCCAACTCGTGCATGTATAGCGCTGCGTCTTCGCACCGATTGGCAACGTTATTTGACTCGACGAGATCTCGTAAGACGTCAACGACGAACTCTGACGTTAACGGTCTAGCATTCGCGAGCGCCGAGTCGAGTATCGAGATTCCTTCTTCGATTCGGCCGGCGTATACAAGAACCAGTGCTTCCGCGCCAGTTGCGATATGCGTCGCCCTCGTGGGTGCGCCAAACTCCGCAAGCACTTGCTTTGCCGACTCGACACAGACCTTAGCGTCACTAACTGAGCCAACGCGGAGCAAATGGCGAGCTTGCAAACAGAACGCATTGATACGGTTTGCAATATTGGTTTGGCCATGCGGTGCTTGTGCGAGAACGGGCATGCCCCGGAAAATGGTATTCGCGCGCCTCGCGGAGCGGAGCCCGAGCGCATATGCGCTTGAATACAACGCTGCATATGCGATGTTAGACAGCGAGAACGCTGCGAAGTGATCGGAAAGCGATTGATCTTCGATCCCCTCTGCATACTCCATCGCAATCTTTGCAGCGCCAACAGCAAGGTCTGGGAGCGCAGCAGAAGCAAAAGTCCCAGCGATATTGATCCAAACCGAACAATATGGGATCGGATCTCGGAGTTCTTCACAGTAGTCAAGCGCACTTTCAAAACTACTCAACGCCTCGGGCAAGTTGTGAAGATCAGCCTGAAGAATCCCGTATCCAGTGAGCATTCTCCGGGTCCACTCAACGGAGCCTGCGGTTCGTGCGAGATCAATGGCATCGACCGCGACCTCAAGAGCACGGCTCGCGTCTCCCGCTGCAAAATATTCAGTGCAAGCCGCGAGGGCAGCCGAAAGTCTCTGTGACAATCCCTCTCCGACGGATATACCGCGGTCTTCAGGAGCCGAAGTCGGGTGTTCCACAGCCAGGCGACCAGATCGCTGCTCCGAGGAACGCGGCGTTCTCGTCATCGTGCGAGGTCCGCGATCTGATCGGCGAAGCGCTGCTTGGCGCGGAGGAACCGCGACGACCTTGCACCGCGCTCGAGATACGCGTCCAACTCGCTATGGGCGGATTGGAGATCACGAACGAGGGAGCAGAATGTCACGGCTAACTCGGGGTCAAATTGGTGGCCCGCGCGATCTGAAATCACCTCTAGGGTGCTCGTGACGCTTAACCGAGGGCGATAAGCGCGATCGTGCGTCATTGCATCGAAGCTCTCGGCAAGCGAAGTGATCCGTGCAGCTAGCGGGATTTGGTTTCGGGCAAGGCCATCTGGATAACCTGTTCCCGACCACCACTCGTGGTGATGTCTTGCCACTGCGACAGTGATCCCAAAGCCGTCAACCTCGGCTGAAGCGAGTAGTTCAGCCCCCGCAACCGTGTGCGATCGCATGATCTCTGTTTCGGCAGGATCGAGCGACGTTGGTTTGCGCAGAATCGTCGGCGGAACTCCAACCTTTCCGACATCATGGAGCTTGGCTGCCTGCGCAATGCTGTTTGCCTCCGCCTCACCGAGCCCTATTCGAAGAGCAAGCGCACGTGCTAGCTCCGCGACGCGAAAGGGATGCATCCCAGACGGATCATCATGAAGCTCGGCTGCAGAGCATAGATCTTCAAGAACCTCGCTCCGCTCGTTCGAAAGCTCTCGCTGTCGTCTCGGCATGCCCGGCCTGCTGCGGTGGCCCGTCTCAACACGCGTCCTCAAGGCCGATCCGCCCTTGCTGATTGATGCTAGCCAACCGGTATGACGATTGTGATGAAACAGCGTGTCTTCAGATCGCACCCGCTGCATATGCTTGCCCAATTGCCGCAAGTACTCCGCGGCCGGTTTTGCAAACTTGGCCGAGGTGTGCGCCTCCACGAGATCGCGAAGCGCGTCGGCGATTAGGACTGGGTTTTGCGAAGCTGTTGATGTGACGAATTCGGCGAGCCGCGATACACCGTGCGAGAAGTTGCCCGAGTAGGTATCGAGTAATGCACGAGTCATTTGAACAACGAGAAGGACGCGATTGGTCGAAGGTGCACCCTGTAAGAGATCCTCGGCGTCACCGACACACTTCGCGGCGGCCTCCAGCATGTTGACCCGGAGGAGGAGGCGCGCTTGATAACTCCTGGTGAGAGCTGCCTGGGCGATGATCTTGTCACACTCCGATGGTGCAGCGTCGTCGGGGCATCGAAGAAGGTCACAAGCGAGCTTCGCTGAACGAAGGCCGAGGCCATACTGCCTGCTAAAGAGGCATCCGTAGGCAATATTTGAGAGCGCTGCGGCGCATGAAATGCGGCGTCCTTCGCTCACGGAGATCTGCTCGGCATATCGGCCGGCGACTCGGGCAGCCGAAATGGATAGCTCAGGCAACTCCGCGTAGGCGAGCGCCGAACTGATGTTTTGCCACACCGACGAGACGTATTGAGGTTCGCTTAGTTCAAGTCCGAGATCGAGAGCCTCGGAAAAAGTTTGGAACGCCCCTGGAAGATTGTGCAAATCCGATTGAAAGATGCCATAGGCGGTTAGCATCTTTCGAAGCGCCGGTTTGTCTCCTAGCGCACGGGCGTGTGCAACGCCGTTTGCCGCCAGATCGAGTCCAGACTTTGTTTGGCCCGAGTAGTAGAGTTGAGCGCACTCTGTGAACAACTTGTCGAGATTGGCAGAAGACTTGACCTTGATCGGGTGCTCTGTCATTGAGGCTGTCCGATGAGAGGCTGGGATTACCTCGGCCTAGCATGAGGCCGCGCGTCTTGTCGGGTGCGTTAAGCGACCACTTCCTACCGCCAAGACTATGCCTGAGAGTGTGTCAATCCCTGACGGGATTGAGCCCCGGCAGAATTCGGTAGGACGGGAATGCGGCCTTGCCATAGCAAGGCCGCGAGTGAAGGCGCTTAGGGAGCAGGAGCCAACGGCCGACTAGAGACGCCCGCTGGGCGAGTGCAATATGACTCCGATTTCGGCACGCCTAGTTGTGTTCGAGGGAAACCTCATTGCCAAAGACACGCGCACGATACTCGGCTGGTTTTCGCCAGTCCGAACCAGCAACATCCGAGGCTGCTTGAGAATCAAACTTCGATGGGTATACGAGCAGGCTCAAACCCACGTCGGGGTGTACATCCCTCCACCAACGTATGCCAATTCGATTTCTGCTAGTTCCTTAACCGCGTCCTTCGATGCTGGTACACGAAGGTCAGTGGTGTTCTCTTGGGCGATCTCTCTTACCAGCGCGTCAGTCGTATTCATTCTGGGCTCCGAAGTTCAGTTTGGTTGTCTCTAGTCGGGACCGCGTTTTCACCGCGGTTGAGAGCATGTTGATCTAACATTCGCAACGGTGGCGATGACACAATTCGGGTACTTGGCAAAAAGCAGATTCAAATGGACGCAGACTTTGCGCGCCTAAACGAGTTCCTCAGCAAAGCCAGCAGTGCGACATCGGAAGACGCGGAAGCGTTTTGCGTGCAGGCCGCAAAGGAACTGAACGAGGCGCTGATTCGGCCACCTGCGAAAGCGGGTGCGTTTGTCCTGGCCGTGCAGGCGGCGTTGAAGGCTGTCCCGACGACCTTCGCTAGCCCGGCGCGCGTCGAGTGCCTGCTGTGCCTGGCTCAGTATCACTATCTAATCGGTCAGCCCCTGCTTGGCGTTGAACCTGCAGCGGACGCTTCGGAATTCGCGAAGCGAGTTGGAGACCCCGCTCTCCTTCGAAAGGCACTTACCTTTCAAGGGATCCTGTTGGCGGACACAGGCAACTCACCTGGAGCCATCGAGTGTTATGCCGATGCGTTAGATCTCGCGATCGAGTTGAAAGATCTGCGCGCCGAAGCCTCGGTTTGGAACAACCTCGGCGGTGCTTTCATCTATGCGGGGCAGTTCTTTGACGCCATAGGCTGCATGGAGCGGGTAATCACGCTTGCCGATCGCGATCCAGCTGTGGTTGGGCTTCGCGCGCATGCCCTCGCAAACATGGCACTCGCGTGCTTGCATGTTGAAGATTTCGGCCGGGGACTGCGGGCCGCAAAAGCGTCCGTTGAGGGATCGGACGAGCCGACAACCCCTGCCCAAGTCCACCAACGGGTTCTGGCCGAGAATTACTACACACGAATACTCTTGGAGGTCGACGGTCTGGCGCGCGCAAAGGAGCGCTGCGAGATCGCGAAGAGGTACGCAAAGGGATCTCGCTCGGAGCGTACGGAACTCACCGCCATGCTCGCGGAAGGCCTCTACGAGGTCCACGCCGGCATGATCGACGTTGGCCTGTCCCGGCTGACCCAGACCCTGGAGCGGGCGCGGATCCTCAAGTCCATGCTGCGCGACTCCCTCATCGCAATGGTCAAGGCGCATGAGGTCGCCGGCAAGCCCGACATCGCGCTCGTGTACCTGCGCGAGCTGATGCTGCACACGAAGAAAGTCCAGCAAGACAACGCGTTACACCACCACCGGCTGCATCTGGAACGCATCGAGCGCAAGCAGGCCGAGCAGGCCACGTCGCCCGATGTCCTCATGGAGCGCCGCGAACAGGCCCTGCGCGGCAAGCTCGCCGAGCAGGTGGCGCAGCAGGAACTCATGCGGTCCCGCATCGAGCTTCTGGAGCGCCTCGCGGTCACTGCCGAGCTTCGGGACGACGCCACCGGCGAACACTCCTACCGGGTCGGCCGCCTCGCTTCGCTGCTCGCCCACGAGTTCGGCTGCGACGAGCAGACCTGCTTCATGATCGACCTGGCCGCTCGCCTGCATGACATTGGCAAGATCGGCATCCCCGACGGCATCCTGCTCAAGCCCGACAAGTTGAACCCCGCCGAGCGCCAGATCATGCAAACGCACACCACGGTCGGGGCGGAGTTATTGGCTAAGTCAGATGTACCCCATATGCAGATGGCGGAGGAGATAGCTCGCTTCCATCACGAGTGGTGGAATGGCTCGGGTTATCCGTTTGGGATTGGCGGAACCGCGATTCCGATCGCCGCGCGCATCACCGCGCTGGCAGACGTGTTCGACGCCCTGACTCATCGCCGCCCGTACAAGGAGGCGTGGCCGGTCGCGCGGGCCACCGATGAGCTGCAGCGGCTGCGCGGCGAGCAATTCGACCCGCAGCTCACGGATCTTTTCCTCGGCCTGATCCCGCGCTTGCAGCGCGAGGTGGGGGATCTCGACGAGTACCTGGCGCAGGCCGCCCGCCAATCGCCGTTCATCCAGGCGCGCCAGAAAATCTCGGCGACCCTGCGCCAGTTCTCGAGCGGCCGCTTCGACGACCAAAGATAGCCTGTCTGCGGGAACCCTGCTGCGGGCAAGCCGGGGTCGATCCCCGTCAGCTCGGTTGCGGTTGGGCCTCGCGGGAGGGTTCTTCGGCGTTGCCGGCCAGGCGGACGATGCGGTCCACCTGCCGGATGGTCTCCGGCCGGTGGCTGACGATGACCACCCCTAGCTTCAGGCGGCGCAACTGGTCGGTGATCCGCGATTCCAGCGCCAGGTCCAGCTGGTCGAACGCCTCGTCCAGGAACAGGACCTGCGGGCCGCGGTAGAGCGCCCGCGCCAGCAGGATCCGTTGCTTCTGGCCCGCCGAAAGCGCGTGCGCCAGGCTGCCCACCATCGAGTTGTATTGCATCGGCATTGCGTCGACGTCGCGATCAATCATCGCCGCACGTGCGCAGGCGCGCACCCGGGCCGCGTCATGCTTTGGATCGAAGAAGCTGATGTTGTCCTCGATCGTGCCGACAAAAAGCTGGTCGTCGGCCAGGACCACGCCAAGCCGGCTGCGCAGCGCGCCGCGGTCCCAGTCGCGCACGTCGCGGCCGTTGGCGGTCAGCGTGCCTTCGGTGCGGTCGAGCAGACCGATCAGCACCTTCACCAGCGTCGTCTTGCCGCACCCGGACGGGCCGACGATGGCCACCGTCTCGCCCGGCTGCACGCGAAAGTCGATGTCGCGAAACACCGGCCCTTCGGCGCCGTATGCGAACGCCAGACCCTTCGCCTCCAGATGGAGCAGGCCGCCCGAGCTGTGGCCTGCCGATGTGGAAGGAACCTCGGGCGTCGCGAGCGCGATGTCGGCAATGCGTTCGGCGTGCAGGTCGAGCATGCGGAACTCGATCGCCTTGTCGACCAGGTTGTTGATGCGAGTGATGAAGAGCAGCTTGAATGCCAGGAAGCCGAACAGCATGCCGACCGAGAAGCGGCCATTCATCACCAGCAGCGCGGCGATCCAGATCACCGCGACGTTCTCCAGCCCGAAGATCAGCCCGTTCAGCGCGCGGTGCGCGATCACGATCTTCTGCGTCGCCACCATCGCGTTGGTCTGCTCGATGATCAGGTTGTTGTAGGCACCACGCCGCTCGGGTTCGCGCATGTTGAGCTTGATGGCCAGCATTCCGCGCAGCGTCTCGATGAAATGCGTGCCGGAGCGCGCCTCGTGCAGGATCTGTTCATCCGCCGCCCGCCGCTGCGGACCGAAGAACAGCCAGCGCGCCGCGCCATAAAGAACGGCGGCCACGAGCACGATCGCGGTCAGCGCGGCGCTGTACCAGAACATCACGGCGAGCGTGAGCAGCACCATCGCGCCATCGATTGCGGTCTCGACGAACGTCAGCGTCAGGGTGCGCTGGATTGCGTCCACGCTGCGAAAGCGCGACACGATGTCGCCGATGTGGCGTTTCTCGAACCAGGCGAGCGGCAGGCGCAGCAGTTGGCCGAACAGCGAATCGAGCAGGCGCAGGTTGATCTGCGTCGAAAGGTAGACACCCAGCCAGGCGCGCACGGCGGTCACCGCGATCTGCATCACCACCAGCAGCGCGAAACCGACGCCCATTACCGTCAGCAGGTCAGCGTCGCGTCCGACCACCACCCGATCGACCACAAGCTGCACGAAAAATGGCGTTGCGATCGAAAATACCTCGAGCACCAGCGACAGCACCACCACCTGGACGATCGCGTCGCGCATCGTCGAGGCAACCCCCAGCAGCTGCCACGCCGAGATCTTCTGCCGCTCGTCGGCGTGCACGAAACCCGCCGCCGGCTGCATTTCCATCGCGATGCCGGTGTAGTGGCGCGAAGCGCGGTCCATCTTCAGCACGCGCTTGCCCACCGCGGGGTCGTGCACGGTGATGCGATCGCCGCGCACCTCCGTCAGCACGACGAAGTGATTCATGTCCCAATGCAGGATGGCCGGCAGACGCAACTGGCCAAGCGTTTTCAGCGGTGCCTGCACGCCGCGCGCCGAGAGTTTCATCGTCTCGGCCACCGCGGAAAGATTCTGCAGCGTCACGCCGCGCATCGACGGCGCCAGGCGCAGCCGCAGCGCCGAAAGATCGGTACGAAAGCCGTGATAACTCGCGATCATCGCCACGCAGGCGATGCCGCATTCCGGCGCTTCGGATTGGAGGATGAGCGGGACGCGCTTGCCGAGGTTCATGCGGCCCGGTCTACTACAGGCGTCCGCGCAGCTCGAGCACCGGCTCGAAGACCCACTCGAACACCGTGCGCTTCTCGAGCAGGATGTCGGCGGAAACGATCATGCCGGGGCGCAGCGCAATCTCCTGGCCGCCGGCCATCACGGTTTGCCGGTCGAGCTTCACGTCGACGCGATAGACGGGCTCGCGTGCAACCATCGGGCCCACCTTCTCGCCGGTCGACCAGACCGTGCGGCTCACGTCGTCGACCTCGCCGCGATATTGGCCAAAACGCTGGAATGGAAACGCGTCATACCGCACCACGACCGTGTTGCCGGGCCGGATGAATCCGCTCGCGCGGGTCGGAACCAGAAGTTGCGCGCGCAGGCTGCCCTTCGGCAGCACCGTGGCAATCGGCGCGTCGCCTGCAAGCGAGTCGCCCTTGGACACGGCGATATTGGTTATTACGCCGGCGGTCGGTGCCTTGATTTCCATCAAGCGGCGGTCCTCTTGCACCAGGCGGATCGAACGCAGTTCACTCAACTTTCTCTCGAGCTGGGAAACCTGCTGGCTGAGCTTGATCCGGCCTCCGGCCAGGTCGGCACGCGCATTTCCGAGATCACGCTCGCCTGCGCTGCGCTGGCGACGCAGTGCCTGCAGCCTGCCCTGCTGTTCGAGCAAGTCGTTGCGCTTCCTCTGCAGTTCGGCGGGCGAATAGAAACCCTGGTTGACCAGCTTCGCTATTCCAGTGACTTCTTCCTGCATCGCCGCCACGCGCGTGGTTTGCAGATCGATTTCGGCAGTTGACTGATCGCGCTCGGCACTCAACGCGGCTATTCGACCCTGGATCTGGTCCTGCTCCTGCTGGGCGAGTTGCTTGGCGTCCTTGATCTCCTGTTCCAGGCGCTTCTTCTGTTCCTCCAGTTCTGCTGCCGGAATTCGCCCGACGCCTTGCGACAAGGTCAGCTTGGCGATCGGCGTCCCTTCCTTGACCTCGGCCCCTTCCTTCACGAGCAGTTCATCGACCACTGCCGCCATCGGCGCAAGCACCCGCGCCGCGCCGACATCGGTTGCCAGGAACCCTTCCACGCGCTCGCGCCGTGTGTATTCGCCCCAGAACGCAAAGATGATCAGCGCGACCGCAAACGCGGCCGCCATCGCCGTGAACACCCGCATCGGCACCGGCCTGGCCGACGATACGGCGCCCAGCAGCTTCTCGCGCTGCGCGTCGATCGCTTCCTGTCTGAAGAGTTTGCGCATTCCGTTCCCCGCTCGATTTCACGCGCGGCGGCGATTATCCGGCACGTATCCGCTTGTGCGAGCACACGCGCTGGGCAATCGGCTGCCGTTTAGCCCACTACGCGTACTTTGGGGATGCCTGCCTCGAGCCGCCCGATCGTTGCTGCGCGTTCGAAGCCATCGGACCTGAACGTAGCGAGCACCGCGTCGACCGAGTCCGGCGCGCACGCTACCAGCAAGCCCCCGCTGGTTTGAGGGTCTGTCAGGATTTGCTTGTGCACGTCGCGCACCCCTTCGAGCGCAACGTCCTTGCCGTAGCCGGCCCAATTGCGCCCTGAAGCGCCGGTGACGAACCCCTGCTCGGCGAGCTTCTCCACGCCCTGCAGGAACGGCACCTCCGCCATGCTGATCTCGGCTGCCAGTTTGGCGCCGCGGCACAGTTCGAGCAGGTGGCCCAGCAGGCCAAACCCGGTGACATCCGTGAGCGCGTGCACGCCCGGCAGCTCGCCGAGGCTTGCGCCGGGCGTATTCAGCTTGGTCGTGCTCTCGATCATCTGCGCGTAACCCGCCTCGCTCAGCTGCTCTTTCTTCAGCGCGGCTGAGTAGATGCCCACGCCGAGCGGTTTGCCAAGCACAAGAACGTCGCCCGCCTGCGCCAACGAGTTCTTCTTCACCTTGTCGGGATGCACGAGACCGAGCACCACCAGGCCGTAGATCGGCTCGACCGAATCGATCGTGTGGCCGCCGGCGATCGGAATGCCGGCCGCACTGCAAACCGACTCGCCACCTTCGATGATTTTGCGGATCACGTCGAGCGGCAGCCGGTCGATCGGCATGGCCACCAGCGCGAGCGCCATGATGGGCTTGCCACCCATCGCGTAGACGTCGGAGATCGCGTTGGTCGCCGCGATGCGGCCGAAGTCGAACGGGTCGTCGACGATCGGCATGAAAAAGTCGGTGGTCGCGATCAGCGCCTGCTGGTCGTTGAGTTTGTAGACTGCTGCGTCGTCGGCGGTCTCGATGCCGACCATCAGTTCCTTTGGAACAATGCCGCCGGCGTTCTTGAGAATCTCCGAGAGCACGCCCGGCGCGACCTTGCACCCGCAGCCGCCCCCGTGCGAAAACGAGGTGAGTCGAAGACGGGGTTGTTCGGGGGCGTTCATCGCTCGATCCTCGTGCGTTTCCGTGTGCGGCCAGCCAGCGCATTATGGACGAGCCGATTGACGGCCGCCGCTTCGCGCGCAGGGGCGAATAGCCCGGCGCGTAACGCGCAGGCGCGCACGAGCTTGTGGCGGAAACCTGGTTCAAGCGCCGCACGTTCGACCAGGCGCGCAGCGCCAGCGGCGTCACCAACTTCGAACAGCGCGGGGTACGAGCGTCCGAGCAATCCGGTATTGCCGTCGATCCGGCTGGCGATGACCGGCGTGTGTGCGGTGACGGCCTCGATCACCGCCTGCGCGCCGCCCTCCATGACCGACGGATGCAGCAGCACTTGGGCGCGCCGCATCAGCTGGCGTGCTTGCGCCCGTGTCTTATCGCCCAGCCACACGTAGCGCCGGTCGCTCAGCGCGGTCGCCGCCGCTTCGCGCCCGAGCCGGGCATCGAGAGCCGCGCCTGCATGCAGCACCCGCAACGGCAATTCAGGGTCGATGAGCGGGAGCAGGTTCCAGACGAGTGCGGGATCCTTTTCTGCGCGCAGGTGGCCAACCACTGCGACGGTGAAGGTGCGCGTCGGGTGGCGGACGCGACTCAGCGCCGGTGCCGATTGCAGAATCACCGTGGTCTTCGCGCGCAGGCGCGCCGGCAGCTTTAGCGCACCCAACTCATTGAGCACCACAAGGCTTGTTGCCAGACCGAGCGACCGTTGTGCCGCGCGATCGGTCTCGATGTCGCGATAGAGATCGGTGCCGGTTAGCACCACGATGAGCGGCTGGTCGGGATGGGTCGCAGCGAAACAATGGATCGAATCGGCCGAGCGCCGCGCGTGCAACGCGATCAGGCAGTCGGCGGCTGAACCATCCCAGCGGTCGGCCAGGACAACGCGAAACCGCTTGCGCAGAAAACGCGACCAGCGCGCCGCGGTATGCCAGTTGCCGGCGTTGGATGCCGCTGAGCGTGGCGTGATAATCACGACGCGCGGACGGCGGCGCGCTTTGTTCTTCAAAGGAAGCGAGGGCGGATGCGGCGGTTGGACAAGCGGGAGCTGCGGGTTGCCTTGCTCGACGCGCGCCAGTATACGAACGCGCAACTCGATGATCTCGACGACCGGCAGTGGCAGGTGCCCTACCTGCCGATCATCAATCCGCCGCTGTGGGAGTACGGCCATGTCGGCTGGTTCATGGAGTACTGGTGCCTGCGCCAGCACGGCACGGGCCGCGCGCTCGCTCCCTCGATGCTCGCCGCTGCGGATCGCTGGTACGACTCGAGCCGCGTCGCGCATTCGACCCGATGGTCGCTCGACCTGCCGGATCGAAAGTCCACAGCGGGTTACGTGCACGCAGTGCTCGAGCGCATGTTCGACGCGCTGGCGCACGCAGACGAGACCGATGCCGGTCTGTATTTCTATCGGCTCGCGCTCTATCACGAGGAAATGCATGGCGAAGCGTTCGCGTATTCGCGGCACACACTGGGGTACCCGGCGCCGCG
>Ga0137409_10004631_pt1 | contig 14429 bp, 12 predicted proteins | sample CZODoug1_16funga_FD_122059 | JGI IMG/M metagenome (GOLD analysis project Ga0137409, IMG submission 122059) | Vadose zone soil fungal communities from Angelo Coast Range Reserve, California, USA - CZODoug1_16fungal (Hybrid Assembly) | ecosystem: Environmental > Terrestrial > Soil > Vadose zone... | reverse complement strand
GAGCGCCTACTGCAGACTGCAACTAAACACCTTGTTCTTTGACCACACCTTCTATCACAAGAAGTACTTCAGCTAAAGCTAAACGCTGTGGAAAACTTTGGCGCGCCCGCAGCGAAAAATATCGATTTACTTTGCTGCTGTCAACGCCCGAATTTCGTTCCCGAGACCATACTGAGTCCAGATTGCTGGAATATGAATCCTGCAAAAATGGGAGGTGATGAGTGAGCCTTGCCCCGCTGTACATCGGTGCGTTACAGTCTCGCTTCCACATTCGAGGACGCTGATGCCCAAACCCAGGAAGATTCGGCAGCGCGCTGCAAACCGGCGAGGAGAGCGCGTCAAAATCCTGATCTCCGGACGGCGCATTCAAAGGCGCATTCAGGCGTTAGCAAAGCAAATCCGAAGAGATTTTCCAGATGAACCACTGCATCTGGTGAGCGTCTTGAAGGGCGGCGTGTTTTTTCTCACCGATCTTGCGCGAAGCATTGCCGGAGAGGTCTCCTTCGATTTCATTGCCGTCTCCAGCTACGGAAAAGCTACGCGCTCTTCGGGACAAGTGCGATTGACCCGGGACCTGGATTCCAGCATTGAAGGAAAAACCGTGATCCTTGTGGAAGACATCCTGGATACCGGTATGACGCTGCAGTACCTCCTAAAGTTATTCCAGCAGCGCAAGCCGAAGCACCTGCGCGTCGCGGTCTTATTAGACAAGCCCGAACGCCGCATCGCCCCGGTGCGCGCTGACTACTTGGGTTTCTCGATTCCCAACGAATTTGTCGTCGGGTACGGGCTGGACTACGCCGAGCGCTACCGGAACCTGCCGTACGTGGGAGTTCTATCGCTCGACTCCAAGGTGGCGAAGAAGGCTGCAGAGAAATAGCGGGCGCGCGCAAATTTATCCTCAGGTCGCAGCGGATTGCCATGACGCGCGGAGCGGTTCCTGTACAAAAGAAATGATCCATTTTGGAAAGCCATCGAAGAGTGCAGGCGCGCTCTTCGCCGCCTGCTATAATAAAGTGAGTCCATGAATCCTCCAGGCGCGCAGGCAGAAGCACAGACGACGAACACCGGAACGGAGATTTCCGCCGAAGTTTTGGCGACACTCGCGGAAATCGGGGAAGAAGTAAATTCCTCGCTGGACCTCGACGAGGTTTTGGCGCGCTCGGCAGCCCTCATCAAACGTCACATTGACTACGAAATCTTCGGCGTCCTGCTGATCGAAGGAGACGGCGCGTTCCTGCGACACCGTTTTGCGATTGGATACTCGCCCGAACTGGCGGCAAACCTGCGGATTCCGCTGGGTCAGGGGATTACGGGAACGGCGGCGGCTACGGGCCATTCCGTTCGTGTAAGCGATACGACGAAAGACCCGCGTTATATCAACGCCATTGATAGCGTCCGGTCCGAGCTCGCGGTGCCCCTGATGCTTCGGGGAAAGTGCATCGGCGTGCTGGACATCCAGAGCCGCCACCTCGATTACTTCACTCGCGACCAACAAAACATTTTGACGCTTCTCGCGAGCCGGCTCGCGGTGGCCATTGAAAATGCGCGGCTGTTTGAGAAGGTGCGCACGCAAGCGGACACGCTTCTACTGTTGAGCGAAGTCGGCCGCGAAACCGGCTCGATTCTGGAAGTCGAGGAACTTCTGAGGCGCGCTGCGGAACAGACGAAGCGGGTGATCGACTACCAAATCCTGAGCATCATGCTCTATGACGAAGAGCAGAAAGTGTTTCGTCACAGGGTGGATGTAAAGCACGGACATCGCGTGCAGGGAAAACTGCGCGTGGCGGTGAGCGAAGGCATCGTTGGCGCCGCGGCGACATTGAAAGAGCCCGTTCTCGTGCCCGATGTGTCGGCCGATCCGCGCTATCTAATGGCGAATCCGGAAACAAAATCGGAACTGGCGATCCCGATGATGCACAAGGGCAAAGTCATCGGCGTGCTGGACCTCGAAAGCCCGCAGTTGAATTACTTCACGGACGATCATGTGCAGACGCTTTCCATCCTGGCCGCGAATCTGGCGGTTTCGCTGGAGAACGCGCGGCTCTACGAACAACTCGCAAAGGAAGAAGCGCGGCTTGAACGCGATCTCCAGGCGGCAAAACGAATTCAAGGGGCGCTTCTACGGCCAGTGCCCACCGAAGATTATGGGCTCGATATGGCGGCGCGGTACCTATCCGCCCGCGAGGTCTGCGGCGATCTCTATGAGTTTTTGCGCTACGGCCCGCAGCAACTGGGAATCGCACTGGGCGACGTGAGCGGCAAAGGAACAGCCGCCGCACTCTACGGCGCGGTGGCCATCGGAATTATGAGGAGTCTCGCGCCGCAAAAATTGCAGCCGGCGGAAATGTTGCGGCAGATGAATCAGCTGGTGGGGGAGCGGCGTATCGAAGGCCGGTTTATGACCGCATGTTTCGCCACCTGGCAAAGGAACCGCCAGAAACTGCGCGTGGCGAACGCCGGTCAATCGCAGCCGCTGCTATACAAGGATGGCCGCTGTGGAAAGATTGAGTTAACGGGATTTCCCCTGGGCATTTTTGAGGATGTCACCTACGACGAATGGGGAGTCACGCTCGAGCCCGGAAACATTCTGGTGTTCCATTCCGACGGCCTTGCCGAGTCTTCGAATAATGAAGGCCAGTTCTTCGGCTCGACGCGGCTTCAGAACCTGGTCGAGAAGCACCACGAATCGTCGGCGACAGAGTTGGCGGACGCAATCCTCCGCGAAGTGGATTGGTTCACGCAAAGCGCGCCGCTCTCCGATGATCGAACTCTCGTGATCGTAAAAGTCCGATGAGCGGTTCGCGATCCTCTTCCCATCGCAAGCTCGAATACATTGATCCCGTCAGTTTCACGCCACACTTTTCCCGAAAGAGCGTTCGTAAGCACGGTTCTTCCACAGATGAAATCTTGTGCGAAAAGGTTTCACTGGAATCGGTGGCTGAGGCAACAGGAACTCCGGTCTATCTATATAGCCGCGCGGCTATCGAAGATGCTTATCAAGAACTTGACCGCGGCCTTGGTTCGATGCCGCATACGCTGTGCTTCGCCGTCAAGTCGAACGGCAATCTTTCCATCTTGAACCATTTGGCGCGGATGGGGAGTGGCTTCGACATTGTTTCCGGGGGTGAGTTGGATTACCTGCGAAGAATTGGCGTTCGCGGCGATCGCATCGTGTTTTCCGGCGTGGGCAAAGACCAGCACGAGATTCGCGAAGCATTGAACTATCGCGCTGCTGGGCATAAAGGCCGGGCTGGAATATTGCTTTTTAATGTTGAATCGGAAGCGGAACTTGAAGTCCTGAGCGGAGAGGCCGCGCGGCAGGTCCAGAAAGGCAACGCGCCTCCAGCCGTGGCCATTCGTGTCAATCCCGATGTGCAAGCCGGTGGCCACCCGCACATCGCAACCGGACGCCACGAGCACAAGTTCGGTTTGGATTGGACTGGAGCACGAAGACTTTATCTCGTCCATCGCGATTCGAAATGGATCCGCTGGCAGGGAATCAGCGCGCACATCGGGTCGCAGATCACTTCGCTCGAGCCGTTTCGCCTCGCGGTCGGCCGTCTTGCCGGCTACGTCGGGGAATTACGCCGCGCGGGGATTGAACTGCGGTACCTGGATGTGGGTGGCGGCCTCGGAGTGCAATACACCGATCAAAAGGTGCCGCGACGCACAACCTACGCTCGCTTGGTCGCGCAGCTCGTCCGAAAACTCGGCGTGCACTTGCTGTTGGAGCCTGGGCGTTCCATCATCGCGCCCGCTGGCGTTCTTCTGACTCGAGTTCTGTATACCAAGACGAACCGCGGCAAGACGTTCGTGGTCGTGGATTCGGCGATGAATGACTTGATGCGGCCTGCGCTGTACGGCGCGATTCATCCGATTACCAAAGTTCGGCGCGAAAACGCGGACAGAGGAGCTCCACGCAAGCGCGTGGACGTCGTTGGTCCGGTGTGCGAAACCGGGGACTGCTTTCTTCACGATTGGCCGCTCGGGGAAGTGCAAACAGGCGACGTGCTTGCCATTTGGGTGGCCGGCGCGTATGGGATGGCGCAAGCGTCGAACTACAACGCGCGATGTCGCCCCGCGGAAGTTCTGGTGGAAGGGAAGCGTTTCCGTGTGATCCGCCGGCGTGAAACGCAAGACGATCTGCTGCGCACGGACTCTTTGGCAAAATAAATAGAGCCAGCAATTGCTATTCTACGCTTCGCCCCACTTCAGCTTGTTGCGCAAGATCTCAAAATAGGATTTCCGCGGTGGCTGGATGAGCTTCAACAATTCCTTACTCCTGGAGATGCGAACTATGTCCGTTGCCTGCAGCGGGATTCCTCTCTGCCCATCGAGCGTCAGAAAGACAGATTCCGTGTTTCCGGAAAGTTTCATTTGAATAGAAGAAGAGTCCCGGACGACCAGGGGGCGGTCGCTCAGCATGTGCGCGCAAATGGGCGTAATAATGAAGGACTCGACTCCTGGATGCACGATGGGGCCACCTGCCGAGAGGGAATAGGCCGTCGAGCCCGTTGGACTTGCAACGATCAAGCCGTCGGCACGGTAGCGGCAGACAAAGTCGCCGTCAATGCTGAGCTCCAGTTCGATCATGCGGGCCAGCGCACCTTTGTTGACCACGGCTTCGTTCAGCACCCGCTGAGTTTCGATGACTTTTCCGCCTCGTTCGAGCTCCACGTACAACATCACGCGTTCGCTGACGGAAAACCGGCCGCCAAGTGTGTCCTCGAGAGCGGGGTAAAGCTCGTCGAGGGTGAAACTGGTAAGGAAGCCCAGGCTTCCCATGTTGATCGGCAAGATCGGAATCCCGCGTGTTGCCGCGAGACGCGCGGCGGCAAGCAGTGTGCCGTCACCGCCAAGCACGAGCAGCAACTGCGATGCATCCGCGACTTGCTGGCGTGTTTTTCCCTTCGTTGAACCCGGCAAAGATCCGGCCGTTTCTTCGTCGTAAAGAGCCTGCACTCCGCGCTCCTCGAGCCATTTCAGCAAAGGCGGCGCAACCACGGATAAGTTCGAACGGCGGGGACGCGAGATGATGCCGATGGTTTGGAAGGATTTTCCGGGCCGCATGTGTGCTTAAGATTCTACTCCACTGACTTTTCGCGCGCGTGCAGAAAATACTCCTGATTGCCTTCGGCGCCCAGGAGACGGCTAGGCTTCACACCAAGAAATGCCAGGCCCAGAGATTCGATGTCTTGACGCACTTTTGCGATGGCCCTTTCGTGCAATTTCTTGTCGGTCACAACACCACCAGGGGGGATCTCTTCGCGAGACAGCTCGAATTGCGGCTTGATCAGAATCAGGAAGTCGGCGTTCTTTTCTGCCTCCGAAATGGCGGGCCCCAGCACTTTACCGACAGAAATAAAGGAAACGTCGATAACGACGACGCCGGCTTTTTGGGGGAGCTCCTCGCCGCGCAGTTCGCGCGCATTTCGCTCGATGCGAACGACGCGAGGATCCTGGCGCAGTTTCCAGTCGATTTGCTCCGTGTTCACATCAACGGCGTAGACACGTGAAGCGCCGTGCTGCAAGAGACAGTCCGTGAACCCCCCTGTAGAAGAGCCGATGTCCAGGCAAATACATCCTCTGGGATCAATCGCGAAATCAGCAAGTGCGCCTTTCAATTTGATGCCGCCTCGACTGACGAATTGTTGCGCCCGGTTTGTCAGTTCAATCTGCGCGTCAGCGGCGACGGGGGTGCCAGCTTTGTCGGTGCGCTTGCCGTCTACCTGGACTTCACCGGCGAGGACCATGGCAAGAGCTTCCTTCAAAGATTGGGCAATCCCGCGCTCGACGAGGAGAAGATCCAGGCGCTTGCGAATCGCTTTGGGTTTCATGATGCGTTCGAAACTTCAGGCGCGGCGGAGAACCAGGAATTCCGCAATTTCTCGAAGCCGCGAAGCGCGTTCACCAAAGGGCGCGAGTTCATCGATGGCTTTCGTCGCGAGATCTTTGGCAATCGCATGAGAGCGTTCGAGGCCGTACACGGCCGGATAGGTCGCCTTTTCCTGCGCGATGTCCTTGCCCGCGGTTTTCCCGAGAGCGGCAGAAGACTCCTCGACGTCCAGGATGTCGTCGGTGACTTGAAATGCCCAGCCGATTGTTTCGCCAAAACGGCGAAGGCGCGCCACGTCGTCAGGGCCTGCGCCGGCGCACAAAGCGCCCGCCGTGATGGAAGCCCGGATAAGCGCAGCGGTTTTCGAGCGATGAATGTACTCGAGCATTTGCGGCTCGATGCGCTGGCCTTCCGCCTCGATGTCCGCCACCTGACCGCCCACCATCCCATTGACCGTGCCCGCGGATTTGGCAACTTCCGTCAGCATGGCGACACGGCGTTCCGCAGGCACGGGTGTTGCGCCGATGGCCTCGAAGGCCAGCGTCAAAAGGGCATCGCCTGCGAGAATGGCGATGGCCTCGCCGAACTTCTTGTGGCACGTCGGCTTGCCCCGGCGAAGGTCGTCATTGTCGAGGGCCGGCAAGTCGTCGTGGATGAGCGAATAGGTGTGGATGAATTCGATCGCGCAGGCGGGATAATGCGCCACGGCGACGTCAGCCGCGAAAATGCGCGCCGTCTCCATACAAAGAATGGGGCGAATGCGCTTGCCGCCTGCAAAGACGCTATACCGCATCGCCGTGTGAATGGACGACGGCGGCGCAGACTCCGAGGGCAGCAGCCGCTCGATGGCAGCGTCCACGGAAAGACGGTCTTCCTCGAAGAAGGCCGGAAGTTTCATTGCGGCGGAAAACTCGCGCATCGGAGACAGCGCGGCCGCTTCACGATTCACTCTCACGTTCGGGATCAAACGGTTCAGCGGCAAGCTTGCCGTCAGCTTTCTTGAGCAGGATTTCCACGCGGCCTTCGGCATCTTCCAATTGTTTCTGGCATTCGCGCGAGAGTGCCACACCTTCCTCGAAAAGCTTCATGGCGTCATCCAGGGAAAGTTGCGGGCTCTCCAGGCGGCTGACGACTTCTTCCAAACGCGCAAGGGTGCGCTCGAAATCAGGCTTCTTGGGTGCTTCCGGCTTTTTTGGTGCAGTTGAATTCACGCGATTAGCCTGTTTTCTTCAGAGTCGATTGTTTCTGACAATGGGCGCAATAGTAAGTGGAACGGCCGCTTTGCGCAATGCGGCGGATCGGTTCCCCACAGCGGCGGCAGGGCTTTCCTTCCCGGTCATACGCGCGAAGAATTGTTTCCAAACCCTGGAACCACCACTCCGGATCGCGAAAGTTTGGCGCCGGGTGCAAGCAACATTCTAAGGCACGCTTGAGAACGGACACAATTGCTTTGTGCAGCCTGCGCGCTTCTTCTGGCTTTAGCGTATTCGCGCCGCGTCGTGGATGGAGCCGGGCGCTCCACAGCGATTCGCAGGAATAGATATTCCCGATTCCCGCGAGGTGCGACTGGTCTAGCAAGAAATCTTTCAGCGGGCGCTTCGAACGGTAAAGCAGTTCGCTGAATCGGATCGGTGTGAAGCTGGGCGAGAGCGCATCGATGCCCAGAACGGCGAGACCTGGGCATTTTGCCATGGAGTTCCAAGCGTGCACTCGGCCGAAATGGCGCCGGTCCACAAACCCGAGAACTCCCTTCTCCAATTCCAGGGCGAGATCCACATGAACGCCGTTCTGCGTCCGGTTGGCTCGCTCAAGGAATTCCCTTGCACCTGGGAACCACAGCAGCTGGCCATCCAGACGGAAGTGCATCGTCAGCAGGCCGCGGTCCAGAAGCAGGAGCACATACTTTCCTTTGCGTTCGACCGTTCGAATTCTTTGACTTTCCGCGAATCTGGAAAGATGGGCCGCTGCCTGCGGTTTAGTAGCAATCGCGTGCAAGACGTGAACACACCGGATGCGGTGCCCCTGAACCAGCGGACGGAGGGTGCGAACCACGGCTTCTACTTCGGGGAGTTCCGGCATGAGAACAGAAGGGAACTAGGATCCCGGTTTCAGAGTGAGTGAATGTTTTCGCGCACTTGCCTCAGCCGCGTCGCTGAAGGGCGCAAAAATGGGCTTGCCTTCGTACCAATAGGAAAATTGATCGGAGTAGTGGCTGCTGCCCGGCTGGCCCGATTGCCCCGCGGGGATCAACAAGATCGAATGGTCCCAATCGCCCGGGTTTGCCACAAAGCGCATGGCCGGCCCATGGGTCTTCGTCGCCGCTCGGATGCTATAAACGGTTCCCGATTGCGGTTTGTCCGTAATGCTGAGGAACCGTTTCAGCAGTCCCGAGCGGCCGACGGGATGAACCATGTCGAGAGAGTTAAAGCGTTTCCACGCCCAGTCCTGGACCCGCTGGCTCCCGCTCTGCTCCGCGAGCCGCGCCACCGCCTTGTCGGCCGCGGCGGCCAGCAACTCGTCGTAGCTCTTGAACACGGCAGGCAGCCACTTCGCCGGCCGATTCGTAAGTGTCTTTTGCAGGAAAGTGGTGGACCGCCATTGGTAGAGTGCGGTTTCTTTTCCCAGGAACGGCTCGAGAAGGAGTTCGATCGCCGCTCGCCGTGCCGCATGCAGAAAGGAAACCTCCGGAGAATCTGCCTCCGCGATGCCATTCCAATCCTTCAAGCCCTCGATCAATTTTTGAGCGCGGGCATCCTTGGGCTTCACTGTTTTTGCCGCTGCGATCAGTTGATCTGCAACGAACACATGCGGAAAGCTGTACGTATCGGTCTGCACTTTCAGCATGTCCTCGGGGCGCAGATCATGCCGGTCGTGCAACAAGTCGTAAATACGCGCGGTTCGGTAGGGCTCTTCCCATCGGTCGGTCAGATAGGGTTTGTAATTCGGTCCCACGACGCGCGCATTGGCCGTGACTATCAAACCGCTCTCCGGGTTCAGCGCTTGAGGAAGTTGGTCGAATGGGATGTAGCCCGTCCATTCGTAATCGTCCGTATCTCCAGGAACAGGCACTTCGCCGTGGCCTTTCTTTCGAATCGGCACGCGCGCTGCCATGATGTATCCGATGTTGCCATCAACGTCGGCATAGACGGCGTTTTGTCCCGGGCCCGAGACGTGCTTCATAACCTCGCGAAATTCTTTCCAATTCTTCGCTTTGCCCAGCCAGTTGTAACTGTTCGCGAGTCCGCCGGGTTCCGTAGCCGTCCAGCGCATGGCGTACGCTTTGTCTCCGTCGTGATCCACTACCGGGCCATGACGAGTGACGACAACCTTCAAGTGTTCGTCCGTCTGACCCTTCACGCGAATCGTCTCATCAATGATTTGCGCTTTGGTCCACGAGCCCTTCACTCTGTATTCGTCGCTCACCGCGGGATTGAGAGTCTCGATGTAAAGATCTTGCACATCCGCCCCATTGTTGGTGAAGCCCCAAGCGATGCGATCGTTGTGGCCGATGATGACCATCGGCGCCCCAGGGAGCGTGAAGCCTTTCACGTTCCAACCTGGAGCTGTCAGGTGAATCTCGTACCAGATGGAGGGAATCGTGAGCTCGAGATGCGTGTCATTCGCCAACAAGGGCTTGCCGGTCGCGGTATGCGCACCGCTGACCACCCAGTTGTTGCTGCCGAGCCCCTGGCGAATCTCGTTGCGCGATTGTTCCAGGAATTGCTGGATCGAACGCGACAAGGCGGAAGTCAGGTCCGGCGAGCCATCGGATGCGGTAATCCCGTTGACGCCGGCGTAGCGAGCCTTCAGCACCGTGTCGGGTTGGATATCGTCATCATCCTCGTCGTCACCCTCTGCGGCGGAACGTTGTGAACCGTCGTTGGGCGTACTCGGATCGCCAACGACGAAATGATCCATCGCGGATTCTTCGGAGAAGAGGTCTTTTGCCCGATCCGCTCCGGCCCGCTCTGTCACTTTGGCGCGATTCAGCTCTCTTTCTCGCGTGTCCGTCAACGTTCGATACATGTAGCCCGAAATCGCCAGCGTGTCCGAAGGCTGCCATGGCAGGGGCTTGTAGTGCAGCAAAGTGAACTCCAAAGGCAGCCGGTCTTGATGCTCCTCGATAAACGCGTTCACTCCCCGCGCGTACGCCTCCATCAGCTTGCGGGATTCGGCGTCCAACTGCGCCACGTCGCGCGCCGCCGCCCGGCTGAATCCCAGCGTCCGAAAATCCTTGTCAATGGAGAGCGTTGCGGGACCAAGGATTTCGGACAGCTGGCCGCGCGCCACTCGCCGTAGCAGGTCCATCTGCCAGAGGCGATCCTGCGCCATGACGTAGCCCTGCGCCTCTTCCAAATCCTCCAGCGAAGCAGCGCGAATGTGCGGAACGCCCCATTGATCGCGCTCGACAGTAACTTCGTGTCGGAGTCCGGGAAGAGGCGCGGTCCCGTCAATCTGAGGCAGTGGCCGATAGACAAACCACCAAGCCGCGGCACCAACCGCAACAACGAGAATGGCAACTACCCATAGAAGGATTCGAAGAAACGTTCGCAAGTACTCTCCCACGCGGCTTAGGCAAATAGTCAGTGTAGAGGACGCTCCCAGTGGCGCGCAACCGCCGGATAGCACGGATTCAATGCTGCCTGACGGAGGCCACGCGGCAGGGGCTTGCTCGCTTCGGGCAACGATCAAGCATGGCCCGCCGGGGTGCTGCTACAATGCCGCAGGGAGCCCATTGGTCCATGTTCGCGATTCGTCTACTCGGCGTGCTGGCGCTGGTCGCTCTTAACGCCTTTTTCGCGGCGACGGAGTTCTCGCTCGTTGCCGTGCGGCTCTCGCGCATCCGCCAGCTCGTGGCCAAGGGAAGTGCACGAGCGCGCGTGGTGGAGCTGCTTCTTGGGGATCTGCACCGCGTGGTCTCCGGCGTGCAGCTCGGCATGACAATGACCAGCCTGGCGATCGGTGCCGTCGGTGAAGCCACCTTCGCGAAACTCTTTCAAGCCGTGTGGACGGGCACTTCTGGAACTCGCTCCGCGGTCATCGCTCATGCCCTCGCTCTCACGTGTGCTTTTGCCCTCTTGAGCGCGCTGCACGTAGTGATTGGAGAGCTGGTCCCCAAGACCTTGAGCCTGGCCCGGGCCGAGCGCGTTGCGCTTATGGTGGCTGTGCCGTTTCACTGGTTCCTGAATACGTTCCGTTGGGCGATCAGCACGCTGGATGGAGCAACAGGGGCGATCGTAAAGGCCATGGGAGTCACCTCGCCGCACGGGCACGGCGTTGCGCATTCCACGGAAGAGCTGCAGATCCAAATTCAGCAGGCGCGCGAGCGCGGACTGCTTGCCCCCGGCGAAGAAAAATTCATTCTCAGCGCGATTGAACTCGCGCAAATCCAGGTGCGGGAGATCATGGTGCCCCGGCCGGACATGCACACCTTGTCTGTGGAATCCACACTGGATGAAGTGATGCGCGCCTTCGCGACGACGCAGCGTTCGCGAATTCCGGTCTACCGCGGCACGGAGGACCACATACTCGGCTTTGTCCATATCAAGGATATGCTGTGGATTCTCCTCGATCGCGAGCGCCGCCTCGAGGAGAATCTCTCGCCGCCGCCGTTTGATTTGCGCCGCGTTCTCCGCGAAGTGCTTATCGTTCCCGAAACGAAGCCCGCCAGCGAGTTGCTCCAGGAATTGCGCACTCGCCGCGTTGGCATGGCCATGGTCGTCGACGAGTTCGGCAGCATTCTTGGCCTGGTTACGCTGGAAGACATCCTCGAACAAATGGTCGGAGAGATTCATGACGAATTCGACGTGATTGAGCGTCCGCTCACGCTTGCGGACGGCGCATTGATATTCGATGCGGCTCTGAACGTGAGAGACTTGGACGCGCAGTACAACATCACCATTCCAGAAGATCCGGCCTACGCCACCGTCGGCGGATTCGTGCTCGATCAATTAGGATTCATTCCCAAAGGCGGAGAGAGCTTCGAATACGGCAATTTTCGCTTTTCGGTGGTGGAGATGGATGGCAAACGCGTCGCTCGGGTCAAAATTCAGCGCCTTCGAAGTGCTGCCGCTGCGAAAGAGACTATAGATTCACAGAATGCGATTCAGCCCTCCAAGGATTCGAAACCGGCGAGCGTGAAATCATAGGTCCCCAGTCACAAATGGCTCGCTACTTCCTCAAACGGTTTCTGCTGACCCTCCCGGCGCTGTGGCTCGTCCTTACGCTGGTCTTCCTGATGATTCACATCGTGCCGGGTGATCCAGTCGAGCAAATGCTCGGGGAAGGTGCAGCGCCGGGGCAAGTCTCGCAACTGCGTCATTCGCTGGGGCTGGATCTGCCACTTCACTCTCAGTACGGGCACTATCTTTGGCATCTCGTGCGCGGCGACCTGGGACAGTCGTTCAAATTCCAGGCGCCCGTGCGCCGCATCATTTTCGAGCGCTACCCCGCCACTCTTCAACTCGCGTTTCTCGCACTTATCGTTTGCGCGGCCATCGCCATCCCCGCGGGTGTGCTTGCCGCTCATCGCCGAGGACAAGTCTCCGATCGTGCCGTCGGTGTTTTCACTCTCTTCGGCCTGGCATTTCCAAACTTCGCTTTGGGCCCGGTGCTGATTCTTTTCTTTTCCATTGAACTCGGCCTTCTGCCGGTCTCGGGACGCGGCGGGCTGCTCTACTATGTGTTGCCTGCAGCGACGCTCGGTGCAGCACTCGCTGCCATTCTCACTCGCATGGTTCGCAGCGCCATGCTGGAAGAGCTTTCGAGCGATTACGTCCGCACAGCAAAGGCCAAGGGTCTCTCCACGTACGTCGTCTTGCTGCGACATGCATTTCGCAATGCACTCATTCCTATCATTACGATTCTAGGTCTCCAATTCGGAACTTTGCTGGCGGGCACCATCGTCACAGAAACGATTTTTTCCTGGCCCGGCATCGGGCGCTTGACCGTGCAGGCCATTTCTTCGCGCGATTACCCGCTGCTCCAAGGATGCATTTTGGTGATCGCGGTCTCCTACGTCGCCGTCAACCTGCTAACGGATGTGTTTTATGCCGTGATTGATCCCCGCGTGAGGCTGTCTTGATTTCGTCCCAGGCGCTCCGGGAGTTTCTTCGCCAAAGTATTCTTGCGCGCGTGGGATTCATCGCCGGCTTAATTCTTGTCGTCGCGGCTCTGCTTGCACCGTGGATAGCGCCCGCAGACCCGGCGGCGCAGAACTTGCCAGCCCGGCTCGAGTCTCCTTCGCGCGCACATTGGATGGGAACCGACGAACTCGGCCGCGACATCCTTTCGCGCACTCTCTATGGCGCGCGCATTTCGCTCCTCGTTTCCGTCTGCGTGGTTTGCGGTTGCGGTCTCATCGGTCTAACGATGGGTATGCTTGCTGGATACGCCGGCGGCTGGTGGGACCGCGTCATCAATCTTCTGCTCGTCAACGCTTTTCTTTCGTTCCCGGGGATCCTCCTGGCCATTGCGTTCGCGGCGTTTCTCGGTCCCGGCATCGGCAAAGTGATTTTGGCGCTGATCATTACCGGTTGGGCAGGCTACGCTCGGCTCGCACGTGCGCAGGTACTGAAAGTCAAAGAGATGGAATTCGTACTCGCCGCGCGATCGCTCGGCGCTTCTCACCTGCGCATCATGGTGGGACATCTGCTGCCCAACATTTTGCAGCCCATCCTGATTCAAGCCACCATCGGCATGGCCGGCGCCATTCTCGCGGAATCCACGTTGAGTTTTCTCGGGCTTGGCGTGCTCGCCCCCATTCCCAGTTGGGGGGCGATGCTGAATGACGCGCGCGGCCACCTCTTCGATGCGCCGCACATGGTGGTCTTTCCCGCCTTGGCCGTAATGACCGCCGTGCTTTCTTTCAATTTGTTGGGAGACGCCTGGCGCGACTGGCTCGATCCTCGCCTGCGCTCCCAAATGGCCGCACAGGAATTTTCGCGTTAAACGTTGTTTCGATGAAGAGAGCTGAAGTTGTGAGCAGGAGTTGAAAGATCTTATTTTGTCAGGGTAACCGTTGCGCCCCGGCCCAGGCCTAAAGTACGCGCCGCGTTCGCCTTGTTCACTCCAATTTCGAGATATCCGCTCGAGCCCACATAGGCAATCGCTTCGCCGTTGTTGCCGCTCGCAAACGTATCCACGAGTCGTGCGACCTGATGAGTTCCTACTTGCAGCTTGATGTTTCCGTCCTTCAGCACCGCTTCCGGCAAATCTTCCGAGCGAAAATTCGTAATCAGGTTGCCGAACGCATCGGCGCGCAAGACAGCGCCTTTCACAACGCCATCCGTTTCTTTGGGGCGAGGAAGTGCGAATTTCTTGTAGTCACTGATCTCATCTCCCATGCTGGGGGTCTGCCAGCCTTTTGTAAGCCAAGAGGCGACCGGCGCGAAGATGTCTCGGCCATGAAAAGTCTTGCTCACCGGCTGCAAGTAATAGTGCTGGACGTTGGCATGGCGCACGACAAGGTTCTCCTTCTCGCGTTCATAAATCACCGACAGCACGCCGTTGTCCGGCGCGACAAAATACTGGTTTTGCGCGCTGACGAGCAGCGGCCGCCGTTCCGTTCCCACGCCGGGATCCACAACGA
>Ga0137409_10004630_pt1 | contig 14431 bp, 12 predicted proteins | sample CZODoug1_16funga_FD_122059 | JGI IMG/M metagenome (GOLD analysis project Ga0137409, IMG submission 122059) | Vadose zone soil fungal communities from Angelo Coast Range Reserve, California, USA - CZODoug1_16fungal (Hybrid Assembly) | ecosystem: Environmental > Terrestrial > Soil > Vadose zone... | reverse complement strand
GGCAGCGGCCAACCCGGTTTGCGGCAATATCGAGCGCGGTGTTTGACCCCTCGCCTCCGCGCCGGGAATCCAGCCGAACGAGATGGCCGCCAGCGACAAGAGCGAAAAGCGCCCTGACGACTTCATGATTCGATGCGAGTGGGCCTAAAACCCGCGGCTCTCGCTCGCGTGTTGGTCAAGTTTCGTCCCGGAATCAGAGTTGCTTCGCGGCTTCGGTGGCGAAGTAGGTGACGATGAAATCCGCACCAGCGCGGCGGATGCCCAGTAGCGATTCCATCATCACCCGATCCTTCTCGATCCAGCCGCGATCGGCCGCGGCGCAGATCATCGCGTACTCGCCGCTGACCTGATATGCGGCGACTGGGTACCCCGTCTCCGACTTGACCCGCGAGACGATGTCGAGGTACGGCCCTGCGGGCTTCACCATCACCGCGTCTGCGCCCTCCTCGATGTCGGCGAGTACCTCACGCATTGCTTCCTGTGCGTTGCCTGGATCCATCTGATACCCGCGGCGGTCGCCAGACTGCGGCGCTGACTCTGCCGCTTCGCGAAAGGGACCGTAATACGCCGAGGCATACTTCGCGGCATAGCTGAGGATCGAGACATCCGAGAAGCCGGCATCGTCCAGCGAGGATCGGATCGCTTGCACTCTCCCATCCATCATATCGCTCGGTGCGACGATATCCGCCCCCGCGCGAGCGTGCGAGAGCGCTGCGCGTGACAGCAGCTCGAGGGTCGCGTCGTTGTCGACTTCCCCGTTCTTCAGGACGCCGCAATGGCCATGATCGGTGTACTCGCACATGCAGACGTCGGTAATCACGACCAGCTCCGGGATCTCTTTCTTGAGCGCGCTCACTCCCAGTTGCACCGTGCCCTTTGCATCCCACGCCGACGAGCCGGTCGCGTCTTTCGTTTCCGGCACCCCAAAGAGAATGATTCCACCGACACTTGCCTTCGCCGCCGCTTCGGCGTCCCGCAGCATCTCATCGACCGATGTCTGATTTACGCCCGGCATCGATCCGACGGGGCGCCGAAGTTTTTTTCCGTCGCGCACGAAGACAGGAAGGACAAGCTGAGACGGCGCGAGGTGTGTCTCGCGGACGAGGTTCCGTAGCGCGGCGGTCCGGCGCAGGCGGCGCGGACGATACTGCGGGAAGCTGGACACTCTTACTCTGGTTGCGGAGCGGGAAGTTTGGATAGCTGACGAAGCTCCACGAGGAGACTGCTGCCTCCGCGGGACCGGATTTCGGCGGCGAGCGCCTCGCCGGTTGATTCCGGTGAGCGCAGGTCGAGCACGCGAGAGCCGCGCACGATGTGACGGCCACTCAGATCCGCGAGCATACCATATAATGTAGGCGTCCCGCCGACGTCGCTCACCAGCGCGCCGATCGGAACCTGGCATCCGCCGTCGAGTGCGGCCAGGAAAGCGCGCTCGGCGCGCGTCGCGGTCGACGTCGGCCCGTGATCAAGCGCCTGCAAGAGATCTCTCATTCTTGCGTCGTCGCTCCTGATCTGAATAGCGATTGCGCCTTGACCAGCGGCCGGCAGCCACTCGGGTGGCTCCAGGAACATGGTGATGCGCCGCTCGACCTCGAGGCGGATCAACCCGGCCGCGGCGAGAATAGCGGCATGGACGGTTCCGTTCTCGACCTTACCGAGCCGCGTCGGAACGTTCCCCCGCAGCTCGGCGACCTCGAGGTCGGGCCTCCGCGCCAGCAGCTGCGAGCGGCGGCGAAGACTGGATGTCCCCACACGCGATCCCGCCGGCAAGTCATCCAGATTCTCCGCTCCCGTCTGCCGGTTGACGACGAGCACGTCGCGCGGGTCTTCCCGCTCCAGTTGCGCGACGACCTCGAGACCATCGGGAGATTCGGTCGGCAGGTCTTTCAGGGAGTGAACCGCGCAGTCAATCTTGTTCTTCGTGAGTGCGACCTCGAGCTCGCGTGTGAATAGACCCTTCGCGCCGATCTCCGTGAGAGGTTTGTCCAGCTTCTTGTCGCCCGTGGTCTTGAAGGTGACGAGCTCTGACGTGATCCCACGGGCGAGCAGCGCGCTCTCGACAAGCCGTGCCTGCCGGAGCGCAAGCTCGGAAGCGCGCGTCCCAATTCTCACGACGTCGGGATCGATTACCGGCTTAGAAGGCATTGAGGACCTCGGACACGAGTCCGTCGAGCGTCGCTTCCTTCGCTTCCACCTTCACTTCGATTCCCGCGTCGCGTAGCGCCTCGGATGTCTGCGCTCCGATGGACGCGGCCGGAACCCGTAGTGCCAGATCTTCCCCGACGGCGTCGATGTATCCTCTCACCGCCGAGCCTGAGGTGAAGGTGACGAGATCCACCCTTCCCGCTTCGATGGCTCGCGCGAGCTTTTCCGCACCCTCGCCATCCACGATCGAACGGTAGGCCTCGATCACCGTGACATTGGCGCCCATTTCCTTGAGACCCTGCTGTAACACATCGCGCGCTCCTTCCGCGGTCACGTATAGCACCTTCTTCCCCGCGACATCATCGCGCGCGCGCATCACCTCCAGCAGTCCCTCGGCGACGAAGCGATTGGGGATCACATCGACCGTTATCCCGTGCTCGAGTAACGTACCTGCCGTTGCGGGGCCAACAGCGGCAACCTTCAGTCCGGCCAGCGCCCGCGCGTCCTTGCCTTCACCGAGGAGCTGCTCCCAGAAAATCGCGATCGCGTTCTGGCTGGTGAAGATCAGCCAGTCGTAGAGCGACAATTGGCCGATCTCCGCGCGCAGCGGGGCGAGATCCAGCCGCGCGATCTGCGTCGCGGGCATCTCGATCACGTCGGCGCCCAACTCACTGAGCTTCTCGGTCAGAGCCGGAGCCTGCTGCGATGCACGTGTTACGACGATTCGCTTTCCGAACAGTGGCCGCCGCTCAAACCAATTCAACTCGTCACGCAGCACGACCGACCACCCGATTACCGTGATCACAGGCGCGGTGATGTCTTGTTCGATTGCCTTCGCGGCCAGAGTTTCGAGCGTTGCCACCACGGTGCGCTGTTTGGGATGCGTTCCCCATTGAATCGCTGCGGCCGGGATGTCGGCGGGCATTCCGCCCTCGATCAGCGTATCGGCGATGTTGGCGAGAGTCTTGACTCCCATATACAGAACTATCGTCCCGCCCGACTTCGCGAGTGCGGTCCAGTTGGTCTGGGTGCTCGGCTTGGCCGGATCTTCGTGGCCGGTCACAAAAGTTACGGATGTCGCCAGAGTGCGGTGCGTCACTGGAATGCCCGCGTACGCAGGCGCGGCGATCCCGGCCGTTATTCCCGGAACGACCTCGAACGGAACCGAGGCGTCGTTCATCGCCTGCGCCTCTTCACTGCCGCGGCCGAACACGAAGGGATCACCGCCCTTGAGGCGCACGACACGCTTTCCTTCGCGCGCGAGCCTCACGAGCAGAGTGTTGATCTCTTCCTGCGTCACCGAGTCCTTCGCGCCGCCGCGCTTGCCGACGTAAAAGAGCTCGGGCCTTCCAGTCGTTCTAGCGCCCGCAGGGAGCAGCACGGAATTGGCGAGCGCGTCGTACACGACGGCATCAGCCGAGTCGATGAGCTGCTTCCCTCTCACGGTGATGAGACCAGGATCACCGGGACCAGCCCCGACAAGGAAGATTTACCCTTCTGCCACCGCTACCCCGTTCCCGTTTCCGCAATCAGGCCGGCGCGCTTTGCCCAGGCCTCGTACTCCACGGGAGAAATCTCGGACGGCTTGATCTCGCTTCGTCCGCCCCAGAACACGTTCGTGTACGAAGCCGGAATGCCGGCCTCCTCGAGATGCTTGTCGATCGCCGCCTTGTGCTCCAGCACTAGCAGTTTGTCGGCACCGTGCGCGACCGCCATGATGTTCACGTTCGCGAACTCCGGTCCGCCTTCGCGCCAGTACGCGTGTGTCAGGATGTGATGACGGCCGATCTCACGTCCGGCCTCGATCTCCCTGCCGGCGGGAACCCGCCAGTGAAAGAGTGCGTTGTACCGCGTCACCCGCTCTCCACCGGCAGACGGCTTCACGTGCTCGAGGAACGTCGAGAATCGCCCGATTACCTCGCGCGCACTCAACGAGCCGGCGATGCGAATGAATTCGTCCACCGCCAGACCCGCCTCGTCGGCGCGTTGACTCCATGGATTCGGCGTGATCTCGTCGATTGCGAATTCGCGCTTGAGCGCAGTGAGCACGCGCCAATCGAGCGGAGTGAGCTCGACGATGTTGGTGTCGAGGACGCGTCCGGGCTCGTCGCTTCGCGAACCTGGCTCCATGCCGCGACGACGCACGTGCCCGACGCCCAGCGCGAAGAGGCGCTTCGCCGGCATCATGCGGAAAGCATCCGCGCCGACCTTCCCAGCCAGAAACTCGCAGTGACGCTGCATAGAGAATCCCTGCGGCACTTTGAGCGTCGTCCACAATCTGTAGACAGAGCCCGGCGTCTCAGCGTCGGTCGATCGAATCACGACGTGACCCGAAAACGGATCTTCCTTCACCATGTAGTTGAAGGCGGAGTCGAGCTTGTCGGGAGCAACGCGCCACGCGACCAATGCGCCGGGCGCGAGATTCGTCGCCATCAGAGTCTGCCTGATGCGCCTGATCACCCCAGCGGAAAGCATTGCTTGCAGTCGCTCGATTACGACGTCCTCCGGTAGCTCCGCCGCGGTTGCGATCGCGGCGAATGGCTCATCGACGAAGCCCGTGATGCGATCCTCCGATATCGCGAGGATGCGCGCGTTGACCGGATCGGAAACCTCCGTCGGAATCGATTGCGACGCGAACAGATTGACCGCCATTATTTCGCTCGCACGCGCTTGCGACGCAGATAGAGGCTCAGCCCGTAAGCCGCGTAGATACCGAGCGCAATCGTATAGGCGAGGTGATAGTACGCGGACGTGTCAGGCATTGTGTTCCCTTCTTGCGGCAGCCGCATCACGCTCGCCAGCGTAGCGGTAGCGGGAACGGACGAATGCGAAATAGAGAAGCGTGAACGACACCAGCGAGAGCAGAAGAGTCATCAGCATCTCGATTGGAAGTGACGGCGCGCTCGGCTTTCCCACGATTGGCATCGGGTGCATCGTGGCGAACAGGTAAACGCTCAGGTGGATGAATGGGATCAGGAGCGCTCCAAGGATGCCGAGCACCGCCGAATACCGCGCGCGAAGTGCGGGCGACTCCACTGCACCGCGTAGAACGATGTACGAGACGTAGATGAACCAGAGAAACAGTGTCGAGACGAGGCGCACATCCCACCACGCCCAGTACGTCCCCCAAATCGGTTTCGCCCACAGCGGGCCGGTGATCAGCACTACGGTCGTGAAGACTACTCCGACTTCCGCCGAGCTCTCGGCGAAGCGGTCGAGGCGCGGGTCACGGATCCACAAGTAGACGCCGCTGGCGACCGCGACGAGAAAGAAGGCGAGAAACGCGACCCACGCAGACGGAACGTGAATGTAGAAAATCTTTTGTGCCGCTCCCTGCTTTGCCTCGAGCGGGGTGAAGAACGCGGCTCTGATGACTGTGCCAAGCACCGCCGCGCCGGCGACGGTGGGAAGCCAGGAGATCCTCATGTCGATGCTGGGTGCATTTATGGGGTGATGGTCGGCGACGAAACGCCACGACCCATCCAATTTAAGCGGCGGGGTGGTGGCTTGCTGATAACTGCAACTGAACAGGCGAGAGGTCCCAGTAGGTAGGTTGCCAGTGATTCAGTTCACGACGCCCGGACTTGCCTCTGTGGCATTCATGGCACAAGCAGTTGCCCACACGCCATCGGGATAAGTCGGGGCGTAGTGAACTATCAAACTCGCAACTTACCTACTGGGGCCTCTCGCCTGTTCAGTTGTTTGTCTTTAATCCTCGACGGTGAACGGATACGCCAGTGTGCATGCTGCCACGAAAACAATATCAAACGCGAGCAGCAGCTTGAGCCACGCTCCGATCTCGACGACCGGCCGCCCGCTCAACAGCTTTGCCGTCGCCTGCGCCGCTGCGATCACGATCGGCACGAAGAACGGCAGCGCGAGCATCGGGAGCAACAGCTCCGCCAGGCGGGTGTTGACAGCCATCGCGCTGAACAGTGTTCCAACTGCTACGAGCCCAATGGCAGCGAGAATCGCGATCGCGATTAGCGGACCCGCAACCTCCACGATCCGGAGATTGTAGAAAAGCGCCAGCGCGGGTATCGCAACCGCCTGAACCGCGGCGACAAAGATCAGATTCGCAATCGCTTTCCCCAGAAAAATCGCTTCCCTGCTCACCGGAGAGGCCAGCAATCCGTCGATGGCGTGATCGGCCGTTTCGACACCGAACGAGCGATGGAGCCCCAGCAGTCCCGAGAAAGTGAAGATGACCCACAACACTCCGGGTGCGAGGTCCGTGGCGGTCACAGCCGTTGGATCCCAGGCGTAATAAAATATGACTAGACCGAGAAGCGAAAAGACGACCGCCGAGAAGAACGCCGAGCGCGTTCGGAACTCGATCGAAAGATCCTTGCGGGCGATGAGCCACGCACTGAATAGAATGTCAGCCACTTGCCACCAGCGATTCTCGGTAGGTGGTTGCATAGGAGCTGGCATCGATTCTATGCGCGGCATCGTATCGCACGAACTTCCCGCGCTGCATCACGGCCGCGTGCGTGGCGAGCGAGAGTCCCTCGGCGAGATTGTGCGTCACGATGATTATCGCGGTGCCGGCCGAGCGCAGCTCCTGGAGGAGGACGGTGAGGGCACGCGCGCCACTTTCGTCGAGGCCGCTGTATGGCTCGTCGGCCAGCACGAGCTGGGGCGCGTGCACCATCGCCCGCGCGATCGACACCCGTTGCTGCATACCGCGGCTGAGGGAACGGATTGGAGCGTCCGCGCGTTCCAGCATCGACATGCGCCGCAGCGAGTCTTCGACACGCCCGCGCGGATCGCGGATTCCATACAGACGGGCGGAAAATGTGACGTTCTCCCGCGGCGAGAGCGCTTCGTAAAGCATGGTATGGTGGGAGATGAGTCCGACCCGCGAGCGGGCCAGTGGCCCTCCGGGGAGCTGGACACCCGCGACGCGCGCGCTCCCGGACGTCGGCTTGAGCAGACCGGCGAGAACGCGGAGGAGGGTTGTCTTGCCCGCACCGTTTGGCCCGAAGAGGGCCAGGCATTCGCCGGCGGCAAGTGAAAACGTGACTCCGGCCACCGCTCGTGTGGATCCGAAGTCGCGCGCGAGCTCCGTCACCTCGACGATTGGGGGGGACGATCCACCGGTAGGGATTGCAGAGGACATCGCCTAGAACTTGCCACTCTGGCGAGAGCGACGCAAAAGGCTGTATCCTTGCGACTCCGCCAATGCGGCGACGACCAACCACTTCGCGCCAATGACTGACATCGACGTTCTGTTAACGGAAACCCGGAAGTTCGACGCTCCGACGGAGTTCAGGCGCACGGCCAACGTCTCGTCGCCCGACATTTACGAGAAGGCCGAACAAGACCCGGAAAAGTTCTGGGCTGAACAGGCGCGTGAGCTGGAATGGATCAAGCCGTGGACGAAGGTTCTCGATTGGAAGCCTCCGCACACGGAATGGTTTATCGGCGGGAAGCTCAACATCGCAGTGAACTGCGTGGACCGTCACGTGCGCGGAGCGCGGAGAAATAAAGCGGCGCTCATCTGGGAGGGAGAGCCGGGTGACACGCGGACGCTCACGTATTGGGACCTTTTCCGCGAGGTATCGAAGTTCGGCAACGTCCTCAGAAAGCTGGGAGTCCGAAAAGGCGATCGCGTGGCAATCTACCTGCCGCTCATTCCCGAGGCGGCGATTTCTATGCTCGCCTGCGCGCGCATCGGCGCGATCCACTCCGTTGTATTCGGCGGGTTTTCGCCGGAGTCTCTGAGCGACCGGATCAACGATGCCAAGGCGAAAGTGCTGATCACAGCGGATGGCGGTTATCGGCGCGGTCAGGTAATTCCCTTGAAGCGCAATTCCGACAAAGCCCTGGAGACGACTCCGTCGATCGAGCACGTGGTGGTGGTGCAACGGCGGCCGGGTGGAGCGGGAGATGAAGCATTCGCAAGCATGATGGAAGGTCGCGATCAATGGTGGCATCGTCTCATGCAGGACGCGCCGCTCAATTGCGAGCCGGAAACGATGGATGCGGAGGACGTGCTGTACATCCTTTACACGTCGGGAACCACCGGCAAGCCAAAGGGAATCGTGCACACTACCGGAGGCTATCTCACGGGCGTTGCGACGACTACCAGAATGGTATTCGACCTCAAAGACGATGACGTGTTCTGGTGTACCGCCGACATCGGCTGGGTGACAGGGCACTCCTACCTCGTCTACGGTCCGCTGGCGAATGGTGCCACGTGCGTGATGTACGAGGGCGCGCCCGACTGGCCTGAAAGAGATCGCTTCTGGGACATTTGCGAGCGACGTGGCGTCACGATCCTCTACACGGCGCCGACGGCGATTCGCGCGTTCATGAAATGGGGCGACGAGTATCCCGCGAAGCACGACCTCTCACGCCTCCGCCTTCTCGGCTCTGTCGGCGAGCCGATCAATCCAGAGGCATGGATGTGGTACCGCGAGCACATCGGCGGCAATCGATGTCCGATCGTCGACACGTGGTGGCAGACTGAGACCGGCGCAATCGTGATCTCCCCGTTGCCGGGAATCACATCGACGAAGCCGGGGAGCGCGACAAAAGCGCTTCCTGGTTACAGCGCGGATCTTCTCGATTCCACCGGCGAGCGTATCGAGGTTGGTGGTGGGCTGCTGTCTCTCACGAAGCCGTGGCCGGCAATGCTGCGCACCATCTGGGGCGATGACGACCGCTACGTGCAGACCTACTTCTCGAAGTGGCCTGGCCGTCCGGATCTTTATTTCCCCGGTGACGGAGCGAAGCGTGACAGCGATGGATACTTCTGGATTCTGGGGCGCGTCGACGACGTGCTGAACGTGGCGGGGCATCGCATCGGCACGATGGAAGTCGAGTCGGCGCTCGTCGAGCATCCGGCGGTGGCGGAAGCAGCCGTAGTCGGGAAAGCGCACGAGCTGAAGGGCCAGGCAATCGCGGCGTTCGTCACGCTTCGAGACAAGAGCAAAGCAAGCCCGGCATTGCGTGACGAGCTGAGAGAATTCGTCGCCAAAAAAATCGGCGCGCTGGCGCGTCCGGACGACATTTTGTTCTCCGCCGATCTTCCAAAAACACGGTCGGGAAAAATCATGCGTCGATTGCTCCGCGACATCGCGGAAGGACGCGCGCTGGGCGACACGACCACACTCGCAGATCCGAATGTAGTCGCCAATCTCAAGGATCAGTATGAAGACAAGGAGGGGTGATTTCTTATCAGCTAATCCGAAGCGGCCGGCTCGGTGCGATCATCTTCGCCATCAAGGAGTTAGCAGCCGCACCCGAACAAACACCGACGCAATTTCGAAGCGGTGCGGATGTAGAAAACCTTTCACTGATTAGTCAAGCATAATAGCTCGTTGAGGCCTTGTAGATGGCCTCGAGCCGTTCGCAGAGTGCACAACGCGATCGTGCAAAGCGCGCATGAAAAAGTCAACGGATTTGTCTCTGAAATATGGGTGAAAACCCGGTTACAGGGGCAGTCCGTTTTCGTCTTATAGGTACAGCGCACCACGGTAAAAAGCAGTTACAACCGCTCAACCAACCGCTTGAAAGGACCGGTTTTGAGCCCCTGGCTCGTCATCGGCACCATCAAATTTCTCGGAGAGAATCGAAAATGAAAGCGACCCGTTCCCTATTGGCCGCGATGGTGCTTGGAACAGCCATCGGCGCAAGCCAGGCTAACGCACAGTGCAGCGGCAACGCCGGCACGTGTAACACCACGAACACAGCGTCAGTCACCGTTGGCGCGCTGGTCAAGCTCGGAATGAGCTCGGCAGCGACCGCGCTGACCAACCCGACCGCTGACGATGTCGATGCGGGCAACGTTCTCGCGGACGCAGGCCCAAGCTTCACCGTCAAGGCGAACAGAAGCTGGACCCTGAAGATCAAGTCACAGAACGCGACGAACTGGACGTACGCCGGCACCAACTCCGGTGTGAAGCCGATCAGCGATCTCTCATGGTCGACCGCGTCCGGTGGCACCTTCGCAGCGATCACAGGCAGCGACGCGACCTTCACGTCGGGTGCAAGCTCGACGAACGGTACGGCGGCGCAGGCCTTTTTCAGAACGAGCTGGGTGTCTGACTTCACGAGCGCAAGCAATGCTCCTGGTACCTACACCTTGCCGGTCGTATTCACCCTGACGGCTCCGTAACTGATGCTTAATTCTCGCTCTCGCTCGCCCGAAAGGGCGGGCGTTGAGCGCGGAGGGCGAGTCCGGGGAACCGTACTCGCCCTTTGCGCTGTCATAGGAGTATTGGTCTCGCAGTCTGCGTCCGCGCAGCTGCTGGTAGATCCGCTCGAGGTCACGATCTTCGCCGCCGGCACGAATCGGGTAGCCGCCAGCTTTTCGTTGGCGAATACGTCCGACAAGGTCGTGCAAGCGACGATTACCCGCTCGGACTGGGACCGCGCCGAAAACGGCGATAACAGGTTCGTCTCCGCCGGGTCGAGCGGCACTTCGTGCGGCGCGATGCTCGGCGTTTCGCCTCTATCGGTCCGCGTAGAGGCACACGGCTCGCGTATCGTCCGCCTCTCCCTTCAGCCCGGCGCGGCGTTGACGAAGGAGTGCTGGGACATCTTCTTCGTCGAGGAAGTGCCGCAACGCTCCTCCACGAAGGGAAACTCGCTGCAGTACATCTTCCGGACGGGCGTGAAAGTGTACGTCGCACCGCCTGGGCTCTCGCGTGATGGCGCGATCGAGAACATGGCAGTCGAAGATGTGCCGGTTCCGCGCGCGACTTCGTCGACGACTCCGGTCAAGACGGTTTCGAGCGTTCCACCGGCGACCAAGCGTCAGATCTCGGTGCGTTTCCACAACACCGGCGGAATGCATCTGCTCGGCAAGGGTCGCCTGGAGTTTCGCCGCCTCGACAATTCGCTCGCAGCAGAAGTTCCGATCCCGGAATTCCCCACGCTTCCGGGCGCGACGCGCAAAGTGATGATCGATGTGCCGGGCAATCTCGCCGCGGGAGAGTATGTCGTGCTGGCATTGGTCGACTTCGGTGGCGCCGAGCTCGTCGCAGGGCAGATCGATTACCAGGCCAAGTAGCCATAAATGTCTCCCTTCGGGCGGAAGTTCCTTGGCGGCAGCACCAGCATGGCGATCTCGCTCGCACTGGCGTTGTTCGCTTCTCCGCTCACCGCGCAAAAGACCATTCTCACAGTGACCGCCGGCGCGATCACGTTCGCGGCTCCTACCGCCGCTGATTACATCGCCGGATTCATCGACGCCTCGACGGGCGCGACGTTCGCGCTCAACGCGCAGACGGGTACGTCCCGGACCACAACCATCTCGATCCGCTCTACATCCGCGTCCCTCGGCAACGGAAAAGTGATCGGAGACCTGCAGTGGCGGAGGTCCGATCTGGCAACGTGGAACAACATCACTCTCACCGACGCCCAGGTCGAGCAGAGAATCCTTGTTAGGGGCGTTCTCAACGATCCGTGGAGTAACACGATCTTTTTTCGGATGAAGCTCGCGTGGGCGACGGACGCACCGGCGGCCTACGCCGGGAACTACCAGATCACGCTTTCGCAAACGGTGCCATGATCGGGTCCGGCCGCGTGTGCGTTGCCGCGCTCTCTTTGGCTCTCGCGGGGCTCGTGTCTCCGATGGTTGAAGCTCAGACTCCCGCCAGCCAGCCCGGCACCGCCAGCACCGTCTCGCTCGCGATGTCGAACGCAGGCTCCGCCGACTCGGCGAGAGATATCGAGATTACCCTCCCATCCGTAACAGTGTCGGGTGCGCCGCGCAGCTTTCAGGTCGTCTCGATTCCCATTCCCGACGCTTTCGCGCACGTGATGAAGCTCGACGTCGAAGTGATTCCCCGTGGAGATTTCGTCGTCCTCGGTCCGAGGACACGCTCTCTGCCCATCTCGACCCGAAGTCGGGTCGGAGTAACGATTGGGATCCCGGCTAGCGCATTGGCGGGGCGTCTCGTCGCCGCTGAAGCGCGATTCTCGTCACCGGTGTCGCCAACGCTCATTGTGCCGGTCGAGATCGACGTCAATCTGATCCGGCAGATCCGGCTTCGTCCAGGAACCGGCCCGATCAACGCGCAGGCAGGCAGCGATGTAATCCTCCCATTCGAGATATCGAATATGGGAAATTCGGTTGACACGGTAACCGCACAGCTGACGCTTCCGACCGGGTGGGCAACGAGAGAGCTCCATCAGGCGCCGCTCGTCATGGCGCCGGGCGAAACACTAAAGCGGCGAGTGCGCCTCAAGGTCCCCGCGCTGTCGAGCACCGGCTCCTCGTTCGTGCAGATCGATTTGCGCTCCGGGGCGGAGCGTCTCGCATCCGAGACTATGACCGTCGAAGTTTTTAACTCGAGCTCGATTGGACGCGCGGCGGGACCTCTCGTCACCTCGTCGGTCTCCCAGGCGACCGACGAAAACGGGCATGCGAACAGCGTCGTAACGCTGTCGGCGACCGGCGCGCTATACGACTCGGTTCGGATCGACGCCAGAATGTCCCAGGGCGTCGCACGCGGTGGCGCAGCCAGCAATGCATTCGCCCACCTCGGCACCTACCAGTCCGCTGCGTCACTGACGCTATCGGCTCCGTCGGGCCAGCTAAGTCTCGGCAACACGGGGACGTCGTTCTCAGACCTCACGGGACTCTATCCGTACGGGCAAGGTGCGCTGCTGCATCTGCAGCATCCGGGATGGGCGTTGCTGAGCATGGGTGCGCTGTCGCTGGCGCCCGTTGGATCGACCGAGCGGAAGCCAATGGTCGGACTGCGCGCCGAACATCAGCTGGGCGACGCTCAGGTTAGTACTTCGTTCTCTCATCTCGCGGATGCCGGGACATCACCTCGACAACTGGATGCGTTTGGAATTGGCGCCGCGGTTCCCTCGATCCTCGGCAGCACGTTCAAGGCTGAGATCGCGGAGCGGCGCTTTCTGAATGGAAGCGGCCTGGGATGGTCGAGCGGACTGGTGAGAACCGCCGGCGAGGGAAATGAGGAGTTTCGCGTGACACATGCGCCCGGCGGTAGCGACGCATTCGCTCGCGCGACAGACGAGCTGCTGGCGAATGCTTCCGAACGCCTGTCGTCGCGAGTGAGCGTGAGCGCCAGCGCCTGGCGCACCACCGACGCAACCTCCGTGTTCGCCGGGTTGAAAGCGAACGGATTCTCGCTGCGCCCCCAGTTCGCGATCCGTGAAGCGACGACCATCGCAGTCGAGGCGCGCTCGTATTTCTTCGACGCCACATCGCGCCCGACTCCGTCCAACAGCGGGGGCGCATTCGGGAGCCGTGAGCAGCAGCTCGGACTCAGCTTCAGCACCTACCTCCGGCAGTACTACCTCAACAGCTCCGCGTATCTAGGCAACGTGACGCGTAGCGTCACGCCGGCCGGCCAGAGTGTCGTGACGGATCGCACGCCGCGGAATTACTGGACGGCGAACGCAGGATGGTCCGGGGCCGACGGCGTGTTCGAATTGCAGACACGGATCGAGCAGACACGTGACAGAGGCGGCTTCGTCAACCAGCAGAGCATGGTCGGAATTCGTGGCGAGCAGTTGGTGCTTCCGTGGGCCGGCGGTATTCGTGCTGAGGGGGAGCTCCAGCGGGTGAACAGCTTCGGCGGCGAGAATTCCGCGATCATGCGCGCTGGAATCGCAATTCCCCTCGTGAATGGCTTCGCGTTCAAGGTCGACGCGGAGCGCAACTCGATCTTCCGTTCAACATCCGGCCGCGTGCCATGGATCTTTGCCGCCCGCTTCGAGCACGCGCTTACCGTACCGATGCTGCGGACCCCGGGGACATCGGGATATGTCTACGAAGATCTGAACGGGAATCAGCGCCGCGATCCGGGCGAGCCGGGCGTACCCGGGGCAGTTGTCAGGCGCGGCGGAGAAACCGCGGTGGCGGACGCGAATGGCAAGTACCGCGTGGGTGGCGATACGAGGCAGGCCGCTACGATCGACGAAGCGTCGCTCCCGGATGGATGGGCAGCCAGCGGCGCGGGCAGAGGCGATCTGAGTGTCTCGCTCTCGACATCGGCCGAGGTCGAGCTCGTGGTCGCGCCTCGCTCGGGGATTTCGGCGGTCAAGGTGGATCTGAGCAAAGCCCATGTCATCGCGCGCGACAGCGCCGGGCGAGAATGGGCTGCGCTCATGACGGGACCGACGACGGCAACCTTCCAATCGCTGCCAGTGGGCGTTTACAAGCTCGACTTCGACCTCTCGGAGCTGAGCGAGCCGCTGGTTCCGCGCACGCCGGTTCCGCTGCTGATCGTGAGCGGGAAGGATTCGAAGTCGATTACCATCACGCTCGACCCACGTCCGATCCGGATGTGGAATG
>Ga0137409_10004629_pt1 | contig 14431 bp, 16 predicted proteins | sample CZODoug1_16funga_FD_122059 | JGI IMG/M metagenome (GOLD analysis project Ga0137409, IMG submission 122059) | Vadose zone soil fungal communities from Angelo Coast Range Reserve, California, USA - CZODoug1_16fungal (Hybrid Assembly) | ecosystem: Environmental > Terrestrial > Soil > Vadose zone... | reverse complement strand
CCGCTATCGAGATCGAAGACCGCAAGCGGGCCGAGGTGTTGCTGGCCGGCGAGAAACGCCTTCTCGAGATGATAGCCAGGGGCGATTCTCGCGCCTTCACTCTCGATGCCTTATGTCGGCTCGTGGAAGAACTGGCCAGCGGTTCTCTGTCTTCGATCCTTTTGTTGGACCCCAACACCAACTGCCTTCGGCACGGCGCAGCGCCCAGCCTGCCAATAACCTACACTCAGGCAATCGATGGTGCCGTCATCGGCCCGTCGGTGGGTTCGTGCGGGACAGCTGCTTACCGGGCAGAGCCAGTGATCGTCTCCGACATCGCCACGGATCCCCTGTGGGCGGATTACCGCGACCTGGCGTCGGCGCACGGACTGCGAGCGTGCTGGTCGACGCCGGTACTCTCCTCAGCAGGTAGGGTGTTGGGGACCTTCGCGATCTACTATCGCGAACCGCGTAGCCCCACTCCGCAAGAGCAGAATGTCATAGAGCGGATCACCCATCTTGCGAGTATCGCCATCGAGCGCGATCGGGCAGTAGAAGCCCTGCGGCGGAGCGAGAGTAATCTGGCGGAAGCGCAGAGCCTCACGCACACGGGCAGTTGGGCCTGGCGGGTAGCGGGAAGAGAGGCCGTGCATCTGTCCGAGGAATGGTACCGCATATATGGCTTCGATCCAGAAGAGGGCATGCCGACTTGGGAACAACGCCTGCAGCGCGTTCATCCCGAGGATCGAGCCAAGTGGCGGGAGACAATCAATCGGGCAATCGCTGAAAAGTCGGATTACGAAGTGGAATTCCGAATCCTTCTTCGAGGCGGCACTGTCAAATACATCCACACCGTCGGCCATCCTGTTTTGAACGCATCCGGTGATTTGATGGAATTCGTGGGTAGCGCGACGGACATCACGGAGCGCAAGCAGGCAGTAGAAGCCCTGCGGCGGAGCGAGAGCTATCTGGCGGAAGCGCAGAAACTCGCCCATACGGGGAGTTGGGCCTGGCGGGTAGCGGGAAGAGAGGCCTTGCATCTCTCCGAGGAATGGTACCGCATATATAGCTTCGATCCAGAAGAGGGCTTGTCGGCTTGGGAGAAGCGGCTGCAGCGCACTAATCCGGAGGATCGAGCCAAGTGGCAAGCAGCAGTCGATCGAGCAATCCGTGAAAAGTCGGACTACGAAGTGGAAGTCCGAATCGTTCTTCCGGACGGCACTGTCAAATACATACACGCCGTCGGCCATCCTGTTTTGAACGCAGCCGGAGATGTAGTGCAATTCGTGGGCAACTCGACGGACGTCACCGAGCGCAAGCGGGCGGATGAAGAGCGCGAGAGATTGCTGGCTAGTGAGCGAGCGTCCTTCGCCGAAGCGGTCGCGGCGCAGCAGCGGTTCCGCGACCTGGTCAATTCGGTCGAGGGGATTGTTTGGGAAGCGGATGTGCCGAGTTTCCAGTTTTTGTTCATCAGCAAGCAGGCCGAGCGCGTCCTCGGCTACCCGGTGGAACGCTGGCTGTCCGAACCGACATTCTGGAAGGACCACGTGCATCCCGATGACCGAGATTGGGCTCTGCAGTTCTGCCAAAGTGCAACAGCCGAGAAACGCGACCATGAATTTGAATACCGCATGATCGCTGCCGACGGAAGTGTGGTGTGGCTGCGCGACCTGGTAACTGTGGTTGTGGAGGGAGATCGCGTAACGCGCTTGCGTGGTGTCATGGTCGATCTCACCAAGCGCAAGCAGGCTGAAGAGGCGCTGCGCCAGGCGCAGGCGGATCTCGCACACGTCAGCCGGGTAACCACCATGGGAGAGCTGACTGCTTCCTTGGCCCACGAAGTGAATCAACCGATCGCCGCAGCAGTCACCAACGCCAACACCTCCTTGCGCTGGCTCGCCGCCAACCCTCCGAATGTGGAAGAGGCACGCGCGGCGGCCACGAGAATCGTGATTGACGGAAGGCGTGCGGGGGAAATCATCAGCCGGATCCGCCTGCTCTTCAAGAAAGGTACTCCGCAGCACGACTTGGTTGATGTAAACGAAGTCATTGGAGAGATGATCGTCCTCCTGCGCGGCGAGACAACACGATACTCCATATCAGTCCGGACGGAGCTGGCCGCGGATCTTCCGCAAGTCAGAGGAGATCGCGTGCAATTGCTGCAGGTCATGATGAACCTCATCATGAACAGCATCGATGCGATGAAGGATGTGGATGACACGCGTGAGTTGGTGATCAAGTCGCAGAATTCCGAAAATGAGCACCTACTGGTCTCCGTCGGCGATACCGGCGTGGGACTGCCCCCGCAGCAGGCGGACCAGATCTTCAATGCCTTCTTTACTACCAAGCCCAACGGCACCGGCATGGGACTTCGCATCAGCCGCTCCATCATCGAATCGCATGGTGGCCGCTTGTGGGCTGCCAACAAACCCCCGCGCGGCGCAAGTTTTTGTTTCACCCTACCCACGAAAGTCTAGGCCAACGAATGACACACGAAGGCACTCCCGCGGTGTGCCCCATTCGTGAGGTTGCCGCCGCGCGTGCGGCCATCCAGGAGGCGCGCGATGCAGCGATGGACTTAATTATCGGACTGATTTTGTAACCGCCTGCTGATCGTAAGTCCTTTCTTTTCAAATCCATGCATCAACTCGATCATCGATCTCCAATCCCCTATTCCCTTTCTTTTCATATTCTTGCGCACTCTTCTGCGTTTTTTTGCACTCGCGAAAATCACAACTCTTTTCTTTTCATTGAATTGCGCTCTCTTCGACCAAAAACAAACAGGGGGTGAGATATCTGCCTCTTTGCCTAAAGATCGCTATCGCGACCCATTCACGCCACTCAAGAATCCACCGAGGTGCCCGGTCAAAGTCACAAGTGCAACTCCGACCGCCTCGATAGGCAGTCGGTAACTGGGCAAAACTCCTTCATGCTTGCGCTGTGCTCTCAGGTGGACGAGGAAGACTATCCAGATCAGAAGGCTGGAAGCACAACCGAGAACCAGATGCATCAGGAGGATGCCCTTTAGCCGCTGCCCTTCGAGCTGCCATTGCCAGGCGAGAATTCCGGTAATCAATACCGGCACCGTAATCACTGCCGCAGCCAGCAAATTGCAATACGCTGCTGCGGCCAGAAATTGCCGTTTCGTCCACTGCGCCAGAAAATCAAAGGCCACGCCGGCGATAAACAGGGCGATCGGAAAATGAATCAGAACCACGTGTTGCGCGTGTTTCGCCAGCAGCGCGGCTTTGAGGTCGAACGGATGCAAGGTCTCTCCTCACTCACTGCACGATGATCTTGCCGGTCATCTTCGGGTGAATCGAGCAGAAATACGGAAAAGTTCCCGCTTTGCTGAACGTAAAGGAGAACTTCTCGTCCGTATCGAGCACTTTGGACTTAAACACTCCATCAGTGCTGACGACCGTGTGTGGAATATCGTCGCGATTGGTCCACGTCACACTTGTTCCCACCGGTACCGTGAGAGTCGCCGGGCCGAAGCTGAAATTATCGATCTTCACCTCCGTTGCTTCCTGCTTCTGCTGCGCGCCTGCCAGGAAGTTCTTATGTCCCATGGAGATCGTTCCCATTCCAATCACCAGCGCCGCTGTCAGAACTGCAATGGATACACTTCTCCTCATGCTTTTTCTCCTGTTCAATTTATTTTCCGATTGGGTTGGTTTCTTGGCTACTTCCGGGTCAGGCAAGCGTCGAATCCACGACGGCCAGCGCGTGCTGCCCCTGAACGTAGTTCACATCGGTGATTCCAAGAACGCTCTTCAGTTGCTCCGCCGGCACTTTCATCGGTCCCGGCGAATCCGCTTTGCCCGGCTGCGGTTGCGGGAACGCAGTTGACGCAGCAGTGTGGAACGTTACGTTTCCTTCGACCTTTTGCATCGTCTGGTGAATGTGACCGTTCAGCACGGTCACCGAGCCGAACTTTTTCAGGGACGCCAGCGCCTGAGCGCTATCTTCCGTACCCCAACCCCACTCCGGATAGACCGACCAGAGTGGAATGTGCGCGAATACCACGATGGGTGTGCTGTGTTTCAGGCGCTTCACGTCGTCTTCCAGCCATTCGAGTTGCTCGTGGCCCAGCGTTCCGAGCCCGCCGGCTTTCAGATTCATGACGTTGACGAGCCCGATGAAGTGCGCGCCCTTCTTATCGAAGCTGTACCATCCCCCGCCTTTGCTGCCTTTTCCATAACGCTCGAGGAACTGCTTCCCGTCGTCGTTCAGTACGTCGTGCTCACCCGGCACGTAAAAAACATCTTTGGGCTTTGCGCTTTTCAGAATTTGGTCGACGCTATCGAACTCCTCCGGCTTCGAGAGGTGGCTGATGTCGCCCGTGTGCAGCATGAATTCCGGCGCCGCTGACAAGGCGTTAATCTTGTCCACTGCGGCTTTCAACGTGCCCGCAACGTCCGGATTTGCAGGCTTATGGAAGCCCATGTGGCTGTCGCTGATCTGCACAAAGCTCAGTTCGCCCAGGGCTTCCTTCTGGCTCAAGTCCGGTAGCCGGCTTAGGCTGTACGATTTCAGCACGCCGCCGCTCATCACGCAAAGGGCTCCCGTACCCGCCCACGCCATGCACTTCAGAAAGCCCCGCCGGTCGATCCCGTCGCCGTTGTGATCGTGCATGATTTCGTCTTTCACCTTACCCGTCATTTTTTTCCTCCTCGACATCTGAAGACACCAGTATCCGTAACTATTTATTGACGCCCTTACCCGCCAATTCTCTTGGAGGGCGGCGCGGGAGAGAGAGTCCAGGGAGCCCGCGCCGCATATGGGACGTGTTTCGCTTATCCAGACCACCTAAGGCCGTCAATTATTCCCGGGCTGGCCGATTACCAAACCTTTGTCTTCTACGTCACATCCAAGAGGGAATTGGGAATAAAATGACCGTTTAGGCGGTTCCTGCCTATGAGTGGCTCTGACCAGGAAAAGGGTGCGGACGTGTTGGATGCGCAGGACCGGGCGCGCTTCGAGCAGCTCGTGCTGCCGCATCTCGATGCCGCCTTCAATCTGGCGCGGTGGCTGCTAAGAAGCCGCGCGGATTCAGAAGACGTTGCCCAGGAGGCCATGCTCCGTGCCTACCGCTTTTTCCGTGGGTTTCACGGGGGCGACGCGCGCGCCTGGCTTTTGCAGATTGTGCGCAATACTTGTTATACCTGGTTGGAGAAGAACCGCCCCGTGGAACTCATGACCGAATTCGACGAGGAATTGCATCCTCAGCCCAGCACCTCTCCCGAAGCTCTGGCCATTGCTGGAGACAATCGAGAGCGTCTGACCCGTGCGCTCGAAACGCTTCCGCCACGTTTTCGTGAAGTCCTTGTCCTTCGCGAGCTCGAAGGCTGCTCTTATAAGGAGATTGCCGCCATCACTGCGATTCCGATCGGCACCGTCATGTCCGCCCTTGCCCGGGCCCGCCAGCGGCTCCAGAGGGCGCTCACGCACGCCTCTCCGCAGGAGGCCTCCCGTGAGTTGTGAATTAACGCGCACGGTCCTCCACGGCTATTTGGATGGCGAGCTGGATGCCACCGGTGCCGCGGAATTTGAGCGTCACCTGGAATCCTGCCGCGAATGCGCCACGGCTCTCGGAGCCGAGGAATCGCTGCGCTCGTTGCTTCAGCGCAGCGGTCTTTACGAAAACGCCCCCGTTGCCCTCCGCAAGAAAATTCGCGCCGATCTCGATGCTGCCACCGCTTCTTCCGCTGCCAGGGGGATTCCCGCTTGGCGGTGGCTTGCCGCCGCCGCCGCGTTGCTGATTGTCGCCACGGTTTCCTGGTTTGCCTGGCCGCGTGTGCAGAATAGCGCCGCTTCTGCCCCCTTCACGGCTGCCGAGATCATCGACGCTCACGTTCGCTCCCTGCAGCCCGGCCACCTTACCGACGTAGCTTCCACCGACCAGCACACCGTCAAGCCCTGGTTCGACGGCAAGCTCGCCTTTGCTCCACCGGTGAAGGATTATGCGGATGAAGGTTTTCCGCTCGTCGGCGGGCGTCTCGATGTTCTCGCCGGCCAGAATGTCGCCGCTCTGGTCTATTCGCGCCGCAAGCACCTCATTAACGTTTTTGTTCTGCCCACCAAGGAGGCGGACACGCCCATTCATCCGCCGGGTGCCCGCCAGGGTTATCAGTGGGTTCACTGGCGACATCAGGGGATGGAATACTGCGCCATCTCGGACGTCTCGGCCTCCGATCTGCACGAGCTCGCCCAGCTCATCTATCAATAAGAAGTCTGGATTACTGCGGTGTAGTTCGCCTCGAAGAACTTGCGACGCGTGTATCGAAGATCTCTGCCGCGCCGGATTCAGGAGGGAAGAGATTTACTGCTTGGGCTTGCTCTTCACATAAGCCTTCGGAATTTCTTTTGCGTAAATCAGGCGCAGCGTCAGGTTTTTCGTCTCCCCGGACCGCAACGTGACGTTCTTCTCCCAGGTGGAAAAAACTCCCTTTCCCGAGGCCCGGAGATCGTAGTTGTCGGCCTTCAGCTTCGAAATCGAGAATTGCCCGTGCGCGTCCGTGCGCACCACGTGCGGTGCGCTCCCGCTCGACGATTGATAGGACACGCTCGCGTGCGCCACCGGCCTATCATCCGGGCCCAGAACCACCCCGCTCAGCGTGGACGATCCTTTCCTTTGCGGGGCGGCCCAGGTGTCGCGTACTGCGGCCAGCACCAACAGAAAAATCACAATCAACAGAAGTGCGCGTCTCATTCTTTTCATCCTTATCCGTGCTCAACCCGTGAACCAACGTGGAAAGGCCGTGCCTCCCGGCTGTTCGAGGCAAGTTCCAGCTCACTAACTCTGAGTGTAAAGCGTGTTCGGCACGGCGAATTGCGGTATGCGGAAAATGTGCTTCACCGGCAACCTGCCAGCTCGGACAGGTCCGCGCGCTCGAAGCTTTTCGCTTTTCTACGTGTAACCCTCGCGAGCTGAGAGAGCTCTTACAGAGTTACATCCATCTGGACTTCCTGAATCGTATTTTGAAGCACGACATTCGCCAGCTTCTGCTGCGCCTCAGTGTCCTGCTTCTTTTTTCGCAGCGCGTCAAGCTGTGTCTCTTCCTCGTCGAGTTGCTTTGTGTAGCGTTGCAGCAGTGCCCTCTCTTCAGCGCTGCCTTTCAGGGCCTTCATGTTCTCGCGCAGCCGCCCCTGATCGGTGAAGATCTGGTCGATCGCTTTTTGGTGCTCTTTGATCGTTCCATCCAAATCTGCCACAACCTTTTTCTGCGCCGTGACTGTTCGTAACGCCTTCTCGATGTCTGCATTGATGGATTTCTGCCGCAGTAGGAATTCGATCTGATCATTCGTCACCACGTTCAACTCATATTGCGAATAAAGCGGCTTCGCTTCGTTCACCACCAGCCTTTCCGTCTTCTTCGGCTCTACATTCAACCGGAAACGGTACAGCCCTACGGCTTTCTCCTCGGGTTTCGAGCCGTCTTCGCGGAGCTTCCACTCCGGCCGCGCCGGATGCTCAATGACCAGGGTTCGTGGCGTGGTATCTTCATTTCGAACGATGTACGTTTTCTTCTCGCGCTCCTCGCTGGTGGTGGTCATCGTCCCGCGATAGATCCGCACACGCGTCACGCGCTCCCGGGCGTTCTCCAGTTTGGTGTCAACCAGCAGTCCCAAGTCGGTCGCATAGGAGAGGAGTCTTTTCTCGCCTGGCTTGATCGCCTCGACGAGCCCCTCGCCAGCGAACGTATTGCTGTCCAGCACGCTGAAGCTTCCGCCGTCCAGCGTCAGCGAACTCGCATTGTTCACCCAAAGCGCCCGCAACGGCCGCGCGACTCCCAGCGATTTGCTCCACAACGAGACTTTTTATGCCGCGATGTCCGTCTGCAGGATCGGCACCAACGCCGATTGGTTCTTTCGAATCGTCACGCGTTCCTTTAGCTTGTACTCGAAGAGATCGCCAAGAGCGTTTCCCTCCGCGACAGGCTCGCTTTCCTCCCGCGATTCTTCGACTGCCTCTTCCTCTGGCATGGGTGTTGGCGGTGGTCCCGGAGCTACCATAGGCGCCGTAAGCCTACCTGCGCTACCGCTCCCATTCCACTGACAACCCCACCCATCACTCCTCCTGCAACTCCACCCGGAACTCCACCCACCATCCCTCGTCCCATTGTCTCCAACGTTGCCGCGTGCGTCTGCGGAGTCAGTTGCACACTCTCCGGTAGCGGCACAACCGGCCGCCTTCCGTAGTATGGCTGCGAAAGCTGCTGGATGAACGAATGTGGCGCACCGGCCACCAGTGACACCTCCACATCGTTCCAATCTTCGCCGATCGTGTTGTCCACGATGGCCCAACCTTGCAGCAGCGGCTTCTTCTCCGCCCTCGACGACAACACAAGTCGATATGTCGTTTTCCAGATCGGCATTTCGCTGATGTAGCTAACATACAAATTGCGTTCGCCAGCGCCTGCCGTCGAAATCGTCATGCGCCGCAAATCTTGGTCCCGCGAAGAAGCGATCAGGCCAAGGTACCGCCCCACTTCCGCCTGTAAATCCTTTTCAACGATTCGAACGCTAGTGGCTGGGGTCACTTCCGCGGTGCGTACTTCACCGCTGTCACTCACCAAGGAAATCTCGGTCCACTCGGTCGTTCCTTTGTCCTTCTCGCGCGATTTTTGCTCCACGCTCAGGAGTTTTCCCACCATCGCGGCACCACTGCCACTGCGCACTTCCAGCCTCGCCCCTCGCAACGCGCCGAGGAAATCCGCCATCGTTGGATTTTCGCCGAGCGTCAACCGGAGCGTCGCCAGCCTCCGAGCCAGCGGCGCTTCCGAGTTGTAATCGACGCCGGATATTTTTCCGCCCGAAAGATCGAGAACCGTGAGTGATTTCAACAAGTCATTCAATTGCGCGCTGGTGAAGTCGACATGCACGTCCTGGCTGCCACGCACGCGTCCCAGATGTTCGAAATAGCCCACGCCGTTCTTGTAGAGCACGACGCGCCGCACCGGCAGCTTCGCCGCTGCGGAGTTCGCGCTTTCGCGCAGTTCACCGGCAGCCTCCACATTTTTAGGTTTTGGGGCCGAGGTCGTTTTTTCTTGCGCTGGGATGGAATTGCAAAGGAGTAAGGAGAGACACAGTACTTGGATGACCGTGTTCATTTTGCACCCCGCCGATGTGCAATGCTGCCGTTCCCATCGAGATGCGAGATGTGTCACCCGCGTTGTCCGATGTGGAGAATTCCGTTTTCAAGAAACATTCCACTGCGGCCGTCAATCCCTGCGTGCTCGTGCAGATGCTTTGCCTTCTATGGAATACTTAGACACCAATTCGAACGCAGGAGTTCCGATGCCACGCTACCTCACGCAGCACACGCTCGCTTGCCTCACGCGCCAGGGAGCCGAAGCTCTCGCCCAGCGCATGAAGGCTGGAGGGCTCGCTCATGCCGAACGCGTCCTCGTCAACATGCTCGAAGGAAAAATGTTCGTCGAGTTCCGCGCCGATTCCCGCGAAAATCTGGAAGCCTGGCTGAAAACCGAAGGCATGCATTTCGATTTTCTGATCCGCATCGAGTGGGAAATGCACGGCGACAAACTTCAGATCGCCAATTGAATCTGGGGGTTTTCAAGGTGTTCGGAATTGCCGAGTGAGCGAGAAGGGATGAAGCAGTGACCGGAATCGCCACCCCGCGTCCCAAAAACGGTCACTCCCGCTGCGGGCTCCTGATTCCAGAACGGCACTAACATACTTATTTACAAGTACTTATAGCGGGTGCCACGGTGGTGATTGGCCTGCCAATCTTAACCACACCATGTGCAGCACCTCTTTATGTCTTGATGGCGCGACCCGCTCCGCATTGCTCCTGCAGGCGCGAAAGGGCGACCGCGAATCGCTGGCCAAGCTGATCCTGCCGTACGCTCCTGGGCTGTACCTGGGGGCACTGCGGCTGACGCGCAATCCCGCGGACGCCGAAGATGTGCGCCAGACTGCATTCCTGAAGGCGATGACGCGGCTCGAGCAATTTGCCGGCACGCCGGGTGAAAACCGGGACGACCTGCACGCGTGGGTTTCGCGCATCGCCGCGAATGCGTCGATCGACGTGATCCGCAAGCGACGCGACGGGAGACTCTTCTCGCTCGAAGAACCGAACGGGGCGGGCGACGAAACGCTGGGAAGCAACGCGACGGCGTGCGAAGACAATCCCGAAGAGCGTTTCGCGCGGCGCGAAATGCGCAAGTTAATGGCGGACGCGGTCACGCAGCTTGCTCCGGATCTGCGGCAGGTATGCCTGCTGCGCGACGTTTTGCAATACTCGACCCAGGAAGTAGCCGAGCGGCTGGGGATTTCGGCGATGGCGGTTCGGCTGAGGCTCTTCCGGGCACACCGGAGATTGCGGGAAATGCTGAGCGTGCCCGCGAAACAGCGGCAATCGCGCTCGACAGCGGCGAAGCAGATAGCGCGTCGTGGCGAGGAACGCAAACGCGAACAGACGGTTCCGCTCGCAGCGTTTGCAGAGTGCGCCTGCGGAGATTGAGCAGAGAGTGACACGCAAGCAGTAAGTCTTCACGTCCGCGAGTTCTAACTTGGTCGAACAATCCAAGAGAGATTCTTTGAGGAGAATTGGGAAAGCGGGAGTAGAATCGTCGCGGTTCTCGACCAGGAGTCCCATGGAACAGGAGCGCCGCCGCAGCCCCCGGTATCCGTTCGCCGGATCCATCGAGATGCGCGAAGGCGCGTCCGAAGACAAGAGGACGGCGCGCGTCAAAGAACTCAGTTTAAATGGTTGTTATGTGGATACCGAAATTCCTTATCCGATGGGGTCGTCCCTGGCGATAAAACTTTTCACCGAGACCGAGTTTTTTGAGGCGCAAGCAAGCGTCATCTATTCTCATCCAGATCAAGGCATGGGGTTGATGTTTCGAGAGACCAAACCCTATTACCTCATGGTGTTGAGGAAATGGCTGCTGGCGGCGATGATGGGAAAAAAGGGGCCACGGAGCTGAAATTTTTCCGGACCGGATAAATTTTCGATCCTACCTTCTGGCTCGTTTTTCAATAGCCTTCGTCTCCTTCGACCAATAACCATAAAGATTCAGCCTGAACTCCGAAATTGAATTGAGCGACGGATCAGCAGAGCGCCATTCAGGCAAAGAGTCATCCGCTCGCCCCAATTTAAAGAACTTTGGGGTGCCGGAACCTGGTGCCGCTAAGAAACACTGGGTAACGCAAAACAACAAATTGGCTCCTCGATCTGGCCCCGGACACATGGAGTGCGGAGTTCGTAGAAACTGCAAAAGCGGGGGGGAACGAGCTATTTGTTTGTGCGGTTACCGGAAACCGTGCGGGCTTCGGAACTCTTCGGGGTCCAGTCTTCGGGAGGAAAGGCCACGCGCCAGAAGGTTGGGCGCGGGGCGGTGAACTCCAGACCGATCTCCGCCTTGCCGCCACGCACCGGACCAAGGAACGCCACATGGCACTCCTGTTCCTCTTCCGTTTTGTTGTGCCGCATGTGAACCGCGTCGCCGCTGGTGAGACGAGCGCCAAGCAGAACCAGGGCCCCGTGGGCATTAATGGCAAGAGTTTCGGTGAACTCCTCAAAGTCCTTACCCTGAGCGTCCTTCCCGCGTATGCGGATGGCGACCTGCATCAGCACGCGCTGACTGCGGCGCCGCGCTCCCGCGTGCATGGGCGTGTTCGAAACTTGAGCCATACAACCTCTCTATAAAATAACTATACGCGCCGGGATGGAATTGTCGAGGGCCTCCCGAAGACCGTATTCAAAGTGGATACGGTGTTTATTAACTCCGTTGATCGATCGGAACGTAATGACGCGTGTCGTGCCCGAGATAGATCTGGCGCGGGCGTGCGATTTTCTGCTCCGGGTCGAGAAGCATCTCTTCCCACTGCGCGATCCACCCGGAGGTGCGCGGAATCGCGAAGAGGACGGGAAACATGGTCATCGGGAATCCCATCGATTGATAAATGAGGCCGGTGTAGAAATCCACGTTGGGATAGAGCTTGCGCTTCACGAAGTATTCGTCTTCAAGAGCGATGCGTTCGCATTCGAGAGCGATTTCGAGAAGGGGGTTCTTACCCATGAGTTCGAATACTTCGTAAGCGATGTGCTTGATGATGCGGGCGCGCGGGTCGTAATTTTTGTACACGCGATGGCCGAATCCCATGAGCTTGACCTCGCCGGCTTTGACGCGCTTGATGAACTCCGGAACTTTCTGTACCGACCCGATCTCCCCGAGCATGCGTAGAACTTCTTCATTGGCGCCGCCGTGGAGCGGGCCGTAGAGGGCAGCGATGGCAGCGGCGGTGGCGGAGTAGGGATCGACGTGGGAGCTGCCGACGCCGCGTATGGTGTTGGCTGAGCAGTTCTGCTCGTGGTCGGCATGAAGGATGAAGAGAACGTCGAGGGCGCGTTCGAGCGTCGGATTGGGCCGATACTTGGGTTCCGTGGTACGAAAGAGCATGTTGAGAAAGTTGCCCGGATAGCTGAGGTCATTGTCCGGATAGACGAACGGCATGCCCAGGGTATGGCGATAAGAGAACGCCGCGATGGTCGGAACCTTTCCGACGAGGCGATAGGTCTGTTTCCTGCGCGACTCGGCGCTAAAGATGTCTTTCGCGTCGTGATAGAAAGTGGAAAGCGCGGCAATCGTGGAGATCATCATGCCCATGGGGTGGGCGTCGTAATGAAAGCCGTCCAGGAATTTCTTGATGCTTTCGTGGATGAAAGTGTGGTGCGTGACGTTGTAGGTCCAGTCCTTCAGCTGCGACGCCGTGGGCAATTCCCCATGCAAGAGCAGATAGGCGGTTTCCAGGTAAGTGCTTTTTTCCGCGAGGTCTTCGATGGGATACCCGCGATAACGCAGGATGCCGGCGTCGCCATCGATGAATGTGATTTTACTGATGCAGGAGGCCGTGTTGTTGAAGGCCGGATCGTAGCTCATCATACCGAAATCTTTGGGGTCGACTTTGATCTGGCGGAGGTCGGCGGCACGGATGGTGTCGTGGGTGATGGGGACCTCGTAGGATTTGCCGGTGCGATTGTCGGTGATGGTGAGCGTTTCGCGGGGCGTGGGGGAGCCCTCTGGTTTTCTCGTCGTTGTTGCGGACAATGGGGAGTCCATTGAAAATTCCTCGGAGGCCGCGGAGCGGTAGCCGCGCTTTCGTTATCACTGTACACCAAAGGGGGCGCCGCCGGAAACTGGCCGAAGGGGCGGTGCAAAGCGCACAAATGCAAAGGGTTGGTCGAAGGGCGGGGGCGCGGGGGCGAGGGGCAAAATATACCTCTTGACAATTGTCGTGATAACGAGTATTATGCGTTTGCAAGACCCAGGAGGTGGGCCATGATTGATATCCGCAAAAGCGACGAACGCGGGCACGCGAACCACGGCTGGCTGGATTCGCATTTCACCTTTTCGTTTGCCGATTACTTCGATCCCGAGCATGTGCAGTTCCGCACGCTGAGGGTGATGAACGACGACAGAGTTGCGGGCGGCGGCGGTTTCCCGAAGCACCCTCACCGCGATATGGAGATCGTTACGTACGTGTTGGAAGGCGCGCTCGAGCACAAGGACAGCATGGGCAACGGCTCCGTGATTAAGCCGGGTGACCTGCAATACATGAGCGCGGGTACCGGCGTGGCGCACAGCGAATTCAACGCGTCCAAGACAGATCCGGTGCACTTGTATCAAATATGGATGCTCCCGGAAAAACAAGGTCTTAAGCCGGCGTACGACCAGAAAAACTTTAGCGAAGCGGAAAAGCGGGGAAAGCTGCGGCTGGTGGCTTCGCCTGACGGGCGGGATGGCTCGGTCAAGATCCGTCAGGACAACGAGCTGTACGCAACGGTTCTGGGCGCGGGCGAAACGGTGAAGCACGAACTCAAGAAAGATCGGCACGCCTACGTTCAGGTAGCGCGAGGCAGTGTTAAGCTGAACGGCACGCCACTTAAAACGGGCGATGGCGCGGCCATCTCCGCCGAAAAGGCCGTCGAGCTCACTGGCGTAAAAGACGCCGAAGTCCTGCTCTTCGACCTGGCCTAAGAACGGACTCGACCGACCAAGCGCGCAGGGGGAACTCTCCCTTCTGCGCGCTTGGTTTTTTAGATCTTTGTTTTCAGCCGCTGGTGCGGCGGAATTCGCGCATGAAAGTGCTGAGGGCTTCGACGGCTTCCCGGGTGACGGCGTTGTAGAGGGAGACGCGCATGCCGCCGACGGAGCGATGGCCGGGCGTGCCGACCAGTCTGGCCGCGGCGGCTTCAGCAGCGAACTTCTTTTCGATGGAGTCGTCTCCCCCTGCTACGCGGAAGACTACGTTCATTTTTGAGCGCGAGGCTTTTTCGACGGGGCAGGAATAGAAGCCGCCGCTCGATTCGATGGTGTCGTAGAGCAGCTTGGCCTTAGCCTCATTGCGCTTTTCGATGCCCGGAATTCCGCCTTCGGATTCGATCCATTCCAATACCAGGCCGACGATGTAGACCGCG
>Ga0137409_10004628_pt1 | contig 14433 bp, 12 predicted proteins | sample CZODoug1_16funga_FD_122059 | JGI IMG/M metagenome (GOLD analysis project Ga0137409, IMG submission 122059) | Vadose zone soil fungal communities from Angelo Coast Range Reserve, California, USA - CZODoug1_16fungal (Hybrid Assembly) | ecosystem: Environmental > Terrestrial > Soil > Vadose zone... | reverse complement strand
TGGAGTTCGTGCGCAACCTGAGCGGGGTCGATTTCTACAACGATTCGAAGGCCACCAACGTCGATGCCACGCTCAAAGCGCTGGACGCCTTCGACGGCGGCCTGTGGGTGATTCTCGGCGGCAAGGACAAGGGCAGCGATTACACCGTGCTTAACTACCTGTTGCGCGAGCGGGTGAAGCGCGTGTACACCATCGGCGCAGCCGCCGCAAAAATCGAATCGCAGATTGCAGGGGCTAGCGGAATTGTTCCTTCCCAAACGCTAGAGAACGCGGTGCGCCGCGCCAGTGAGTCCGCCAGACCCGGCGACATCGTCCTCCTCGCTCCCGCCTGCGCCAGCTTCGATCAATTCGAAAACTACGAACACCGGGGACGGGTCTTTAAAGAAGTAGTCAAAACGTTGGCCGGTCGCAAATAGCACGACTCCCCAGACAACAGGAACCAAAAGAGTAATCTTCGCCCGAAATACGCTCGTCAAAATCTTCCGTGGCTCGGTGTCTCCGTGGTGAAATGAACTTCCATGGCCAAGCGCGTCAGTGTCGATCGCTGGATGTTCACCGTCACGGCGATCCTGGTTTTCATCGGCCTGGTGATGGTCTTCAGCGCGTCGGCCGTCATGGCCAAAGAACGCTACGGATCGGCCTATGAATTTCTGTTCAAGCAACTGATCTGGGCCGTCGCCGGTCTGGCCGCGATGTTTGTGGCAATGAAGGTTGACTACAAGCGCCTCAAACATCCGGCGATGGTTTTCCTTTTGCTCGGATTCACGACTCTTCTCCTGATCTCCGTATTCTTTCTCGACCGCACCCACGGCACACACCGCTGGTTCCGCCTGGGCCCCGTTTCCTTCCAGCCCTCGGAACTCGCAAAACCCGCGCTCATCCTGTTTCTAGCCTGGTTCCTTGAAAACAAAACCAAAGCAATGGACGACTGGCGCAACACCCTACTGCCCGCCATCGCACCCACCGTCATATTTCTCGGCCTGATCGTGTTCCAGCCCGATCTCGGCACCGCCCTCGCGTGCGCCGGCATCACCGCCTGCATGCTGTTCGTAGCCGGCATCCGTCTACGCTATTTTGCGTACGCGTTTGCCGCCTCGATCGTGCCCCTTTATTTCCTGATCTTTCACGTGTCATATCGCAAGGACCGCATCCTGGCCTTCCTGAATCCCTATTCCGACCCGCAGGGACGCGGCTTCCACATGATCCAGTCCCTGATCGCCGTCTCGACCGGTGGCCTGACCGGACTCGGCCTGATGGAAGGCAAGCAGAAGCTCTTTTATCTACCGGAGCCGCACACCGATTTCATCTTCGCCGTAACCGCCGAAGAACTCGGCTTGCTGGGCGCGCTGACGGTCGTAGTGTTATTCGCAATCTTTCTCTGGAGAGGAACCCGCGCCGCCCTCCGCACCCAGGACACCTTCGGTCGGTTCCTCGCCGTCGGAATCACCAGCATGATCGTGCTGCAAGCCTTCATCAATATCAGCGTAGTGCTAGGGTTGATGCCGACGAAGGGCATCCCGCTGCCGTTCGTTTCTTATGGCGGATCATCCTTGTTTGTGACGCTGGCGTGCGTGGGTGTGCTGCTGAATATCACGAAGCAGGCAGAGTAAGCGGCGCAGGCCGGGTACCCCCTCCCCCTCTTTTGTATTTGATCTTTTGGAATCAACAATTTGGCGACCGAGCCCTCGCAGAGGTAATTATCCCTTGACAGTAGGTATGTTAACGCGCAATCTTACCGATGGACGATGTGCCGGGGATGTTCGTCATTATCTCTGGCCGCCGAAGGACATCGGAATGAGACTTCCGGATCGCATTCTTAGTTGTGTTGGGTTCATTTCCCATGATCAGGCCGAGATTAGGTATGGGGGTACAGTTTTTGTCGTCGGGATTGATGGATCCAATGACAATGTGTTCCTTCATTTCGTCACCGCCGCACATGTTGCCGAAAAGGTTGAGGGGGGACCTTGGATCATAGGCATGAATGGTAAAGATGGGGGCCGTATTTTGTTGCGAAGCGGGAACGCCCCCTGGTGGTACCACCCGACCGAAAAATCATCGGTCGATGTTGCCGTTACCCTTTTTGCGTCGGGGATCCTCGAAGAATACGACTTGGAATGGATTCCGGAAGTAATGTTTGCCACTGACAAAAACATAAAACACTACGACATTGGCATTGGAGACGAGATAAACGCTATAGGTCTATTTACGCGTTTCCACGGCTCCAAGCGGCATTGGCCAATTGTGAGAACCGGCAATATTGCTATGATGCCAACCGATAAAATACCGGTCAAGGGGTTCGGCGAAATCGACGCATACTTGGCAGAGGGGCGATCAATCGGAGGGTTGAGCGGCTCTCCCGTATTTGTTCGGAACACGGTGAACATGCCGGTTATGACAGCAAAGCGCGAGCCAGAAATCATATCGGGACTTGGCCCGCTCCATTTTCTAGGTTTAATGCACGGGCATTGGGAGACGCCGATTGGGTTTAATAGCGCCGAGCAGGTAGAGGCTGTTAACATGGGAATCTCTATCGTCGTTCCAGCTAAGAAGATTTTGGAAGTTTTGTATCACCCGGAGCTAGTCGCGATGCGAAAGAAATATGATGACGCAATCAAAGACGAGAAGGCTCCGGTAGCTGATACTGTACTCACAAAAGAGCAGTCGCAGACGTTTACGCAACATGATTTTGAGACCGCGCTCAAGAAGGCAAGCCGCCGAGTCGAATCGCCGCAGAAGTAGCAACCTGACAATCCAAACAGACAACCCGCCGATAGGGGCGGGTTTTTCATTGGAGGACACTACGAAGACGATTCATCTGGAAGCGGTGACTCTTGAGCAACTTCGATCACCTGAAGGTTTGAAAGAAGCCCGCGCTGTGTTTCGCCGCAATATGGACAAGGTACGTCATACCATTGCGCTTGGTGAAAGCCAGCCAGAGGGTTACGTACTTCTAAAACGGGGAACTGTTGATCGCATTCCGTGCACTTCGTTGCCAAGAAGAAAGGCATAGGAGACCGTGAGTGCGCCAGAACCTTCCAGCGTTCATTCAGAACGGCTCGACTGGGATGGGCGATTGACGCACAACCATATCTCGTTTCTCAACTTGTTGCAGGAAGCTAAGAAACATTGGTTGCTCATCAAACCGCCGATTGTAACGGAAACTGAACTCATTCAGATAGGACTGTAGATAGTGCTTGCCAACCGAATGATAGACGCCGCGAAGACCATTCTTAACGAGGCTCCAGAAGCCTTCGATTGTGTTCGTATGAATCTCGCCAACAACGTAGACTTTCGCGCTGTGATTGATGCGGTGATGACGGTACTCGTTTCGGTGCCGTCCAAGATCGTCATATACGCAATAGTCGTCGGTGAACACCGTGCTCTGCGGAAGGACTCTTTCCTTGATGATCGTCATAACCGTGTCCTTCTTGGTATCCAGCGTGGTGTAGGCGCGAACTCGGCCCTTGCGTTCGACTACTCCAACTACCGGTGTCTTGGAATTGGAATAGAAGGGAGTAGAGCGTCCCGGATGGCCGCGCTGCCTTCCGCCAACGTAGGTCTCGTCAATCTCGACAGGCTTCCCGCCCTTACCGCCGAACGGGGGTGCGTCCTCATCATCCAGCATCGTGCGAATCTGTTTGAACATGCGCCACGCGGTTTTGTAGGTGACGCCAGTCTCCCGCTGAATCTGCTTTGCCGAAATTCCGCAGCGCGTCGAAGCCATCAGGTAGATCGCGTAGAACCAAACTGTCAGGGGCGTGGGCGACTTGTGGAAGATTGTGTCGGCGGTCGGGTGAACGTGATGACCGCAATGATCGCAAGAGTACGACGGACGGCTCACTACGCGATGATGCTTGGTAATCGCTTGGCAGGCATCGCAGAAGATACCGTCCGGGTAGAGGTAGTTTTTCAGCCACTCAAGGCAGGTCGCATCATCCGGGAACTGTTTCTGGAAACTCTTGAGTGTGTACGGAAGCATCTTGGGTTTGCGGTTGTTGTGGGCCATAGTTATGCCTATTGAACAATTGTCTTCTCGTCGTACTCTTTCCATGTCTTCCAATTCGGAAACAGTTCTAATCTCATTTCCGGGAAACTGTCGCATAACATGCGGATCAGAGACAGGGTTGCTGTTGCTGGACCGCCAAGGCGAAGGTGCATCGGCTGACCAAAACCGCACTGCTCAAACATGTACGGAGCGCCCGTGAACTGGATAACGCAGCCGTCACCGAAGGTGCAATTGAGAAAGTGCTTTCCGTCCATATTCACGACACTGCCAGCGGCAAACGTGGTGTTTTCGATCAGCTCCAAGACGACTTCGTTACCAAGATGATTTTTCACGATTTACCTACTGTGGCGGAAATGAGCGTACTTGAATTCATACCTACTGTCAAGGGATAATTACCCTCGCAGATCTTTGAGAAATAAGCACTTGCACGCAAAATCTAGAGCGCATTCGGGTTAGCATGCTATTCCGACTAACTTCTCGCTCCGAACAGGTGAAGAATTTCAAAGATCGGACTTAAGCCGCCAGCCTTCTGGAAGGCCTCGAACAACGAAAACCTGCTCAACTGGATGCGATACTCTATTTTACCGCTACTGGTCAAGAGGGAGCTTGCGAGACGTCGCTATCCCCTCAGCGTAAGCTCCTGGTTGACACGATCAATTCCAAATAGTTACCATCAGTTGCTCCTAGCGTGAACAGTCGTCTGAGAAGGACGTCTGTGGCTGGTGTTTAGCCAGCCCGGAAGTATTGATAGGTATTCTCCCCCTGCGCTCCGCTTCGCTTCGCTCCGGGGGGCCGCTTAAAGTAGGAGCTACAAATTGTGTGGCTTGATCACCCGCGATATATTCCCGCCCGAGATCGGCTAGTCGGTTACCTCCGGTCGAGTAGCTACCGTTTTCGTAAACTAGAGCCAGTACTGTTCTTGTGTGGTGCTGCTGTTAGCGAGCCACGTGACTCTCTACGGGACTATCTTCGTAAGCGTTTCCCCGGGATTAACCTGTTTTACGCCGAGGGGGTCTGGGAACAAATCGCCACCCGCAGCGACCGCAGCGCGCTGGAAATGGAGTCCGATCTTGCGATGCTGGCGGATATGCTTGTCATCATCGTGGAAAGTCCCGGCACATTCGCTGAACTCGGGGCATTCTCGCTCAATAAAGATCTTCGCAAGAAAATACTGCCGATAGTCGACCGACAGTACCACCATGTGTCCTCATTTATCTCAACAGGGCCACTAAAATGGATAGACACTGACTCGACCTTCGGGCCCACCGTGTATGTTTCCTTAAATCGGATACTGGAAGGGGCTGAAGAAATCGAAAATCGGGTAGCGCGAATTCCAAAATCTTATGGTGTTAAGATTACGAGCCTCGCCGCCAGTCCTAAACATCTTCTTTTTTTCCTGTGCGATCTCATTTCGGTAATAAGTCCAGCAACCATCGACGTAGTGAACTTCTATCTCCAAGGAATAGAGCCGTCCATATTGTCCAGCGGAATTAGCGTGCCTACTCTTTTGGGTCTAGGCGTCGCAATGAACCTTCTACGAGCAAAGGCCGTGGCAATATCCGGGAAGGTAGAAACGTTCTACTTCCCGCTTGGCCCAGGAGCCATCGGACACCCTTATCATCATCCGCGGATGCTCGACATGGAAAGCCTTCGCGCCAGCCATGTCTCTGTGCTATTGACGCTGCCAGAGGCGAAGACGGCACTGGACGCGGGAGGGATGCTTTGATATTGGAGCGTATATCAGCTGATCTAGACCTGACGCCGAGTTTCATTCTCAACGTGGCTAGCGGGGCGTCGCACGAATATAAAGTTTATAGAATTCGCAAGAAAGACGGCGGATTACGCTCGATTAGCCATCCGTCACGGCGTCTCAAAGCTTTGCAGCGGTGGTTGCTGGCAAACGTCATCGAGGCATTGCCTGTTCACGAATCAGCCGCAGCATATCGGCGAGACCACTCGATCCTCGATAATGCTCGCCTCCATCAAGCAAGCCGTTATCTCCTAAGAATGGATCTGATGGACTTCTTTCCGTCCATAACGGAACAGGACATTCAAGAATACATTAGGGAAAACCGTATCCAGTTTCGAGACTGGACCACCGCCGACATTTTCGTGTTCTGCCATCTTGTGTGTCGCCATTCGCAGCTAACGATCGGTGCCCCGACGTCACCCGCGCTGTCCAATGCAATTCTCTATGACATAGACGTTCGGATTCACGCACTGTGTATCAAGATGGGGGTGAAGTACAGCCGATACGCAGACGATCTTTTCTTCTCGACGTCGACCGCTAATGTCTTGCGGCAAATCGAGCAAGAAGTGGCGAAAGTGATAGTCGACTCGAAGCTACCGGCGAAGCTTGCAGTAAATACGAGTAAGACACGACATTCATCGAAAAAGGGCCTGCGCCGTGTTACGGGCATAGTGTTAGGAAGCGACGGGAAAGCACATATCGGGAGAAGATTGAAACGGAACATCCGTGGACTTATTTTTAAGCTGGAATCTTTGGACGAATCGAGGCGAGCTTCATTGGCAGGGATGATAGCTTATGCGATCGGGTTTGACCCTCAGTTTATGAACAGCCTCATATCCAAATACGGTCCGGCTAAGGTGCGCGAAGCGATGAGGCGATCCTCGAAGTAAACGTATCCGAAAATGAATGAAGGAGGAAAGGCCCGCAGCGCCCCCGTGGTAGATTCTGATGTTGACCATGCGCATCGTCATCGCAGGCGGCGGCACCGGCGGACACGTCATCCCCGCCCTCGCCATCGCTCATCAACTCAAGAAGCAGTTTGCCGCCGAAGTCCTCTTCATCGGCACGGCCCGCGGCATTGAGACCCGCCTTGTGCCACAAGCTGGATTTCGTCTCGAACTCATCAAAGTCGGCGCACTGAAAAATGTAAGCCTGATGACCCGCGCCAAAACGATGTTCGACTTGCCCCGCGCCCTCTGGGCCTCAGGGCGCATGCTCTCGGACTTCCATCCAGACGTTGTGATCGGCGTCGGCGGATACGCCTCCGGCCCGGCAATGTTCGCCGCGATCCGCCGTCGCATCCCGACACTGGCATTTGAACCGAACGTGGTTCCCGGATTCGCGAACCGCATGGTCGCGCGCTGGGTTTCTGTAGCGGCGGTCCACTTCGAAGAGACCTGCGAATATTTTCCCCGATGCAAAGTAACGGGCGTTCCCGTGCGTGAGGATTTCTTCACCATCACTGCAAAGTCCGCCGGCCCGCCGACTCTGCTCGTCTTCGGCGGAAGTCAGGGCGCACGCGCGATCAACCAGGCAATGATTGAATCGTTGCCGGGCCTGCGTGAGCGAGTTCCAGACCTCTACATCGTTCACCAGACTGGCCAGCGTGACTATGACAATGTCCTCGCGGCCTACGAAAAAGCTGGAGCGTCCGGAGAAGTCCACAAGTTTATCGACGACATGCCCGGCACCTTCGCGCGCGCCGATTTGCTGGTCTGCCGATCGGGAGCGAGCACGGTTGCCGAGATCGCGGCTGCCGGCAAGCCCGCAGTTTTTGTGCCCTTCCCCCGCGCCGCGGACGATCATCAGAACGTCAACGCCCGCGCGCTGGAACGGGCCGGGGCGGCGATAGTCGTCGAAGAATCGAATCTGGAAGCTGCGTACCTGGTGGATACGATTGCAGCTGTCCTCGGCGACCCGCGCCGCCTGCAAGCCATGTCCGCGGCTGCAAAGTCGCTGGCGCATCCTAAGGCTGTCGAGGAAATTGCAGCGATGGTCGAGGGCCTTATCGCTCGCGAGTGAAAGCTTTGAACCACAGAGGTCACAGAGGACATGTGGGTTCCTCCGTGTCCTCTGTGACCCCTGTGGTTAAGAATTTGGCTGCGAGTCCCCGCACCCCAGACGCGAGAAATGTTCTATCATCACCCGCGGAGACCCCATGTTTGCCAAGATCCAACGAATTCACTTTGTAGGCATCGGCGGAATCGGCATGAGCGGGATTGCCGAAGTCCTGCTGAATCTTGGCTACAAAATCTCCGGCTCCGACCTGAAAAGTTCCACCGTCACGCAGCGCCTTGCCTCACTGGGTACAACGATCTACGACGGCCACGCCGAATCGAATGTAGCGTGCGTCGACGTAGTCGTGACCAGTTCAGCCGTCTCGATGGACAACCCCGAAGTCGCCGAAGCCCGCCGGCTGCATATTCCGGTGATCCCGCGCGCCGAAATGCTGGCCGAACTAATGCGCTTGAAGTACGGCATCGCCATTGCTGGCATGCATGGCAAGACCACGACCACTTCAATGGTCGCGGCCGTCCTAGCCGCAGGTGGACTTGATCCCACCGTCGTCGTCGGCGGACGCGTGGACGCTCTGGGCTCGAACGCCCGTCTCGGCAAGTCGCAATATCTGGTTGCGGAAGCCGACGAAAGCGACCGGTCGTTTTTGAAGCTCTCGCCTATCTTGTCGGTCGTGACCAACATCGACCGTGAACACATGGACTGCTACCGCGACATGCGCGATGTCCGTCGAACGTTTCTGGAATTCATGGAACGCGTACCCTTCTACGGGATGGTGGTCGGATGCAATGACGATCCGATCCTGGAACGCCTGTTGCCCCGCGTTCATCGGCGTGTGACGACTTACGGAATCGCCCTCGGCTCCGACTTTCTGATTTGCATTACGAGCACCGCCGCCGTTCCCGGCGACCACATCCCGCTCAGCCGGTTCCGAGTTGCCTACAAAGAAAGAGATCTGGGCGAATTCACGCTGCACGTTCCCGGCGTGCACAACATTCTGAACGCGACAGCGGCCATCGCGGTCGGAACGGCGCTCGATATCCCGCCTGACCAGATTCGCTCCGGACTCGACCAGTTCCGCGGCGTCGACCGACGCTTCCAGATTCGCGGCCAGGCAGCCGGAGTCACCGTGATCGACGACTACGGACACCACCCCACCGAAATTCGTGCCACTCTAGCCGCTGCCCGCCAATGCGGATTCCGCCGCGTCCACGTTATCTTCCAGCCCCACCGCTACACCCGCACTCGCGACCTGATGGACGACTTCACGACGGCCTTCGCCGACGCCGATTCCGTCTTTGTACTCGACATCTACGCCGCCAGTGAGAAGCCGATCGAAGGTGTGACCGCCGAGACCCTGGCCCGCCAGATCGCACAAAAAGGCCACCGCGAAGCCATCCATATCGCATCTTTTGTGGAAGCCTCCGCCGCCATTGCCGCCCTCGCCCAACCCGGCGACATGATCCTCACCCTCGGCGCTGGCAACGTGTCCCAATTGGGCCCGATCATTCTGGAAAGGTTGGAGAAAAAGTCAGAGGTCGACGAGAGACTCAAGTAGAGACGCGGCTTGCCGCGTCTCCGTCGTCTCACCCGAGCCACGTTTTCAAGTACTGGCGGACCGCGGCAAGCGACGTCTCTACCCATCGATCTTGGCCCACCCCGACGGTCAGACCGATCCTTGAGACCAACCACTAACCACCAAGAACTATCCACTGTCTTGTCTTGTTGACCTTTTCCCACCCCACCCGTCCAAGGAAACTAAGGCACGGAGCACGTCATGAACAACAAAGCCCTCTATTGGATCGCACTCGGCGTTTTCGCGCTGGGACTGAATAGTGAATACCAAAAAGGTAATCTGGCGTTCGCCCATGGCATTGCGGACCGCGCCGAAGCGGTATTCTGCCGGGTTGCCACCCGCGCCGAGCAGACTTTGGCTGTGGCCCGAGTTCTGACCGGTCGTCAGGAATTTACGGTCGACGACCAGTTTCTGGCCCGCCAGCAGGCAGAAGTCGATCGGGTTCTGGCCGAGCATCAAGCTGACCTGGATCGTGCCATGGATTTGCGTCAAGTCGACCTCGACCGTGTCCAGCAGAAACTCGACCGGATGCACGTCGTGTTGGATCGCGTCCAGGTCGAGAAGTTGCGCAAGCTGGAGCGTGTACGCTTCAAGCTGGCCGACGCCACCAGCCGCCGTATCGTAATCTGTCCACAAACCGGCACCCGCGTGATGGTTGATGCCGAACCCGAAATCGCCGACGTGGACGTAAATGTCGACGATTCCCAATAATTCGTAACTTCGCAATCGCGTTTCTCGGTAATTTTAACTGCTTCGAGCTGACGGCTGAGGCTCCTTCGCAGGTCTGAGATTTCTAATCTTTCAGATTACTGAACTCACGAAATCCACAGCCGCCCCCAACTTTGCACTGTCTCAACTCGCGAAAAAAAGTTATAGTGATCTCGCTCAGCGGTTTTCTGACGACAACTGACCGAACGAGTGGCGCGGAAAGCTAGTTCCACTATCGTCCAGGAAGAGTTGTACCCGCTTCCCAGCGAGGCTCCTGATTGCGAGCCCTTCGACGACTCGCGCCTGCTCGATCTGGACACGGAACAGGAATCTCCTTTTCTGCGCGGACAGAAACGGGTCTCAGTCCGGCGCGGATCACTCCCGAAACAAGCAGCCCATCGCTTGAAATGGTTCGCGCTCGCGGTTGTCGCATTCGCGATTCTCGGTGCGATCGCTGCATCGCTCTATAGCTACGGCAAACACTCCTGGCGTTTCCGCATCGATTCCAGCGACCAGATTGAAATCTCCGGCGCGCAGCACGTCACCAAGGCGCAGATCATGGAGGTGATGGGCGGCGACATCGGCCGGAACATCTTTTTCATTCCTCTCGCGCACCGCAAGGTTCAGCTCGAGCAAATTCCATGGGTGGAATCCGCGAGCGTAATGCGCTTCGTGCCCAACCGGCTGGGCGTGGAGATCCATGAGCGTACGCCGGTTGCCTTTGCGCGGATCGGATCGCGCATCTTGTTGATCGACGCCGGCGGCACGGTGATGGAACTCGCGCCCAACGGCAAACGAAAATATTCCTTCCCCGTGATTGCCGGCATGAATTCCGGCGAGCCGCTCTCCACGCGCTCCGCACGCATGAAAAACTACAACGAACTGGTTCAGCAACTCGATTCCGGAGGCGCCAGCTACTCACGGGAACTGAGCGAAGTCGACCTCAGCGACCCGGAGGACGTGAAGATCGTGGTTGCCGATCCCAACGGCGAAGTCCTCGTGCACCTTGGCGGGGGGAATTTCCTGCATCGCTACAAGACGTACATCACGCACGTACAGCAGTGGCGCCAGCAGTTCGACAAGCTCGAGTCCGTTGAACTGCGGTACGACGGACAGATCATCGTGAATCCCGATCTTGAAGGGATTCGACGGCCTCCGACATTGACCCCGGCAGCGGCGAAAGCCGCGATGGCGGCCGGAGTGAAGCCGGCGGCCATCGTGAACTATGAAAAGTACGTGACGCATCCGGTACCGCTGGGGCCGGCGAAGAAGTCGGCCAGGACAGTCACGAAAGCCCCCGCCAAAGCGATCACCCATCGCGCTGCGGTTACACCCAAATGGAAACGTGCTGTCGCGGCGAGGACCAAGAATCGCGTGATCCACTCCGCCAGGACTGCCGTGATCCCGGCTTCTGCCAAGCAACCGGTACCAGAATCCACCAAGTCTTCAAAACCAGCGTCCGCCATGCCCTTACCGGCGGCGCAAACTTCGAACGCGGCTCCGACGATTGGACCGCCACCGGCCCAAATTTCGAAACCGGTTTCGTCAGCGGCGTTACCACCTTCCTCCGGTGCGCGCCAGAAGAAGCCGAGCCCAGGCATCCCCAAGGAGGCGTCGCAGAATCCGCGATAACCATGCCCAGTCAGCCGCCCAACTTCATCACCGCCATTGACGTAGGCAGCGCCAAGACGTGCGTCCTGGTCGCCGAAATCAGCGAACACGGCCTGCGCTACCGCGGACACGGTATCAGCGAATCGCGCGGGCTGCGCAAAGGCGTGATCACGGAGCTCGACAAGGCGGTGCGCAGCATCCAGAAAGCAGTCGAAAAAGCCGAAGACGTAGCCGGGATTCCCGTGGAGCACGCCCTGGTCGGAGTTGCAGGAGCGCACATCCGCGGCATGAACAGTCACGGCGGGATTACATTCGGGGCGCGCGCGCGAGAGATCACGCGCGACGACATTCGGCAGGCTGTCGATAAGGCGCGCACCATGCCGCTGCCCGGAGACCGCGAAATTCTCCACTTGCTGCCGCAGGAATTTATCCTCGACGATCAACCGGGTGTGCAGGATCCCACCGGCATGATGGCAACACGCCTCGAAGTGCGCGTCCACATCGTAACCGCCGCATCGAACGCCACGCAGAACGTCGTTACGGCGGTGAACAAAGCCGGTGTGCACATCGACGACACAGTTTTCGAGCCGCTGGCGTGCGCCGATTCCGTGCTGCGCGCCGACGAACGCGAACTGGGCATCTGCCTGGCCGACCTGGGTGCCGGTTCCTGCGACCTGATTGTTTTCCAGCAGGGTGCGGTCGCGCATACAGCGGTGATTCCGGTCGGCGGCGATCACTTCACCAGTGACCTTTCGGTTGGTATGTGTACTGGACTCGCGGAGGCGGAAAGCCTCAAGAGAAACTTCGGCAACGCCGTGGCGACGCTGATCCCGGAAGGCAACGAAGTCGAGGTCCCCTCGGTTGGCGATCGCCCGTCGCGCCTGATGCCGCAACGCATGGTGGGCGAAATTCTTGAGCCACGCGCCCGGGAACTCTTCGAGATGCTGCGCGAAAACCTGCGCCAGGCAGGCGTTCTGAACCATTGCATCGCGGGATTTGTCCTGAGCGGCGGGGCCTCAAGGCTGCCCGGCATTTTGGACGTCGCCGAGTCCGTGCTGCGCAAAGCCTCGCGCCTCGCCTGGCCGACACCGATGGCGAAGATGCCAGCGTTACTGGCCGAGCCCGAATTCTCAACCGTTCTAGGCATGGTGTACTACGGCTACCGCGCCCGCATCGCACGCGGCCTGCAGGACGGCGGTTGGAGTTCGCGCATGAAAGCAATGTTCGCCAAGAAAGGCGCGTAGTTGTTGTGTGGGGACGGGTCTTTGACCCGTCCAGCCGAGCGCAGCTCGGCAAGGTTTGATGTGACTGAGACAGGAGAACTGACAACTGATTTCACGAGGTGTTGACCATGAGCAAAACAGACAACGAACTTCGCATCAGCTTCAACGAAGAAGCCCGCAACGACGCTCGCATCAAGGTGATCGGCGTCGGGGGCGGTGGCAATAACGCCGTCAACCGCATGATTGACTCCGGGATGGAAAACATCGAATTCATCGTGGCCAACACCGACCTCCAGGCTCTGCGGATGTCGCGGGCGGCCATCAAGATTCAGCTGGGCGTGAAGCTGACCAACGGCTTGGGCGCGGGTGCGAATCCTGAAATCGGCCGCAAAGCGGCGCTCGAAGATTCCGACAAGATCATCGAGGCCTTAGAAGGCGCCGACATGATCTTTGTCACCGCCGGTCTGGGAGGCGGCACCGGCACCGGCGCGACCCCAATCATCGCATCGCTCGCCAGCGAAATGGGCGCGCTGACGGTGGCGGTCGTCACCAAGCCGTTTGCCTTTGAGGGGAAGCGCCGCATGCAGCAGGCTGAACGCGGCATCTCCGAGCTGATGGAATCGGTGGATACCACGATCGTCATTCCCAACGAGAAACTGCTGGGCGTGGCCGAGAATGCCGGCTTCTTCGAATCGTTCCGCGTTGCCGATGACATCCTGCGCCAGGGCGTGCAGGGCATTTCCGACATCATCACGATTCCCGGCATCATCAACCGCGACTTCGCCGACGTGAAGGCAATCATGGCGGGCATGGGTTACGCCGTCATGGGAACGGCGACCGCTGCCGGAGAACGCCGAACGATGGAGGCCGCCCAGCGCGCTATAGCGTCGCCCCTGCTCGAAGCCGGAGCCATTGATGGAGCGCGCGGCATTCTCATTAACATCACGGGCTCCAGTTCACTGAAGCTCGCCGAAGTGCAGCAGGCCTGCACCATCATCCAGGGTGCTGCTCACGAGGATGCCAACATCATCTTTGGCGCCGTGCTCGACGAGAAGATGAAAGACGCAGTCAAGATCACGGTCATCGCGACCGGCTTCAAAGAGTCGGATATGCGTCATCTGCGTCGGCACGAGAACAGCGATCCGGTCATCATGTCGCGTCATCACGAACGCTTTCATGTGCCCGAGCCGGAGGTCGAGCCGGAGCCGGTGATGGAGCGCGAACCCGCTTTTGAGCCTGACATGCCGGTCGTATTTCAGACTGCCGCGCCTGCCAGCCAGGCCCATGCTGAAGTGATTTCGCTCGATGGCATGCGCACGGCATCGCCCAGCTACACGCCGGAAGATCTCGACGTACCGGCATTTCTGCGCAAGCGCAACGAAGTAATGTAGGTAGTGTGGGGCGGGCGCCCCCGCCCGCCTGAAGTCGCGAGCATGAGCGACGGTGGCCAGATTCAAAGGCCAGCGAGCTTGGCGGCTTCGCGCTTAATCCTGCCATAGCCCTTAGCCCGCGCATCTTTTTGTAAGCTCACCGCCTGGACGCG
>Ga0137409_10004627_pt1 | contig 14434 bp, 8 predicted proteins | sample CZODoug1_16funga_FD_122059 | JGI IMG/M metagenome (GOLD analysis project Ga0137409, IMG submission 122059) | Vadose zone soil fungal communities from Angelo Coast Range Reserve, California, USA - CZODoug1_16fungal (Hybrid Assembly) | ecosystem: Environmental > Terrestrial > Soil > Vadose zone... | reverse complement strand
TCCATCGCGCGCTCGGCAAAGCGGATCGGAACGGCGCCCGAGAGGCCCGCCCACGACTGCGAGATCGAGTCGATGCTGCACTCATCATTTTGTGCCGATCCCAACGGTGTGCCGTCATCGTAGTACCCGCGTCTGTACCACTCTCCGTCCCATGATTGTTCGAGCCGTGTCGCGAGCCGCCGCGCGTCGTTCATGTACCGGTCAGCCCTGATGCCGTCCTTCCGTGCCCGGCAGAGCGGCACGAAGTCGCTGAGGACGTTGTACAGGAAGAAGCCCAGCCATGTGCTTTCGCCGCGTCCTGCAAGTCCGACGCGGTTCATGCCGTCGTTCCAATCGCCGCTGCCGATGAGCGGGAGACCGTGGGCTCCGGCGGTGAGGCCCTTGTCGATCGCTCGAACACAATGTTCGAAGAGTGTCCCGTCCTCGGAGGACACGCGCGGTTGGCCGTAGGCCTCGTGCGCGTCTGGCGCAAGAATCGGCGCCTCGAGGAACGGCGCGCGCTCGTCCAGTACGCCGGCGTCGCCAGTCGTACGGACATACTCCGCCACCACAAACGGCAGCCACAGCAGATCGTCCGAGCAACGTGAGCGCAGGCCGCGGCCGCTCGGCTCATGCCACCAGTGCTGGACGTCGCCTTCGACGAACTGGCGGCCAGCGGCTCGGAGCAGATGCGCCTTGGCGAGCTCGGGCCGCGCCAGCAACAGCGCCATCACGTCCTGCAATTGATCGCGAAAGCCGAAGGCGCCGCCCGGCTGGTAGTAGCCCGCGCGCGTCCAAAGACGGCAGCTCACGTCCTGATAGACGAGCCACCGGTTGATCAACACGTCAAATGAATCGTCCGGAGTTCGGACCTGGATCGTCTCGAGCGTCCTGTTCCAGGATGCAGTCACCTTTTGCAGCGCGGCCACGGCGTCATCGACCGCTCCGTGACGCGCGATCAGCCGCTCGACGTGATCGGGGTCCGTGCCCTGACCCAGCAGGAACAGGATCTGGCGACGCTCTCCTGGATTCAGGACGACCTGCACGTGCAGCGCCGCGCAAGGATCCAGCCCCGCGCCGAATTGCGGCTCGAGCGTCGCGTGACGCAGGGCCGCCGGCCGGGACATCGAACCGTTGCGGCCGATGAACGAGAGACGGTGGCCCGTCGCGGAACGCGGCATCTCGCTGGCATGCGCGAATGCGACGCGCCGCGCGAAGTCGTCGCTGTAGGCATTTCGCGCGAGGATGCTCCGGCTCTTCACGTCGTACGTCGTGGTGACCTGCCCAGGTTGACTCTCTCTTGGCGGGCCGAGCACCCAGTCGTTATAGGCAAAGATGCTCAGCCGCCGCGTGGTCCCGCCGTCGTTTGTCAGAGTGAGGAGCGAGAACTTCACGGGATCGTCGACGTCCACGAAGACGTCGAGCTCGTGGCGGATGGCTCGCATCACGCGCGAGAACTGCGTGACCCCGGCCGAATGCCGGACGACGAATTGCCCGCTCGTCGAGTGGCGCGGCAGCGGACCCGGCGTCGGTGACCACGCGTCCCCCGAGTCGTCGTCGCGAATGAAGAGGGCTTCGGCCGTGGGATCGACGACCGGATCGTTGGCGAACGACGTCAACCGGTTTTCCCGGCTGTTCTCCGACCAGGTGTGCGCCGAACCTGACGCCGTGACGACGGTTCCAAAGTGGGAGTTCGCGATGACGTTCACCCATGGGAGTGGCGTTTCCTGGTCGCCCTCCAGGACGATCGCGTAGGCTCGTCCCTCGTCTGTGAACCCGCCGATGCCGTTCGTCAACGTCATCGACGGCAGCGCGATCGGCGGGTCGATGGACGGTGAGATGGCCGATTCCGACAAAGGCGCGGCCGCGAACGCCGGCCGCCGGCTGGTCTGGACCGGATGCGGTTTGTCGAGTTGGGCGCGGAGGTCGCCTCGGTTCCCGACGAGGACCGCGCGCGCGACGGCCTCGATCAACGTACGCTCGACTTTGCCAATCAGATCCCCGCGCAGGAGGTACGCACCGCCGGATCGGTGTTTCCATGTCCGCCAGGGGCCGTTATCGAGGAGGGCCGTAAGCTGTGCGTGGATCTCGTCCAGATAGCTGGTTGGATCCTCGTTCAGGATGACGACGTCGGCGCTCAGCCCTTTCAGGCGCCAGTACTCCTGCGCCTGAAGGACCTGACGCACGAGCGCCATGTCGTCGTCGCCGGTGACGCGCACGAGCAAAATGGGCAGATCACCGGAAATGCCGTGTGGCCACAGGCCGGCTTGACCGAGCTCGTTCGACGCAATCGTGTCCGGGCCCGTCCGCAGCGAGCCATCGGCGAAGAGCACCCTCGACGCGAGACGTTCGAACAGCAGCGCCTCGTCGTTCGAAATGCCCAGATGACGCAGTCCACTCTGCGCGTGCGTGTAGGCGAGAGCGAATGTGCGTGAGGCCGCGCTCGGGTCGTGGTACTTCTGGGCGAGCGCTTCGGCCGTCTGTCGATCCGACGCGATGCCTGTGGCGAAACAGAGGCGCACCGACGCTCCCGGGACCAGCCTGATCCGCTGCCGGAGGCTGAGGATGGGGTCGAGGACGACGCCCGTCGTGCCCGACAACGCGCGCCCGTGCGCGGCCGGGTCGTCAGTGTCCCGACCGCGACCGAGGAATCGTGCGCGATCGGTCTCCCATTCGACGGGCCCCTGCGGCCGACCTCCGAGGCTCAAGACGTGCACCGCCCACACGGCTGGATCCCGAGGATCCCGGGTGCGCCGATGGCAGAGCAGCGCCGCGCTATCGGGCAGGTATTCCGTCTCGAGAAACAGCTTGCCAAAGGCCGGATGCGCGAGGTCATCGGCCGGAGGAGACAGGACGACCTCCGCGTAACTGGTGACATCGATTTCGCGGATCCGCGTGCTCTGATTGACGACCGTCACCCGGCGGACTTCCACGTCGTCTTCCGTGGACACAGCGACATCGAGCTGCGTGGACACGTCGTCGTCGCGGCGGCGGAACGTCGCGCGGTCGGCGCGGAACTCGACAACGTAGTCGCCCGGCTCCGCGGCCGTTGGGTGATAGGTGGCCGACCACACGGATCCCGTCCGCACATCGCGCAGGTAGACGAATTGACTGCCTGGATCGCGGGTGGGGTCGCGTCGTGACTTCGTCACTGCGAGGCCGCGGCAGAAGCTGCTGCCGCCGCCGGCGTTCGTCACGATCGTCACGTAATTGCCATTCGACAGGAACTGCGCATGCGGGACAACCGTGTGCGGCGATCGATACCGCCGCACGGGCATGGCAGGCGCCGGCGCCACGACGGTTATTTCATCGAGCGGTCGCGGCTGGATCGTCGGCGTGTGACGCGGCACGCGCTCTTGCAGCAGCAACTCGGTGGCCTGCACTCGCGGCTCGGCATGAAAGCGCTTCACCATCGGATCGTCGAGGAGCGCGTTCGCCAGCGCGGCCAGAGTCATGCCCGCGTGGTGGGCCAGGTAGGTGCGGACCACAGTGCCGGCGGCGGGGCTGTTCGCGTCAGCTGCCGCGTCGTGATGGTCGGCCTCGCGAGTGGTGTAGTCGATGGCGTCGAAGAATCCGTAGTCCCCCTCGAGTCCCGCCCCGGCCAGCCGTCGCAGGTTGGCCGCGCTCCTCGGGGAATCGATCATGGCGGCAAGCGCCGTGGCGTAGGGAGCCACCACCAGCTCGTCGCCCAGCCCGCGCTTCAGGCCGAGCCCCGGGACGCCGAAGGCCTTGTACTGATACGTGTCGTGTCGGTCGACGATGTTGTACGCGGACTCCGAGATGCCCCAAGGCACTCCGCGAGCAGTGGCGTAGTCCACCTGGCGGCGCACGACCATTCGACACGATTCATCGAGGAGCGTGTCCGGATAGCTTCGCATGACGAGCAGCGGCATCAGATACTCGAACATCGTGGCGCTCCACGACAGCAGTACCGGCGCACCACGGACACTGGTCACGGCTCGTCCCAGATGGAACCAGTGCGATTCAGAGACGTCGCCCTTGGCGATCGCGAGAAAGCTGGCCAGCCGCGCTTCGGAGGCCAGCAGGTCGTAGTACGACGGATCACGGCGACCGGGCCCCTCGTGATCGGCGAGACGATAGCCGATGGTGAACAACTGCCGCTGCGGGTCGTAGAGGAATCTGAAGTTCATGCCATCGAACAAGGCGTCGGCTCGAACGGCGAGATGGTCGAGATGCAGCCGCTGCAGCGCCACCGACAGCGTCAGGAGCGCGCCCGCCAGATTTCCGCTGTCGACCGTCGAGATATAGGCCGGCGTCAGCGGCGCCAGCGTGCGCGTGTCGTACCAGTTCAGCAGGTGACCCTCGAAGCGTTCCAGGCTTTCGACGGTCGTGAGCGTGGCGTCAATCCGGTCAGCGAGATCATCCGTGTCGATGAAACCGAAGTCGTGAGCCGCGACGGTCGCCAGCAGCGCCATCCCGATGTTGGTGGGCGACGTGCGGTGCGCGACGGTCAGCTCCGGGACCATCTGGACGTTGTCGGGCGGGAGCGCGTGATCCTCCGGCCCGACGAACGTCTCGAAGTACTTCCACGTCTTGAGCGCCACCGTCTGGAGAAATTCACGGTCCTCCGTGCGGAGCAACGCACGGCGGGTCGGCACAGGGCGGCTGAGCGCGTACGCGATCAGCGGCGCCACCGCCCACAGCGCGAGCACGGGCACCGCCACGGGCAGCGCGTGCGGGCGGACCAGGATGACAAGGGCCAGGCTGCCCACCGCGACGACCGGGCTCGCGATCATGTCCTTCATGAATACCGCCAGGCGCGGCGGCCCGGCGCGGTGGGCGGTGGCCGCGGCCGTCTCCCATTCGAGCAATCGGTGTTTCGTGATCCCGAGACGCACGAGCGTCACGATGATCGCGTCCAACATCTCGTACGCTTGGTTCGCGAGGAACGTCAGCTGCAACGAGACGCGGACGGCGTCCGTGCTGACATCGTCGATGGCGGTTCGCAGGAACCCGGCTTCTGATTCCCGCTGTGCCGGCCCGCCGACCACCTTCAACAGCTGCAGCCACACCGGCAGAGAGACCGCGGCGAGACTGATCGCTGTCCACGCGGCCGGAGTACCCGGCAGGACGGTCCAGCCAAGAAGAAACACGGCAACCGTCGCCGGCGCCATCAGGCTGCGGCGCAGATTGTCGAGGATCTTCCAGCGCGACACGAGCGGGAGGCGATTGCGTTGAAGACCCGTCGGAGACGGTACAAAAGGAAAAAGCCACCGCAGGATCTGCCAGTCACCGCGTACCCAGCGGTGCTGGCGTCTCGCGTGCGCGAGAACGCTCGACGGATAGTCGTCCACGACCTCGACATCCGTGACCAGGGCCGTGCGCGCATAGAGGCCCTCGAAGAGGTCATGCGACAGCAAGGCGTTCTCCGGCACCCGCCCCTGGAGCGATGCCACGAACGCGTCGACGTCATAGAGGCCCTTGCCCGTAAAGATGCCTTCCTTGAAGAGATCCTGGTACACGTCGGAGACCGCGGTCGTGTACGGGTCGACGCCGGTATGGCCGGCGTACGTCCGGGCGAACAGCGATCGGGCTGCGCTTGCCATCGTGACGCTGACTCGAGGCTGCAGAATCCCGTAGCCTTCCATGACGCGGCCGACGCGCGCGTTGAAGCGCGGACGATTCAGGGGATGCGAAATGATGCCGACGAGCTCCTTCGCTGCGCCGCGCGGCAGACGTGTGTCGGTATCAAGCGTGATGCAATACCGCACCGAGGGGAGGATGGCCAATTCGCCGACTTGCACGCTGAAGCTCGTGTCGGCGGCGCCTCTCAGCAGCCGATTGAACTCTTCGATCTTGCCGCGTTTGCGCTCCCATCCCATCCACGCGTTCTCTCGAGCATTCCAGCGCCGTGCGCGATGGAACAGGAAAAAGCGATCCGCATGCTCGGGGCCGAACCGTCGATTGAGACTCTCGATACCCGCGCGTGCGGCGGCAAGAATCGGGGCATCGCCCGGCAGCTGGGCCGAATCCGCGTCGGTGAAATCGCTGAGGATGGCGAAATGGATATGCTGATCGAGGTTGCCCAGCGCGAGCACCTCGACGTTCGCCAGCAATGCCGCCACCGATGCCTCGCTTGTCAGCAGCGTGGGCACGACCACCATCGTCCGGGCGTCGTCTGGAAGGCGATCGGAGAAGTCGAGGCGAGGCAGGCGGCGAGGCGGGATCGCCCAGGCGATCACGCGTTGAGCGAGCGCGATCGCGACGTCAGCCGCCGGTATCAGCAGGAGCAGCACCAGGGCCACCAGGACGCGTGCGGAGGCGCCCTCGTGCCGGGCGTACGCAGCACTCCCGGTCAGCAGCATGGCCGTCAGGACCGCGATGGGCCCGAAGTAGAGGAGCGTCGAGTGAGCGAACACCAGACGTCTGACCCGGGCCGCGAGCCGCGGTCGATACGCGACGTCGACCTCGAGCTTGCGCCGCCCCTGATCGATCAGGTGGTACCCGACGTGGGCGGCCCGGTCAGCAGGTGATCCACGAGCGGCCGCCTGACGGGCGCTTTCGACCGCCCTCAGTGCGACCCTCACCTGAGTGTCTCCGCTCGGCGGCGCGAGCTCCTCAACCGCGTGGCGCAGTCGATCCCGGCTGAGGAAGTCCATCCGCCCGTACGCACCGGCGGGATCGCGCTGCAGGACTTGCTCGACCAGACTCACGGACTCGACATATTGGCGCCAATCAAGCGTGGAGCACAGGCGCAGGCTGTTGATGGCATTGGCCACCGACACCTGGTCTGCCGCCTGCCGTTGATGCTCGCCGCGAATCGCCGCTTCTGCAGTCGTCTCATTCGACGCGAGGTGCTCCTCGACTGCCGTACGGATCGACGACAGCCGAAGACCATACTCGCGGACCCGATGCAGGAGTTGGACGACAGAGGCGATATCGAGGGCTGGCGGCAAGGGTCGCGCGGGGTCTCCGGCTTCGCCTTCGATCCGTGATACGTACGCGTCGGCGGCCAGGCGCGCGCGGCGCGACTCCAGCGTCTCTGCGGCCAGACGTCTGAGGTTCTCGATGAGCGCCAGCTTCAGCATGCTGGGCCACGCCCAGAGCTCGCCGATCGTCAACGGGGCGACGCGCTGGTAGCTGTTGACGAACACCGTGAGCTGCTGACGATCGATCCGGCTGTCGCTGTGACGCAACAGCTCGACGGCCATCGCGTAGATCCGCGTGTGACGCTTCTGCTCACGCGATGCGAGCGTGGGCAGTTGCCGGTAGTAGGTGCCGGGCAGATGCTGCTTAATGTCCCGGATCTCTGACGTCACCAGGTGGAAGTTGTCGAGCAGCCATTCTGCCGCGGCAGTGACGAACTGCCCGCTTCGGACATCGTCCGCCAGGGTTCGGTACGCGCCGCGCAGCACGCGGGCGTTGTCATCGAACCGAGGAAAGATGTTCCGGGCACGGCGCCGCGGGCTCGGGTCGATGGTGAAGCTCGCCGCAAGGGCCAGCGCGCGCTCTTCCAGTCGCTCGATGCTGAGCAGCTCGTCGCGAAACGGCTTCTCCGGCGACAGCGCCCTGGTATGCCAGAGTTGGCGCAAGAGTCCGGTCACCCGATCATGACGAGATTGACGATCGCTGCAGTAACGGTCATGGCTGGAGCCGCAATGAGGAGTTTGTGACGAATCGTACGGTCGTGAATCTTGCATGGTGCTTGCCATGCGGCCCAATGCGCTTCGAAGTCGGCTTCGAGCCGAAGCTGCTCGGCCGAATCGTCATGGACGCCGCCGGGAGCCGGAGCGCTCGAAACCGTCTGTTGCATGCGCCCTCCGAGAAGTGGCTTTGGTGAGGCCGAGGCCGAGGCCGCAGGCTCAGGAAAGCGAGCGCTAGTATACAAGGGTGAGCGCGGCGGACCCGTTCGCGGTGCACTGCGCCGATCACCGGGTCACTGAAGAAATCGCGGAACCTTCGGCTGAGCGGAAACGACTGAACGCGCTCGTTGACACAGCGGCGAAACGGCTCGTGCGCGCGCAGGCGACGCCGCGGAACAGCGACTCAACCCGACGAAGACGTCCGTGAAATCGCATCAGGATTGACGCGTGCCTGCAGCCGATCGTGTATAGTGGAGCTTGTCATCCAGAACTGAGCCAGCCAGCGTCTGCGTAGTGCGTCCTCCCTGCGATCCCTGAAGGATGCGCGCCGACCGGCCCAACTTTGGTCCCCGGGTCGAGCGCGTCTCACGCGGTTCACATCCGAATTAGCAACTTGGCGGCGCGGTCGCCGCTTGACCGCGATCGAACGGCGGAACCCAACTCGTCGGTATGAAGGGCGTTGATATGTCTACGAGTGTGGCAGTCGCGAATTGGATCAAGCGGATTGCCGATGACGAGCGACGTCGGGAGACAGTGCGTGTCCAGGAGGACGAGACGGCTGCTCGAAAGGCTGAGCTCGTCCGTCGAAATGGTCGCCGACTCATCGACGAACTCCGAGAAACGGTGACGCGCGACGTTGAAGCCTTCCGCGGCGAGTTTCCGGGAGACCGGGCGCACGACATTGTCATGGACGCCTCGGCACCCGGCGGCGGGTTCGCGGTTGACAAGCCCGCACCTGCAGCCGCGTCTCTCACGGTCGCGCCGTATCTGGAGGCGGCAGCCATAGTCTGCCACTACAGCTTCGCGCCGACCAATGGCCTTCCGCCACGTGAGGTTCGCATCCACATGATGTTCGCCGGTGAAGGTTGCGAGCCCCTGCACTTGATGCACCAGGGGACTGGACAGGTGTTCGCGACCGCTGATGCGCTTTCTGAATTCTTGCTCGGCCCGGTATTCACGGGCCGTCCACGTTAATCGACGAGCCCGGGCCTTTAGCCGTCAGCGATCAATGGACTGCTGAACACCGGCCTGGCTCAGGACAGGATTCGCGACGCTGAACCGGACGCGAAGGAAGGTTGAAATCGATGTTTAAGCTTGTTGCGACGATGAGACGCGGGTCGGCGTCAGGCATGGCACAGGCCTGGGCCCGCTACGCTTCGATCGAAGCGGCTCGAGAAGGAGCCGCTGAGCTTTTGCGAGAGGACCGCGTGCTCCGCGTCATGATCGTTCGCAACGACATTCCACAGGTGTTCGTCGAATGGCTGGAACGGTGAACTTGGGGTTGTTCACTCACTTCCTGAACGCTCTTCGTCTTCATAACAGAACCGAAAGAGGACACAAGCTATGTTGAACGATCTTTCTCTCGCGCGGTTGATCGGAGCGTGGTGCTTGACGGTGATGACGATGGGCGCGTGCAGCATCGTCGCGGGGGCGGCCATCACGATCAGCAATGGTGAATTGTTGTTGGTGGCCTGCCTGGTGCCGCCGGCGGTCATGCTACTCGTCTGGCGCAGCGCTCGGTCAATCATCGTCGCGGAGGTGGCGTATTCCGCCCACGGACCTGCAAAGAAAGCTCGATCATGATCAAGATGCGAACGCTCGCCATGGGTGCTCTTGGACTCGTTCTATGACTGACTCGCTTGTGAACATCCTGGTTCCGTATTCGCGTTTTCTGGAGCGTCAGGATCGGCGCCGCGTGATCGCAACTGAACTGGCACGGCGCGATCAACCGTCAACAATCGAACCTGATGTTCTGCCGGCGCCGGCCAAAAGGGCATCTGCACAACCGCTGACGGCAAACCATGCCGACGATTAACGTCGAGCTTCCCAGGTCTGCACATGGCGGAGTCAAACGCTCCTCGACAAGCAGTACTCGGAATACCACCGCAGGACCGCTTCCGGAACAAGGCGTGTTTCTCCGTCCTTTACTCTTTCGGATTCCCTGAGCGGCGGTAAATCAGAAGTGTCGGACCGGGGCGCAGGACCGCGTTGAACCCGGACATCGGCAGAAAAAACGCATCTTGCGAATCGTAGGTGCCGGGATCGGCGGACTCACGCGTGGCGGGGACTGTGTCGGCAAGCTCGTACTGCTCGCGCGCGAGGCGGTGAAGCCCTGGCGCGACCGCGGTGTACATGTCCAGGGGGGACTGCGGCAGGACGAGCCAATCGGGGATCTGTCCGTTGGCCTCCTTGAACGAGTTCGACGCCGCGTCGAATGTCTCGATGGTCCAGCGGTGTACCTGAACGCCCACCAGGCATGCGTGCGCGTAGAGGCCTCCGGCATCATAGAGCGACTGCTCCGGTTTCACGTGCGCCGCCAGCCAGCGGCCCGCCAGCACCCTGGTATCAGTCCTTGCCAGCAGCACGTCGAGCCAGACGCTGTTCACGAGCGCGGCGACGCCGATCGAGGCCGCGACCAGCCCGACGCTGACGCCGCGCGAGAGATGGATGCGCGGCGTGAGCCACTCCCCGGCATATCTCGCCGCCACGGCTGCTGACAGGCAGATGCACGGCACGAGCGGCAGCACGTAGCGGAAAAATACCGTGTGTCCATTGGCGATGGCCGCATAGGACGCGGCGCAGAACGCGCCGACAACGAGCGTGGCCCACGCTTGGCGCCTCACCATAAGGATGATGCCGGGGATCGCCGCAACCAATATCGGTGCGCTCACTCCGTTCGGCAACGATCGCCTCAGGTGGAAGATCCACCCGACGCCGAGGTCGGCGCCGTGTCCGCTCGACAAATGTGTGAAGTCGAAAGCCACTCCGGCCGCGAACGACTGGTAATCGAGCAGCGCGTACGGGGTCGCCAAAACGAAACCGAGCGCGAGCGCGAGGAAGAAGACGCCGGACGGCATCCAAACGCGCCACTGCCAGGGTCCGCTGCGCGAACGGAGTACCAGACCACACTGTGCCGCCGTCATTGCGGCGGCCATCGCCGCGGCGCTGTACTTGGTCGACGTCGCAAGGCCGGAAGCCAGACCGGCGGCAGCGAACCACCCCATAGCGCGCGCCCGAAGCCCCTCGGTTTGCGCCGCATCCAAGGCCCGGAGGAGCAGCGCGAGTGAGGCCGTGACGAGCAGCGTCATGAGCACGTCGGTCACCGCGAAATGTGAATCCCTCACGTGAAGCGTCGCGATGGCCAGGAAGAACGACGCGACCAACGCCGTGATCTCGTCGGCGACCTGTCGCGTCAGTGAGTACAACACGACGATCGTCAGCGCGCCTGCGAACGCGACGACAGCGCGCCCGATGACGTACTGCTCGTTCACCGTCAGGACCGGATTGAAGCCGAGCAGGCGGTGGATCCGGGACGCGATTGAGAAGCATCCGGCGAACAAGTAGAAGGTCAGCGACGGCCAGTGGAAGAAGCCAGGATTGAGATCACCATCGAGCATGGCCGCGGCGCGTCCGATGGCCGTCGCTTCGTCGGGACGCGCCTCATCGAACGGGAGACCGAACCAGATCGGAACGAACCGGAGAACCGCACCCAGCAGGACTATCCCCGCGAGACACTGCCTCGTGGTCGAGGCGAAACGAGGCGGCAATGCGGCGCGCGGCATCAGTATTGGGCGGAGAGACAGTGCCCGGTGATCCATATCATCGCGCGGCGCAGTCCCCGCAGGAAACGGCTCGAGACACGGGGAAGGCGTCCGCGATGTCCCGGTCACCTTTCGCAACGGCGGCGTGCGCTCTCGGGAACGCTCTTTCTTCCAGACGACGGCGATCGGCTTCCGGCAGTATCTCGGGTCTCCTCCGATGACTCTGACCGTCGAGAAAACCGGTTGATATCTCAGGATAGCACGTGATATCATCTGCGATGTGTCCAACGAGCGAACGCCGCTATTCGTGAGGCTGCCGCGAAACCAGGCCGCGGCCCTCGACCGCCTCGCCGGCGCGACGGGGCGCCGTAAACAGTCCGTGGTCAGTGAACTGCTTGCGGACCGCCTGACCGTTGCTCGTCCGCTTCCGGTTGGCCGAATCGAGGTCACCAACACTTCCGAGGCGGGCGACGAGGTGCTCACCCTGGCGGAGGTTGCGAAGCTGCTGAAAGTGTCAGCCGACGCCGTCCGGTCCCGCGCCGAGGAGGGCGAATTGCCCGGCCGCCGTTTCGGGAAAGAGTGGAGGTTCGCGCGAATGGCAGTGCTTGCGTGGCTTGCGGACGGCGAACGAAAAAAGGCGCGTGGCACCACGGCGGAACCGCGGGCGATCGATTAGCTGAAGACTGGCGCTCGTTCGGCGGCGGCGGCTGGCGGTGCCGAGCCGTTGAATTGGGAAGCTCGGTCAGCGTAAACGTACGCGGTACGCAACGACTTCCGCGATGCCCGACCCGTCGCGAGGCGGACGGCCGGCGGCAGGGCTGGAACCGTCCACCAGGTAGACGAGCTCGTCGCCGGAGATGGTCACAAATGTCTGCCCGTCGGTTGGTACCGAGCCTTCGAGCGTCATCGCCCGTGTGACCGCGCGTCCGCTGGCATTCAGCTCGAGCCGGATGATGCGACGCGAGCCGTCATCATCGACCCGGACGGCGACGAGCGCGTGAGGGCTCCACCGGATCCGCTCGAGATGAGCAAGGGAGACCGAGCTGGGGGCGGCGACCCGCGTCGCGGTTCGCGCCCGCAGGTCGATTCGCGACACGCCGTCGCGATGCGCCACATAGGCAATTCCGTCGTCACCGCCGGCGGCAAGACTCGCTGGTTCTTGAGCATCAATCCGCATGACGCGTTCGAGGGATGTCCCGCCGGGACGCAGCTCGAGCAGCTGCCGGCCTGCCGAATCGAGGACGAGGACAGCGCCGGCAGGCGTGACGGCAAGATCGACGAGCGTGACCGGTTCGAGATCGGCGGCAACAGGGAACGATCTCAAAGGGCGGCCAGAGACCAGCTGCAGCTTGTGCAACGTTCCGGCGCCGGCGGCAGCGGCGGCGCTGGCCACCCAGAGGTCTCCACGCCTCGCATCGATCTCGACCGCCGAGATCTCGTGAAATCCCGCGGAGTCGGCGCGGACGAAGTCCACCGCATGATTCGAGCCCTCGCCCACCACGATCAGCTTGCGCCCGAGCCGATCGCCGAACACGAACCTGTGCGAGACCGCGTCGTAGGCCAGGCCGCCCAGCGCAAAACCTTCGGTCGAGAACCGCACGGCTTCCAGGGCCGGCGCCGTCGACGGTGAGTTGGGTGCGGCGGCGGGCGCGGGGGCGCCACGTGGCGGGTCTGGATGCATCAAGCGATCGATAAGCGCCGACACCTCCGGCCAGCCGGGCAGTTGCCGCGTGCGGCTGAAGTCCTGGTTGGTATCCGCATCCGAAGGCACCCCCATCTCCGCGAGGCGCTGGATCATGACCAGCGCGTCGTGCGGGCGCCCGCTCAGCGCTTGAGCGCGAGCGAGCAGTAACATCAGCGCCGGATCCTTCGGGGGACCGGTCTGGACCGCCCGCCACGCCAGGTCGTGGAACGTTTCGTACTCGCCACGATCGGCGGCGGCAAGGGCCAGTTGACGGCAGTCGCGCCACTCCGTGCAGCCGCCGCCTCGAGGTGATTGGAACGCGGCCGGTGGACCAGCGACCGAACGCCCAGACAGAGGAACCAGCAGAACAAGGGGTGCGACGATCATGGCTAGCGGGTCCCTTCCTTCCGGGGCCTGACATACAGCGTGTCGAGGAAGAGATATCGCTCGCGGGTTTTGTCGGTCTCCGCGCGCGAATCGACGTCGATGCGCATGAACTGGATGAGCGGGCCGCTGTTGGCCGCCGGCCATTGAGGCACGGCAGGGCCATTCGGATTTCCAGTCTTCACGAAGTTGGCAAAGAAGGCCTGCATCGCTTCAGAGATCTTGTAGTCGTCCGGCGTCCATGCATAGACCTTGTTGGTGGCGAGGTTTCCCAACGCGTACTCGATCTCGGCGGAATGCGCCGCGCCACGCGGGCGGGTTGGCCGGGCGGCCGCGCTGGCGCCCGACGTCGCGCCACCCGTGACGACATTCGTCTGCGGCCGCGGGTGCGCGTAGAGATAACGATAAACAGGCTTCTCACTGGTCTTGCCGTGAAGATCGCTCCACTTCCAGGTACTATAGGCGATGAACCTGTCGCTCGCGAGGTCCGTCGCCGCCTGCCACACTTCGTCAGGGGTCGAGCCGGCATAGACCTTCAACGCATCGCTGGCGCGATCGCCGTAAATATTCTGCAGCGCCTTCGCGAGATTCTCGGGCGTCGGGTCGCTCGTAGCGAGGATGGCGCGCGCGTTACCCTCCTCCGTATTCCATCCAACGAGCAACGGAACGCGGGCCTGCTCGCCCGCCGCGAATATCTCTACCGGGAGCTTCGGGAGAAAGTACCCATCGACTGTCGATGCGAACCGTCCGATGGGCAGCTTCGCGGCGGCCTCCTCTATTTGCGCCGTGGCCATCGCGCGCAGCGCCGCGAGCGACGTCGCACCGACGCTGGTCGCGAACTTCGTCCCTTCCTCTTCCCCTTGCGCCAGAGGTACGGGCGGCAGCGTCGGCGCAATCATTGCGCCGCTCTCGCCGATGGCGCCGGCGATGAGATGCTTCGAAAGCGGAGACGCCATCTGTGCGCTGACCGCAATGGATCCTGCCGATTCGCCCGCAATCGTCACTTTTTTCGGATCTCCTCC
>Ga0137409_10004625_pt1 | contig 14437 bp, 10 predicted proteins | sample CZODoug1_16funga_FD_122059 | JGI IMG/M metagenome (GOLD analysis project Ga0137409, IMG submission 122059) | Vadose zone soil fungal communities from Angelo Coast Range Reserve, California, USA - CZODoug1_16fungal (Hybrid Assembly) | ecosystem: Environmental > Terrestrial > Soil > Vadose zone... | reverse complement strand
GACAGGCTCGTCATACTGCCGCGCAGTTTCGCATTGGCAATTGCCGTCGTCATGCTGGGCAGAGCCATCGCCGTGATTAGCATTCCTACTCCCACGACCACGAGCGCTTCGAGCAGGGAAAAACCGTCTTTCCTCTTCATAACACTCCGTGGGGCGTCTCCATCCTCTGAGACAGCCGCGTATCTCACGCAGGCATAGATCCTAGTACTTCACACCCTCTTATCGGCAGTCATGAGGGCCACCATTAGCAGAATTTTCTTCTTGGACAGGCCTAAATTATTCATTTGATTGTTGATCTGACCTAGCCTCGTGTTCGGGCCTCATCAAGTAGTCTAGGAGCCAACGTAGTCTAGTGTCAGACCTCGTTCAAAAGGAAAAACTCAGTAGTCATTAAAGAATAGAAGTAGCGGTTGTTAGTCGAACGCGGGCTGAAGCCGCGATCAGACGGTCTTGATCAAACCCTGGCGCAACGCAAAGCGGATCAGCTCCGTTGTAGTCCGAAGTCCCAGTTTTTCCATGATGTGTTGCCGGTGGGTATGGACGGTTTTGGGACTGACAAAAAGGGAAGTGGCGACTTCGCTTGGTGATTTGCCTTCGGCGAGCAGCAGGAAGACCTCGCGCTCCCTCGATGTCAGCGCCTCAAGCGAACGGGGAGCCGATCCGCCGCTTCCGGTCTGGGACGACTCGGCAAGCCGTTTGGAAACATTCGAGGAAAGTACGGTACCGCCATGAACGACAGTGCGGACAGCAGAAATCAGTTCCTGATCCAGGGAGTCCTTGGCCAGGTATCCGGCGGCTCCGGCCGAGACCGCCTCGGAAATGACCTGGTGCTCGAGATGGACCGTCAGTATGAGCACCCGGGAGCTCACGACCTTCACAATCTGGCGCATGCTCTCGATGCCGTCCTGGTCGGGCATCGAAATATCCATAATGACAACATCCGGCTTTAGTTGTTTTGCGCGTTTGACAGCGTCGGCGCCCGTCGCAGCCTCTCCCACGACGACCATGTCCGGCTCCGCTTCAAGAATGCGGCGCAGGCCTTGTCGAAGGATGGCGTGATCATCAACGAGGAGCAGTTTTATTTTTTCTGCTTGCATGATTTTTTCTCGATGAATAAGGGACAATCAGTTCCACGACTGCCCCGTGTCCCTCTGATGTACTTAGACGGAACGCGCCTCCCAAATCGGCCATTCGCTGGCGAATAGTCCAGAAGCCGGAGGTCATCATCCGTGAATTCGAGTCGTAAAGAGCTCTTGGATCGAAGCCCTTTCCATTATCCACGACAGTGACCCGAACCTCGTCCTCTCCAAAACTGATTTCAATCTCCAATTTCGACGCCTCTGAGTGCCGGATAGCGTTGCTTATCGCCTCCTGGCAACACCGGTACAGCGCGACATCAATCTCCTTTCCCAGGGCCCGCCCTTTGCCCCGGACCGTGCAGTTGACGGCAAGAGACGCATGCCGCGAAGCCTGGTACGCGAGCTCTTTAACAGCGGCAACGAGACCCAGTGTGTCAAGAATCCTTGGATACAGTGTGTGCGATAAATCGCGGATTTTCTCGAGCATGGTCCCAACGTCGCTGCGCGCTGTGGAGAGTTCCTTTACAACTTCTTCCATTCCCCGTTTCTTGCGGACGAGATCCTCGGCCCACTTCAGTCCCAGCTTTAACGACGCCATGGACTGGCCGAGATCGTCGTGAAGCTCACGTGAAATGTGACGCCTTTCTTCGTCGCGCGCCCGAAATGTTTCACGAACGAGCTCGGTCTCCGAGATGGCCGCCTTCTGAACGCGCCGGAGCGCCGATTGCAGCAGAAGAGCACACCAGACTTCGGGCGTCATGATTTCCAGAGTGCTGCGAACTTTCTCTCCTTTCTTATCCACCGATACAAAACCGGAGTGTTCATCGTCGGGATCGAAAAGGAGCGTAAGCCCCTTCTTTCCGGGAGCAGGCCATTCATCGTGCGGCCGTACTTCAACGCTATCGGGTGATGCCTTCCACTCCTTCCAGCTTGATGGCGCCGGTGAATACACGATTCGCATTTCCTTGATGTTCGCAATCGCTTTCAGCGTTTCGAAGGTTTCGGAGATCACTGTTTCGACGCTGGGGGCTTTCGTAACTTTTCTCGCGAAACCGGCGATACGCCGGATATCGGATTGTGAAAGCCCCATCCTGCCGTCACCTGATCCTTAGTGCCTGGCGCACATTGATGCGGCCCTTTCCCAGCTTCTTTTCGTAGCCGGGATTCAGTGCGTCGATTGAGTCCGCAGTGTTGATTACAAGTGTTGCGCTCGACTTGCCGTGCCCGCGATTGGATGCAAGCAGCGCCATGGCCCCGCTGACTACCGGAGCGCTAAAGGACGTTCCCCATACGGCGGCGTACTTTCCGCCGGGAAGGGTGGAGATCACGTACGCTCCCGGCGCGGTCGCCGAAACACCGGTTCCATAATTCGAGAAGCTCGCCAGCCGGTCGTTGAGGTCTGTGGCCGCGATTCCGAACACACTCGGATACGCGGCGGGGTACAGGCCGTTTCCGTCGCGCGCATCGTTACCGGCGGACGCGACAATGGCAATACCCTCTTCTTTGGCAGTATCTAAAGACTTTCGGAAAATATCTGAGTTTTCCATCGTGGAAAAGCTCATATTCAGGACATCCACGTCAAGATCGATGGCCTTGTAAACGGACTCGATGAGATTGAACATCGTCGTGTACCCGTATGCATCGAACGCTTTGATAGGAACAAGCCGGGCGTCCGGGGCAACCACGTGAATAGTGCCCGCAACCAGTGTTCCATGACCAAATGCCGGCGGGAACGCGCAAGAGCCGGCCGCGGAATTCAGGATGGAGGCAAGCGACCGGTTCAAAAGAAAGATCAGTTTATGATCGAGAAGCGACATCATATCCTGATCGAGGAGCGACATCATGTCCTGATCGAGAAGCGACATCATGTCTTGCGACAAGCCGTCCAACTCGGAAGCACTTCTGTCGTTCACCACATCCACACCAGGCTCCAGCCAGGGACGAAGCGCGTGGTGCATTGGATCGACACCCGTGTCGATATACGCCACGCGAGTGCCGGCTCCGGTACTGATCTTCCGTACCTGGTCTGCGCCGATCACCGTCATCGCACGCTGTTCTGCGTAAGCCTTGAGCACGGTTGTGCCATTGAAGCTCGTCATCGTTTGGCCGTCGAGGAGCGCCATCATGTCCTGGACCAACTCCGGACTGACGTTCGCAAGTCTTGCCGAGGTCAGTTTGACGCGGCGATCGATTTCCGCATCCTCAACAGCTGGTTCCTTCTGGATCTTATGCAACACTGCCTGTCCGTTAGTGCTGTCATCGACGTGAATCAGCCATATCCCTCTGTTCGCGAGGTACCCGGCCTTCCTGGTGCCATAGTTCTCACTCAGTTCGCGAACGCTGTGGCCGTTCCTCAACTTGACGATGATGTCCACCCCGCCATTCCCGCCGCGCAACAGCACCATGACCAGCGGGATTAGGGCAACACTCAGGAACACACGGGATCTCATCAATCACCACCGAAAACCACGGACGGAACAACTCGCCACTTGCGGGGTTGCTCATTCGACAGGCCAAGTACCTTGAAACTACGTTTGCCCAGCGTGATAGCGAGGTCGAACCGGTGGTTCGGTACCGAGTGAAATGTGAATTCACCAAGAGCGTTCGTGTGGGTGCAGCATCGCCTGGTTCCTTGCTCCATCAACACCGGCAAATCGGCAACGCTCTCTTTGATGTCGTCCCCCGGCAGAACCTGTCCTCCGACGTGCAAACACTGGCCTTCCTTTGCCTGTCGCAGCAGCAGGTCCAGGATCACGCCGCCACCTTCATAAATCAGATGGCGGTCTTCTCCGTTTGGTCCTCGCAATTCGGGAACGGACTCCGTCCGGGAATCGAACACGAGTAACGCAATAATCTCGGTCATAAAACTTCTCCTAAGCATTCTTTCTGACGAAAACTCCAAAACCTGCCCAAAAGTATGGATGAGTTTGCCATACACGCAAGCTCTCACATGCTCTCTGAGCGGCCCATGGCGCATTCTGCCCGTCAAAGTGACTATAAAACTCCGAAGAAAAACGCCGCGCGGATTCATCGCGAATGTTCCATAGCGCTGAAACAATAGTGGTTGCGCCTGACATATAAAAGGCTCGCATCAACCCGAGCCATTCGTCACCGGGCCGTATGAGCCGGCGTGCCGTCTGGCATCCGGTGATGACGAGCGTACGGGCGCGTATGTGCATGTCAACGAGATCCCGGCTGGTCAGCCGTCCATCCGGAGTTTCGATCCAGGACAGTTTTCCGTCGACCATATCGATTCCGGCATGACCTGCGATATGGATGAGCGTCCGGGGACTGTCGAAAGCGCGGCGTAACTCCGGCAGGGAAGGATTTACGAGGACGCAGGAATTCGGAACCAGCGGCGCAACCTGTTCGACTTCTTCGACGCTGGTGGTTCGGCCATCCTTCGAAAATGCAATGAACAGAGGCTCATGAAACGTCCCTTCGCTCGACGCTGAGGAATACAGCGATGCGCTTGGACTGTAGGAAATCCGGTGGGATTCCATTAGAAAGCGCTCGCCGTCGTGAAGGGCATGCAGGGGAATACCATGCAGGAACCCGTTTGGAACGAACACAACGGATCGTCGAAGCGCGGACCGGACAGGTGCTATGAGCTCGGAATACAGGCTTTGCAGGTGCGACAGGGCGGTCGCTTCCAGATACCGTTGAGCCGCTCCCAGACGCTCCCATTTAACGCTGCAGCTGGACAAGTGCCTGTCGAGGTTCTCCCAGATCGCCCTAAGCTGGCCGACTACGCGGCGCTGCCGAACGCACTGAAGGCCGTCTGAGCTGAGGACGAAAACACAAATATCATCCCCGGCAATGAAGTATTCAACGATGCTCTCCTCCGGGGAGAGGCGCGATTGCATCTCCGCGGCCGAACCCAGGGAAACATTTCGGATCAGGCGTTCGCGGAGCACCCGCGAATGCGCCTTTTCGGAAAATTCGAAAGCTGTTTCGGGCGAATCGGAGATCGCAGATTGAACCAGGTACGTGTAGACATTTTCCCGATCTCCAAGGAACGCCATTTTCAATTCATCCGATCCGAGGCGGTCCCAGAGCGAATCCAACAGACTCTCCGCCTCGCGGAACAGTTGATTGCTCCTGACGTCATCATTGCCGATCAGACACAGGCCCAGCTCGTAGAGGGCATGAAACTGCATCCATCTTGATCGGCTTGTCTGGGCGACACTCAGTGCGGAGTTGAAGGAGTCGACGGCGCCGATGGTGTCCTTGTTGGCGCGCTGAATGCGGCCGATCACAATATCCGCGAGAGCCAGCCGATGGGGCAACCCGGAGTTGCGAAGAACCGCGCGCGCAGCCGCCGCCTCGCTCAGGGCTTGCGCCGCCCCGCATTCGCCTCTAAAGAGCGCCGCTTGAAGCCTCGAGACGGCACTGAGTACGCGATTGCCTTCCGCTTCAAAACGGCGGGTTGCTTCCTGGAGAAGCTCAAGCGACGCTTCCTGCAGCCCAAGCCGCAGTCCTGCTGCGGCTTCAAACAAGAACGACTTCCCAATCTCGTAATTCAATCCGAGCTTCTGAGCCAGGCTTCTTGCTTCATGCGCCGCGTGAATCGATTCTTCGAGGTCGCCGATTTCCAGCAGTATTTCGGCCTCGTCCAGCCAGCAGAGGCACATCTGGCGTTCTTCTTTCCCCGCCTCATATTCTTTCCGCAGCCGCGCGAATTCGCTCAGCGCCTCGCCCGGATCTCCGCCGAGGTATCGCAGGTAGGCAAGATTGAAGCGGCTGAGTAATGCCGCCGCGGGCATGTTGAGATCGTTGGCCAGCGCAAGCGCTTTCTGGAAGCGTTCCTCTGCGAGCTCAAACTCGTGCATGGATGAAAGTGTCACAGCCGAGTTGATAGTCGCGGCCAGAACGCCTTCCCCATCGCCGACGGCTTCCAGAACAGTCAGAGCTTCCTCCGAGCAAGCCAGTGATTCCTTGTGCCGGTCCAGTCTGAAATAGGCGTACGCAAGGTTTGTCCGCAGACGCCCGAGACGATGCCGGTCTCCGACCTTTTCGAACAGTTTTTGAGCCCGCTCTGCGCAAGTGAAGAGTTCGTCAAAACGGCCGAGATTAAAGAGAAAGCCAACCTTGGCGAGCAATGTGCGGCCCAGCTCCGTCGGTTCGTCCAGCCGTTCCAGAAGATTTGCGGCTCTGTTGTAATGATCCAGTGCGGGTTCAAATCGGTTGAGCAGTTGAAGCGCATTGCCCGCGGCCCGATGTGCAAGAGCGCGAGTCAAGGCATCCTGGGATTCGTCCTGGGCGAGTTGTTCAGCTTTTTGAAGCAACAGCGGGAGCTCAGCGGTCGACCGGCGACCCTTCTCCTTGATTTCCTCCGCCAGCTCCACAACGCGCGCTGACACCATTACCCTCCATGGTTCAGAAACATTAACGCTCATTTATAGGAAGTAGGCGCAGATCACGGCAACTAAAAGCCCTTGGCTGTCTTAAAATCACATTCGTTCCTAGGATAAACGACTATCGTATCAGACGCCAACCCCGGCGAACGTTCCAGCGTCTATTCGACAGGAGATTTTAGGAGGAATCAATGAGACGACTCGCGCTCGTTTTGCTTCTCTTGATGACGGCGATTCCCGCCGTGGCGCAGGATGCCGGATGGATCGGAGTGACGGTAGACGATCAGAAGGACGGGGCGATCATTCGCCGGATCGACCCGAACGGGCCCTCCGCAAAGGCTGGTTTGAAGGAGGGCGACATCATTCTCGAGTTCAACAAGCAGGAGATAGTCGGTGTTCTTCAACTCTCGCGGCTGGTTCGCGAAACACCGGTGGGCCGAACCGTGGACGTCAAGGTCCGCCGAGGCACCCAGGAGCAGACCTTTCAGGTGACCACCGAGAGATTCACAGGTTTCGGTAAATCCTTTCAATTGAATTCACCGGATGCGTCGGTCATCACCGATGGAATCCTGAGGCGGTTTCCGGACCTTCAGGTCATGACATCCTCTTCGCAGTCCGGAATCCATGTGCAGCGGCTGACGGATCAACTGCGCGATTTCTTCGGGATTGCTCGAGGCGAAGGCGTACTGGTTACTTCAGTGGACACCGATTCGATTGCGGAGAAGGGTGGAGTCAAGGCGGGCGACGTTATTACTGCGATTAACGGACAAGTCGTGCGCAATCCCGCGGATTTTACTCGTGAAATGAGGGCTTCGGGGACACAAGCGGCGCTGAAAATCGTTCGTGAGAAGAAGCAGAGCGAGATCAATATCGAAGCTCCGGCGCGTTAGAAGACTCAGCGTCCATTTCTTACTGTAGCGGCGGTCTATGAAGGTGTGAGTGAATTGCGGTTGCGCGTTCCAGCCGCGGAGCGGCGTAAGAATGTAGCCCCGGGGCGCAAGCCCGGGGTAAACAGTAACCCTGGATCTATAGACCGCCGCTACAGCAAAATTTATCGGATACGGGCGATGATATCGTCGCCTGAGGGTGCTACCTGGCTGGTCTCTGAAATGTTAAACGGAGTGTCGACGCGTCCGTCCGGCCCCGCCGACAACACGAAACACGCGTCCGCACTACCCGATTTCGCGTTGATTATGTTGACGAGGTATCTATTTCCCCACGGATCGGATTGCGGACTGATGTAGGGCCCTTTCCATTTGAAGGGCTTTGCCAGATTGGCCGTCGTGGGATAAGCAGGGACGTTGGTCATGAGCTGGTCCACCAGCGGGCCTACCCCGCAACCGGAAGCGCAGTCCGAATCCGTCGGCGTGGCGCTGGTCCAAGCCGTGACAACGGTTTCTGTGGGTGCGTTTCCCGGCCCCTCCAGGCGCACGCGGTCACCACTGGAATCCGGGAGTGCTCCGGAACCCGTGCTGAACATTGGGTAGCGCCCCATGTCCTTCTCGAACTGGGTGATAGCGTCCCGAATTGCATTCACGTCCGCCTGCGCTGCCGTGATTCGCGCCTGCTGGACATAGTTGACCACGACGGGAGTCAGAATCCCTGCCAGCACGGCGATGATTGCCAGAACGATCGCCATTTCAAGGAGCGTGAATCCCCGGTTCGCAGCGTGTTTTTCGAATGCGGACATACGGTTTCAGCCTAGCCTGTGGGCATATACCGGTCAATCCGCCTCCATAGGCAAAAAATATGTATTTTCTGCGCCCCGTTGCTAGACTCCCCTAATGCTCTAGGGACACGAGGCCGATAAGAGCGACAGCTCTCAGTTTCTATTCCTAGAGGGGGAACCGTGGTCCGTCGCACGAAGTCGTTGTCCTTTAATTTCCTTCATATAGCAGCCATTGGCGTTATTTTTCTTGGATCTGCGTTTGCGCAGGCTCCGGTCATTGATGCATCTCTTCATGCGATCAAGGCGCCGCTCGCTTTTGAGCCAAATCTGGGCCAGGCGGGCCTCGATGCCCGTTATCTGACCCGGGGTTCCGGCTACAACATTGGACTCCAGTCCGCGGAAACGACGATCATGCTGGGCAGCGCGAGGCCTGGTCCGGACAAGAGCGCTCTCGTCCGGATGAAGATGCTCGGTGCGCGGGCTGATGCTCCTGCCTTCGCCACAAATGAATTGCCGGGACACAGCAACTATCTTGTCGGAAATGATCCGTCGAAGTGGCTGAACAACATTCCTCTCTACGGCAACGTACGCTTCGAGAATGTGTATGACGGTATCGATACCCTTTATTACGGAACGGACGGCAAGCTGGAATTCGACTTCGTGGTCGCGCCCGGCGCGGATCCCGGCGTCATTCAATTCGCCGTGGACGGTGCCGATCGGATTGGACTGATCAACGGAGATCTGTCCATTTCAACGAGAGCTGGGGACCTGACACTTCATAAGCCCTTCGCTTACCAGGACGTCGACGGCGTGCGACGCCCGATCGAGTCGTCTTATGTAATCGACAAAAATCACCGCATTGGATTCCACCTGGCAGCCTACGACACAACCCGTCCGCTCGTAATCGATCCTCAGTTGTCGTACTTGTGGGATCCGTATTCGCGCATGAACTTTATCGACATTGGAGAATGGGACCGGGCTTCGGGAATTGCGTTCCGGCCGGTCACCGGAGGACAGGAAGTTTTCGTCACTGGAAGCTTTAAGAATTTTAGCAGCGCACAGGCCATCGACGCGTTCGTGGGCAAGTTTGCCAGTGACGGCTCGTTGCAGTACCGCACGGTCATCGGGGGCGATGGCGATGATTTTGGGCTCGGTATCGCGCCAGTAAGCACGGGCACGGATGCCGGCAAGGTGTTTGTTACCGGCATGACCGCCTCTTCCAATTTTCCGTGCAAGGTTTACGCCATGTCCAACACAGGGCCTTCCGGTTGTTCGGGCACCAATCTTTCTCTTGGTTCGAGCGACGGCTTCATCATGAAGCTGAATACTTCAGGACTCCTCGATGCATTCTCCAGGCGGATCGGCGGAGCACTGGCTGACCGCGCCGACAGTGTTGTTGTAATTCCGACGGGCAGCACTTACGAAGTCCATGTAGCCGGGGCCATGCAGTCCGATTTGTCATTACTGCCTGCAAGCGGTTTCTCGGCTTCGTATGCGCTTTTGCCAACCGACTGGAATGGATACGTCGTAAAAGTCGACGGCACTACCGGGGCATTGAGTCTGGGAAGATATTTTGGTCCAGTGGACGTTCCGCAATCCGGGGATCCCGTGCGTGCGCTTAAAGTTGCCTCCGACGGCAATCCTGCAAGTCTGTACGTGGCCGGGACCACGTCATCCACTCTACCGTGTTCGGGAATTTGTACTCCGGCAGCAGGGAATGTTCCTTCCGGAACGAAAGCCTTCGTCGTGAAGGTGGTCAATGGCGCCATTTCTTATGTGACTCACATCGGCGGCACTGACACTGTTTACGGCACCGCTGCGGCGCCGAGCGTGACAGCGACGTATGTCAGCGGTTCGACAATGGGTAATCTTTCACTCCCGTGTCCTTCAGGAGCATGTACCAGGGGGCAGGGCATGGACGCCTTTGTCGCCAAACTGGATATCAACGGCGTTCCGACCCAGTTTACGTACCTTGGTGCAGATTCAACCGATAATGGTATGGATGTCGTCCTCGATTCTTTGGGAAACCCATTCGTTACGGGTGACTCCGCCAATCCGGCTCCCGGAACCGAATTCCCCATCCAGGGTGGTTCACGCACGAACCCGCGTGGCGGCGGTATCGATGCGTTTATCACGAAGCTGAATCCGAACCTGGGTGTCGTCTCGACCACTTTCATTGGGAGGGCCGGCGATAACACTACCGACTTGGGAAAATCGCTTGTCACTACAGGTGGAATTACTTATGCGACGGGATTTACCTTCATTCCAGGCACTTTTGGTTACTCTTTCGTTGCGAAACTGGACGAGAACGCCGGATTTGCTCTGGATCGGGTCGAGCTGAACCCAACGTCAGTCACTGGTGGAACGACACCTGTCAACGGTACGGTTTATTTGCTCTGTCCCTCGGGACCGCCGACAAGCACGCAAGCGGTGAATATGTCGTTCAGTCCGAGCACGGCCGGTATCACCATCACGCCAAACCCTGTCAACATTGTGAATGCATGCAGCGGCACATTCACTGTCGGTACGACGGCTGTGTCGGCAGCGACAACGGTGACGATCACGGCGACGCTGGGCTCTTCGACGAAGTCGAAGGACCTCACGATCAATCCTCCGAAAGTGGTCGGTCTTTCGCTCGATCCCTCGACCGTCAATGGAGGACAGAATTCAACGGCGACGATCACGCTGGATGGCCCAACTCCTCCGGGTGGCGTTACCGTCAGCATTACGAGCACGAGCAGCGGGGCAGTGATCTATCCTTCGACAGTGCTCGTGAACGATACGACTGCACCGTTCCAGGGAACGTTCACTATCGGCAACACAAGTCCATCAGCGACGACGTCCGTTACGTTTACTGCTGCGCTCAATGGCGGACAGGCTCAAGCCACATTGACTATCCGTGGAAGCGGTGGCGGCAGTGGCGGAGGCGGAGGCGCCATCAAGTTCAAGGACTTCGATGTTGACGTTGTTTTTGCGGATTTGAACAAGCGGGACGATGACGATAATTTCTTCCTTCGCGGCGAATTCACACTTGGTGACAAGACGGACGGGATCAATCCCGTCATGGACCAGGTCACTCTGCAGATCAACAACTACACGCTGACCATTCCTCCAAACTCATTCCGCAAAGACAGAGTCGGCGACCGGCACGATGACCATGACAACGACGACCATGACAACGACGACCATGACAACGACGACGATCGAGATAGCCACGGCTCCCGGGCAACAGAGACGTACCGATTCTTCGGCACCATCAATGGCGACCGGATCTACATCGTCATTCGCGGCTTCGGCCACAACGAATACACCATCTGGGCCTTCGGTCATCGCGCCGATCTGAAGCGAGTGGTCGATACTGCTCCGATCACTGTAAACCTGGTTATCGGCAATGATGGCGGCACCGCAACCGACACGCACTCGAAGGTTCAACCGAAGAACAAGAAGGACTAATCGACCGGAACAATCCTGGCCTGGTTGGGACGCGGGCTAAAGCCCGCGACTACATTTGCATCGCGCAACCACAATGTAGTCGCGGGCTTTAGCCCGCGTTCGTGGTCTAAGGAATCGTGACGCTCGCGTTGGCAGTGAACGTGGAAGTGGAGATGACCGTGTCGTCTTTCCTGCGAAATTCGATTGCCACGCCGGCGTTCCCGGGGCTGTTGGGGGAGGGATTCCCAGGAATCGTGAATGTGCGCGTCTTCCGTTTGTAAACGGTGCCGATCAGCAGTCCCGCCTGGTGCACCACTTTCACCTGGTCTGAGTTTGCGCCGTTATTGGTGACAGTCAGCGTATATGTGGTCTGTGGCGGCGCTTTCACATAGCGCGTGTAATTTCCATACGGCATCAGAAAGGTATCCCAGGTGTTAGCACCCTGGGTGACGGTCACAAGGGAACAGGCACGTACAGTGAAGGTACGAATGGGTGTGCCGGTGGTCACCGTTCCGAGAGAGGCACCGTACACCCTGACGGTCATGGTCAGTGTTCCGTTGTTGAAGGCGGTCAGCGTGAACTGGGGCGTGGCGCTGCTGTCGATTCGGGGCGCAATGACCTTCTGGCTGACGACTGCCGAAGATGCAACCGGTACGCGCTCCCGCCAGATCGACCCCTGCGACTCCTGGGATCGGACTTCCACGTCGTAGACCCCTTGAACAAGATCATCAGCCATCGCTGCGCCGCCGGGGAGACCCGAGTAGACCGTCGATGGATATTGCAAACCGATGGTGTCGGCGGTTCCCCTCGGCACGGACGTAACATTGATGCTGTAGAGTCCGGGACAGCCGGCCACGAGTGCATTAGCAGAAGGGTGCTGATCGAAGTTCTGAATGTCATACGTCAAAGCTCCAACGTTCTCGCGGCTCAACGATGACAGATTCGCATAGAAGTCGGGATAAGGAATGTTATCGGGATTGGCGGCGGGATACCCGGCATTGTTTGGGAGTGTTCCGGCAAACATCGCGGCCACATTCGGATTCGTAGCCGTGTTGGTTGAGCCATGGTCGAGGCCGCGACTCAGAACGGTAACCTGATCGAGAGAGCCGGATGCCAGACTCATGAAGTACTCCAGTGGGGAACCGTAGGAGTCATATAGCATGCCGTTGACGAGCGGGATGTCTTGAACGTAGGGACCGTTCCAACCCACAACACCTGGATTGGTCAACAGATCGTTGAGGCTGGCCGGGTAGGCTCCCGTGTCTCCGAGGTAACCAAATGACCCGAGATCGGGATTCCCGACAATTCCCGTATAGAGTTCCTTCAGAATTGCTCCTGCATCGCCTCGTTTGATTGGCTCTCTCAGGATCTTATCGGCCAGAGCGACCACCAGGGTCAGGATGAGAATCAGAGCGAGGCTTACCGCAATGAGAACGCTTCCAGCATCGGAGCGTGAAGAAGACTTCTTCATGGCTCAGGGTAGTGAAATCGTTGTGAGACCGGAGCCCATTGTCGTCCCAACAGGTGTGTTCAGAAGGCTGCCGGCCAGATCGTATACGGTGATCGTATCGCCCGACTTGACGTTCAAGATGGTTTTCGATTTCTTGCTGCCTTTGTCGCTGACGACTCCAATGAAAATTCCCTGATCGTAAACCAGCACCTGCTTTCTGTTGGCAAGATTGCTGACGTTGCGATTGACGACGACCAGGGGAAACACACCGGCCGTGTTGATTCTTTTGAGATACTGTGTGTTCGTCGGCACCAGGTAGGGGTAGATGAATGCGTCCAGCACCACGTTGGTTACGCTGTTCCGAATAAAGACCTGCGAACACGGATTCAGCGTCAACCAGCTGCCGGAAGCCGGCGCCTGGCCGCCATCGGCCACTACTCCGATGAGGGTGGTGAACTCATAGGCAGCGATAATCGTTCCGCCCCCCATCGTATTGATCGGCCGGAATGTTTCGTTTGGGGTTTGACTGCTGTTGACTCCGGCAAAAATATTTACCTGTCGAGAAGTGGTCGTTCCTGCCGTAATGGCGACTTGTTCTTCCCACAACGAACCCAGGGCTGTTTGCGAAGTGACCCGCACGTCATAAAGTCCCTCGGGAAGGTCCACCGAATCCCCACCCGGATTGAACGGCATCGTAAACGTGTCATTCGATCCCCGAGGCACGGACGTCACCGTGATGTTATAGAGATGCGGACATCCCGGAACCAGCGCGCTCACCAGGGCATTCTGGTCGAAGTTCATGATGTTGACCGCCAGCGTTCCGAGGTGTTGATAGCTCAGAAGTGCTGCGTTGTCCGTGAATCGCGGGTAAACGACATTATCGATGTTCAGCGCGCTGGACACGTAACCGGCGGCAGAAGGCAGAGGAGCGCCGGCATACGTCGCACATTGGTTGGGAGTTGCCGACGTATTGGTGGAACTGCGGTCCGCGCCGCGGCTGATGAGAACAAACTGATCTGCGACTGAGTTTGCATTATCCCTGAAGTAGTAGCACTCGATGGGGGAACCATACACGTCATACAGAATCCCGGCTTCCACGCGCGCATCCGCCAGGTATGGACCGTTCCAGCCCGGCGGATTACTGGCCGGTTTTTCGACAAGGTCGAGAAGGCTGTCTGGAAACTTTCCTACGTCTCCGATGTACCCGTATGTACCTTTCCTGGGATCGCCAACGATCGCAGTGTGTATTTTGGCCAGTTCGTCATACGTCTGCCCAGCCCGATTCGCGTCCATCAGGGATGCCGCTAACGGGGCGAGCACCGCCGCCATGACTGCGACGATGATCAAGGAAGTTAAAGTCTCCAGGAGAGTAAAGCCGCGCATTGCTGTCATCCGTTGTCCCGCGTCGTTCTATTACTGGCTGCGCCCTTCCTTGAGGCTGCGCGCTATC
>Ga0137409_10004624_pt1 | contig 14437 bp, 14 predicted proteins | sample CZODoug1_16funga_FD_122059 | JGI IMG/M metagenome (GOLD analysis project Ga0137409, IMG submission 122059) | Vadose zone soil fungal communities from Angelo Coast Range Reserve, California, USA - CZODoug1_16fungal (Hybrid Assembly) | ecosystem: Environmental > Terrestrial > Soil > Vadose zone... | reverse complement strand
CGTCGCTGCAATCGCCGCGGACCAGGACGCGAAATCGGATTCCGGTCCGGTCGAGCGCGCGGGCAAGGCGGTGGAACATGCCGCCAAGAAAACCGGTGAGGCGCTGCAGCACGCGGGAGAGAAGACCGGTGAAGCCTTGACGAAGGCCGGCGAGAAAGTGGAAGAGGGCGCAAAAAAAGTTGGCGCGGCAGTCGGCAAGGGCGTTGAGAAAACCGGAGAAGCAATCAAGCGCGCCGGCGAGAAAGTCCAGGAGGCGGCCAGCGGCAAAGGCAGTGGCGCTGCGGATAAAAAATAACATCGAAGCGGCGTAGCTGGCCGATTGCTGCCGCGCGATGCCGATCGGGCCGAATGAGAGTGCGCATGGTCTCGCTCGCCGCCGATGGCGATGCTCCTATCCAGCAATTCAGCGGCTACCCGCCAATTCCGGGTTCGGACCTCTCGGGCGAGGACTTATTCTGACGCGAACTCGGACTTGGTTGGTCTCGTGCTGTCGCGGATTGCGGTTACCGTGTCATTGCGTTCTGAAACGGACGCTCCGCTCTATAGCTCTCAATTGAGTCTCCTATTTGAGATCCCATTCGAGCTCCCATCGAGCTCCCACTGCGACGTACGCCTCAAGGCTCGAGCTATTCGCGCGGCGCGGCTTTGCCACCCAATCGGTGCACGATCACGCCAGCGATCGCGGGGGCGCCGGCCCAGAGCAGTGACAGCAGCGCCGCTGGCCAGATCGTGGTGCCGCGGCCGGAGTCAAAGATGAAGAGCCCAAGCGCGAGCAGCACCGTCACAGCGATGACGACGGGCAGGCCGCTCGGCTTTTTCAGCAGGCGCGGATAAATGAAGATGCCGAGCACGATCAGCAAGACGATCGTGATGACTCCGGCGATCTTGCCGCTAAGGTCGAGCATCGCGCGCCGATCAATGAGCGCGCGTCACCGCGCGCCGGCGGTGGCCAACGCCGCCGCGTGCGCCTGCTGATCGGCGTGGTAGCTGGAACGCACGAGTGGGGCGCAAGCCGCGTGGGCGAAGCCGAGCGCGGCCGCTTCGCGCGCGAAACGCTCGAACGCCGCGGGTTCGACGTAGCGCCGCACCGGCAGGTGATGTGAGCTCGGCGCCAGATACTGGCCGATCGTGAGCATCTCGACGTCGTGCGCGCGCAGGTCGCGCATGACGGTGAGGATCTCCTCATCCGTTTCGCCCAGGCCCACCATCAGCCCGCTTTTGGTCGGCACAGAAAGGCCGCGCGCCAGGATGCGCTGCTTGAACGCGCGCAACAGCGCCAGTGAATGGCTGTAGTCGGATCCCGGACGCGCTTCGCGATAAAGACGTGGCACGGTCTCCAGGTTGTGATTCATCACGTCCGGCGGCGCTGCCTCGAGGATGTCGAGCGCGCGCTCGAGCCGGCCGCGAAAATCCGGAACCAGCACTTCGATCCTGGTGCCAGGAGACAGCTCACGCGTGCGGCGGATGCATTCGACAAAATGCGCGGCGCCGCCGTCTTTCAGGTCATCGCGATCGACCGAGGTGATCACGACATAGGCGAGCTTGAGCGCAGCGATCGTGCGTGCGAGATTTAACGGCTCGTTGGCGTCGAGCGGATCGGGCCGGCCGTGGCCGACGTCGCAAAAAGGGCATCTGCGCGTGCACTTGTCACCCATGATCATGAACGTTGCGGTGCCTTTGCCGAAACATTCACCGATGTTCGGACAGCTCGCTTCCTCGCACACAGTGTGCAGATTGTGTTCGCGCAGGATGTTCTTGATCTCGTAGAAGCGCGTTGACGGCGAGCCGGCGCGGACACGGATCCATTCCGGCTTGCGCACCGGGACGTCGTCACTGATGACCCGCAACGGAAACTTCTTGAAGACGGGCGCGGTCTTCGCTTCGCCTTTTTTCTTGGCAAACGGGTCAGCGCCGGGGGCGTGCGTGCGGGTGATTTCGGAGCTCATGCGAAGCAGGACAACTTCAGATTGCGCGGGCCGCAGCGGGTTCATTTGAAACGGCAGTTGACGCCAGCGCGGAGCCGGGCGCCGGCACCGAAGTCGAAAAATGCGCGGCCAGCCGCTCGACCAGCCGGTCCGCCACATCATCCCAATGCGCCGGCACGCCCAGTGTAGCCAAGTCGATCGTCGTCAACGAGGCGTAGCCGCAAGGATTGATCCTTTGGAAAGGCCTCAGGTCCATCGCCACGTTCAAGGCGACGCCGTGGGTGCTGCAGCCGTGCGAGATCTTGATCCCCAGCGCCGCGATCTTGGCGCAGCCGCCGAATTCGCCGTGGGAACGGGCCCCGTCGTATGGCACATAGATTCCGGGCGCGCCACGAATTCGCCGACCATCGACATCGTAGGACGCCAGCGTTTGCATCACCGCTGTCTCGATCCGGTACACCATTTCCTTGACGTAGATCCCAAGCCGCCGCAAATCGAGCAGCATGTAGACCAGGACCTGGCCCGGGCCGTGATACGTGACCTGTCCGCCGCGATCGGAATGCACGACCGGTGTGTCTTGCGTATCCAGCAGATGTTCGCTCCGTCCTGCCTGCCCGAGCGTGAAAACCGGCGGATGCTCGACGACCCACAGTTCATCGGGTGTGTGCGCTGCGCGCCCGGCAGTGAATCGCTGCATCGCACGCCACGTCGCGATGTACTCAGCGCGGCCAAGGCGGCGAACGATGAGAGCTTGCTCGTGGCCAGGTGCAGCGGCGGGCGCCGCAGGCGACGACGGTGTGGTGGCGACCGTCGCCGATTCTGCGGGCGTTTCGTCGTTGGCCGGCAAGTCCAGTGCGGTCACAGCACTACCTTGACCCACGGATGACTCGTCAGTTCGCGATAGAGGTTGTCGAGTTGCTGGCGCGACGTGGCGCGAATGGTCGCGGTGACCGAGAGGTAGGTGCCCTCTTTCGAGGCGCGTAACTCGAGAGACGCCGGATCAAAGTCCGGTGCATGTGCCTGCACGACCGCAACCATCGCGTTGGCAAAACCGTCAACGCGCCGGCCCATGATCTTGATCGGGAAATCAGTCGGAAATTGCAGTGGATCTGAGAGGGGATCGGTCATCTCTTTCCAGTCAATTCATCGGCAGTTGCGTGCGAGTCCGGACTGCAGCGAGCGACGCCACTCGCAACGTCCACTCGCAATGACTGCTGCTTCAAGCCGCCCGCGGAAACTGCTGCATGCGCTCGCGCCAGCGCAACGCATCACTGCGCTTGGCTTCCTGAAACCAGACATGCATTTGCCGGAACAGCGGTCCCACTCGCCCGTTGGCCACCGCGTTCCCGTCCACCCGCGTGACAGGGAGAATCTCGCGACCTGACGAACTCAGCCAAATCTCATCGGCGCCCCGCAAATCGGCCTCGCCAATCGGCAATACGTCGCAGGCGAGGCCGTGCGCGCGCGCGATATCAAACACGGCGTCATAGGTGATCCCGGGCAGGATCAGATGATCCTTGGCTGGCGCCGACAAACGTCCCGCGCGAACTACGAAGACGTTGGCGCTCGAGCCCTCGGTCAAGCGGCCGTCGCGCAACAAAATTGCCTCGGCCGCGTCGTGCTCGACCGCAAACTGGCGCATCAATACATTGCCCAGCAGCGAAACACTCTTGATATCGCAATGCAGCCAGCGTTCATCCGCATGCGTGACCACGGCCACACCGTGTTCGAGTTGCTCGCTGGCAATCACTGGCCACGGTGAACTCACCGCAAATACCGTCGGCGATACCCCGGGCGGAAAGGCGTGGTCACGCTTGGCAACTCCCCGCGTGACTTGCAGATACACCGACTGGCGCGGCCAGGGATGGCGCTCGATCAGCTGTGACAACAGCGCGAGCCATTGCGAATCGTCATGCGGATTGTCGATGCGCACGGCGGCCATGCTGCGCGCAAAGCGGGCGCAATGCTCCGCCGCGCGAAACGGTGCACGCACGCCGTCGACCGTATCGACCGGAACGACTTCGTAGACGCCATCGCCGAAAATGAAGCCGCGATCGAGCACCGATACCCGCGCGTCCGCGAGCGGTAGCCATTGGCCGTTTAGGTGGCAGGTCGCTTGGTCCCATTCCATGCTCGTCTCCCAACCGGCGATTCGATCTTGATTTGATCTCAGTTCGGTCTTGATCATCCACATCCTCGGGCGGGCCAGGGCGCAACGTCATTGCGCCGAGGGAACGCGGCAAAGCCGATGTTAGCGGCTGACGGCAGCGCGATTGCCGCGGCTCGGAAGCACCGTGCGGCCGGCGCAATTTGCGCTGCGGGACAGCGTGCCCAGGAAAGATGAGCCGCGTCGGCACGCCTCGACGGCACAACGCCGGCCGCTTTGAATGTCGCGCGCGCGAGTGCGATTTCAAGGGATCGTGCGCTCGATCCAGGCCGCACGATCGGGTCGAGTCCGGAGTTCCAGCAACGAACCGCACGCCCAAGCCGCGAGGCCGCGGTGGCGGAACCCGGCGTCCCGCTCCGGGTCTCGTTCCGCCCGCTAGCGACGCCGCAACGCTCGCACGTAATCCTGTGCCGCCGATTCGCCGAGCAAGCCGGCGATCAACCGCTCGGCCTCGCGCAGTCGCTCGCGCAACTCGTCCGCCGTGCGACAGTGCTCCAGCCGCACTGCCATCGTTTCGCCGTCGGGGCCGAGGCGGTCATTTAACTCGCGCACCGCGCGCCGCTTGGCCTCGTCCATCGTCAACAGCGTTCGTTCCTCGGGCGCGCCGCCGTCGACCGTGTTGACTTCCAGTGGTCCGCCGGTCACGGGTTCCAGCGTGCGTGGCAACGGTCGTGTCGGCACATCGAAATTGGTGCCACGCTGGATGAATCCCTGTGATTCGAGCGTAGCGACGACCGTGTCGATCTCACCGGGCCGCAGCAGCGGCGCCAGCTCGGCGACCGTGCGCTTGCCATCGATCATGATCAGGATGCGACGCGCCGACAACGACAACGCGCCGCCGCGGGTCGCGACCTCTGCAACGCCCTTAGCTGCCTTTACGTAAACCAGCTTCTCGTCCATTCAGTGGGTCCGCGACGTGATTCGCATGTCGGACGCGCATGTCAGCGGAATTTCTCTGCTTGTTGCACCGGCGGGGGCCTTCATTCCCGTGTCAATCTGTGCCGCGATCTAAGCTCGGCCAAGACTTTTAAGCGCTTTGCGTCTAGCCGTCAATTTGACGCGCGATTCGACGCCGGTGCGCTAACTTTCCCATACGCGCTATTGGACCCTCTTGTGCGCACGCCAATGGACGCGGAAAGGGACGCGCTACTGGACTGGCATTGGGCGCCCTAGCCGGAACGTGTCTCGGCCGCGGCAAGGTGTTGCAGCACGACGTGCTTGACCTGGGTCAGGCGGCGATGAAAAAAGTGATCGGCGCCGGGAAACACGATCACCGGCAGCTCCTGCGGTCGCGCCCAGTCGAGCACGGCTGCAAGAGGAATCGTTTGATCGAGCTCGCCGTGAATCACCAGGGTCCCTGCGGCCACATCAGGCATCGGCCATTTACCGGCGGCTGCGCCGACCAGCACCAGATGGCGCACCGGGACCTGTTGCTGCGCCAATTGCTGCGCGGCCGACGCGGCGACGAAGCTGCCGAACGAAAAGCCGGCGAGCGCAAGCGGCAATTCCCTCGGCGCCTCGGCGAGCCAGGCCGAACGTTGCGCGAGCAGATGCAAGAAATCGTCGCGTTCGCCCGCGCCGTTATCGTGCGCGCCGGCGCTCGCGCCGACACCACGGAAGTTCGGCCGCACTGCGATCCAGTCGCACGCGACGAAGGCGCGTGCCAGCGTCGCCGCGACCTTGTTGTCGACTGTGCCGCCGAAAAGTGGATGCGGGTGGCCTACCAGCACAAGTCCGCGCGCCAAGCCATCGGGCCGATCAACGAGGACTTCGATCTTGCCGACGGGGCCATCGACCAGCAGCCGCTGCGGACGCGCGCTCACTGCTCGACTTAGATCTGCAAGCGCGTCACGACGCGGCCGCCGACCAGATGCGAGTCGATGATCTCGTCGATATCGTCCTGGTCGACGTACGTGTACCAAGTGCCTTCGGGATAGACCACTACGCACGGCCCTTCCTCGCACCGGTCCAGGCATCCCGCCTTGTTAATGCGCACTTTGCCCGGGCCCGCGAGGTCGAGCTGCTTAATACGGGTCTTGGCGTGCTCCTGCATTTTTGCTGCGCCACGATCGGCGCAGCAGGCGCGGCCATCGTCGCGCTGATTCAAACAGAAGAAGACGTGATGTTCGTAGTAACTCATGTCTCGAGTTTAACTTTGTCGACCACAGTGCGTTCTTCGACCACGATTTCCCTGGTGCGAACAGCACTATGGCGGCGGGTTCGGATCGGGCGGTCCCGCGCGCCGCCACGCGACGGGCAGGGCCAGAAGCAACACACAGGGCCAGGCTGCGGCGAGCCACGCTGAAACCGCGTCGAAGTACAGCCACTTTCCCGGCCGATAGGTGGTGAGCCACGAGACGTGATACGGATTGTCCGGAACCAGATTGACGGCGAGCAGCAGGACTAGGACCGCGAGCACCGCGGACGCCGCCGCGGCCCGCGGGGGCGCGTGCACGGCCGGCAACAGCGCCAGCAATCCGATCAGCAGGCCGCCGAACGCACCTGGCGTCAACCATGCGAATGGCTGGTCGGGGCCGAAGCGGACGCCGAAAGCAATCGTCTTGGCCGAAAGAGCAGCGGCCGCCAGGATGAGCACGAGGCGCAGACGCGGCGCCGCCGGCGTCATCATCGTCGCCAGGGTGAGGGCGACAACAAGCAATCCGCAAGCCGAAACCACGGCCTCGGCAAGAACAAAAGTCGCCGCATCCATGGGAGCCCACGCCGCCAAGTTGAAGCCGGTAGCGGCCAGCGCATCTGTGATCGCCTCCAGTTGGCCGTTGCCGAACAGCATCGAGCCGGGATGAGTTTGTGCCGCCGGCCACAGCGCGAGCAAGACCAGCAGGCCCGCGGGCCGGCGCGCGAACCATTGACTGCGCCATTGTGCAAGACGGCCGCGGTCGATCAGTGCGGTGGCGCTGGGAGCGGCGAGAACAGCGCCGATGATCGTGCCGAACGAGTTCGTGGCCAGATCGATGTTGGAGGCAACACGTTGCGGCAAATAAGTCTGCAATGCCTCCATCGTTGCCGACAAAGCAAGACCGACGAGCGCCGCGACCGCCAGTGCGGCGGCCCCGCGAAGGCGAGGATGCGTGGCCCAGACCGTTAGCGCCCCCAGCGGCACATAGGCAAGGACGTTGATGGCTAGATCAAACCGCGTCAGATGGCGCGGCACCGGAGCGGTCAGGTACGCAAATGGGCTCAGCCCCAAGTCGCGCCACCCGCTCCAGGGCGCAAGGCTCGCGTAGACGATTAGTACGGCATAAGCGAGCCAAGCCAGCCGCGCCAACGGTGAGGCGCGTAGGGTGTCGCTGCCGGCGGCGCAGGTGGCGTTTAGCGGAGGCGACACGACCGCTGGGGCCGAAGTGAACAGGCGGCGCGGTTACAGGTGGATTGTGAGACACGCGTCGCCGGCTGGTCGTTGCTCATGCGCGTCTTAGCGCCCTGCTGCATCATCGTCCAATCGTGGCCCAATCGACGTCCGATCGTGGCCAAACGTCGTTCAGCCGCCGCCCAATTCTTGTCCAATCGTTGTTCCATGGCAACGCCGATCGGCCGAGGCCAGCTGCGGTGGTCGGCCCGTCCGATGGTAAATTGACTGCGTTGCGCGGGCCATCCTTGCGCTAGTGCTTGACGTAGCACTTGGGTGCGCGTTGCCCCTTGCTCCCAGCGGTTGAACACCGTCGTGAGTTTGGCGGCAAGCGTCCGGAGGTGGTGTTCCTCATTTTCTCTTGCATGAAACAAAGGCGTCTTGATCGCGAGCTGACCGCTGCGCAGAGGGTGTCGTTTGTCTCGCCCCTGCGCGCGGCGGCTATTGCAGCAGCAGCGGCGCCCGTCGTTCTGGCGACCGAGACGGCGCTGCAGACCGGCTCCACCAACGCCGATCTCATGGCGCGCGCTCGTGTTCGTGCGATCGCCGCGCCGTTGCTCCGCGCCACGCTGCAGCAGAGCGCTGGGCGTGGGCGGTTGGGCCGGTCGTGGCAATCGGTGCCGGGCTCGGCCCTGCTTTTCTCGATCGCCGTACCGCTCGCGGCCGATGCCGTGGCGCCGGCTGCCGCGACGCTCGCATGCGGCGTCGCGCTGTGCGAAACGCTGCGCGCCGACGGCGTCGGCGCGAGCCTGAAATGGCCTAACGACATTGAGGTCGCCGGTCGCAAGCTCGCTGGTGTATTGACCGAACTTGCGCTTGATCGCGCCGGGGCGCGCACGCTGGTTGTGGGCGTGGGTCTAAATCTGTGGGCGAGCGACGACCTGCGCGCCAATGTCGACCGGCCGCTCGCGACGCTCGATGAATCGATTGCGCGCGCGACCCTGGCTGCCAATCGCGAGCACTGGATCGGCCGCTTGGCGGCGGCCTGCGTGCAAGCGGTACGCCAATTCGAACGCGACGGATTCGTGCCTTTCCAGCCACGTTTCATGGCACGCTTTGCGGCGCTTGGGCAGACGGTCGAAGTTGCCGCGCAGGGCGCGCGAGTGGCCAGTGGCCGCGCGCTGGGTGTGGACGGCGAGGGCCGTTTGCTGCTCCATGTGGACGGCGCGATCCACGCTTTTTCCGGTGGTGAAATCAGCCTGCGCGTCGCATCGGTGGCGCCGGCGCAGCAGGTGGCGCAATGAGCTGGCTCGTCATCGACGCCGGCAACTCGACGATCAAATGGGCGCGCAGCGTCGCCGACGGCACGCGCTTTCTGGGCGGCGGCGTCGAGGCGCAAGCGCGCGATCCACTGCGGGCCGCGGTGCTGGACAAGCACCTGACGGCGCAGTGGATCACGCCGCCGCCGCTCGCGGCCTATGGTGTATGCGTGGCGGACGACGTGACGCGTCTTGCCATCGAATACGCAGTGCGCAGTGCCGGCAGTCCGGAGATCAGGTGGTTCGGCGCGCAACGGCACTTCGAAGGGCGCGGCGTGGCTCATACGGTCGCACTCCTCAATGGCTATCGCGATCCGCTGCAACTTGGAGCCGATCGTTGGCACGCGATGATCGCGGCCTGCGCCAAGTATCCGGACGAATCGCTGATCGTCGTCTCAAGTGGCACGGCGACGACGGTCGACTGCGTCCGCGCCGGGCCCCTCGCGGCGGCGATTTTCGTTGGCGGTGTGATTGCGCCCGGCTACGACCTGATGCGCGAATCCCTGGCGCGGGGCACCGCGCAGTTGCCGCTCGCGGACCTTCGCACCGAGGTCAACGGTTATCCGCGCAGTACCAGTGACGCGATTGCGGGCGGCGTGCACTACGCGCAAGTCGGTCTGGTCGAAAATATAGCGCGCCAATTTGCCGCCGAACTCGACGGCGAGGGCAAGGACGCACCGCGTCTGTTGTTAAGCGGCGGTCGCGGCCGTGCCTTGCTGGCGCCGCTGACCCGGTCCTTGCTCGCGGAGAAGGCGGTCAGTTCGATTGTGCTCGAAAGCAATCTGGTCCTGCGCGGTGTGGCCTTGCGCGCGCATAACGAAGGCGCGCCACCGCCGACGCTGCCGCAGGCGGCGCACTCGCGTGTGGTTGCGGCGGCATGAAGCTCGTTTTTCTGCTGCTGCTCGCGGCCAATCTCGCCGTCTTCGCCTGGCAATACGGCGCCTTCGGTCTGATGCCCGATTCCGGTCGCGAGCCAGAGCGCGTCAATCGCCAGATCGAGGCCGAGCGCATCCGCGTGCTCACCCGGGCCGACGTGCAGAAGGTGCGCGCCAAAGTGCGCGATCTGCCAAGCGCCAGTGGCGCGCCGGCGACCACGGCGGCTGGTAGCGCGGCGAATATCGCGGCAAGTAGCGCGCCAAATTCCGCGGCCAACAGCGCCAGCCCCACGGTTGCGACCAATGCAACTGCGGCGCCGACCGGCAGCGACAGTGGCGCCGGCCCGGCGTTGCCGCTGCCGGCATCAGCGCCGTCGTCACTGAATGCGGCAGGCGCTGCCACCAACGCCGGCGCAGAAATTCCGCCGGATGCCGGCGCGAACAAAAGCGGCGCCGCGCCCGCAGCGATGCTGGCGGGAGCCGCTTGTGTCGAGCTAGGGGACTTGGGCAATGAGGCGCGGGCGCGCGTGCAACCACGGCTGGGGCAGCTCAAGCTCGGCGATCGAATCAGTGAGCAATCGGTTGATCTGCCTGGTTGGTACATGGTTTACATCCCGCCCGCCAAATCACGGTCCGACATGGATGCGCGCGCCGACGACCTGAAAAAGCGCGGCGTAAAAGATATGCTGCTGATTGCCGATTCGTCGCCGATGCGCTTTGGAATCTCCTTGGGCTCATTCCGGGATCCGGAGCTTGCCCGGCGACATCTGGCGACGCTTGAGAAGCGTGGGGTCAAGGACGCCCGCATTGCCGATGCGCCATCGACGATTTCCGCGACGCGTTACCAGATCCGCAATGTCGATGCCGCGCTGGCACAGCAGCTGACCGCGATCCAAAAGGACTTTCCGCAGACGCGGCTCGCGCCGTGCGGCAGCGGTTGATTTACTCGCGCGGACCGCAGCGTCCCGATTGACCGCGCGGTGCACTGTGGCGCGCGCACCGCGGGCCGGGTGAGCAGCGAATGCGATCGATGCGACGGTGGACCTGCGCCTCGGGACTGCCACGGCTTTGCCACAGCAGGCAGCACTCCTGGGCAACGACCGCGGCAGGGCGTTGCTCTTCGCTGCGCGTCGCACGGCGGCGTAGCGGCAGTGCGGATTGAATTCGTCCGCGACGCGGTCGCTGCCGGCTTCGCACTTGCCATCGCAAGGCTGATCAATACGGCGAGCCGCGCGCTGCGCACGGCCGCACAAAATGCTCCCGATATTTTCAAGTGGCTCCGCCTCGGAGCGCCAAGCGGCCTCGGCGGCGAAGCCGGATTGCACTGACGCCGCGCTAAACTGGACTGCGAAGCACACCCTTATGCAATGTGCATAGATGTGCAATTGCTGGTTATCCGCGGCACCTGTCGTGGCTTCGCTGTCGTTGGCTTCCACGATTACTTCTGGGTGACGCCATGTCCACCCACCGAGAGGGAATCTTGCTGACGTCTTGGCACGCACATTTCGAACCGGCCGCCGCGACTCGCCCGCGATGGACCCGGCGCGTCGGCGCCAGCGCGCGGGTGATGTTGGCCGCTCTCGCCCTCGCTCTGACGGGAGGCCTGCTTGGCCTCTCGCTCACCGTGCCGGCGCGAGCCGCCGATTTCACGGTCGGCGAAATTCGTCGCATCAACAAGGAAACGAAGAGGATCACGCTGCGCCATGGCGAGATCAAGTCGCTCGAGATGCCGGCGATGACGATGGCCTTCGGTGTGCGCGATCCGAAAATGCTCGAAGACCTCAAGGTGGGCGACAAGGTGCGCTTCCAGGCGATCAAGGACGCCAATGGCGACTTGATCGTGACCTCGATTCGCCTCGCGCAATAGCGGTTCCGCTGCAGCATTCGCAGCCAAGATTCGCGCCTAGCACATGCGGCGTGCTGAATTTCGTCGCGGCGACGCTCGATCGGCCGCTCATGGCTGGCCACTTCACTGCGGCACGGGTTACGCCGAACATTGTGCCGCTCATTGCGGTGCAATCCTCCGGCATATCTCGGCCGCCAGCAGCGGCAGCAAGGCGATCCGCGCAGCGATTCGCTCCGGCCCCGGTGCACGCTGCCGCTCGCCCCAGATCGGCTGCGGGAAATGTGCATCGTCACGGTCGCGCGGAATCACGTGCCAGTGCAGATGCGGCACCTGGTTGCCCAGGCTCGCGAGATTGATTTTCTCCGGTGCCAGCACCGCGCGTTGCGCTTCTTCAACCGCACAAACGGCGGCGATGATCCGCGCCAGTGTCGCTGCGTCCAGATCGGTCAATTCGCGCACGTGCGCATTGAGAATCACGCGGCAGAAGCCCGGATAGTCGGGATCATCGACGCGCACGATGCGCAGTCGTGCCGTGCGCAGGATGAGTTCGCCGCCGTCCTCGCGACACAGGGGGCAGTCGACGACGTTGGTCGCGCTGGAATCCGCGAGCGATCGCTCGCTCGGCCGGCCGCGGGATCGATTCTCGTTCACACCAGCACGCGCTCGATGCCGCCATCGTTAGCGCGGGCGACATATTGTGGCAACCAATCGGATCCGAGCAGATGGCGCGCGATCTCCACCACGATGTAGTCGGCGGTCACCTCCGCGTCGTCGCCATAGCGCTGCAGGCCCTGCAGGCAACTCGGGCACGCGGTCAGTACTTTGACTTCGCCCGCATAACCGTCCTGGCGCAGCACGTCGGCGCCGCGCCGCACTTCCTGTTCTTTGCGAAAGCGCACCTGGGTTGCGATGTCGGGCCGGGTGATCGCAAAGGTGCCGCTCTCACCGCAGCAGCGATCGCTTTTTTCGATCGCCACGTGATCGACGGTGGCCAGCAGCGCGTTGACGGTCTTGATCGGCTCCTGCAGCTTCATCGGCGAGTGGCAAGGGTCGTGATACAGATAACGCACGCCGGTCACGCCGTCGAGGCGCACGCCTTTTTCCAGCAGGTACTCGTGAATGTCGATAATGCGGCAGCCGGGAAAGATGCTCTCGAACTGGTAGCCCTGCAGCTGGTCGTAGCAGGTGCCGCAACTCACGACGACTGTCTTGATATCAAGGTAGTTCAGCGTGTTGGCAACCCGGTGGAACAAAACACGATTGTCGGTGATGATTTTTTCGGCGCGATCGGACTGCCCGGCGCCGCGCTGCGGATAGCCGCAGCATAGGTAGCCCGGTGGCAGCACCGTCTGCACGCCCACGTGCCACAACATGGCCTGCGTCGCGAGACCCACCTGCGAGAACAGGCGTTCGCTGCCGCAGCCGGGAAAGTAGAACACCGCCTCCGCATCCGCCGCAGCTTGCGGATTGCGGATGATCGGGACGTAGCGGGAGTCCTCGACGTCGAGCAACGCGCGCGCCGTCTTCTTCGGCAGATTGCCCGGCATCTTCTTGTTGATGAAGTGAACCACCTGCGCCCGCAGCGGCGCTTTGCCAGACGTTGCCGGCGGCCGACGCGTCTGTGCCCGCGCGGCCAGTCGCAAAATGCGATGACCCAGGCGTTGCGCGCGATAACCCCAGCCGATGAGCACGGTGCGCGCGAGCTTGATCGTTTCCGGCCGCGTGGCGTTCAGGAAAAACATCGACGCGGCTGTGCCGGGGTTGAACTTCTTCTTGCCCATTTTGCGCAGCAGGTCGCGCATTGCCATGCTGACGTCGCCGAAATCGATATCGACCGGACACGGGCTCTCGCACTTGTGGCATACCGTGCAATGGTCGGCGACGTCGGCAAACTCGTCCCAGTGCCTGATGGAGACGCCGCGCCGCGTCTGCTCCTCGTACAAGAACGCTTCGATCAGTAGGGACGTGGCGAGAATCTTGTCCCGCGGCGAATACAGCAGATTGGCCCGCGGCACGTGCGTGGAGCAAACCGGCTTGCACTTGCCGCAGCGCAGGCAGTTCTTGATCGAGTCGGCGATCGAGGTGATGTCGCTCTGCTGCATGATCAGCGACTCGTGTCCCATCAGCCCGAAGCTCGGCGTGTAGGCGTTCTCGAGGGTCGCCCCGGCCATCAGCTTGCCGCGATTGAAGCGACCTTCCGGATCGACGCGGTTCTTGTAGGCGCGAAACGCGCGCGTTTCATCGTCGCTCAGGAACTCAAGCTTGGTGATGCCGATGCCGTGTTCGCCGGAGATCACGCCGTCGAGCGAGCGGGCGATGGCCATGATGCGCGCCACGGTCGCGTGCGCCAGCGCCAGCATCGCGTAGTTGTCTGAGTTGACCGGAATGTTGGTGTGCACATTGCCGTCGCCGGCGTGCATGTGCAGGGCGACGAACACGCGGCCGCGCAGGACGCGCTGATGAATGGCATCGCATTCGGCGAGCACCGGTGCGAACGCGGCGCCGGCCAACAACCGCTCCAGCGGCGCGCGCAGTTCGGTTTTCCACGAAACGCGGATCGACTGATCCTGCAGCAGATCGATAACGCGGGCGCCTTCGGTTCGGTCACCGTGCCTTGATTCGGGCAGCGGCACGCCGAACTGTGTCAACTCGGTCCGCGCCGGCGCCAGCGGCAGGTCGAAGTGCTGCAGCAGATAGGTCCAGCGCGCGCGGGTGAGAGCAACCAGTGCGCGCGCCTGCGCGACGCGATCACCGACGATTTCCGCGCGCGGCAGTCGGTCAAATTCGGCGTCGCCGGTTTTGCCCGGCCGCCAGTCGCTGTCGAGATAGTTTTCAATCGCCGTCAGCAACTCGAGCTTGTTGCCAATCGACAGTTCAATGTTGATGCGCTCGATCGCATCGCTGTAGTCGCCGATGCGCGCGAGCGGAATCACCACGTCTTCGTTGAGCTTGAAGGCGTTGGTGTGGCGCGCGATCGCCGCCGTCTTGGAGCGATCGA
>Ga0137409_10004623_pt1 | contig 14439 bp, 10 predicted proteins | sample CZODoug1_16funga_FD_122059 | JGI IMG/M metagenome (GOLD analysis project Ga0137409, IMG submission 122059) | Vadose zone soil fungal communities from Angelo Coast Range Reserve, California, USA - CZODoug1_16fungal (Hybrid Assembly) | ecosystem: Environmental > Terrestrial > Soil > Vadose zone... | reverse complement strand
GCCATCTCATCGGGCCGCATGGTGCGCATGGCGACGTGGCTGATGTGCCGCTCGTGCTGCGCGGCACCCTCGTTGTCGACGTAAACGCCGGCGCGGTTGGCCATCTGCTTCTGCGAGAGATCGAACACATTGCCATCGGGATCGTTGGCGGTGATGCCGGCGAACGGGCGCGTCGAGGGCCGCTGCACGTAGTCGGCGCCCGGATATTTGCGCATGCGCTCGAGCACGGTCTCGACGTCCTCGACCTCGACGCCGAAGTGATCGAGACCGGCCGGCCGGCCGGCCTTGCGCGGGTTGATGTTGAGGCCGACATAGCCGTCGCCTACCGTGATCGCCCGGTTGGTGCGGGTCCGCTCCGACGTGCTCATCCCGAACAGCGACTGGTAGAAGGCGGCAAGCAGCGCATAGCGCTCGCTCACGATGGCAACGTGGTTGATCTTGGCGAACAAGGGCGTCCCTCCGGCGTCTGCGTTTCGAATGGCATCTTATCGGCCGATGGCGCCGGATGCCAAGGCAGAAGCTGTAGGGTGGGCAAAGGCGATTGCACGGTCTTTCCGCTTGGTGAGGCCTCTCGTACGCCGTGCCCACGCGTTCTTCCGCGGATTAGCTCTAACGGTCGACGCGTGGGCACGGCGCACGATAGGAACCATGTGTGGAAGGCCAGTGCCAACGCCTTTGCCCACCCTACGAGCACGGTCCCAGACCCGCATCACTCCGGCGGCGCCATCTCAAACATGAAGGGCGAAACACCGCGGATGGTCTCGTCCAGCACCAAAGGCCGCGTGAGCGGCGGCTCGGCGCGCTGACCGCAATTCGTCCGCTCGCACAGCCGGCAATTGACGCCGATCGGAACAGGCTCCGCCTTGTCGAGGTTGAGGCCGGCCGAATAGACGAGCCGCGGCGCGTATTTCAGCTCGCAGCCGAGCCCAATGGCATAGCGCGGCTGCGGCTGACCATAGGGCACGATGGCGCGGTGCACGGTCTGGGCGATCGAGAAATAGCGCGCACCGTCCGGCAGCTCGATGATCTGGGTGACCAGACGGTCGGGCGTCTCGAAGGTCGCGTGCACGTTCCAGAGCGGACAGGTGCCGCCGAATTTCGAAAACGGAAATGTGCCTGAGGAGAAGCGCTTCGAGACGTTGCCGGCGCGATCGACCCGCAGCATGAAAAACGGAATGCCGCGGGCATTCGGACGCTGCAAGGTGGTGAGGCGATGGCAGACCTGCTCGAACCCGGCGCCGAAGCGATGGGCGAGCAACGCGATGTCATAGCCGAGCGCTTCGGCCGTCTCGTGGAAACGACCGTAGGGCATGATCACCGCGGCGGCGAAATAGTTGGCGAGCGAGATGCGGAAGAGCTGCCGTGCCGGCTGATCAAGCTCGCCGCTGGCGCGGATGATCTCGTCGATGCGCGCAGACGCCTCCGCCAGCGCCAGCTGGAAGGCGGCCTGGAAGACGCAGCCCGATGCATCGAGCAGCTCCGAAAGGAGAAGCTGGCGGCGGTGGTGCGCATAACGCCGCAACGTATCGCGCATGACGTCGACTGGCAGCGTGCGCACCAGAATCCCATGCCGCTCCCGCAGCCGCTCGCACAAGGCGCGAAACAGCTCGTGGCTCGGCGCATCGAGCTCGTCGCGCAATGTCTCAGCCGCGGCATCGAGCGCCGGGAAGTGATTGCGGTTGGCCTCGATCAGGTCGCGCACGCGCTCGACCGGGTTGGCGTCGAAGCTTGCCGCCTCGTCACGCCCGGCAAGTCGCGCCGCCGCCATGCTCTCGCCGCGCCGCGCCTCGACATAGGCGCGATAGAGTCGCTGCACAGCGTTTGCAGCATCGGGGCAGAGATCGACCAGATCGCGCAGCTCCTGCTTGGGCAGCTCGATCTGCCGAAACAGGGGATCACTGAACACCTCGTTCAATTCGGCGAAGAAGCGGTCGTTGTCGGCGGCTGCAAGATCGCGCAGGTCGATGTCATAGGCCTCCGCCATCTTGAGCAGAATTTGTGCCGTGACCGGGCGCTGGTTCCGCTCGATCAGGTTAACGTAGCTTGGCGAGACGCCGAGCTCGTCGGCCATCTGGGTCTGGGACAGCCCAAGCTGGCGCCGGATGCGCCGAAAACGCGGCCCAATGAACAATTTGGTGGCAGAGTCGGCACCCGATTTTGACATTTGTTACATCCAAACAAGTATCAGTGTCATAATTTTACAATATGGCACGATTGTAGGGCAATAGCCTTTCCCAAATCATTTCGCAGACAGTTATCAGCCGCTATAGAGTCATCAGTCGAACGGACCTTCCGTTTGTCACAATTGTAAGAAAGGCCTGAGATGTCTGATCTGACCTTCGCCGACCTCGTCCAGGGCGCCCCGATAGGCCGTTTCGACGGCATTGTGCGCCCCTATTCGCCTGCGGACGTCCTGCGGCTCTCCGGCTCGTTCCAGGTCCGCCATTCGCTTGCCGAGCGTGGCGCCAGCCGGCTTTGGCAGCTCCTGCATTCCGAGCCCTATCTGCCCTCGCTCGGCGCGATGACCGGAAACCAGGCGGTGCAGATGGTGCGCGCCGGGCTCAGGGCGATCTATCTCTCGGGCTGGCAGGTTGCGGCCGACAGCAACACCGCGGGCGCCACTTATCCCGACCAGAGCCTCTACCCGGCGGATTCGGGGCCGGAGCTCTGCCGGCGCATCAATCAGGCGCTGCTGCGCGCCGACCAGATCGAGCACTCCGAAGGCACCAAGCGCGACTGGCTCGCGCCGATCGTCGCCGACGCGGAAGCTGGCTTCGGCGGCCCGCTCAACGCCTACGAGATCATGAAGAGCTACATCGAGGCTGGCGTTGCCGGCGTGCATTTCGAGGACCAGCTCGCGTCTGAGAAAAAGTGCGGCCACATGGGCGGCAAGGTGCTGATCCCGACGGCCGCGCATGAGCGCAACCTGACCGCGGCGCGGCTCGCCGCCGACGTCTGCCGAGTGCCGACGCTGGTGATCGCGCGCACCGACGCCGAGAGCGCCAAGCTGATCACATCCGACGTCGACGAGCGCGACCGCGAGTTCATCACCGGTGAGCGCACGGTCGAAGGCTTCTACCGACTCAAGCCCGGCACCGGACTGGCCCACTGCATCAAACGCGGGCTTTCGTTCGCGCGCTATGCCGACATGCTATGGTGGGAGACCTCGCATCCGAATCTCGAAGAGGCGCGCACCTTCGCCGAGGCAATCCGCCGCGAGTTCCCGAACAAGCTCCTCGCCTACAACTGCTCGCCCTCGTTCAACTGGCGCGCCAATATCGACGAGGCGACCATCGCGCGCTTCCAGCGCGAGCTCGGCGCCATGGGCTACAAGTACCAGTTCGTCACGCTGGCCGGCTTCCACAGCCTCAACCACGGCATGTACGAGCTCGCGCGCGACTACGCCATGCGCGGCATGAGCGCCTATTGCGAGCTGCAGGAAGCCGAGTTCGCCTCCGAAGCGCGCGGCTACACCGCGACGCGCCACCAGCGTGAGGTCGGCACCGGCTACTTCGACCTGATCAGTCTCGCAGTCTCGGGCGGAACGGCGTCGACCACGGCACTCGCCGACTCGACCGAGAACGAGCAGTTCGAGGGCGCGAAGCTGCCAGCAGCGGCCGAGTAGCACTTCAACCCAATCACCTTCAACTCTGGAGAATGACCATGCATCGCTTCTGGATCGTCGGCGGAGAGTTCCAGTCTCTCGGCTTTGACGAGATCGTGCACGGAACCGAACGGCTCATCGGCCCGTTCGGCACGCGCGACGAGGCCGAACGCACCTGGCGCGACGTCTCCGAAGAGCATCGCGCCCGCTGCACGGTGCGCTTCACCATCGTGCAGGAGAACGCACGGGCGGCGGCGTAAGGCCGGCACTTTTGGGGCACAGCGGGGCGGCGAATGCTGCCTGCTCCCTCTCCCCATCGGGGAGAGGGGTGGGGTGAGGGGGTTGCGATCGAAAGGTTGGTTCCCCCTCACCCCCGCCCTCTCCCCGATGGGGAGAGGGAGTCCCGCCGTGCCAGGATCAGAGGCTGTGTTCTCCAACACGCCTACCGAAAAAAAAACGAAACATCTGAAAGGTGCACGATGGATCATCGCGTCAAGGTCGGAAAGCTTGCGGTCGCAGCCACGCTCTATGACTTCATCGAGAGCGAGGCGCTGCCGGGCTCGGGCGTCACGGCGGGGGAGTTCTGGAGCGGGCTTGCGACGCTGATCCACGAGCTTGCACCGCTCAACCGGCAGTTCCTCGACTTGCGCGGCGAGCTGCAAGCCCGCATCGATGATTTCCATCGTGTCGGTGCGGGCGCGTCGATTGATCCGGTCGCATATGAGCGGTTCCTGCGCAAGATCGGTTATCTGCTGCCGGAGCCCGCCGACTTTGCGATCCGCACCACGAATGTCGACGACGAGATCGCGACCATTGCGGGCCCGCAGCTCGTGGTGCCGCTGTCGAACGCGCGCTACGCCCTCAACGCCGCCAATGCGCGCTGGGGCAGCCTCTATGATGCGCTCTACGGCACCGACGCAATCGCGGAGGATGACGGCGCCGCGCGCGGCTCCACCTACAACAGTGTGCGCGGCGCCCGCGTGATCACCTGGGCGCGCGGGTTCCTCGACCGGGCAGTGCCGTTGGCGCAAGGCAGCCACCGCGACGTGTCATCTTACGTGGTCGAGCGCGGCCAGCTCCGCGTGACGCTGAGCGATGGCGCGCGCACCGGCCTCGCCCGGCCGGAGCAGCTCGCCGGCTACCTCGGCAATCCGGACGCGCCGTCGGCGGTGCTGATCCGCAACCACAGCCTCCACATCGAGATCAGGATCGACCGCGATGATCCGATCGGGCGTGGCGATCAGGCCGGCGTCGCCGACGTCGTTCTCGAATCGGCCATCACCACCATCATGGACCTCGAGGACAGCGTCGCGGCGGTGGACGCGCAGGACAAGGTCGCGCTCTACCGCAACTGGCTGGGCCTCATCGAGGGCTCGCTCACCGCGAGCTTCGAGAGGAACGGCCGGATCGTGAAGCGCCGCTTGAACGGTGAGCGGATCTATCGCACTGCCAACGGCGGCGTGCTGCCGCTGCCGGGACGCAGCCTCATGCTGGTGCGCAACGTCGGCCACCACATGGAGACGGACGCGATCCTCGACAGCGCCGGCCGCGAGGTGCCTGAGGGCATGCTCGATGCAGCCGTCACCGCCCTGATCGCGGCGCGCGATCTGCGGCGGCCAGGCGCGCACCATAACACCCGCACTGGCTCGATCTACATCGTCAAGCCGAAGATGCATGGACCGGACGAGGTCGCACTCACCGACGCGATCTTCGCGCGGGTCGAGGACATGCTGCAGCTGCCGCGGTACACGCTCAAGCTCGGCATCATGGACGAGGAGCGGCGCACGTCGGTCAACCTCAAGGCCTGCATCCGCGCAGCCGCCGACCGCGTCGTGTTCATCAACACCGGCTTCCTCGACCGCACCGGCGACGAGATTCACACCGCGATGGAAGCAGGGCCCACGATCCGCAAGGCCGCCATGAAGGCAACGGCCTGGATCAAGGCCTACGAGGACTGGAACGTCGACGTCGGGCTCTCCTGCGGCTTGCCCGGCAAGGCGCAGATCGGCAAGGGCATGTGGGCGGCGCCCGACAAGATGGCCGACATGCTGGTCCAGAAAATCGGGCATCCGATGGCCGGCGCCAGTACTGCCTGGGTGCCCTCTCCGACTGCGGCCACGCTGCACGCGACGCACTATCATGGCGTCGACGTAGCGGCGCTGCAGCAGGAGCTCACGCAGCGTCCGCGCGCGCGCCTCGCTGACATGCTCACGATCCCGGTGAGCAAGCCTACCTGGTCGGCCGACGAGATCCAGGAGGAGCTCGACAACAACGCTCAGGGGATTCTTGGCTATGTGGTGCGCTGGATCGACCAGGGCATCGGCTGCTCCAAGGTGCCGGACATCCACGATGTGGCGCTGATGGAAGATCGCGCGACGCTGCGCATATCGAGCCAGCACATCGCCAACTGGCTACGCCACGGCATTGTCACTGAAGTGCAAGTGATGGAAACGCTCAGGCGCATGGCAAAGGTCGTCGACCACCAGAACGCCAGCGATCCGAGCTACCGGGCGATGGCACCCTCGTTCAATGGCCCCGCCTTCGCGGCCGCCTGCGATCTGATTTTCAAGGGGCGCACGCAGCCCAACGGCTATACCGAATGGATCCTGCACGCGCGCCGGCGCGAAGCGAAGGCTGCGACGGTTCCAGCGGTTGGGGAGCTGCGGCAGAGACGAGCAGTGGCGATGGGGTAGTAATCGTCCACATTCTCCGTTCGTCCCCGCGGAAGCGGGGACCCAGACTTTGAAGCGCTTGAGTGCTTGGCCCTGGGTCCCCGCTTGCCGCGGGGACGAACGGATCATGTGTGCATGGACTCCAATCACGCCCGCGTCGGATAATTCGGACTCTCGCGCGTGATGGTCACGTCGTGCACATGGCTTTCGCGCAAGCCTGCGTTTGAGATGCGCACGAACTCGGCCTTGGCGTGCAGCTCGCCGAGCGTCTTGGCACCGACATAGCCCATGGTGGCGCGCAGGCCGCCGGCGAGCTGGTGCAGCACGCTCGCGACCGCGCCCTTGTAAGGCACCTGCCCTTCGATGCCTTCCGGCACGAGCTTGAGCGTGTCCTTGATGTCGTGCTGGAAGTAGCGGTCGGCCGAGCCGCGCGCCATGGCACCGACCGAGCCCATGCCGCGATAGGACTTGTAGGAGCGCCCCTGATAGAGGAACACCTCGCCGGGTGTCTCGTCGGTGCCGGCCAGCAGCGAGCCCACCATCGCGACGTCAGCACCGGCCGCGAGCGCCTTGGCGAGATCGCCGGAAAACTTGATGCCGCCGTCGGCAATGATCGGCGTGTCGGCGGCATGCGCGACCTCGACCGCGTCCATGATCGCCGTGAGTTGCGGCACGCCCACGCCCGCCACGATGCGGGTCGTGCAGATCGAGCCTGGCCCGATGCCGATCTTGATGGAGTCGGCGCCCGCGTCGATCAGCGCCTTGGTGCCCTCGCCAGTCGCGACATTGCCCGCGACCACCTGCACCGCGTTCGAGAGCCGCTTGATGCGGGTGACTGCCTCGAGCACAGCTTGCGAGTGGCCGTGTGCGGTGTCGACCACGACAACATCGACGCCAGCCTCGATCAGACCTTCGGTGCGCCGGAAGCCGGCATCGCCCACCGTGGTCGCGGCGGCGACCCGCAGCCGGCCTTGCTCGTCCTTGCAGGCATTGGGATTGGCAACGGCCTTCTCGATGTCCTTCACGGTGATCAGCCCGACGCAGCGGTATTGCGCGTCCACCACCACGAGCTTCTCGATCCGGTGCTGGTGCAGGAGGCGCTTGGCCTCCTCCTGGCCAACGCCCTCGCGCACCGTGATCAGCCGCTCCTTGGTCATCAGCTCCGAGATCTTCTGGCGGGCATCGGTGGCAAAGCGCACGTCGCGGTTGGTGAGAATGCCGACGAGCTTGCCAGCCCGTCCGTTGCCACCGCCCTCGACCACCGGGATGCCGGAGATATTGTGCCCCTTCATCAGCTCGAGCGCTTCGGCGAGCGTTGCGCCGGGATGGATGGTGACCGGGTTCACCACCATGCCGGACTCGAATTTCTTGACCTGGCGCACCTGTGCCACCTGCTCCTCGGGCTCGAGATTACGATGGATGACGCCGAGCCCGCCGGCCTGCGCCATCGCGATCGCCATGCGCGCCTCGGTCACGGTGTCCATGGCGGAGGCGATGATCGGGATATTGAGCACGATCTCGCGCGTCAGGCGGGTGCGCAGATCGGCATCCGAGGGCATCACCCCCGACAGCCCCGGCCTGATCAGGACGTCGTCAAAGGTCAGCGCTTCGCGCAGATTTCCGTTGGAATTCACGGCCATCGCCAACTCCGGCTCGCCCGTCTGGTTACGGGTCTAAATGGGGCCGTCCGCGACCGAAAGGAAGACTGGCCGGCGGTGAAAACACGAGCTTTCACGCGCGAATCGGTGGCCCGTTTTGGGTTGGCGGAGGTCAGTAGCACGGCCACGCCATTATGCCTAGGCCGTCTCGGGAAGGTCCTCCCAGGGTGTGTACAGAGGCGCCCCGGTCAGCGCCGCCAGCCAGGCGGCGGCCCGTGCCGCTCGATCGCGTCCACGATCTCGCGGTGCTTGCGGTCCTCACGCCTCATGGCGATTGCCAGCACGGCGTGAAGCGAGGGCACCACCAGGAGCACCCAGAACACCAGCCCAAAGATCAGGCATGGCACCAGGATAATGAGGTTCAGCAACGCCGACAGCGGCTGCCCGTTCAGGAGCAGCGCGAGCGGAGGCAGGAAGACCGCCAGAATGTAGATTATCGGGACCCTCGCGGCGTCATTAGCCTGTCATTTAATAGCCTGTCATTTAATGATCCGGCGCGGCGGCGCAATGGCGCAAGCTACCTGCCCCTTACTTGCTGCCGGCGCAAGGCGCCTGATAGATAGCGAACCACCCACACGAGAAGAAAAGCGCCCGCCTCACTCATGCTCTCCAACCGCATCGTGCCGCTGATCGTGGCGGTCGCCCTGTTCATGGAGAACATGGATTCGACCGTGATCGCGACCTCGCTGCCGGCGATCGCGGCCGACATCGGAACCAGCCCGCTCGCGCTCAAGCTTGCGATCACCTCCTACCTCCTTTCGCTCGCGGTATTCCTCCCGGTCAGCGGCTGGACCGCTGATCGGTTCGGGGCGCGCACGGTGTTTCGCGCCGCCATCGTCGTGTTCGTGGCGGGCTCGATCGGCTGCGCGCTCTCGGGCTCGCTCACCCAGTTCGTGATCGCACGCATCATCGAGGGCATGGGCGGGGCGATGATGACGCCGGTCGCCCGCCTGATCCTGGTGCGCACGGTCGACAAGCGCGAGCTTGTCGTCGCCATGCTCTGGGTCACCATGCCGGCGCTGACCGGGCCGATGATCGGTCCTCCCCTCGGCGGCTTCATCACGACCTACATCTCCTGGCACTTCATCTTCCTCATCAACGTGCCGATGGGAATCGCCGGCGTGGTGCTCGCCACGATCTACATCGAGGATGTGCGCGCCGAGAATCCAGACCCGTTCGACGCCAAAGGCGCGCTGCTCGCCGGCACCGGCATCGCGGGCCTCGTGTTCGGCGGCTCGGTGCTCGGCCTCAACTTCCTGCCGCCTGCGATCACCATCGCGCTGATCGTGATCGGCGCGCTCACGACCTTCGCCTATGTGCTGCATGCACGCCGCACGCCGGCGCCGATCCTCGACCTCAAGCTGCTCAAGCTGCCGACACTGCGCGCCGCCGTGGTGGGCGGCTTCATCTACCGCGGCGGCGTCGGCGCGATGCCATTCCTCCTCCCGCTGATGCTGCAGCTCGGCTTCAACATGACGGCGTTCCAGGCCGGCATGATCACGGTTGCCAACGTGTTCGGCGCATTCGGCATGAAGATGATCATTCCGCGCGTGCTGCGCCGCTTCGGATTTCGCCTTGTGCTCTCCGTCAATGCACTGATCTCGTCCGCGATGGTTGCGATCTGCGCAACCTTCGCGCCCGGGGTTCCGCTGGTCTGGATGCTGGGCGTGCTGCTCGTCGGCGGCTTCTTCCGCTCGCTGCAGTATACGAGCCTCAACACGATCGCTTATGCCGAGATGGACCAGCGCTATATGAGCCGCGCCACCTCGCTCGTCGCGGTGAGCCAGCAACTCTCGATCTCGGTCGGGGTCGCGATCGGCGCCGCGCTGGTCGAGTTTGCGGTAGGGCTGCGTGGGCAGAGCGCGATCACGGCCGCCGACTTCCAGCCGGCCTGGATTGTCGTCTCGCTGATCTCGGCCACCAGCGCGCTCTTGTTCTGGAGCATGCCGCCCGACGCCGGCGCCGAGGTCTCGCGTCGTCCGGCCGCCTCGGGGCCAACCGAGGCGACGGATCAGAAGCAGGGGTGAGAACCGGCGGACGGTCTGAATGCTATGGCGTGTGCTCATTGATATGCAGATCGGAGTCCGCTTTCCGGAGGCAAACCCAACCCGAAGCAGGAATTGATTGGCAGTAAAAGTTATCCAGGGCTGAGGATCTCGGCCGCCGTTAACTTCTGATAGGCCAGTGGCAACAAGCGCTCGAGCAAGAGTGCCCACTCGCGTTGACCCTTGTCGCCCGCAATCAAGTCCTGCCGAACTTCGATCGCAACATGATGCAAGCCACGTCGTTCGCCGTGAACCGGAATGGTGTAGTCGGACGCATCGGTCACGCTATAAGGCTCGTTGTCACCGATCACGAGTCCGTCTTCGCGTTTCAGCAAATCCAGGAGCAGATGGGCAAAGCGCGGATCGCGGTTGTAGAGCACGCCCGCATGCCAGGGACGGGTCGCGCGCATGAAGACTGGCGTAAAGCTGTGCATCGCGATCAGCGCCGTCCGCCGCCCGGCCTGTTTCCTGCGGTCAAGCTCGGCTCCGATCCGTTGGTGATAAGGCTCGAATATCGCGCGCACGCGTGCGGCTTTCTGGTCTCCGCTTAGGCCGATGTTTCCCGGAATTTCCGTGAGTTCGCTGACCTCCGGAATCGACGTCTCCGAGTCCGGCATGCGATTGCAGTCGATGACGAGACGCGAATAATTCTGCTGCACCAGGGTGGCATCTAGCGCGTTTGCCACGAGGCGGCCGACGGCAGCGATACCGATGTCCCACGCGATGTGGCGCTCGCATTCTGTTTCAGGGATACCAAGGCGCCCGAGCGCCCGCGGCATGTCATTGCCCGCGTGATCGGCGACTATCAAGAACGGCGATTCGCCGTCTTCATTGTAGACGCCGACCGGCGGGGGATCATCACTCGTCAACAGGATATCCGGCCCCTCAGTCATCGGCACCACGCTCGCAGAATCGCAGAATCATCGACGCAGTGCTAGTGGGCTTACGCTACTTGGCGCGGAAAATGCATGAAACCATGCTCTGCGGGGTTGAAATGCCGATTCTCACCGTCCGCCACGTCACGGCCTATTACTATAAGACGCCGGTTGCCTTCGGTGAGCATCGGATAATGTTGCGGCCACGCGACGACGATGACCAACAGGTGCTTGAAACCAAGCTCGAAATCACACCCGAGCCCAGCCAACTGACTTGGACGCGGGACATGTTTGGCAATCACGTGGCGATGGCCGGTTTTGCCGATCGGGCCGCAGAACTCCGCTTCGAAAGCGTCATTCGCCTCGACCACGCGCCCAACGGTCTTGGCGATATCGAAGATTTTGCCGGGACCTATCCCTTTGCCTATGCGCCGGAGGACCGATCCGGCCTGGCGCGCTTCGTAGCGCCGCGGTCGCAGCAGCCCGCGCTCAAGCGCTGGGCCGCATGTTTCCTCCGCAAGGACGGATCAGCCGATACGCGCGAGTTGCTCGTCGACATGACGCAAACGATCAATCGAAGCTTCAGGCATCTGGCGCGGCACGAGGAGGGGATCCAAGATCCGGCCCGGACGCTGGAGCTTGGAAGCGGAAGCTGTCGCGACTTCGCGGTGTTCATGATTGCGGCGCTTCGCTCCCTCGGTTTCGCGGCGCGATTCGTGTCCGGATACCTGCACCTTGCCGACGATGGCGACGACCGTGACACCGGGGGCAACACGCATGCCTGGCTCCAGGTCTATCTTCCCGGCCCAGGCTGGGTCGATTGCGACCCGTCCAGCGGCTTAGTCGGGAACCAGAATCTCGTGCGCGTCGCCGTGGTGCGAGAGCCGCGCGGGGCGATACCGCTGCAAGGCACCTGGATCGGGACCCCGTCGGACTATGTTGCCATGAAAGTAACGGTCAAGGTCGCCGCCATGGCGCCGGACCAGGCGAGACATCCGACGATGATGCGTTGCAAGGAACGCAGTGGCTCAAGAGCTGGCGGTGACGACAGAATGGAACTCTGACGCGATCTCGTTGTTAAGCAGGAGGCCGGCTGAGCTTCGCGGACATGTACCGAAGAGTATTTCGATGCAAATTCGAGCCGGCTATCAAATTTCCTATGACTGCACGCAACCGACGCCGATGATCTTGACGTTGAGCGTGCACCCCTCGCGCATCTCCGATCTGCTGACCTTGGATCGCATGCAGCTCGATCCACCGCTTCCGGCCAACACCTATCACGATGGTTTTGGCAACTTCTGCCACGTTATCCGCGCCCCTGCGGGGCGACTGACCATGTCCGCCGACTTCCTCGTGCGGGACAACGGTGAGTTGGACGCTGTCGGTCTGCAGGCAAAGCAACATGCGTTGGAAGACATGCCGGTGGAGGTCCTGCTCTTTCTGCTTGGTAGCCGCTATTGCGAGACGGATCGCCTTTCAAGTATCGCGTGGTCTCTGTTTGGGCAGGTTCCAAAAGGGTGGCCGTTGGTGAAAGCGATCTGCAACTATGTTCATGATCGCATCACGTTCGGCTACGAGCACGCGAGCCCGACCAAGACGGCGTTCGACGCCTACACCGAACGGCGGGGCGTATGTCGGGACTTCGCCCATCTCGCAATTGCGCTCTGTCGATGTATGAACGTTCCGGCGCGCTACTGTACCGGCTATCTGGGCGACATCGGCGTGCCGCCCGACCCTTGCCCAATGGATTTCAGCGCCTGGTTTGAAGTCTATCTCGGGGACCGCTGGTACACGCTGGATGCACGCCACAATAAGCCGCGCATCGGCCGCATCTTGATGGCACGCGGGCGTGACGCCACCGATGTCGCGATCGTGACGTCGTTCGGTCCGTGCACACTCGCCGGTTTCAAAGTCATCACCAACGAGGTCACCTCGACCGCTGCCGCCAGTGGGCAATGACCCGGTTAGTGCTGTCCCGAATCCGCTAGCCCTATGGCCCGCCCGCACCCTTGGAAATCTGCCGCGACCAAAATCTGCCGCGCCCATGAGTGATCAGAACGCGCTCAGTTGGCGGCGGCGACCGCCGCTCCGCGTGCATAGCGCGTTTCGTAACCCTTCGGAGTAAACTCCGGATGATAGCGGCACGGGCCGTCGTTAGTAACACGCAGCCGCTGACATGAGGCAGCGATCGACTGCGGCGACGGCTTCGTCCCCTGCTCGATCCATTGCATCAGGCTGTCGATTCCGGCCGCAAGCTCTGGCGCGCTCTGCGACGTATGGGCACGCTCATCGGTAAAGGCCTGCACCAGGCGCTCGCCGTTGCCGGCAGCCTGCACCGCATCGCGATAGTGCGACTGCACCTCGACCACGACCTGCGGATCATTGATCGAATGGATCGAGATCACCGGCACCGCGATGGCTCCGGTCGGCTCGCCATCGGCCTTGAGCGCTGTGACCGCCGCCGGGTCGGCAGTGAAGCGCACGACATCGCGATTGAGGACCGCGTCGTCGCTCGAGCCCTTGTAGGTCACGCCGACATTGGAGAACGGGTTGCGGCCACCAGTGGTGCGCTCGACGATCTCGCGGAACAGAAACGTCGCTGACTGCATGTGCCGCAGCAGCAACGGTTCCGGAAAACGCATGACGCCGAGAATGTTGGCGAGATTCTGCTTCTGCTGCGGGCTCCGCGCATCCGCGCCCTGGGTGAGCCCGGTGCACTCGTCGACCAGCGCCCCGATGTCCTTAAGCGTCACCTTGGCACCGGCCGGCAGCCCGTTCCAAAGCGGATATTGCGGCTCGTCGGGCCGCGGCAGGTTCTTGCAGTAATACTGGTAGACCGCGCGCAGATCGACCCGGAAGTCGTAGCCACGCGCCGCTCCGACGACGAGCCCGCTGTTGAGGAAGGCGCCATCATAGACGCTGCTGCCGTCTGCCTTCTTGAACTGCTTCTCGATCAGCTTGGCGCCGACGAGCCCGCCATAGGAGGCGCCATGCAGGATAGTGCGACGCGGCTGCCGGATACGCTCGACGAAGAACTGGCGCGCATGCTCGGTATCCTCGACCGCCATCTGCACGCCGTAGCCTTCGCGCCGATAGGTCGACGCCACCCAGCCGAAACCGCGCTCGACCGCGATCGAATATTTGGCGAGGTCGGACTTGCTGGTGTCCGCCGTCGGCGGGACGATCGCAGGGCCGCCATGCGCGAACACGACGAGATGACCGTTCCAGGAGTTGGGAATGGCGGCGAGCAGATAGGCGCCGCTCGGATGCTTGGCGGAATAGCAGGTTGCAATCGCGGCGATTTCCTTAGGGCACTCGGTCGTGTCGGAAACCGGCGCGCTCCCCTGCGCGAGTGCCGGACTACCAATGATCGATACTATGACCGGCCAGAGCCCAGCCCACCCCACCGATCGCATTGTGGATCGCATCGCATCCTCCCCTCAGGCATTTGTTCAACAGCAGCAAGGATGCGTCGGCGGCACGGCTGCGGCAAGGGGGGCGTACAACCGTGTAGGTAGCTCGTGATCTGACGTGTGTTTGTAGCTCGTGAAGTGTCGTGTCCAAGGAAGCCCCTGGAAAGGGGCA
>Ga0137409_10004622_pt1 | contig 14440 bp, 12 predicted proteins | sample CZODoug1_16funga_FD_122059 | JGI IMG/M metagenome (GOLD analysis project Ga0137409, IMG submission 122059) | Vadose zone soil fungal communities from Angelo Coast Range Reserve, California, USA - CZODoug1_16fungal (Hybrid Assembly) | ecosystem: Environmental > Terrestrial > Soil > Vadose zone... | reverse complement strand
ACACGGAAATCTTCAGGGACGCCAGGGTGCTTCATCCAGAGGCGCACGAACTGAGCAACGTTATGATGGGTTTCCTGTTCGAATGCGGCGATAAGATCGTCCAGGTCAAAGCCTCCACCGCGCCGCGCTTCCAGCATGTGGCTGAGCGCCGCGCTGAAAACTTTCTGACCGTAACGATCTTGCAAGCCGTAGAAAAATAAGATGCTCTTCGCGCGGAGGACATCATCCGGTTCGGGCTGACGTGTAGGGGAGCTTGCGGGAATGGCGCGGAGCAGGCGACGGATAATTTGCGTGCGCACCTGTGAGCCCTCGACGGCTTCACGGCCGCGCGAGGCGGCGAATGCCGGCAGAGCGTAGAGCGGGGGAGTCTGCTCGAAGAAGCCGGGATTTTGGCCGTAGCCGAGCCAACTTGAAGCAAGCGACGGAGCTGCGGCGGCAATTTCCGGAGCGCCACCGGTGAGGTCGACCATGGCGGTATCTTGCGAAGCCATTTCGCCGGAGGTTTTCTCATTTTCCCCGGAAGTAAGACGAGAAAAATTAGAAGTCGTGCTGGTGAAACAACCGATCAAGTCCGGGCATTCGACAATCCAGAGCTGATGAGAATCTTTGGGGCGAACTCCAAAGATGGAGTTGTACGCTTGGATGGCCCGCGCAAGCGCCTCGCTCGGTTGCCGAAGGGCTTCGGGGCTTTGCGGCGAGCGCGTCCAGAGGTTCACCGTTTCCGGACCAGCCGTGATGGTTCCCGTAACGTAATGTCCAGCGATAACGAAGGGATAGCCATCCTGAAAAGTCTGCTTGACGTGAATTGTCCGCTCGCCTGCCTTGCCGGAATTTTTCGCCGATTGTTTGCTGGTTTGGCCGCTGGTATGCATCAGGAAATTGCCGGGCACACGGACGATCAGATTCCACACTTTCGGCGGCACGCCCCCAGTGGCAAAAATCCCGCGCGCGGGCAGGAGTTCAGGACTCCAACCTTGCGCGGGGAGGAAAAAAGCGTCGGGAGTGAAACTGAGCGTGGTCTCGTTGGGGGCGGGAGGCCGGTACTCCACGGTGAGGCGCAAGGTGTGCCTCTCGGAAACGGTCCAGGCTTGCGGAAAATTGAGCACGACGTTGCGGGGATTGTCTGGCGAGGCTGCGAAGGTAAGCGCAGTTTTGTCCCATTGGGCGGTGGGTTCGGAATAGTGAAAGCGGCGTCGGCCGGCAAGGCGAAGCTCGAGGGAGGTGAGCGGCTGGTTGCCGGTATTTTTGAGCTGGTAGATTCCTTCGATGCGAATGACTGGCTGGGGCGCTGGAACAAAGTGCACGGTAACCTGCTGTTGGACAATTCTGTAGCCAGGGCCAAATGCCGCCGTACAACCATAAGCAACATAGGTAAAGCACGCCAGCAACAGCGGTGTGTAAAGTCGGCGGTTTGGCTTCAAAACGCTACGATTGTAGCTAGGGAAAGCTGTTCACGCAAAAAATCGTGCGGCGGGGGAGTAAAACGGGAGAGAACTAGGAGGATTTACGACAGAGAGCACAGAGGGCAGAGAGAAGAAAGGGAAGGTGACGCCTTGCCTTGACGATGTTGGCTTAATCACTTAGTGTCTTTTGTTTACGATGAGAAACCAGCGGACAATATGGCTATGCTTTTTAGGTTTCGGACTGGCGGCGACGCTGTCTAGAGCGGGAGTCGCTCAGGGTCAGACGGCAGGTGAGTATCGGGCTCGTACCGCGGCCGCGAAGCAATGGCCGCGGGAGGCGGTTCGCGGGGCTAAGGCGATGGTCGCCACCGATGAGGAGTTGGGATCGAAGGCGGGCGTAGAGATTTTGAAGCGCGGCGGAAATGCGGTGGATGCGTCGGTGGCTGTGGCGTTTGCGCTGGCGGTGGTGGAACCGGCGGCGGGGAACATTGGCGGCGGGGGATTCATGCTGGTGCGGTTGGCCAATGGTCCCACGACATTTCTGGATTACCGGGAAGTTGCGCCCGGCAAGGCGACGCGGGACATGTACATTAAGGCGGATGGGAAGCTGGACGGAGAGGCTTCAGTAATCGGGTACAAGTCGGTGGCGGTGCCAGGGACGGTGGCAGGGTTGGAACTGGCGCTGAAAACGTACGGGACGATGAAGCTTGCAGAGGTGATGGTGCCGGCGATTCGATTGGCGGAGAACGGATTTGCGGTCACCGAGAAGCTGGAGCGGGAGTTACGGGAAGAGAAAGCGGGTTTAGCGAGGTTTCCGACGAGCCGCCGGATTTTTCTGAATGACGGGAAGATGCTGAAGGCTGGAGAAACATTGAAGCAGCCGGAGTTGGCGGCGACACTTAAGCGAATTGCGAAGAATGGCGCAGAAGAGTTTTACGGGGGCGAGACGGCGCGGATGATCGTTGCGGACATGGCGAAGTCCGGAGGATTGATCACGTTGGAGGATTTGGGGGCTTACAAGCCTCGCGAGCGGGACGTGCTGCGTGCCAAATATGAAAGCGGAGGGCACGAATGGGAGGTGATAACTTCGCCGCCGCCCAGCTCGGGCGGGGTGGCGATTATTGAGGCGTTAAACATGCTGAAGGATGTACCGCTGAAGAGCTGGGAAGACGTGGAAAGCGTCCACATGGTGGTGGAGACGATGCGGCGAGTGTTTGCGGATCGAGCCGCGTATTTGGCGGACCCGGATTACTCGAACGTGCCGGTGGCGGGGCTGACCGATCCATGCTATGCGAAGGAGTTGGCGGGGACGATTGATGCGCAACGCGCGTCGTCGAGCAAAGAAGTGCGAGCGGGGAAGCCACATACTTGCGGGGTTGCGGCCGCGAGTGCGGTGACATCGACGTTAGTTAGCTTGGGGGAAGGGCCGCATACGACGCATTTCTCGGTGGTAGATGCGGGAGGAAATGCAGTGGCGAGCACTTACACGCTGAACGATAGTTACGGGTCGCATGTGACGAGTTCGGCGGGATTTTTGTTGAACGATGAGATGGATGATTTCACTACGCAGCCGGGCGTACCGAACGCGCTGTTCGGCTTGATTCAGTCGGAGGCGAACGCGATTGCGCCGGGGCACCGGCCGCTGAGCTCGATGACGCCGACGATTTTGTTGCGCGATGGGAAGTTGAGCTTTGTGACCGGATCGCCGGGGGGACCAGCGATTATTTCTGCCACGCTGTTGAGCGTGATCAACTGGATGCGGCTGGGTATGGAGGCACAGGCGGCGATTAATGCGCCACGGTTTCATCATCAATGGCTGCCCGACCAAATTTTCGTGGAAGAGAATTTTCCAGAGAGCACACAGAAGATTCTGGAGGCGCGCGGATTTACTATTAAACGGCGCGGGCATATTGGGTTGGTGAATGCGATCGGGATTGATGCAAAGACAGGCGAGAGATTGGGTGCGGCTGATCCGCGAGATAAAGGTGCTGCAGTAGGCTACTGAAAAAAGTTTCACCACAGAGATCATACCCTTCGAGGCTCAGGGTAAAGAGGGCACAGAGGCAATCGTGCAGAGACTGCTATCGACGTATCTGTTTGTTTCGCGGAAGCTGACTCGGGAGCTGTTGGGCCAAATTGCCGACGCCGGCTTTACCGGGGTGGAGATTTTTTGCTCGCGTGCACATTTTGATTACACCTCCAAGACGGAAGCGCGGGACATAGGCGGAATGCTGGCCAGCTTGGGGCTGACTTTGACTTCGCTACACGCGCCTACCAGCCGCGACTTAAGCGCTACGCGGGAAAGCGGGCAGCCGCTTTCGATTTGCGAAGTGGAGCGAGTGCGCCGCATTGAGGCAATGGATGAGCTGAAGCGGGCGATTGATATAGCCGAGGAGTTACCGTTCCCGCGCATGATTTTTCACATGGGCGGCACGCGCGAGACCGCGGACCCGCGAAAACGCGATGCGGCGTTTAGCTCGTTGGAGCATCTGATTTTGCACGCGAAACATGTCGGTGTAACCGTCTGCGTAGAGAACACGACGAGCGAGATGGGCGATCCGGCCTATTTGCGGTCGTTTTATGACGAGACGCGGCTGACCGGGCTGCGATTTAACTTTGATATTGGGCATGCGTTTTTGGCGGATGGGCCGGAAGAGGAGCGCGTCGAGAAGGGATTCGCTCCCTTGCGGGAATTGGTGGTGGGCGCGCACATTCACGATAATCATGGAGAGAAGGACGAGCATCTGCCGCCTTATGACGGAAAGATTGAGTGGGAGAACGCGATCAAGATTTTGAAGATGGCGCCGGTTAGCGACTTGCCGTTGCTACTGGAGTTGAAGGAGAAGACGGGCCCGGATGCACTGGGAGCGGAGGCGCAGCTTGCGGCGGCCAGCAAGGCCTGGGATCGATTCGAAGAGGAGTGGGGCTAAAGTGCAGACGCGCGAGGAGGAAGAATTTACCGCAGAGCACGCAGAGGGCATAGAGAAGAGCATGACGGTAATTACGATTGAGCAGGCCGGGAAGTATGACGGGCAAGAAGTTACGATTCGCGGGTGGCTTTATAACATGCGGGAATCGGGGAAGCTGCTGTTTCCGATTTTTCGCGACGGCACCGGAGTTATTCAAGGGGTTTGTGCGCTGAAGGAGAATCCGGAGGCGTTTGCGGCTTTGAAGGGGTTGACGCAGGAGTCGAGCGTCATTGTAACGGGCAAGATTCGGGCGGAGCAGCGCGCGCCGGGCGGATACGAGATTGGGGTTAGCAAGGTTGAGGTGGTGCAAAGAGTTCCGGAAAGCACCCCTTTTCCCATACAGCTGAAAGAGCATGGCGTCGATTTTTTGCTGGATCACCGGCATTTGTGGATGCGCACGCCGAGGCAGACGGCGATTCTGAGAATTCGCGCGGAAGCGGAACGCGCGGCGCGCGAGTTCATGGACAGCCAGGGCTACATGCTCACAGATGCGCCGATGTTCACGCCGGCGGCTTGCGAGGGGACTTCGACGCTGTTCGAAGTGAATTACATCGACGATAAAAAAGCTTATTTGACGCAGAGCGGGCAACTGTACATCGAAGCCACGGCGATGGCGCTGGGAAAGGTGTACACGTTCGGGCCGACATTTCGCGCGGAGAAGTCGAAGACGCGGCGACACTTGACGGAATTCTGGATGCTGGAGCCGGAAGCGGCGTACGTTGAGTTGGATGAGGCGATGGAGCTTGCCGAAGGATTGGTGAGCGCGATTGTGCAGGCGGCGCTGAAGAATAGGTCGCGCGAACTCGAGACGCTGAAGCGGGATACCACGAAACTGCAGAATGTGAAGCCGCCCTTTCCGCGGATTAGTTACGAGGACGCGATTAAAGTGCTACAGAAGCACGGGAATCCAGCGACGTTCGGGGAAGATATCGGCGGGGATGAAGAGACGATTATTTCGAATGAGTTTGACCGGCCGGTGATGGTGCACCGGTACCCGGCATCAATCAAGGCGTTTTACATGCAGCCAGACTCGGAGCGGCCGGATTTGGCACTAGCGTTCGACATGCTGGCGCCCGAGGGCTACGGAGAAATTATTGGAGGGAGCCAGCGCATCCACGATTACGATTTGCTGGTGAAGCGTTTGCGCGAGCACAATTTGCCGGAAGATGCGTTTCAGTGGTATCTGGACTTGCGGCGGTATGGAAGCGTGCCGCATTCGGGATTTGGGATGGGACTGGAACGAACGGTGGCTTGGATTTGCGGGGCGGAGCACATTCGGGAAGTGATTCCGTTCCCGCGAATGCTGTACCGGGTATATCCTTGAGCACGGTAAGTAGTGACTGGTAAGTGGTGACTCGCGGAAAAGCGACCAATCGAAGCCCGCTGTAGTCGGAACTCACGGATAAGAATATGGCGCAGAAGATACGAATCATTGGTGTGCCCATGGACTTGGGGGCCAGTCGACGTGGTGTGGACATGGGGCCTTCGGCGCTGCGCGTTGCGGGATTGCAGGCGCGAATTAAACAATTGGGACATCAGGTGGAGGACATCGGGAATATTTCGGTGAAGCAGCCGGAAGAGATGTCTTACGGGGAAAAACGCGCGAAATATCTGGCGGAAATCGCGGACGCTTGTAAGGACCTGGGCGCAATAGTGGAGAAGTCGTTGGAAGAGAGCATGTTGCCTGTTGTTCTTGGCGGGGACCATTCCATTGCTGCCGGAACACTGTCTGGAATTGCGGCGCACTTCAAGAAAAAGGAAAAGAAGATCGGTTTGATCTGGTTGGACGCGCACGGTGATATTAATACGCCGGAGTCGTCGCCTTCGGGAAATGTGCACGGCATGCCGCTGGCGGCGGCGATGGGCTATGGAGCTATAGAATTAGTAGAATTGCAAGGCTTCAAGCCGAAAGTGGAACCGCAGAATATTTCGCTGGTGGGGATCCGCGATCTGGACACGCAGGAGAAAAAGCTGGCGAAAAAGTCCGGCGTGCACGTTTTCACGATGCGGGACATCGATGAACGCGGAATGCGCGAAGTGATGAGCGACGCATTGAAATACGCGATGGATGACACCGACGGAATTTCGGTGAGCTTGGACATGGACTTTGTGGACCCTTCGGATGCGCCAGGCGTCGGGACGCCGGTGCGCGGTGGGGTGACATATCGCGAAGCACACCTGGCGATGGAAATGATCGCGGACACGGAAGCGATGGTTTCGCTGGAGATTGTGGAGATCAATCCGGTAATCGATGAGCACAACCGGACGGCCCTATTGGGAGTGGAACTCGTCCTATCCGGACTCGGGAAAAAGATTCTGTAACTCAGGCTGTGAATATTTATCGCGGTTTTGGAAACACCTTCCGTCTCTTGGCTTCAGGGTTGCGGGCTTTTCTGGAAAAATAATCAACGTGAATACAGAGAAGAAACGATTGCGGGTGGGTGTGTTGTTCGGAGGGCGTTCGGGCGAGCACGAGGTTTCGCTGGCGTCGGCGGCTGCGGTGATTCGGGGGATGGATCCGGACAAGTATGAGGCGGTGCCGATTGGGATCACCAAAGAAGGGCACTGGCTGGTCGGCGTTGGCGCGCAGAAGATGCTGCCGGAGGTCCTGAAGGGCGGGCAGCGGGTGATGATGACGGCAGACCCGACGGATGCGGCACTTGTGCGCCTCGATGGCAGTGGTGGCGGTCAGCGGTTGGACGTTGTTTTCCCGGTGATGCACGGGACTTTTGGCGAGGACGGAACAATTCAGGGATTGCTGGATTTGGCGGGGCTGCCGTTTGTTGGAGCCGGCGTGCTGGGATCGGCAATTGGAATGGACAAGGACGTTGCGAAGCGGTTGTTGCAGGTGGCCAAGATTCCAGTGGTGCCGTGGATCACGGTGCACCGAGCCGACTGGGAAAAAGCGCCCAAGGAGATTCAGCGCAGCGTCGAGCGGAAGTTCAAATATCCGGTGTTTGTGAAGCCGGCGACGCTGGGATCGTCGGTGGGAATGACGAAAGTGCATTCGCGGGAGGAGCTTGCTCCGGCGTTGGATCTCGCGGCGGAATTTGCGATGAAGATTCTGGTTGAAAAGGCCATGGTGGCACGGGAAATCGAAGTGGCCGTGTTGGGAAACAACGAGCCTGCGGCCTCAATCCCGGGAGAGATTGTTCCTCACCGCGAGTTTTATGACTACGCGGCGAAATATCTAGAAGAAGGGACGCAGCTCTTGATTCCGGCGAAATTGAAGCCCGCACAAGTGAAGAAGATTCAGGCGTTCGCGCTGGCGGCGTTTCGCGCGCTGGAACTGAGCGGGATGGCGCGCGTGGACTTTTTCGTCGAGAAAAAGGGCGGAAAGATTTTCTTGAATGAAGTAAATACAATTCCCGGATTCACGTCGATCAGCATGTATCCCAAGATGTGGGAAGCGAGCGGAATTTCTTTTCGGCAGCTGATCGACAAGCTGATAGATCTCGCGCTGGAGCAGCACGCGGAAAAGGCGCGAACGAAATATCAGATTGAATTGCCGGAAGGAGCGGGCGGAGCGCTAGAGGCCTAGCTCGACCTGAAGTTCCCGATTCAACGTTCCCTATAAGAATTTTCTTTACGTTTTTGCTTGAGGGCTGCGGTTGGCGCGCGCCAGAACCGGTATGCTACGCTCGCATGGCGGAGATCATTTGATGGCTCTTCTTGAACCGCCCGTTGAAACATCCAGTAAAACGCGACATTTGAAATTTGTAGTCGGCGCGCTAGTAGTGTTGGCGGCAGTGGTGCTCTATTTCACGTTCCGGTTTTACCCGGAGCAGCGAGTGGTGCAACGATTTTTCGATGCGCTGGTTGCTGGGGACGTGAAGACGGCTTATCAGCTTTGGAAGCCGCAACCTAGCTATCGGATGCAGGATTTTTTGACGGACTGGGGGCCACACGGTTACTACGGTCCGGTGAAGAGCTACAAAATCATAAAAATAAGTTCGCCGAAGGATTCGAGCAACAGCGTGGCCGTGGAAGTTGCGGTCAGTCCCTATTCTCCGATGGCCGATGCCTCGGATGCGGAAAAGAGCCGGAAGACGCGGGTAGTGACGATATGGATGAATACAGAGGATAAGTCGTTTAGCTTCCCGCCGTAGAGACGCTAGAAGTCGCACATGATGTTGCCGCAGGTGCTAACGCTGTGAAAGCGGCGGCCCTTCGCGGCTCAGGATAAGCAAGTTCGCCGCACGCCAAAATGATCAAAAAACGCGTACGTCACGCGTCGAGCCGATTCCGAAATAAAGCTATTAAGGTCGAATATCAGCGAGGGCGTATGTCAGTTCTTGGGGCGTGACCGTTGCGGTGCCTAATTTGCTGACGACTACGCCGGCGGCGGTATTGGCAAGAAGAGCAGCTTCAGGGAGTGTTGCCCCAGCAGCGGCGGCCAGGGCAAGGACGCTCAGCACCGTATCACCAGCGCCGGTTACGTCGAATACTTGCCGCCCGGAGGAGTTGCGATCGATGCCGGGCTGGCCGACTCTGGCGTAAGTCACTTCAAAACCAGTTGCAGGAACGTGCAGAGCGCGGGGCGCCGTCTCTTCGATGAGGCTCATACCCTTTTCCCCGCGAGTAATAAGGACGGCGCCGCAGCCAAAATGTGCAAGCAGGGCGCGTCCAGCCTCTTCCACGGATTTCTCGTCTGCCAGGGAGCGGGTAACGAAAAAGCCAGCTTCCTTGGCGTTGCAAACGATCACGCGGGCGCCGCGATAAGCATATAGGCGTGAGGTCTTTGGCTTTACGAAAACCGGTACGCGCAACTGGTGACAGGCGCTGAGAACACGTTCGGCGAAATTGTCGGTGACGAGACCCTTGTCGTAGTCGGAGAGCACCAGCGCGTCCAGGTGCTTCAGCGCGATGAACAGGCTACGCAGCAGCCGCTCTTCGGTTTCGGGTCGCAGCGGCTCGCGGCGTTCGCGGTCAACGCGCACAACTTGCTGATGGCGCGCGATGATGCGCGTTTTCACTGTGGTTACGCGACGCCGGTCGAAGAGCACGCCCTTTTCGACAACTGTCGCGGCGCGCAGGCAATTGCGCAGGGCGGTGCCCGCTTCGTCGTTCCCAATGACGCCGAAGCATTCGACACGGGCCCCGAGACCCGCGATATTGGCGGCCACGTTGCCGGCACCACCGAGTCCTTCGCTCTGCTCGACGAAATCGACTACGGGGACGGCGGCTTCCGGTGAAAGACGCGAGGCGGTACCCCACAGATAGCGGTCCAGCATCAGGTCGCCGAGAACAGCGATGCGTTTTCCGCGCAATCGGGGAATCAAACGTTTCAGACGGTGAGCATCACCTTTCAAAGTGCTGGGCATAGGAAAAGATTAGTCGCTATGGACGGATCTGCGCTATTCAGCGGCTACCGTGGCTTCTTCTAGCAGCATGACGGGAATTTCGTCTCGAATCGGATAAACACGCCGACAGGTCGCGCACTTGAGGCCACCGCCATTAGCGGTCAAAGTGACGGGCGTTTTGCACTCAGGGCAAACGAGAATGTCGAGCAAATCTTGCGAGATAGCCAACTGCATCCTCCTCGATTCCCTCACGGGCGATATTGGCACTGTATCAAAAGCGGCAGAGGCCGGGCAAACGTGGTCTCTTTCCGTTCTTGGTGGCAAGGCTCGGCGTGTGCTACATACAAGGCCACAAAGACGGGGAATCATGCGGTCGGCGGCGGTGTTTCGGTTGTGGAAGCGTTCCTAAGTATAAGTGCGACACCGCGATAGCGGGGCAGTTCGGGCTCAGCCTACAGCCTTCAAGGAGGAATGCGATGCGCGCTTCGTTGATGAGCGTCGTGCTGGTTTTACTGTGCGTAGTTCTAGGGAGGGCGCAAGATTCGTCCAAACGCGGTGCGGAGGAAGGTCGCTTGCTGGCATTGGAGAGTGCATGGAACCATGCAGAACAGAGCAAGGACGCTGTCGCACTGAATCAGTTGCTCGGCGAATCGCTAGTTTATGTCGACTACGATGGCACGCTGCTGAATAAAAAAGAATTCCTTGAAACGACGCTCCATAACAATGTGCAGCAAGAGCAGATCAACAATGATGGAATGGCGGTTCATTTGTACGGAGATGCCGCGGTCGTCACCGGAGTGTATCGCGATAAAGGCATTGACAAGGGGAAGGCCTTCCAGCGGCACGGTCGATTCACGGACACATGGGTGAATCAAAACGGCGCCTGGCAGTGCGTCGCCAGTCAATCCACATTGATAACGCGCTAATGGTAAATTCCGTACGTTCCGTAGTCTTGCAGCCTGGACCGGGTGAATTTGAATTCGGCGACCGAGAGCGAATTGGCGTTTTCGGGCCGTCATGACATCCAAACGACTTCGCAAGTTTGCGGGATAAACGCCAGCCTACAGGAAAACCCGGTCCGAACCTTACCAAAACAAGGCAGCGCTACCGCATATTCGTCTGCACTGTACGACGATTCCCTGATGTGCCTGGATGCCCGAAGAAGGCACCATCCCATACCGAAGACGAATTATTTCGTCTAGGAGGTTCCGTGTTGGCGTTAATCGGCTTAGTACTATTAGTGATGTGGCTGCTTGGATTCGTGGCATTTCACGTTACCAGCGGGGTCATTCACGTTCTGCTGGTACTCGCACTTATCTCGATCATTGTGCATTTCCTGCGTGGACGAACGGTGGCGTGACACGCCAGACCTCCCAGACACAGTTAGAGTTCGAGAAGGCAAGCTCGAAGTTGGGCTTGCCTTTTGTTTATGAGCTCAAACTTGAGCATCCTTTCGCATCGCCAAACGCAAGTCCAGATTGCGGATCAAGCGATGCAGGTAGTTTGAATTTAGTCCGAGCAGCTTGGCTGTTTCTGTAATGCTGCCACCGCTTTGCTCAAATGCGCCCAGGATTAGCTGCTTTTTCAAGTTGCGAACCGCATCGTGATAGCGTGCAGACGAGGCTGGCGATATTGGCGAAGTTTCGAGCAGCGTTTCCGGCAAATCCTCGGGAAGAATGAACGTCGAAGAGCCGACCACCACGGCGCGCTCCATGGCATTTTCCAATTCACGGATATTACCGGGCCAATCGTATTGAACTAGGCAAGCGCGTGCTTCGTCAGAAATCCCTTGGACATCGCGGTTGCATCGTTTGGCGTAGCGCGCAACGAAGTATTCCGCAAGCAGCGAAATATCTTGAGCATGTTCACGCAACGGCGGCAGCGTGAACGAGATAACGTTCAGCCGATGAAACAGGTCCGCACGGAAGCTGCCTTCCGCCACCGCCTTCTGTAAATCTTTGTTAGTGGCGGCCAAAAAGCGGACATTTAGCTTGATAGACCGGGTTCCGCCGACGCGCACGAACTCGCGCTCCTGAAGCACCCGGAGCAGCTTGGCTTGTAGAGTTACCGAGAGTTCGCCTATTTCGTCAAGGAAAACGCTTCCACCTTCGGCAACTTCAAGCAGGCCTTTTTTTTGACAGATCGCGCTGGTGAATGCGCCTTTTTCGTGCCCGAACAACTCACTTTCGAGAAGCGTCTCCGTCAGTGCGGCGCAATTCAGCGCCACAAAGGGCTGATCCTTACGCGGGCTATTCTTGTGAATCGCGCGTGCGGCTAGCTCCTTGCCCGTGCCGCTCTCGCCGCGAATCAGGACCGTGGAATCGCTCGGAGCCACCTTCTCAATGAATTGGTAGACCTGGCGCATGCGAGGGCTTTGGCCCACCATGTCGTGCTGCAAGCTGCTCTCGGCGCGCAGGCGCTGGTTTTCGTTCCCCAAGCGTTCCACTAAACAAGCGTTCTCGATGGCGATTGCGGCCAGCCCGGCGATGGCGCCGAGAAGCTGCAGATCATCCTCTGAAAAAGCTGCGTCGCGAATTGTGGAGTCGAGGTAGATGATGCCGGAGGCGCGACCGGCGACGCAAAGAGGTACGCAGAGGATCGAATGCGCCGACAGGCTGCGCGATTCAACCTCGCGACACTCCTTGTCCATGATGGCGACGCCTTCTTTCATCACGCGACGGACCAGGGTGCGGCTGACGTGGACCGGATGATCGGGGCCGGCGACGCGATCCCATGCGACCGACGAGGAGACCTCCATCGTTTTCTCGTCAACAAGGAGGATTGCGCCGCGCTCGGCGGGTATGACGTCGAAAGTCATTCCGAGGAGTTGCCACTGGAGCGACTCAACATCGCGGATCGTGCCGATTGCCCTGCTGATCTTAAGGAGTGTACTGAGCGCGCGGTCCAGCCGCGCGGACTGCGGCAGCGCTGCCAGGGATTCGGGATGCAAATAGACCAACTCATCGTGGCGAAGTTGCTGCTCCAAGCCGCTTGCCGATGACGTTTCGTCGAACTGCACTGCATTGGTCGGGCCCGGCGCAGAGGCTTCCATCTGAAAGAGAAACAGCGAACTGCCAATCGCGATCTGGTCGCCAGGGGCAAGAAGGCGCTCCTTCACGGGAATCCCATTGACGAACGTGCCGGTTGCCGAATCAAGGTCGGTGAGCAAGACTTGCTCGTTTTCGCGGGCTATGCGGCAGTGGACCGGGGATATCGCGGAGTCTTCGACACAAATTGAATTCGAGGTGTCGCGGCCTATGGAGAGAGGCGCGAGAAGGCGAAACTCGGATTTGCCGAGAGGGCCACTGAGAGCTAGAAGCTTAGGTTGCACAGGTAAGCCTTGCCGGCTCGCGCCTAGTAAATAACCGCGAACCGCTGCGTATTCTAGCGCCAAATTCAGAGCGTCACTACTGTCCGGACTCTATCCGAACGGATAGGGCTATATCCGATGAGAGAGCGAGAGCCCGCGTAAGCGGCACGCTCCGCACCATGCCTCCGTGCCCGGCTGACTCTAAGTTCCGTGTCATCAGCGATTTGATACTCGTCTTGGATCATCTTGTTGTTCGCAGTTCTTGGCAGCGCAGTTGCAATCCTTAGAGACATCTGACGAATTTCAAGGCGAAGTGGAGGACAACATGAAAATTCAAAAGAGAATTCGGACGCAAATGCTGATTGGACTGGGAGCCGCATTGCTGATGGCTGGTTCAGCTCGCGCCCAACAAGACATGGACCCCACCTACTTTGACATGAACCCTGGACGGCCAACAGTCAACGAAGATGCAGTGATGCGAACCGCTCTTCACGAGCAAGCGAAAATCGAGAATGCCGCAGCACAGGACAGTGCGGCGGTTGTTAGTGGAGATTCGACGCTGGAATCCGCGATGACGCGGATAGCGATTGTTGACGCGGGCGTTGTGCTGGTGCTGTTCGGCGGCGTTATTTCTATAGTTCTCTACGCCATGGCGGCAACCCGGCGCGAACACTTTCTTCAAGTGCAGCGAGGAAATGCCCCCTACACCCCCGTTTCTGCCGCGACGGCTCAATGAAGGGAGGCGGCGCCAGGCAGACCTCCGGGAATCGCGACACACCCCACCCGCGATTCCCGGAGATTTTTTGTCTGAACGAAACTCAGAAGCCTGGAGCACCGGAGGATGCGGGCCGCATTTCTGGCGCGTTCACATCAAAACGGAGATGCGCGAAGTAGGTTTGTCCCAGGGACATGAGGCCGGTGTAGAGGTAACCCCAAACGAAAAGAAGCAAGAACGGCACGGTCGCATAGTTTTCGTTCAAAACGGCGTATAGCACGGTGAAGAAAAAATAGACCCCCAGTATTATTTCTGCGTAGGGCATCCAGCCAGCCTTGTTTCTATACTTTTTCGTAGCGAAGGAGTCCTGCTTACCTTCGATCTTGTATTTTGGCGTGCGGGCGAACTCGCTTTTCTTTCCGATAATGGCTTCAATCACGGCCTGAGCGTTGCGAACGGAAATTCCGATGCCAATGGCCATAACGAAAGGCATGTATAGAAAAGTGCGCCACCAATTTTGGGGGCGCAGTTCTTTTTGCGCCACGAGATAGAAACTGGAAATCGAACAGGTGGAAGCCAGGAAAAGTGGCAGGTCTATCACCAGCATCTGGACCCAGCCCTGATAGAACCGCACGATCATGGCGGGCAGCAGCATCGTGGAGAGCAGCACCATCAGGGGATAGCTGATATTGGCGGTGAGATGGAAAAACGCTTCCGCCTTGACGTGCCAGGGCGCATCG
>Ga0137409_10004621_pt1 | contig 14440 bp, 15 predicted proteins | sample CZODoug1_16funga_FD_122059 | JGI IMG/M metagenome (GOLD analysis project Ga0137409, IMG submission 122059) | Vadose zone soil fungal communities from Angelo Coast Range Reserve, California, USA - CZODoug1_16fungal (Hybrid Assembly) | ecosystem: Environmental > Terrestrial > Soil > Vadose zone... | reverse complement strand
GGCATGACGCTGAGCGCCGCCCCCTACAAAGCACCGAGAGATGCCAGAAGAGCGTATGAGAAAGGCCTCGAGGCCGAGAGGAACGGCAGACTTGCCGAAGCACGCCAATACTTTGAAAAGGCAGTAGAGATCTATCCGAAGTACGCGCACGCCTGGTTCCGGTTGGGCGCTGTTCTGCAGAATCTAGCCCAGAAGGAATCGGCTCGCACGGCGTATACCCATGCGACGACGATCGACAGCAAGTTCCTGCCTCCTTATCTGTCGCTCGCGTCAATGGCCTTCGAGGCGAAAGATTGGACCCAAGTCCTTAACCTTACTAATCAGGTTTTGGATCACGATCCGTTGAAATACGCCAACGTCACCGGTTACATCGTGGATCTCGATCCGCTGGATTTCGCCGAAGCTTATTTCTATAACTCGGCCGCAAATTACAAGCTCAACAAGATCGAAGAGGCTGAAAAGAGCGGGCTCAAGGCGGAACGCCTGGACGTGCGCCCGCGTTTTCCGCAACTGCATCTCTTACTGGCCGAAATATTTGCTCGAAAAAACAACTATGTCAATGCAATCTCAGAGACAAGAATTTACCTGGAGTTAGCTCCGCATGCGAAAAACGCGGACCAGGTACGTGAACGGTTGGCAAAATTGGAGAAGTTGAACGGTCCACTGTCAAGCAGCGAAAAAACCGATCAGAAGTGAGCATCGGCATTGGCACGCAGCTCCCTGGCTCGCGAGCACGCAAGTGCAAACCAATTCGCTGACAGGGTTCGCGCCCTTGTAATGGACAAACAGAAGTTGACCGTCGACTTAGGGCGGATTTTGCCTTAAAGGCTTCTCATTCTGGCGCTGGTTCTTGCGCTTCGTCATTCTTGCAGATGTGATACATTCCTCGTCTATGCGCATCGTTTCACTGCTGCCGTCGGCTACGGAGATTCTGTTTGCGCTCGGGTTCGACCGGGAAATTGTGGGCGTTAGCCACGAATGCGACTTTCCGCCGAAGGCCCGCACGAAACCGGTCGTGATTCATTCGCGGATGCCGCACGATGCTTCACCTGCGGAGATTGACGCGCTGGTCCGCGAGTATGTGCATCGCGGCGAAAGTTTGTACGCGGTGGATGCCGCAGTGTTGGAGACGCTGGCGCCGGATCTGATCGTGACTCAGGATTTGTGCCACGTGTGCGCCGCTTCCCCGGACGATCTTGCTACGGCGCTTACGCGATTCGCCCGGCGGCCGGAAGTGCTGTGCCTTAACCCGCAGGATTTGGGCGACGTGTGGCGCGACATTCTTTGGGTGGGAGAAGAAACCTGCAGCGGGCCGCAAGCGGAAGCACTGCTGGAGAAAATTGGTGTTCGCCTCGGGGTTCTGGAACAGCAGATTGATTCGTCGAAAGAGCGCCCGCGCGTCGCGTTTCTGGAATGGCTGCAACCGTTCTACGTGGGCGGCCACTGGGTTCCGGAAATGATTCAACGCGCGGGCGGGGAAGACCTTTTCGGCCGTGCGCGCACGCCGTCTTTCCGGATCACTGTCGAACATGTGATGGAAGCCTCGCCGGAAATCCTACTGATCGCCCCATGCGGGTATAGCGCTGAGCAGGCTCGCGATGAATACCGGTCGATGAGTTTTCCGGAAGAGTGGAATGAGATTCCCGCGGTTCGTAATGGCCGCGTATACGCGCTGGAAGCCAACAGCTACTTCTCACGCCCGGGGCCGCGGCTCATTACCGGGATCGAAGCGCTCGCCAAGCTGTTCCAGCCTGGCGTCGAAATAAGCCGTGAGGCCGAGTCGGCCATTCTTCCCATCGCGGCTACAGCCGCGCGAAGCGCCTCCGCCTAGCCGCGTCGAGGCAATCCCCGTTTCTTGAACACCTGTCCTTGCGTCCAGTTGACAATCGTTTCTCTATATATAAGAATCTTACATGTAAGGGAGCGACCTATGATTGGAGCAGGAATCAAGCGCGGCACGGCGGAGCTGGCGGTGCTCAGCATTCTGGAAGACGGCCCGCTCCACGGCTACGAGATGGCGCGGCGCATTGAAGAGCAAACCAAGGGGGCGCTGCGCTTCACACTCGCCGCTCTGTACCCGATGCTCTATCGCATGGAGCAGCGTGGCTGGATTCGCGGCGCCTGGGAAACCAGCAGCAGCGGCCGGCGCAGGCGCTGTTACCGTCTCACGCCCGCCGGGAAGAAAAAACTGTCGCCCTTGCGGAAGGAATGGGCGGAACTTTTCGGGGCGCTGCGACGCTTAACGAAGGTGTCCCATGCGTGACTGGCGGAAATTTGTTCAGGTCCAACTGGCCGGACTCCCGCTCTCACCGGGCACGAAGGCAGATGTCGTTGATGAACTCGCCGGTCACCTGGAGGAAGTTTACGAGGGCCACCGTCGCCAGGGGATGACCGAAGAGCTGGCCGCACAACGTGCAATGAAGCAGGTCACTGATTGGAATGCGTTGCAACGCCATATCCGCAATGCAAAGGAGAGAGAGGAACTTATGCAGAACCGCGTACGCCAACTTTGGTTCCCCGGCCTTCTGACACTGACACTTTCAATGGGTCTTCTGCCGATGCTCGTGAAGCTTGGGTTGGAGCCGCGAATCGTGTCATGGAGCGGTCCCGACACGATTCTCTTTTACGTCCCATGGCTGTTGACGCTGCCACTGTTCGGCGCCCTGGGCGCCTATATCTCGCTTCGCGCTGGTGGATCCGCGCGTGCGATTCTGTTCTCGGGCCTCTTTCCGATGCTATCGCTTGCCGCTTGTTTTTTCGTCATCCTCCCGCTCAGTATCGTATTGGATCGCAGCATTGCATTCCATCTGACACTGGCTGGTTTCTTGGGCCTCTTGCTTAGCTGGGTCGTAGCTCCGGGAGCGGCTCTGCTGATTGGCGCATTGCCTATCGAGATTCTGCATACACGCAAGATGCATTCGCAGCGCGTGGCGGGCGCCTGACCAATGCGACCGAGACGCGATTGGGAAGAGTTGGTGCGCGCGAAACTCGCCGGGCTCGCGATAGAGCCGCGAGAAAAGCGTGAAGTGATCGAAGAACTCGCTGTCCATCTCGACGAAACCTACGAGGGGTTACTTGGAAGGGGATTTACGGAAGAGGATGCCGCCCAGCGCGCTCTCCGCGAGGTCAAGGATTGGCAGGATCTTCGCCGCAGAATTCAAATCGCCAGAACGAAGGAGAACATCATGACAAATCGCGTCAAGCAGTTTTGGCTGCCCAGCTTGGTGACCATGTTGTTTACGATGGGGCTTCTAGCCCTGATCCAAATTTTTGGCCCTAATCCCTGGATGGTCGGGCGGCACGAGCGAAACGCATGGTCTCTCGTCGCTCCTGTAGCTGTGATTTACCTTCCCTGGCTGCTGTCGCTACCGCTCGTGGGTGCACTTGGCGCATTTCTCTCTTTCCGTTCTGGTGGGTCGCAGCGCGCGATGTTCTCTTCCGTCGTTTTTCCCGTCCTGCCGTATTTGGTCTTTTTCGTGGTTGCGCTTCCCGTGATGGCAATCTTCAATGAACACCTCGCCCACAACATCATGTTCGGCGCCTTGTTCGTTGGCTTATTCGCATGGGTCCTGGCCCCCGCGACGGCTCTTCTTGCAGGCGGGCTCCTGGTAAGGACCTTTCTTTCACGTCGGCTGGATCCCTGGCGAATTGCGGGCAGCTGAGAGGGACCGGTTCCAGCGGCGATAGAAGGGAAGGCCTGCCAAAATCAGGAGCAGGCCGATTGAGGAGCGGCCGGGGCGCTGGAGCCAGATGTTGAACGTGAGGGCGAGGGCGCCGGCGACGAACAGGCCGGGGACCCAGGGGTAGCCCCAGCAGCGGTAGGGGCGCGGCAGATCCGGCTCCGTCTTGCGCATGCGAAAGAGGGCGACGACGGCGAAGCCGTAGAAGATCCAGCCGGCGAAGATGAAGAGATTGGTCAGTTCTTCGAAGGTGCCCGTGAGCGCCATCAAGCTGGCGAGAATCCCCTGAAAAATCAGGGATCGTGACGGCGTGCGATATCTCGGATGAATGCCGTCGGCGATCTTGAAGAAAATCCCGTCGCGAGCCATGGCATATCCTACGCGCGCGCCGCTCAACACCGAGGAGTTCATGGAGCCGAGCGCGGAAATGACCATCGCCCAGGTGATCCACGCCGCTGCGCCATATCCAGCGATCCGCGCCACGACGTCGGAGGCAATGTGGAGCGATGAAGCCACACTGGAGAACGGCAGCACTTTCAAGCACGCGGCGCTGAAGAGCAGATAGATCACGGCGACAAATCCGACGCCTCCCACCAGCGCCCGGGGAAAATTCTTTTGCGGATTTTCGACTTCGGAGCCGACCAGATTCAAATCCTCCCAACCGTCATAGGCCCAGAGCGCGGCTGCGAGGGCGGCGAGAAACGCAGTCATGATCGCGCCAATTCCCATGCCCATATCCGGCCAGAAGGGATCGGGCGCGCGGGCGGCCGGGGCAGGCGAGAAAAATGCCACCGCGATCACGATGACTACGGACATAGTTTTGATGCTGGTCAGGAAAACCTGGACGGCACCGCCGAGCCGCACGCCAAGATAGTTGATGCCAGTCATGATGAGAATCCATAGCACGGCGAGCGGCTGGGCCCAGGTGAAAACAAAATCGTACGGCTTGATCCAGCCGGTGAGGCCGGGAATGGCGATGTGGACGGTGAACAGCGGCGCTGCGACAACGGGGAAGATGAAACTGAGGAAGCGCATCATGCCGGCGGAAATCGAGGCCAGCGAGCTGGGGCGCCCAACGATGGAATGTGTCCAACCGAAAAGAAATCCATAGACTGGCCCGAATCCACGGCGCAGATAGGCGTATTCGCCGCCGGCTTCGGGAATCATGGAGCCTAGTTCAGCGAAAGAAAACGCGCCAAAGATCGAGAGAATCGCGCCGACGATCCACGCGGCAAAAACTACAGAGACGCTTTTGCCTTCGCGAGCCATTTCCGCGGGCTTCAGGAAAATTCCTGTGCCGATCATCGTGCCGACAACGATAGCGGCGGAGGCCCAGGCTCCCAGACCGCGCACCAGTTCCAAGCGTTTTTCGCTCATCCAGCCTCTTCGCCGGCGACGCTAGGCCGCCGGTTTGTCTTGCAGTGTAGAGCGACTAACCAATGCCCCGATCACGAATGTCACGCAAGCACCGATGAGGACATACCATGTAAACGCTACGGGCGTGAAACGAAAAACACACAAGATGGCAGCGAGGCCCGAGAACATGCCAATCAGGGCGCCGCGTGCGCCGGCGCGGCGATCGAGGGTGCCGAGCAAGAAGAGTCCCAGCAGGCTGCCGAAGGGAAGCGAGGCCACGGTCAGCCCGGTTTCCAGCAGCGGGCCCCATTTCACGAGGCCGAAGCCCATGAGCACGAGGCCCCAGAAAAGAGTCATACGGCGAGAGAGGCGCAGGAATTGTGCAGGATCCGTGTTGCGGCCGCGCAAACGCGAGAAATCGAGGACGCTTGAAGCAGCGAGGGAATTCAGCGAGCCGCTGGCGTTGGACATGGCTACGGCCACGATGGAAGCAATCATCAATCCCGCAAGACCGATGGGCATTTCTCGCACGATGAACAGCGGAAGGATGCGGTCGGTGCGTTCGCCGGGGGTGAGCAGAGGGGCGTGCTGCGCGAAGACGAAAAGCATGACGCCGATCAGCAGGAAAATCGTGAATTGGACGAGGACGATACCGCCGCTTGCAAGAAGGGCCGCGCGGCTGTCACGTTCGCTCCGGGCCGCGAGCAGACGCTGGACGATGATCTGGTCGGTGCCGTGAGTGGCCATGGTGAGGAATGCACCGCCGATCAGGCCGGACCAAAACGTGTATTTGGTCGCGAGGTTCCAGGAGAAATCGAAGACTTGCAATTTGTGTCCAGCGGCAGCCGCTACTTGTGTGACCTCGGTCCAGCCGCCAGGAATCTGGTGCAGCAGGAAGAAAAACGCGACGGCACTTCCGGTTAAGTAGAGCAGCAATTGCGCTACGTCGGTCCAGATGACGGCTTTCATGCCGCCTTCGAAGGTGTAAAGCACGGTGAGTGCGATGACCAGGACGACGGCGAGTTTTTCCGAAGTGCCGAGAACGACGCTGACAACCAGAGCGATGGCGGAAACACGGACGCCTTCGGCGATGGCGCGCGTGATGAGGAATGTGGAGGCGGCGACGGCGCGCATTTTTTCGCCAAAGCGTTTTTCGATCAACGCGTAGGCGGTGAAATACTCACCACGAAAATAACCGGGAAGAAGCAGCAAGACGATCAGTACGCGACCAATGAGATAACCGAAGACCAGTTGGAGGAAGGTGAGATTTCCGCCATAGGAGATAGCCGGTGTGCCGATGATGGTAAGTGTGGAGGTTTCCGTGGCGACGATGGAGAATGCGAGGGCCCACCAGGGAGCCGTGCGCCCGCCGAGAAAATAATCGCGCGCATCCTTTTGCCCGCGGCGAAAATGAATGCCAAGCGCGGTCACGCCGAACAGATAGGCGATGACAATCGCGAGGTCCAGTGGATGGATGCGCATGGAATGCGATTTCCGAGGCGGTTGCCATAGCCGCAAAAGCGGGACGAGAATAGTGGCGGGCGTCTGTCTGCGTCAAGGTAAGTCTGCAGAGCATAAAGAACGCAAGCCTTTTTGAGTTTGCGAACGGACACGCCACCGGGCACTACGATTGCGCAGTGTTCTCGCTTATTCTTGCTCCATGCGTTGCGTACTGGGTTTCGATGGCGGTGGCACCAAGACCGACTGCGTCCTCATGGACGAGACCGGCGCGATTCTGGCGCGAGCGCGGTCGGGGCCTTCCAATCCTTCGCGGGTGGGAATGGACGCGGCCTACGCGGCGCTGGCGGAGGCGGCGGACAAAGCTCTCGCGACTGCCGGCAAATCGGCGGAGGAAGTTGCGAGTGTTTGCGGAGCGATCGCCGGCGTGGGACTGACGGGAACGATGCCGGATTTTCATAGGCGATTCACACTCAAGTTCCCGACGGCCAGTGTTTTCTTGAGTTCGGACCTAAGCATGGCGCTTGCCGCAACGCTAGAATCGCCTAGTCTGGTTGTCCTGGCGGGCACGGGATCTGCCGTGCTTGGCAGAGACGCTGGTGGCATTCTGGCGCGCGAAGGCGGGCTTGGCCCCGTCCTCGGTGATCCGGGAAGCGCGTACGACATAGGCAGAAGAGCTGTGATTCTTTGCTTATCGCAGCACGAGCCTGGGCAGAATTCTCCTCTAGGAAATGAAATTCTCGGAGCGTTCAAGTGCAATTGGATGGAGTTGCAGGCGCAGATTCGTTCGAATCCCGACAGCGTGCTCCCGAAGATTTTCCCAATCGTCGCCAAGGCCGCAAATGAGGGCGATGAATCCGCCCGGACACTCTTGCGTTTTGGGGCGGAGGAACTGGCGGGATTCGTTGCGCAGGTGGTCGAGCGTCTGGGTTTGCGAGACGAAACGTTTTTCCTGGCAAAGACAGGAGGCGTTTTCCATCGCAGCGCGCATTTTGATGATCATTTCGATGAACTGGTCCGCAAGATTGCGCCACGAGCAAGAATTGGCGATCTGGCGAAACCAATCGCGGAATTTGCAGCGCAGAGCGCCGTCAATGGTTTGGACAGCCCCGAACGCAAAGCGGAAGACTAGTACATGAGTGAAATAAGCCGAGTAGACCGCGAACGCGCGCCCGTCGCTGCCGGCGAGGAACTTGCGGCGTTGTTGCATCACCCGTCGGCGGACGTGTTGATGGCGCTGCTGGAGAATCCCGCGCTTGATGAGACGAAACTTTGTCAGCTGCTTGAAAGGAAAGATCTGCCGGGAGAAATTCTGGAGGAAGTGGGACGGCGCAAACACCTTTTGAAGAATTACAGGGTGAAGCGGGCGCTGGCTTTTCATCCGCGCGCACCGCGACTCATCAGCTTGCGGCTGCTGCGCGATTTATACCTGATGGACCTGGTGCAGGTGACGCTTTCACCAGGCGTCCCGGCCGAACTGAAACGCAACGCGGAAGAACAATTGCTTGCGCGGCTGCCGCAGCTTCCGCTGGGACAGAAAATCACTTTGGCGCGGCGCGGGCCGGCACGAGTGACAGGCGCGCTTCTTGCCGAAGGCCACGCGCAGGTGATTTCCATCGCGCTAAACAACCCAAACGTCACGGAAGCGCAAGTGCTTAAAGTTCTTTCACGCGAAAAACTGCCGACAGCGCTGATTCCTGCGATCTCCCAGCATCGCAAATGGTCGGTCAGCTACAATGTGCGTCTCGCGCTGGTCCGCCATCCGTCCTCGCCGCTGGCGACAATTCTTGCGTACCTGCCCGAGATTACGGTATCTGATTTGCGTGAACTCGCCGCGCCGGGCATCGTTCCCGAAAGCCTTCGAAAGTATTTGCAAGCCGAAGTGCAGCGCCGCATGCGCACCGGCGGAAGAGGGGAGAGCCGGGGTGCTGCCTCGGACGATTCTTCCACGTCTAAGCCGGAGTGAAGGAGCATGTTCCAAAGTGTAAATGACGGGAACAAAACATTCACAACCGGCGTCGTATGTGTTGTGGGGAAAGAAAGCGTATGCTTGGAGTCGAGCAACGGCGATTTCGTCCCGGCGCCGCGGTACGTAATCCCTGGCAAGGGGTTGCACCAGATTTATGCGCAGTGGGGATCATCCGGCCCGGCGTCTCGAACGCCGCTGGGCGACGCGTTACTCGTTCCGCGCCGACCTCGAGATCGAGTGGGGTTCCGCGGTTCTGCGCGCAAGCACGCGCGATATCAGCGCCAATGGAATGTTCATCGAAGCCGCGGATCCGCTCTGGATTGGCGCGGGCTTCACGGCGCGCTTGAATCTCCAACAGCCGCTGAAGGTCGATTGCTCCGTGAAGCGAATCGAACCGGGACGCGGCATGGGCGTTTCCGTGGCTCTTGCCGAATCCGAAAGCCAGAAACTCTACCAGGACCTTCTTTCCTCGCTCTCTGCCACCGGCGCTTGAGAGCGATTTATACTAGAGTCGGACACAGCCTCGTTGGCGTCCGGCTTGGGGAAGAATGACACGCTGCCTTGATTGCGGTTCCGAGCGCACGGCGGATCAGTGCTCCGCGTGCGGGCTGACTTCGGCGGCCGCCGAAGTGATGTTCCGCCGGCGTTTCCTGAAGCGCACAATATTTTTTCTTGCCGGGTCGCTGGCGTTTCCCTACGTGAGCCAGATTTATCCACCGCTCGATCTAGACTTGATGCTGGTGTTCTTCGGGGTAATTTTCTTTGCCGCACTGGCCATTGCCGTGGTGCTCGATCGGCGGGCGCGCAATCGCCAGGATCTCGAAGTGCTAAAGCGCATCTACGCGGGTTTCATCCCGCTGCCGTGGATTCTGGCTGCGACTCTATTCCTCAACGGCAGATTGGATTCACCAAAGAAACTGACCTACCACGCTGCAACGGTGGATGGCCGCTACAATATGCCGGGAATCGTCCGCGGCACCCGCCGTCTCTTCGTGCGTTCGTGGCGCGAAGGACAGAAGTACGAACGGCTGGCGGTGGATGCCGACGATTACGATCGATTTCAGGCGGGCGATTCCGTGGTCGTCGGTGTCGAGCCGGGAGCGCTTGGCATTCCCTGGTATTATGGCGTCTATCGCCGCTAGTTCTTGCTGCGCCGCATGTTAGTACACGGGCTTGCCGTCGGGTTTCAGCGGGATTTGCAGTTCCAGGACGTGGCCTTCCTTGCCGAGGCGGAAGGACACGCGCAGTAATTGCCCGACGTTGCGTTCTTTCCATTCTGAAATTTCCAGCGGCTGATCCGACATATCAGAATTGGACAGCTCCACGTCCTCGCCGTGCGGCTTCACAGTTTGCGGATCGATTTCGTAGACCTCTTGCTCTTTCATGTCGAGGAGCAAATAGCGCTTCCAGAGATGCACCAGGAGCAGGCCGCGTTTGTCCGTGTGATAGAGGTTCCACGATTTCGGGGCCTCGCCATTGAATTTCACGATGGCAAAGGCGACGGGCTTCCAGAGTGACCTTTCGGCAGCCCGCGAGCTGGCAATCAAAACAAGAACCAGCGCCAGAATCACCGCAGTCAGCATGAAACGATGAGATTTCATTTCTTCGGTAGCCGCTCAGTTTCTATTTGGGGGCGAAAAGTCCCCCCAAACCGCGCATGAGTCGTCACGCGGCCTCGGTATTTCGAGTGTACGGAACGGCGCGGCCAAAGTCGACAGTACGGAAATCAAAGTTGCGGAGCGACGATAGCAGCGGCTTCTTTCGAACGGCGCACCGGAACGAACTCGAAATCCACGAGATCGCGCCAGTGGGCAGCCCACTCCTCCAGGAGCCTTGGGTCGTCGCATTCCATCAACTGAAAGCAGCGGTCGAAGTTTGTTTCGACCCAGCTTTCTAGATAGGAAAGCCCTTCCGGCGCCATTCTTCCGCGGTCTCGGAATCGGCGATAGACGGATTTGGCATCGCCATTCTTGAAACGCTCGATCACCATGTAAAGCACGTCGATATCTCCTTGAGTTGCAGAAGAGCTCCTAGAGAAGCAGTCAGCGCACCGAAGCGTAATATCGGGCAAATTCGCTCTCGAGTACTCTACATTTTTTCTGCCGATTTCTTCTGAAACGTTTAATGACCCTTTGACACTATGTTTATGCTACAGCCCAGCTGCAGTGCTGTGATTCCCCGAAGCGGGTCCACCGGGTTCAGAGAGCAAGCTGTGCGACAACTGACTTCCCCTTCCAGAAGGTTTACCTCGCGACTCGCGGCGCCCGAAGACGTGTGGGTTTACTGGCGCTGCGACGGACTAGACGATCTTTCGCACGTTCAAAATATCAGCTTAGGGGGTTTGTTTATCGAAACACCGAGGCGAACGGCTGAGGGCACTACCGTCAGCCTAAGCTTTCTCGTTCGGGAGGGACAAGTCCGTGCCGATGCGGTCGTACGACACGCGGTTCCGGGCACGGGCATCGGACTCAAGTTCAGGGCCGTGAGGGAGGAAGACCGGCCGTACCTGACAGCCTTGATGACGAGGATTCGTACATTGCCCCGATCGCGAGACGAATCGTGAGTAGGGGGCCCGCGCGTGGGGCCATTCCCAATCCGATGGGGAACAGGCGTTCCTGCTTTTGGTTTTTCAAAGATCTGCTCTTCATGAGACCTGTTTTCCCTTCTGGAATGCTGCGCAAACCCTCCCTAAATCCAAGCTAGCGGTACTTCATGCAAACTGGCGCATGGAGCTTCTCCCCGCAAGATTTGCTAAAGTGGCCATCCGGCCACGGCGCCGATAGGCGACGAAGCGCGCGGCCGCATTGTGCCTCTAGATGGCCATGCAGACGAACATTCATCTTCGGCTAGCCATTCCTGCCGATATTCCGGTTTTGCGAGCGCTCATCGATGCGTCCGTACGCGGCTTGCAGGCGCAGGATTACACGCCGGCGCAGATCGAGGGTGCTCTTAAGACCGTTTTTGGCGTGGATAGCCAACTGATTGCCGACGGGACGTATATCGTGGCGGAGGCGATATCTGCCGGAAGGAAACACGCTGAACCGGAGAACGTCCGCGCCGCCACTTTAATTGTCGGGTGCGGCGGCTGGAGCAAACGCAAGACACTTTATGGCGGCGACCGCTGGACCGGCAGGGAAGACGAACTTCTCGATCCCCGGCGTGACGCCGCAAAGATTCGCGCATTTTTCATTGATCCGGCCTGGGCGCGGCAGGGCATCGGCGGAATGATTCTGGAAGCCTGCGAAGCGGCCGCGCGAGCGGCGGGATTCACGCGATACGAGATGGGTGCAACGCTGACGGGCGCAAAGCTCTTCGGCGTGAAAGGCTACGTTGCCGTGAAACCGATCTCCATTCCACTGATGAACGGCGAAGTGCTCCCTGTGATCCACATGGAAAAACAGACGTAGGATCTTACGGCAAGATCTTTGCCGCTGGAAACTCAATGCCAGGGAATGGGAACTTCGAGCTCCCACTCACGGCCCACTGGTTCCGGCGGGTATAATGCCGGGGAATGATTTCAGCGGCTGCCTTCTTGCGGCGAGTGTATCGCACGTTTGCGCGGGTGTTCCCGCGCTGCAGCATGATTTCGCAGGCGATTGCATTCAATCTTTTCCTGGCATTTTTCCCGGCGTTGCTGGTTGCGGTGTCGCTGGCTACCAGCCGGATCGGCGGGAAGACGAGTCTACTGGACCTAATTACGGATCTGACGCAGTTCTTACCGCCGGGGAGCCAGGGTATCGTTTCGGAGTTTTTGGTGAAGCGCGGACCGGAAGCGTGGAAGGTCGCGGTGGTTGGGTGGGCTGGGACGCTGTTGGCGGGTTCGCAAGTGATGAAGCTGGTGATGCAAGGGATTCACAGCATTTACGGAGACAAAGAGCCGCTGGGATTTCTGCACCGGCAGGTGCGCGGGCTGATGCTCCTGGTGGTAACGATCGCGCCACTGCTGGGGGCGGCGATACTCGGCGTTCTTGGAAAACCGCTGCGGCGATGGATTACCCAGGAAATCGGAAAACACACCATCCTGCAAGTGTGGTGGAATTTCTTTTTTCCAGCGGCGGCGATTGTGCTGGCGATGATGGCTTTGACGGTGATTTATCGCGTGGCACGGCCGCGAGAGCATAGTTTGCGAAACGTGTTGCCCGGAGCAATGGTGGCGACGCTGCTCTGGTGGCTGGTGAATGTGCTGTTTGGAGTGTACGTTCGACGCGTGCCTTACAGCGTCGTATACGGCGGCTTGGCGGCGGCGATCGGCTTGATTATCTGGATGCAGCTTTCGGCGGTGATCATCTTCCTCGGCGCGGCTTGGAATGCCGAGCTGGCGGAAAGCCGGGAAGTGGTGCGAACTCATGAGTGAGCAGATTGTACGTGTGGCGTGCTACGCCGGATACAAGGGCGAGGAACGTCCGCTGCGGTTGTACTTTCGCGAGAGGGCCCTCGAAGTGGTCGAGACGGAAGACCGCTGGTATGGGCCGGGCGCGACGTTCTTTCGTGTCGTCGTGGATGGCGGCGACCGCTACGTGCTCCGCCACGAGGAGGCGCAGGATGTGTGGAGTCTGATCGGATATCGGGCGGCTGCGTGATTGACACAAAAATTATGAAGAGCGTATAGTCAACTCACCAGTCTGCGCTAGGGCCCCCCCGTGCGCCGGTCCTCGCGGACACCTGAGGATGCAGGATTCAGAAGGGCAGGGATGTCTCACCTACGGCTTTTCCCGGGTTCCTGGCGCGTCCCCTTCCTCGTTTTCTTCTGCTGCGTTTTGCTATCAGGGAAACGCACGGTCGCTCAAGAACCCACACGAGCAACGCCTGCGAAAGATGCATCAGTCAAGACAGACGCTACCAGCAAGCCCGCGCAAACGCCGCCAGCTACTGGCAATCAAGAGATATCGAGCCGCGACACGCCGACCACGTTCAAGGTCAGGGTGAATCTGGTGCTCGTGCGCGTGGTGGTCCGTGATGCGAGTGGCAAGGTTGTCAGTGGACTGAAAAAGGAAGATTTTCAGCTGTTTGACAACCGGAAGCTACAAACGATCTCGTCATTCAATGTGGAGACTCCGGAAACCCGCACGGCTTCCGCAGTGGCCTCCCCGGGCGCTCCGGCGTTTTCGTCGAGCGCCGACCCCATCGCCGGCAAGGCCGCTGTTTTGCCGCAGCGATTTGTTTCCATGGTTTTCGATGATGTCCACCTCTCAATGGAGGATGCGACGTTTGTGCGCGACTCTGCCACGCGGTTTTTTGGCTCGCTTGCGCCCAGCGATCGCGTGTCCATAAACACCACTTCGGGACAGTTCGCCCAGGAGTTCACGGACGACCATGAGGCGTTGAAGAAGGCGCTGTTCGGGATTGTTTCGCGGCCACTCGGGACCGCCGGTTTTCATGATTGCCCGGACGTGGGCTATTACCAGGCAGATCTGATCGTGAACAAGTCCGATGAGCAAGCGATGGGCGTGGCTACAGAAGAAGCCGTGCAGTGTGCGTTCAGCGGGGATGAGCGGATGGCGGTGCAGGCACGAAGCCTGGCAAGAGCTGCGGCGTTTCGAGCTATTGCATCAGGGGATACTTCGTCCGAGTATGCCTACCGGCATTTGGAGGATATAGTACGGCGGCTGGCGAACATGCCGGGGCAGCGGGTGCTCGTATTTGTATCACCTGGATTTCTCCAAACCACCATTCAGTCCGAGGCTTCGGAGCTGGTGGACCGTGCGACGCGGTTAAACATCGTGATCAATACGATTGATGCGCGAGGCCTTTATGCGCCCGACTTGATGGGAGACATTGCGAGCCCAGCGCGAGACACGTTTAGGACCGCAGGCTACAAGGCTACTTACCGGGTGGCCGCGCAATCCGCGCAAGACGAGGTGATGGCGCAATTGGCCGATGGAACGGGCGGCACGTTTTTTCACAACCGCAACGACGTGGATGAAGCCATGCGGCAGGCGGGCGCGGCGCCGGCGCTCTCTTATTTGCTGGGCTTTTC
>Ga0137409_10004620_pt1 | contig 14441 bp, 7 predicted proteins | sample CZODoug1_16funga_FD_122059 | JGI IMG/M metagenome (GOLD analysis project Ga0137409, IMG submission 122059) | Vadose zone soil fungal communities from Angelo Coast Range Reserve, California, USA - CZODoug1_16fungal (Hybrid Assembly) | ecosystem: Environmental > Terrestrial > Soil > Vadose zone... | reverse complement strand
CCGGCGCCGTTTTCAATGGCCTCGGCAATATCGTTTTTGCCGGCAACCTCGGCGGCTATCTTGTGAACGTGGCCAATTTTCTCACGTGCACTCTTGATCGCGGCTCCCAACCCTCCGGCGATGGCCGCGTGATTCGACTTGATGCAGACACCGTCGTCTAATCCGTAGCGATGATTTACACCCCCGCCGAGGAGCACTGCGTACTTCTCGAGCATGCGCAGGCCGGGCGTGGTCTTGCGCGTATCGGCTATCTTCGCCTTCGTGCCTTCGATCGCTCGGACAAACTTGCGAGTAGTCGTGGCAATGCCGGACAAGTGTTGTAGCAGATTCAGCGCCACCCGCTCGCCGGCAAGCAGCACGTCGGCAAATCCGCTGGTGCGCGCGATCACTTTTCCGGCGTCAACCTCTTCGCCGTCGGCGACGAAGGCCTCGATCTGCTGTTGCGGATCGAGGGTGACGAAAACCTCTTCGGCGGCTTCCAATCCGGCGACGACCATTTTTTCCCCGGCGACAAAACGGCCGCGCGCCCGGGCGTTCCGCATCAGCACAGCTTGCGTGGTGATGTCGCCGCGCCCCAGGTCTTCGCGCAGAAACAATCCGATACTTGAATACAACGCCCCTTCGTCAAGCCAATTCACTTAGAACCTCCCGCGGAGCATCTCGCTGGGAGCGCGGACGTCTCGTCCGCCAGCGCGCAGCGCGCTCTCCCATCGGTAGTTTCAAGACAGCGCCTCCAGATTTTGCGCGAGCGCCGTCCGCTGCTGCGCTATCTCAGTCATACGCGCTCTGAGTTCCGCGACCTTCTCAACCGGCGCGCGTGCGACGAAATCAGCATTCCCAAGTTGCGCTTCCAGTTTACCGGCCTCTTTCTCCAGCTTTTCTTTCTCCCGCGAAAGTCGGGCGCGTTCCACTTCAAAATCGATCAGGCCTTCAAGCGGCACCGCCACTTCGGCTCCTCCCGAAAGTACCGCGCGCGCTGAAGCTTTCGGAACTTCATGCCCATCCTGAATGATCACCTTCCCACGCGTGAGCCTTTCGATCTGGGTCGAATTCGTTTCAAACGCCGGCATAATCTGCTCGATCGCGCGGATTAGCAGCGTGACGCGCTCGCCCGGCTTGATGCTCATTTCCGCCCGGATGTTGCGCACCCGAGAAATCAATTCGATGACTGCGCCCATCTCTGACTCAGCTCGGTCATCCACCAGCGCGTCGTCACACTGTGGATAAAAAGCCAGCATGATCGTCGGTTCGACGCCGGAATACGATGGATGCAACAGCTGTGAATGCTGAACCGGCAATCTTTGCCACAACTCCTCGGTCAGATAAGGCATGAACGGATGCAGCAGGCGCAGAGACTGTTCGAGCACTGAGATTAAACGCGCGCGGGCAATCGTTCTTTCCGGAGAATCCGCTTCCGCGGTAACCGTCGCCTTGGAAAGCTCGATGTACCAGTCACAAAAATCATCCCAGAAAAAGTGATAGAGAGTTTGCACCACCCCGTGAAAGTCATACTGCTCAAGCTGTGCGTGGACATCCCGGGCGGTTTTATTCAGCCGCGACACGATCCAGCGATCATGCAGCGGCAAGTTCGCGCGCTCACCCGCGAATGGATCGTTTACTAGTTCAGCGCCGTCGGCATTCAGGAGACAGAAGCGCGCCGCGTTCCAAATCTTATTGGCAAAGTTCCGATACGATTCGACCTGGCGCTCGCTCCAGCGCGTGTCGGTCGAGCCAACCGAAGCCAGCGTCAGACGCGTCGCGTCCACTCCGTACTTATCAAAGACTTCCAGCGGATCGATGCCGTTGCCTTTCGTTTTCGACATCCGCTGGCCGTGTTTGTCGAGCACCGTGCCGGTGACATAGACGTCGGCGAACGGTTCGCGGCCCATGAACTTCAGACCGGTCATCATCATTCGCGAGACCCAGAGAAAGATTATGTCGCGCGCCGTGATCAGCACCGACGTCGGATAGAAGGTCTTCAGATCCTCAGTCTGTTCGGGCCAACCTAATGTGGAAAACGGCCACAGCGCCGAAGAAAACCAGGTGTCGAGGACGTCCGATTCCTGCGTCAACTCATTCGTGCCGGCTTTTTCTTCCGCTTCCTGGCGCGAGCGCGCGACGATGACTTCCCCGTCGTTCCGGTACCAGGCGGGAATCTGATGGCCCCACCAGAGCTGGCGCGAAATCGTCCAATCACGCAGATTCTCGAGCCAGTCGCTGTAAACTTTTTCGTAAGGAACTTCCGGCACAAATCGCGGCTTCCGATCTTTCTGAAGCTTCTCCAGGGCCAGGTCGCGCAAGGCTTCCATGCGACAAAACCACTGGGTTGAGATTAAAGGCTCGATCACCGTCTTGCAGCGCTCGCATTTAGAAATCGAGAACTCATAGTCGACAACTTTCTCGAGCAGCCCGAGTTCTTCAAACTTCTCAACCACCTTTTCGCGCGCTTTGTAGCGATCGAGGCCGGCGAATTCCGACCCGGCGGCATCGGTCATCCGCGCGAACTGATCGATCACGGTCACTTGCTCCAGGTTGTGACGCACGCCCATCTCATAGTCATTGGGATCGTGCGCCGGCGTAACTTTCACGGCGCCGGTCCCGAATTCAGATTCCACGAAATCATCGGCCACAACCGGAATCTCGCGCTCGACAATCGGCAGCATCAAAGTCTTTCCGATCTGACTCTGATATCGATCGTCGTTCGGATTCACCGCCACCGCCGTGTCGCCCAGCATCGTTTCAGGCCGCGTCGTCGCGACAGTGATTGAACCGCCGCCCTCCCGGAACGGATAACGAAGGTAGTAAAGCTTGCCTTTCTGCGGCTCGCGCAGCACTTCGAGATCGGAAAGCACGGTCTGATCGTTGGGACACCAGTTGACGATGCGGTTGCCGCGATAGATCAGCCCGTCGTCGTACAGACGCACGAAAGCTTCGCGCACGGCGCGCGAAAGATTCTCGTCCATGGTAAACCGCTCGCGCGACCAGTCGACCGAGGCGCCCTCGCGCCGGATTTGTTTAAGGATTTGCCCGCCGTATTCCTGTTTCCATTGCCAGACGCGCTCTTCAAACTTTTCCCGGCCCAGGTCGTGGCGGGTCAAGCCTTCTTTCTTCAGTTGGCGCGTCACCATCAATTGGGTCGAAATGCCGGCATGATCCATCCCCGGCAACCAGAGGGTGCGAAATCCCGACATGCGTTTGTAACGCGTCAACACATCCATCATCGTGTGTTGCAGGGCATGGCCCATGTGCAGCGAACCGGTCACGTTTGGCGGCGGGATCACGATTGAAAACACCGGCGCGTTCGGATCGCGATTGATCTCCGGCGCAAAATAGCCGCGCTCTTCCCAGCGCGCGTAATGATGCTGCTCGGCTTCTTTCGGATCGTATGTTTTGGGAATGTCGGTCATTTGATTGATTAGCGGCGGCCGAGATGCTTCGAGCCTTCTTTTTTCGGCAACGCGGAAATTAATGCCCGCAGAGCTCGATTAACAGATTCTGAATTCGGAAAAATCTCTGCGATGTCAGGATCGACCAATACGATGAGTGCCTCGTCGTTCGCCCGTGACGCGAATCGATTCGGACGTCCCTTACGGTAATCGAATCTGTATTCTGGGCGCATTTCGCTGTCGACATTCTTACGAGTCTTTGACGCTCTTGCTTTTTTCATAGTCTTTTCGTTCTTTGCTGGAGAGTTTGCGCGCACTAAAAATCCGAACGTCACCGTCCTGACGCTCTGTGAAACAAACTAAAACTAGCCGATTCAGCAGAGAATGGCCAATGATTATCTCACGACCTTCGTCAGCAGAGTGATCTTCGTCGTCGAAGATTACCGCCAACGGATCTCTAAAGACACTTGTCGCCTCATCGAAGCTGATCTTGTGTTTCTTCAGGTTCGACCCGGCCTTCCTCGCGTCCCATTCGAATCGCACCCAGCAATTATAGCTGAACGAACGTCATAGGCCGGAGTCACCTTTCCTCAAGAGATCTCATGCAGGCGCGTATCAGTGGGTGCCTCGCAACCAAGCGTGTCGTCGCGCACGCCAGGTCCAAAAAGAAAAAGGCGGGACAAGTCCCGCCTCAAAACGACTCCCGTCGCTGACTCGTTCACTTCTGCTCGTCGAGTTTATTTTCGTCGAGCCTCTGCTTTATTAGCAGCTCAGCCAGCTCTGGTACCACTTCCCAAACAATTTCGCGCACGATTTTCTCGGACATCTGCTCAACTAGTCGGCGAGCAATAGCGTCGACAGTTTCCGGCCACAAAGCACTAAGGTTGGTCATTTGGGCCGCCGGGGCCGCTCCTTCCGCTTCGCTTGCACCGATGGGCGCCACCTGGGCTGGTTGGGGGACAACAACCTGCTGCGGAATCTCAGTCAGCGGTTCGACCTGAACTTCAGTCTTCGCCGCGCGCTCCGCCCCCGGCGGCGCTTCGGCGACACCGACAGCCGAAGTCCTGAGTCTATTTGGCGAACCGTTGGCGTCCGCCCGCGTCGCCAGCGATCCGACGACTGATTCCGGCCGGGTTTCAGATAACGGCGCGGGCGCTTCAAAGTCCAGATCCAGAACCACATCGTCATCGACCGCGCGTATGGCTGCGTTATCAAACTCGCCCAGGTCCAGCAGCGTGTCGCTGAACATATCGGCAGACGACGGCGGCGCGGCTGGCTGCTCTACTTCCACGTCCTGCTGCGAAGGCTTCTCTGTGACATCCGCTACTATATCCATAGACTTGTCCACTTCCCTCACCGGTTCGATCTCAATCGTGTCATCCTGTGCGTAGAGCACCGGTTCGGTAGTGACGCCCGCATCTTCGTCGTCAATGCGTTCCAGCTTTCGGGTGTCCGCGGTTTGCAGTTCGACGTCCGTAGCGCACGACGCTCCCGCGCTCTCCGCGCGTTCATGTTCAGGAATCGGGGCCGCCTCGACCATGACGCTTAAATTCGTGTCTTTCATCGACTCGTCATCGGGTGAGGGCGCTTCGACAAAGACTTTCAAATCCGGTTCTGTAGGTTGGTAGTCAGTCGAAGCCGTGGGCGCTTCTTCGTCTGTGCGGCCGAGTCCGAGAGTCGAGTATTGGTTTGCCGCTTCGGCGTCGGACTTTTTACCCAGCAGCGAACCCACGCGGCTCACCAAATCGCGAATTGATTGGAAAGGTTTTGTCACGATATCACTCGCGCCCGCCAAACGGGCTTCAGCTTCATTGAAAGGTTCGAACGAGCCCACCAGAAGGATAACAGGAATCTCCCTGAGCCGCTCACTCTGTCTGATAATCCGGCAGAGCTCATAACCGTCGACGCCCGGCATCAGAGCGTCCGCGAGCACGATGTCGGGCGCGATCTCTTCCAGTCTGTCCCGGGCCTGATCGCCGTCACCAACGACGGTGACCTCCATGCCCTCATCGGTAAAGGTGAGGGATACAACTTTTTGAATGGCTACTGAATCGTCGGCTACCAGTAGCTTTCTTCCGGTAAACAAGTTGGATCCTTTTTGGCGCTAAGCCTTTCGTCTCTGTTCTTTGTCCCTGGCTCTTGCCCTTCGCTCGCCGAGGCCGGCGCCACGGCACTGATCCGAACCTAGCATCCGCGCGAAAACCGCGTCAAGAGTTTTTGTGGGAGGCTCTGGCCGTCCGGTGTCGAACACAGAACAACATTAAAGATCCGATTGTTACCAGAATTGTGATTCCAAAGACCAATAGCCCCGCCGCGTCTGCTCGAGCAAATGCAGGATCGTCATACGCAACCCAGAAACCTGGACCGAAATGAGCCAGCAATACCAGCGAAAAGGCGGTATTAAGACTGTCAATGAGGCAGTGAAGACGAGTGGAGCGTAGGTTCCGTGCCCGACTCCTCCAATAGCCAGCGCCTCCGCGGTAAGAATCACTCCCAGAAGCAGTCCAATAAAAAATCGAACCATTTGCTATCTCCGCCAGTTCGGGGTTATCAATCTCCCGGTAATCGCACCGGGCAGAGCCTCATTCACGAGGCTTCCCGCAGGGTTGCTAGACCGGCGCTTCTAGCACCGGGCCAGCGACAAAATGAATTGATGTAGCGTGTTTCAGCGTGCTTACAATTCAATCGCTCTAGCGCACGGCTAAAGCCTCATTCGGTAAGCCCGTTGAAACGGGCACGATTGGTTTCGGTGCCGTATCTCACCCGGCCTTGGAACGGTCGGTCTAGCAACCCTTCGGGCAAGCCGCGTGAACGCGGCTAAACACTTCAGTTCTCTTCCTTATCTTCCGTAATTCTCTCAAGTCGCTCAACGGTTGTTCTATTCGCGTGATGCTCTCTTTGATTGCGAACATAGCTTACTACCCAGTCCAAATCTTTCGTTCCAAAACTCACCACACCGTATCCCGTCTGCCAGTCAAGAAGCTTGCGGTTGACCAACTCATGATTCACATAATGCGAACTGGCGCCTTTGAGCTTTCCAATCCAATCAGCGATTACCAATGTCGGCGGAATACTCACGACAACATGGATGTGCGTTTCGGTCCCGCCGATTTCACGAAAGATGACTCCGTTCGCCCGAAGCGCATAGCTACGAATGTATTTGTACAAGCGCGGTTCGATCTCGGGGCTGATAACCGGCAGACTTTCTTTTACGTGCCAGGTAACATGAAGATTGATTTCCGAATATACGTGTCGGGCCATGCTCTTGTCTTTGGCCTCGTTCACGAGGCTTTCCGGAACGGTTACTAGACCGGCGCTTCAGCGCCGGGTACAGCGAGATGATTGGATCCGCTAGCGCGCTTCAGCGTGCTTACAATTCGATCGCTTCAGCACAGCGGCTAAAGCCTCATTTGGGGAAGCCCGTTGAAACGGGCTCTATTGGTGTATTTCGAGTAGATGCCCGGCCGTAGAACGGCCGGTCTAGTAACCCTGCGGGCAAGCCGCGTGAACGCGGCTGAAGATCTAGCGCGCTCTTTTTAGAAGCACTCCAACAAAACCAAAAAGGAGACTGTAAACCAGAACACCAAGGGCTATTCCCATCCAGACAGGTTCGATTATTGCGGACTCTCCCTTGAACTTACCCAATTTCGCAACTAATACAATGAACGGCTCATAAATCTTGAGAAACAGTTCGAACAGGAAGTCCATTGCTGGTGAAATCAGATTCCCGAGGAGACCCAGAGAAACAAGCAGCACCACCTGGACCGCAATAGCAATTCCCGCGTATTTTATGAAGAGTCTCATCAAGCAGTCTGCGGCAGCTCCTACCGACTGGATACTCGTAGAATTCGGATTTTGTTATTTAAGAACCACGGATCGATTTCTTCTATGGAGTGGCGGCGTTTGTCGTACGGCCCGCCCCCCGTAGCCCTTGCGAATTCTTCCACGGTTCTCCACATGTCGGATGATCCTGACCCAGCGTCGCAGTGACAGCTCTGTTGAGATGCGAACTTTGTAAGCGCGTCCCAGGTTGCTTGTGCCATTCTCATCGCTTTCGGAACATCGTAAGCAGTCTTATCGACGTTGTGAGTGGCCAGGTGACGCGGGGAATGTCCCCATTTGGGATCAGTATATCCTTCATGACTGAACATATCTTGTAGGTAATGCAAGTAGATTCCGAGGCTGGAAAGATTTCCACCACGCGCCCTAGTTGCGTTCATCCAATGGGCATCTAGATAAGATTGGTGACCCCCTGGGTGAAGAGCGTGATAAAAGGCATTGACTTGTCTCTGCCAGTCCGTCCCTCCATAGGCTGGCAAGGTATTTGGGTTCTCGTCGACGCCTTGGTCACCGTTTGCAATCTGACGTGCCTCTGCATCAGTGAAACACCCAGTCTTCTTCGCCAGATAGTATGTCAGATAATAATGCACATCGATCTCATAAAGTCCGGTTGGATCCTTTGCGTTTTGTGGATTGTTTCCCACATAAGCAAACGAATTCATTCCTCCAGCCAATCCGATTGGATCCTCTGAGATGAACCGTCCCAACTGCGGGTCGTACCAACGGGCGCGGTAATACATCAGTCCAGTGACTGAGTCACGTTCGCGCCCAGTGAAGCCATAGCGAGTCTTCGCACTGCCGGTACTATTGCCATAGGTGTCGTACGTCTCACGTTCCACAAGCGCTCCCTTACTGTCGGTGAGCGCGGTCGTGCTGCCCAGATGATCCTGGGCGAAGTAGTACAACGTGTTCCCTGTCTTTTGCCGAATCTTGTTGTCGATGCCAGGACCACTGAGATACTCAGTGATGACGTTCGTGTTCGTCCTGTCCTGAACCACATCATCGCCGTCGTAAGTGAAATTGGTTGAAACGCCCGTCGATGGCGCGCTCTGCACCCTGCGCCCTAAAGCATCATACTTAAACGCGACGCTCCCGCCCGACGGCGTCACGACCTGAGTTAATCTATTCTCGAAATCCCAGGCGTAGTGAGTGGTGCTCGCTCCTTCGGTTTTCGTCGTCATATTTCCGTTGTTGTCGTACAGGTAGCCGGCGGTGCTGGTACCGGTCAGCCGATTGAAAGGCTGATAACTGTACGTGGCGCTGCGCTGTGAACTCATGCGATTACCGACGCCGTCGTAGGTGTAAGATTCAGCAGCCGTTCCCGTATAGGTTGCGGATGTGAGCCGGTCAAGCACGTCGTAACCATAAGCATGCGTGCCGCTCTGGTCGATGTTCTGAATGATCTCGCTCGCAGAGTTATATGAATACTGATTAGCCGTGATGACAGTATTTTTCTTCGCGTCTTTCAATTGCGTCACACGCCCCAGGCCATCATAGCCATAGGTTGTGACGACGCTGTTGGGCAATGTTCGAGAAGTCACTTTGCCTGTAACGTCGTAAGCATAGCTGGTAGCCTGGTTCGCGCCATCCGTGATTTTTGTCAGCCGATTCAACGCGTCATAGGCGTACGTGGCAAAAGTTGATGAGCCAAAGCTCATCTTTGTTCGCCGGCCGTTGGCGTCATAGGTGTGGTTGATCAACTGGCCCCAGACGTCAGTTGTGCTGGTCACCCGGCCCAGCTTGTCGTAAACGAAACCCACTGTGCCATTGATATTCGCGGCAGCAGTTAATCGTGAGAGCTGGTCATACGCGTACGTCGCCGTCGATCCATCGGGATAAGTGATTTTCGTCAGACGATTCAGCGCGTCGTACGCATAATTCGTCATCAGGTTGTTGAAATCAGTGCGCTGGAGGCGATTGCCCACGGCATCATAATCAACAGTCATCATCATACCGGCGCGGGTCACGGCCGTAACGCGGCCGAGCGCGTCGTAATCGAAAGCATAACGTTGGTTGAGCCCGTCAACAACGGCGATCACGTTCGAGCGCGGGTTGTATTCATACTGAGTGGTTTGCTGAGCGGGATCGGTAACTTTCACTAAACGATTCGCGTTGTCGTATTCCAGTGTGGTTAGGCGCCCCGCTGTATCCGTGCGCTTTGTGACATTTCCGGCGGCGTCATACTCAGTCGTCTCCTGCAACCTCGTCCCGCCGGCGACCGCGGGCGGGTAGGTGACCGTTTTCGGGCGGTTGAATTCGTCGTAAACGACGTTGGTCGTGTGCCCAAGCTGATCTGTAGCGCCGATTAGATTGGACATCAGGTCGTAGCTGTAACTCACCGACTTATTTAGAGCATCCGTCTCGCCCGTCAGGCGATAAGCCGGGTCATAGGCAAAGCTGTTGATGTTACCGAGTGGGTCAGTCACTTTCGTCGGCCGCCCGGCAAGATCGTAGGTCAACGTAATGATCGAGTTGTCGGGCCGCGTGATCTTGTTGAGCCGTCCGGCCAAATCGTAACCGTAACTCGTGATGTTATTGAGCGCGTCCGTAGCGGTAGTAACGCGTCCGCGAGCATCGTAAGTAAACCTGGTCACGTTTGCTAGAGCGTCGGTCGTCTGGCTGATGTTGCCCCTGCTGTCGTAAGCGAGTGTCGTGACCTTCCCGCGGGCATTGGTAAGAGTTAGGAGTTCGCCACGGGTGTCGTAAGTTAATGTCGTTGCTTTGTTCAGCGTATCCGTGGCTGACAAAAGATTGCCCGCGGCATCGTAAGTATTCGTCGTCAAGCTGCCCATCGCGTCGGTGGCCGTCAAAACTTCGCCGAACTGGTTGTAAGTGAAACTCGAACTGCCCAGCACACCTGTCCCGGTCACCTCATTGCCGTTGGCATCATAGGTGTAGGTTGCCGCTTGCCCGAGCGCATTCGTGTGACTGATAACGTTCATCTGGTCGTCGTAAGTCCACGTTTGAGCTTGCGAGCCGCCACAACTGCAAAGTCCTTCGACCCCGGTGACGGCCTTTCGTCCTTTGACATTGTGATAGAAGTATTTCGTGACGCGGCCCAACGCATCGGTTACATCAGTTTCAGTCGAGCTAATGTAGTTAAGCGTGTAGTGTTCAACTCCGCCCTGAGCCTGCGAAGTGGTTGCGCGCCCCTGCGAGTCGTAATCGTGCTGCTCAATTGCGTTGCCGAGGGCGTCCGAGACGGTCGCCAATGCTAAACCGGACGGCACTCCAGTGTAAGTGAACCGGTATCCGGAATTGTCGGGGTAGGTCACGGTTAACAACTCATTGCTGCCGCCATAGGTGTAGCTAGCAATGGCGCCGAGAGAATCACTAATAGACAAAACGAGTCCGCTGGGGTTAGTGGTCACGGTTAGAACTCGCCCGAATGAATCGGTCACGCTCGAAAGTCTGCCGTTCATGTCGTAAGTCAGGAGTGTCTGATTCGCGTTACGGTCGGCGAGCGATATCAGCTTGCCTGAGGCGTTGAATTGATGCACGCGCCCGTCTTTGAATACGGCGGTATAGCTGCCGTCGCCGTTGCGTACGATCTGTCCGAAGAAATTCGGCGTGGCAAACGTCACCAGGCGACCATCAGGCAGCATTAGTTGCAAGCGTCCATTCGCATCCAGCGTCACTCGTTCGTCATACGCGACGGTCCAGCCTCGGCCAAATAGTCCTATGCTCTGTGAAGTACTGTTGTAGGTTCGGGAAATTCCGATCGCTTCTCCCACCCCCGTCAGTTGATAATCCATCTGCCGCAAATACATGTTGCCGTTGGTCACGTTGACCGGGCCTCCCACCGTGTGATTGCAGGGCGCTTGTCCCGCATTCTCCAGAGTGTTCGTGCTGATCGGGAAATTTAAAAGGTCGTTACTGGCTGACACGCAGCCACCGGTAGCGGTACCACCCTGAAACACCGAGCCATTGAGAGAGGCTTTAAAAACTTCATCGACGGAACACCGGGAAAACGTTGTGAACTGATAATGTCCCCCTGCATCGGTCGTTGTTGTCGCCGTGGTGGTCACAGGCGGACTTAGATCACCTTTTGTGCGCGTCATTGTCACCGTAAGACCCTGCACTGGGGTGCCGGTTTGATCTCTGACTACGCCGCCCAGGGTTATCATGCTGGGCCTGATAATTATGAGATTGCCTAATACCACGCTCGATGTTAGGCAGCCGCCGGTCGCACTTCTGTTCGAAGGCTGTAGCGGCTCGTCGTCTACGATTTCTGTCGAGGTGGCCCTGACCTCATAATCCGCACTGCAACCGCTCTCAATCTGGAACGAATAATTTCCGCCATCGTCGGCAATTGTAGTTTCCGTTGTGACCACCTGGGGCGATGTCTTTGTCATTTTTACTGACGCGCCGACGGCTGGGTCGCCCGTTGAATACAAAACGCGTCCGCTCAAAGTAATCTGCGCGTGCGCGAGCATCACCAGAACGAATTGCAGCGAGACAAGCAGGAGAATTCTGGGGAGAGGTTTGGTTATAGAATGACCATTTACAATTTTCGCTACCAGTTGAGCTGAGAATCTGAGCGACTTCGGCGATGAAGAAGAAAACATAGGGGCCTCTTCCTTTCCTTAAGAGATCGACCGGGCAGATCGATCTGATGGGAGCGATCTCAGGAAGTGGCACTTCTTCGCAGAAGGTCGCGAGAGCGTCGGGATAAATTCAGAAACTACGAGACCGAAAAGGTCGAAAAGCGGGCGGAGCTTAGTGGCGGATTAAAATTCTGTCAAGCGACTTTGAGGTAAGAATTCTTTGTAAGATCGGACATCTTCACAGTTGTCATTCGATTAAAAACTTTGCGCAACTTTTCGCACTAACTCGAAATTGGTAATGACGCTGACTCGTTAGCGCTTTGGACGGCGCGAATTCTTTTTGGATTACAAGAGTGGCGTTCAATCTATGATGTTCAGAATGTAATTGACATCGGTCGATGACGCGAGTATTTTGCCCGATACCCGAAGGTTCTTTTCAGTAAGTTACGCACGACTAACTCCTACGAGCTTTTGCGCTCCTCGACGCTCGCCAAGTTAGCCTGATCACTCTGAATCATAAAATTTAAGAAGCTGACCCACAAACAGCAAGCCCCAGGGTTGGGCACTTAGTTCCTCCACGGTCGGCCCCCGTGGTGTACCGAAAAAGGAAGTATTCGAAATGTTCAAACCATTCTTTTTCAGATCTCACGCCTCAGTTCTTTTGCCGGTACTTGTTTCCTTGCTGTTAGTCACTAGCAGCCCTAAAAGCAATTCGACGAATTCGCCCCCGGTGGCTGCCAATGACAGTTATACGAGGCACGGGACCGGAGTTATCGGTCCATTGCTGGCGAACGATTATGATCCCGACCACGACCCCATGAGCGTGCTAATCGTCACGTACCCCGCCCACGGGAGTCTGGCCGCAGGATCGGGAAGCCTCTTCACTTATACCCTGACGGACCCGAGTTGGACTGGAACCGACAGTTTTACTTACAAAGCCTGTGACAATTTTTCCGCATGTTCCAACGTCGCGACGGTCAGTGTGAACGTTGTTAACAGCGCCCCGGTACCAGTCGCCGATTTTTACATCGTGCGGGATTCGACCACAATCGGGCCGTTGCTCAGCAATGACTACGATCCTGACGGCGATCCGATTTCCGGGCCGGACATTGTGACTTATCCCGCGCACGGTTCGTTGTACGGTCAAACCCAACCTGATTTGAAATGGTTCAATCCGACGGCTGGATACGTGGGCTGGGATAGTTTTACTTACAGGATTCGGGACCCGCAATACGTCTGGTCCACGGCAACCGTATATGTACTCATCTTGTCGGCGTCCGATCCGATCCCAGGTGTGTGTGGTTGTCCACTTGATCCTTCCGGTGGCAGCGCCTTCGTTCCGGGGCAAGGTGGATTTAGAGGGCTTGCATCAGGCAACAGTTCAACTGGCCCATCCGCCGGCGATCCCGTAAATCTCACCACAGGAAGAGAAAGCTATGCGCCTTCGCCCGACCTTACCGTTTACAATCCAACCGGGCCAGGCGTTGTTTGGCGTCGAGCATATCTCGGTTACCAGGCTTTGGTTGGTGTCGCAGGATATGGCTCGCCCGGGCTGGCGCGGGGGTGGGTGCATAACTATGACGTCAGTCTAACGGCTACTTCGGGTTCGTGGGGAGCGATAAAGCTTAACTATCCGAGCGGCGCCAGCGAAACGTTGACGCCGCAGTTGAGCAACGGGCAGCCTACGGGCGGATTTACTACAGTAGCCGGCGCGCCGTATTTGGTAACGGGAGTCGCGGGCTCTCCGACGGGAACGTGGCAGTCGATTACCGTTACCTGGCACGATCAAACCAAGTGGAAATTCACTAAATTCTCGGGAACCACCTATGCTTTGAACCAGATCACGAATCCAACAGGACAAAGCCTGAATTTCACATGGGGCGCGAATAGGACTCTAACCCAAGTAACTGACGCCGGTACCAGCGCGGTCTTGTTAACACTCGCCTACGGATCCAACGGTAAACTTGCCACGGCCACTGATACTTACGGGCGCCAAGTCACCTACTCATTCAGCACCGCGACTTCAACCAGCCAGAGCTTCTTGCAAAGCGTGTCGCAAGTGGTCGCCTCCGGCACGCCGAATCCGCCGGCGCGCTGGACTTTTTCTTATACGACTCAGAAAGGCCAACAGCTAAACACGATCACGGTGCCGAGCCCCACCGGTACCGGCAACAGCACTGCCACGATTAACTATGACGCGAGCGGCAAGGTCACGTCCCTGGTCGACGCAAACGGCAACCAGCGCATTTACACTTACAACTCAAGCACCACGCTGGTTCAAGTCAAAGATGCGGTGAACAATCTCGCTCTTTCATGGACGCAGAAGTTCGACTCAAGCAAACGCGACACGGGCATCACGGATGCGGCGAACCACAGCACGACAATCGCCTACACCGATGCGACAAATCCTTTGAGGCCCACGAGCGTGACTGACCGAAACAGCCACGTAACTACGTACACTTACGACCAATTCGGGAATGTGCGCACTGTCACAACACCGAGGAACGTCACCACGACTTACACGTGGGACTATACAAACTTCTCGCTGGGGAGACTGACGAGCGTTCAGGAAGGAAGCAAACCGGCGACGACAATCACCTATTACGAGCCCAGTGGACTGGTTAACACTGTAACTCGGGCTGAGCCGAACAATGGCGCCGGTACCATC
>Ga0137409_10004619_pt1 | contig 14441 bp, 13 predicted proteins | sample CZODoug1_16funga_FD_122059 | JGI IMG/M metagenome (GOLD analysis project Ga0137409, IMG submission 122059) | Vadose zone soil fungal communities from Angelo Coast Range Reserve, California, USA - CZODoug1_16fungal (Hybrid Assembly) | ecosystem: Environmental > Terrestrial > Soil > Vadose zone... | reverse complement strand
AGCCGCGAATTACGCGGATTACGCGAATGGGCGCATCAAGGATTCTTTAATGCGCCAATCCGCGTAATTCGCGGCTAATTCCTGGATTCGTCCTACCACACTTCAGTCTTGAGGCTCCGTGGGGCAATCCGATACTCCTTAAGCCCTCGCACGAGTTGCTCGGTTACCGATTTTCCTCCGCAGATGCGAACATGGCGCGAACCGATATCCGGCACAACATTGAGTAAAGGAGACAAATCGATCTCGCCGGTTCCGTCTTCGGTCTTGATAATTCGCTTCCGGGTATAGGGCCAGTCATCAGGCCACTCGCGGGTCAACACAGGGTGATATCGAAAGTTCTCGGGAAACCGGTCTTCCAATTCGCGGAGCTCGTCATGGCACATCAGCTGACGCGGATTTCTCACGCTGACAATAAGCACATAGTGGGCTCCGGAATCAAAACGACGGAACGCCCGCCCGAATCCAAACAGCGCCATATAGCGAATATGCGCAAGAAAAGGAGTTATGCCTGTCGAGAATGCAACGGCGACGAAGTTTTGTTCGGACCACCAGGTATCCGGCTCGAGGGCCAGGCTCTTTGATTGGTCGAGAATTCTGTGTTCGTGAACCCTGAGAAAATTCCCTTTTGGGTCGGCGTCTACACGAACACCAATCGTGTCGCCCTCATGAATTTCTCCGGTCTGCCACCACACGGTTTCCAGGCGGCGCTGCGAACTGATACTGCAATTTGAACGCATGTAGAGCTGCTTCTGATATTTTTTGCTCCCGCCGAAGGGTTCGGCCAGAAATGCGGCTCCCGGCCTCATGCCATCCTCAATAGGCTCGTCTTTTGCACCTACGCGCAAAGAATCCGGCAACGTGAGTTGTACGCCGCGCAGCTCTCCCTCATGGAGCGTCCTGACTCTGGTAATCGTCGCAGGCGCCAATATGAGTGACATACGCTTTCCTCACCTCAAAACTGCGTCTACCGAAAAACACTTACCAGTGCGTCCAGTACGGACTTTTCAACCGGCGGACCTGTACGACTTGTGGAATTGATGAATTATAAACACTTCGTATTGGCAAGCAATCTTTATCAAACGCAAAGAAGCGTTTCCTGCGGCTATTGACTGATTGCATCGCGAGCGCGTAAAGTACCACCGATCAATTCAAAGCAGAGCGTACGGTTGCAGAAAACTGAGCAGAAAGCGGCAACCAGAACACCTCCCGCCCATCCGCAGGCTGTTGCAACGGCTCCACTAGATTGTTGGTTTCGCGCCGCTTCCCCAACGCCAACTTCCGATCTCTGCCGGATAGCGGCGAGACTTCGTCGCGGAGTTGATGTGGGAAAAGACGCATTTTGGTCGTGAAACAGAGGAAGGAGAATTAAACATGTGTGATTATTCGCTTCAAGGCATACAGAATCGCCTTGCTGAAGAGGGTGAGGTCCTGGTCGTCCATCGATTCTTCACAGGATCGAAAGGGCTAACCTTGCCCGAATACCTTAAACCGGCCGAACCAGCAAAGGGCTTTTTGGCGGGTCTAAGAAAGATGTTTGCCGCTGGGCCCAGGGCTTGCGCAGTCTGCATTCCTGACGGGGCTCAACTCATTCTCCATCGGATCTCGCTGCCACTTCAGCAAGCTCACCGCTTCCAGGCTACCGAAACGGTAACCTTCCGCCAAATATCCGCGAATGCTGGAACCTATCGAGATGCCGTTGAGTTCAAGAACGGACTAAAACTTCGCCTGCAGGATCTGGAGGAGGGCCAGAGTGTCGAAGTCCTGGCGCTCTCGTCCGATAAGGCCGGTATTCAGGAGAGAAAGTTCATTACTGCCCAGGAGGCCTAAACATCGCCAATACGCAGTCGCCGATATGCAACCGCCAACAGTGTTGGCGGTTGCGTATCGGCGAATGCGGATTTCAGATGGGGAGGGGGCCTGCGCCCCCTCCCGGCCGTCAGGCTGCAGATCGAGCAGCGATCTTGTGGACGGTGGAATTTGAAACTTCGAATGTCTGGACGCGGGGTGTTCCCTCTACCAATTTCGACAACTCTCGAACGACTTCGGAATAACCCCCGCTGTTATAAGCTTCCGCGTGCTCCTTCTGGTCCCAAAAGCTGATTCCTACAGCCTCCATTCCGTTCGGTTGAACGAACGTAACTTCGTCACGGAAGCCTTTCTGCTTGCGCAGTATGGGCAGAATTTTCTGCTCAATCGTCTGAGTGAATTCAGCCGCGTTGTTCGACTTAAGACGCATTGATACAATTCGAGCAAACACGTAAACCTCCTTCCGAAATTCAGTCTCTAAAATTATCGACTTGTGTCCCGCATTTTTTTAGCTTTTTTTTTGCGCCGCTACAGGAAGAATTTGCCGATAGCGGGCACGACTTCGGGTTTCTCGAGGTGGACCAGATGGCCTGCGCCCTTCACGATCATGACCTCTGCGTTTGGGATGTGTTCGCGCCAGAGCTGGGCCTGGTGGACGGGAATGATTTTGTCCTCGTCGCCCCAGACAACCAGGGTGGGCATCTGAAGGCGATGAAGATACCGCGGCAGCCTCGAATCGATCGGGTGCTCCCACAGGAGGCGAGCGACGGTTGTTGATTCACGGTAACGAGCGGCAAGGAATTCGACGTCGATGTTGGCCGGCAGACGGTTCTTCAGCACCTCGAAGTTTGAGGCCAGCATAGGGACCACCTGTTCGCCCGGGGTGGAGATGATGTCGAGCGTTGGGTGCTCGGGATCGTGCATCCCGAAGGGAGCGATCAGCGCCAGTTTCTTCACACGGTGGCCATGCTCACTGGCGAACTTTGCAGCGAGGTAACCGCCCAGAGAAAGACCAACCAGGTTGAATGTGTCGAGCTTGAGCGCATCGAAGAGTTCGAGGTAATGCATTACGTAATCGTGGATCTCGGTGAAAGTCGTATCGTCGCCGGACTCGCCCCAGCCTGGATGATATGCGGCAATCACGCGGAATTTGTCCGTCCAGGCTTCGGCAAAATCGAAGCCGTCAACGGTGCCGGCGCCGTGGAAGAAGACGAGCGGATCTCCCTTGCCTGCGGTGTACAAAACAGTCTTCACGCCATCGATGGTGTATTCCTCACGCGCAAGTTTGCTCATCGATTTTCCCCTTTCCTCAGGCGCGGGATCACTTCCTCCGCGAAGAGCGTCAGGTTCTTCACGGTCTTCCAGTGGGGCATGTCTGCCACATGCATCACGCTGTTCAGGTGATTCGTCTTCATCTTCTCGGTCCATTCGCCCATCTCATTCGCAACCTTCTCAGGCGTACCCACCGAAATGAAGAACGCGCCACTGATGGCCTTGAAATCGAAGGCACCGTGCATTTTGTCGGCGCCCGCGGACCGGATCTTCAACTGCTCGACGGAAATGTAGCCCGGCGGCGCCAGCCATTGCGGGGTGCTGCGCGCATAGTCCTCAAAGAAGCGTTGCAGGTGCACGGGGTATTCCTTTTCCGCCTCGTCCTGCGTTTCCGCGACATAAATAAAGTTCAGCAGCGGCAACTGGTCCGGCCGGAGGGTGTGGCCGTAATGGGCGGAGCGCTCGCGAAGTTTCTCGTTCAGCTCCAGCGCTTTCTGCTTCGGGACGAACACGGACGAATAGCCGAAGCCGAGCTCGGCTGCAAGTTCGATCGTTTCCGGGCTTCCCGTCCCCACGATGTAGCACGGCGGATGCGGTTTCTGATATGGGCGCGGCCACGGGTTGAGGAACCGATAGGTATAGAACTTGCCGTAATACGTCGTCGGGCCGTCCTCTTTCCATGCCTGCAGCATGATCTTGAGCGACTCTCTGAACCGTTCCCGCGACGTCACCGGATTCACCGGATTCGACCAGTACTCCATGCCGGTGCCCAGCGGGAACGCGATTTCAAGACGGCCCTTCGAAAGGACGTCGAGAATCGCATACTCCTCGGCCAGCCGGTTTGGCAGCATGAAATTCGGCGGCACGCCCCAGACGCAGATCTTCGCCCGCTTCACCTGTGGAACCAGTGCGGCGGCGACAACGTTCGGCGTGGCCATCATGCTGTATACAGTGTTGTGATGCTCGTTCAGGACGATCGCGTCGAAACCCAGCTTGTCCGCCAGCACGAGCTGCTCGAAATAGCGTTGATAGAGTTCATGCCCTTTTTCCGGGTCGTAGTACTTGTTCGGAAAACTCACCCAGGTGGATTTGAACTCCTTGTGGTTTTCCGGCAGATGCGCGTAAGGCATGAAGTGCATGACGTTGAATCGAAGAGCTCCGCTCATTTTGTTCCTCCGCTGTAGCGGCGCTCTATGAGCGCCGGCTTTCGGCGGTCATAGACCGCCGCTACAGTTATCGTGCCTCGCAGGGTGTGGGATTCCAGCCTTTCGCATCGGCTTCCTTCTTGTAATGCGTGCTGATGACCATCGGCTGAGTCAGATACTGCGGATCCTCGATGATGGTCTGCAGAATCAGCCAGTCCACGCCATTCGGTCCGGGAACTTTGTCAAAGAACTCCGTCACCTTCGCGTTCCCGCTGTAAGGAGGACCATTCTTGCGAAGGTATCCCGGACGCATGTTTGTCGTCACAACCTGGAGGTATCCTCCGCGGCCTCCCGCAGGGATCCACTCCGCCACAGACTGGCCCTGCAAAGTCGGCTGTCCGACAGGCGCCGGTTCGCCAAAGCGGAAGAGACGAGTCTGTGTTCCGGCATCCGTGTCGACGCGCAGCGTATTGTCATTTTCCCAGGTGATATGCAGGCGTCCTGGAATGCGCATGAGGAAGGGAGGGCCATAGGCTTTGCATCGATCGCCGGCCGCCTCGTCCTTCGCCGGATCCCAGAGGTTACCCACGCGACGTCCTTCGGCATTCAGGGGAAGACTTGCAAAGTCCCCTTTTTTTGGAGTGATCATTCGCCATTGCCAGTCTTCGGTGACGTAGGAGACCCAGTACCCGGTCATATCCACTCGCGCGGCCGCTCTGGGAGTTTGGGGCGGCGCAGGCGCACTGCCTCGCTGGCCCTGGGCCCAGATTGAAGCCGGCAAACCCAGAAAAACGAGTGCTGCAAGAGCGGCTGGAATTCTGTATCTCATTTCACGCTCCTGTATACGGCTTCAACGAACATGTCGGTAGTCCAGGGGCCTGTGGTGGAACCGTATAGGGGATCGTAGTCCCGAGTGGGTTTGGCCGCCTTCACCTGCTCCAGCGTCATGCCTTTTCCTTTGAGGTTCTTGATACGGTCGCGAATGATCGTTACCATGTCGCGATACTCCACCACGTCAGCCTCGTCGCAGATTCTTCCATGAGCCGGAATGATGAGCGTCCCGCCCTCTTGCTCGTGAGCGGGAATCGCGATGTCCAGAATCAGGTTCAATCCATCGATAACACCCTGGATGCTGCCGCCCTTTTGTAGATCGATGACGGGATACCTGGTCGTTACAAAAATGTCACCGGTAGCCACCACGTCGGAACGGCGGAAGAAAACGATGCTGTCGCCGTCGCTATGCGCGGATGGAACGTGAATCACCTGGATCGGTTCATTGTTGAAGTAGAGTTCTTTCTGGCCCTCAAAGAATGTCTCCGTCGGCAACGCTGCGGCCGGCGCCGTTGGCCGCTGGCCGCTCAGCGTGTCCAGCACATGTTCATGGGCGACGATCGCCGCACCAGTCGTCACATCCGAGATGTCGCGCGTGACGTTGGCGCCGGTGATGGTGACGCCCGCTCTTCGCAGAATCTGATTACCACCCGCATGGTCCGGATCGGCGTCCGTATTGATGATGTAGCGAATTTTGCCGCTGCCCACCGGAACGACCGGCAGAATGCCGCGAATGGTTTCCGTGACGTGTACCTGTTCCCGCAGCCTCTGCGCTTCGTCCAGCTTGGCGAGGGCCGCAAGAATCTTGTCGGACATCGCAGCCGTCTGCGTGTCCACGATCACGATGCCCTGCCTGCCGACCTGCACCGCGCTGTTGACGCCGGGACCTGAGAGCATGTAGACGTTGCCCTGAACCGGGAGGATCTGGATCTCCTGAGCCTGCGCAAGATTCGCGAGAGCGGCCAGCACGACGACGGATATGAAGAGTTGCTTTTTCATCACTGCGCTCCCTTCAACCTGGCCCGGAACTCCGGATACAGCGTCTCGGCGCCTCCTCGCGCGCCTTCGGCCGGAATCCCCAGCTTCGTCGTCATCTCTTTGATAAACGGGTTCTCGCCAGGCAGGTAATGCGGAACCGCACCCTTGTCGCGGGTCGTCACTTCTTCCACGTACGTGCATGGATAGAGCAGGTTTCCATTAAAATTTGTGTTCTGCACAAAATCGATGGTCCTGACGTAAGGTTCCTCCAGATATGCGGGGTCCTCGAGCATCAGAACATACGTCAGGTATTCTCCATGCCGCAGGAAATGCTCCGTGAGGACCGCCCGGTCGCTGGTTGGCGTGCCGTTGCGGCGGATCCAGCCTGTCTTGATGTGCGTGGTCGTGACCGTCAGGATGTTGTTGTTCCACTTGCCTGTCGAAAAACCCATCCAGGTGTGCTGGGCGTTTTCGGGCGGGTGAGGACGTCCATCCATCCAAATTGTGCGCCACTGTTCATACGTCGAGATGTATTGCCGAATCGCAACGAGCTGCTGCGACTCCGGGTCTCTCTCTTCCCAGATTCGAAGGACCAGCGGCCCGCGGTAGATGTAGGAGGCAATGTGCACACGGCACTGATGCTCCTGCAGGGTCAAACGGGAGGCGTCCCAGCTTTCCGCCCTCAGGCGGGCAGCATCATTAATAGGGAGGCCGGTATAGTCACCCAGACCCACCCCCGGCCCGCGGTCCGGCTGATCCTCGTGCATCCTGGGGTTCCAAATCCCTGATAACTCGACCTGAGCCCAGGCCTGGCGTCCCGTCAACGTCGCAATCAGCAGAACCAGATAACTTAAAAATGCTTTCCGAATGAGCCTGTTCATTTTGTCCTCCGGTGGTTCAGGTCTTATAACTTTCCGGTATTTTTCCGTCAATTTCGATTTTTTTCTTTTTTCTGGACTGGACTGTATGGCCCCACGTTAAGGTGCCTCCCTGATATCGAGTCTCCTCACGACCAGGGATGGCCGGAAGAACAAGGGCATGACGCCTGAGAAAGACGATGTCTACGGAGCCGCAGATGACAATAGTTTACGCAGGTTTGGATCAAGACCTCGAGAACGCGCGCGCCCTTCTAGAGGATCTACCCTGGAGAGAGAATCCACAAAAATACCGAAAGCCCGCGGAGACCATCCTGCGAAGAGTTCTCAAGGTAGATCCCAGAAACCGGGAGGCAATGGCTCTGATGTCAAAAGCTCAGGCTCCGCTACCATCTGCGACGCCATTTGAGTTTGGATACGTTGTAAACGTCGCAGCGAGACCAGCGCCGAAAACGCAGGAACGGCAAAAGTCCGGCTACGGATTTCTTCTCGTCGCTGCAGCCGGTGTTATGGGAATGGTGATGCTGGCCAGGCACTGGACCCCACAGAAAGCGGAATATGTTGCGACAGCGTCCGCGAGTGCGCCAGCGATACGCGCGATCCCGGTTTCCGCCGAAGCTCCACCCCTTGACGCACCACTCGTGGACCTGTCGCCGTCGACGGATAGTACGCCAGTAGCTGAGGAAATCGCGGCTCCGCCGCTCGCACCGGCAGTGCCGGCGAATACTGCGGCGGCTCCTGCTCCAAAGCCGCCTGCCCAACCGGCTGTGCTTCCTGAGAAAGGAACGCTCGCCCTGAGTTCTCCAACAACCGTGGACATCTACTCTGGAGACAAATACCTCGCTTCGCTGCCGACCACACTGGAGCTGCCGGCAGGAACGCACACGCTCGAATACCGTCATCTCGATCAGCGTAAGCTGGTTAACCATGTCGTGCGCCCCAACGAGACAACGACGGAGACCATCACGTTTGACGGTCCAAATTAATGCCAAACCGTGGGCCGAGGTTTTCATTGAGGGGTCCCCGAGGCAAGCGTTAGGGCAGACGCCTCTGAGTGACGTTCGAGTCCCTATTGGAACGGTGCTGGCTTTCGAAAATCCAAATTTCTCAGGGAAAACTTATCGGGTCACCGGTACGGAATCGGAGATCCGCATCAGCTTCCCATAGAGGTCTCAGAATGTTTTCGACACGTCCTTGCCTTACTTTTGGTTTTTGCGCCGGACGAGATCAATGACGCGATCGCCCGTGCCGAATCGCTGTACTACGAAGCCAAGTTCAAGGAATCGATATTCCCAGTTCGCGCTGCCTCGTCTGAAGGTGCGCGTGAATCCCGTGGTTCCGCCCGCATTCCAGGACATTGCTCGACGCTCTCAACTCAACGTACGCGTCAAAGCGAGGATCGACGAGAAAGGCGAGCTCTTCGTCCTCAGCACAGAAGGCGAAAGTCCCATGATGAACACAGCAATCCGGACGGCCATCCAACAATGGAAGTTCTCGCCCATCGTCGATCAGACCGGGCCGCGCTGCGTGGAGACGGAAATCCCGATCGTGATCAAGCCTTAGCGGCTGATGATATTCTTGCAGAATGCTACGACGATACTTTCTAACGATCACCTTGCTTTTGGGGTTCGTCCAGGCCTGCTCCGCCCAACAGCGCGGAAACCCTGCTCTCGACCCTAAAAGCCCGGGCATGAACCAAACTGCGCCCGCGACCTATCAGGTTCTGGTCTCCACCAGCAAAGGCGACTTCACCATCAAGGTCACGCGCGAATGGGCGCCCAAAGGCGCAGATCGCTTCTACAACCTCGTCAAGAATGGCTTTTATAGCGACGTCCGCTTTTTCCGCGTGCTTCGCAGTCCGCGTCCCTTCATGGCGCAATTCGGAGTCAACGGCGATCCCGCAGTCACTGCCAAATGGTCGGACGCTAATATAGACGATGACCCCGTTACCCAGCACAACACGCGCGGCATGGTCTCCTTCGCAACGGCCGGACCCAACACCCGCAGCACACAGCTTTTCATCAACTACGGCGATAACTCGCGCCTCGATCCGTTGGGTTTCTCGCCCTTGGGCCAGGTTGTGATGGGAATGGAAGTGGTGGACCAGCTCTATGCCGATTACGGCGAAGGCGCACCGGATGGCAACGGCCCGGACCAGAACCGCATCGAACGGGAGGGCAACGCCTATCTCAACAGGGATTTTACCAAACTGGACTACATCAAGACCGCCCGCATTATCGATTAGGGCCAGCGTCCTGAGTCAGAAGTTCGCACACATTTTCGGGGCGATTCCCACTGTAGCGGCGGTCTATGACCGCCGGTTTTATGGCATGTTGCGAGGAAAAAACCGGCGGTCATAGACCGCCGCTACAGGGGAAAGCCAGCGTGCATGGCATCGAATGTTTTTTGAACCGATGGCGCGATGGTGACATCATGCGGAACGGTCATGCGGATGAAGACGGTTCAACCCCAGAGCAAAGAAAATGCGTCAAAGGCGCAGCCTCGGCAACAGGCCTCCGCGCCAAGGCCACAACTCGGAAGGATGGCGGCATCACTGCTGAGCCTTCAGCGCTCGCATGGGAACCAATTCGTACAGCGGCTGCTTCAGTCAGACCGACTTCAATCCATACAGCGGGCAGCAGATCCCGACGCCAGCGGACCTTGCGATCAACCCCACATCGACACCCTGATCGACCCGGCGTTTGCGGAGGCGCGCAGGTGGCGCAGCCACACTACCGCCTGGCTGGAGGCGCACCTTGAGCATATTCGCGCCCGAGGCTCCCTGAGCAGGGATGGTTATGCCATCGTCGGGCGGAGAGTTTTCGACGAGCTGATGTTGCTGGAGCGTCACTTCAGGATCAGTACTGTTCTCAGAATTTCGTTACCCAGCTCGCCCGATGACCTGGTGAGCGTCACTGATCTGGAACGCTTCGGCAACGCCAGCTATTGGGTGCGACGGCGCTTCCGCGAAGTCGAACTCACTCTTTCAAATTTGTGCCAGGTGAACTGCCCGCGTGGCAGGACCGGCAGTGACACACTCGGAAGCGCCGTTCCGGGATCGCGCGAAGTTACTTTCTACACAAATTGTTTCGACCGTCAGCACGAAACAACGCGGGCCGGCGTGGCGTTGCACGAAGCGTTTCACGCGTCGTTCAGCGAGTTCAACCATGACACCTACTCGTTCGAGTCCAGCTACCCCGGAGACGACGCGCTGACAAACGCCGAGTCTTTCGCAACTTTCGCCGCGATTGTTACAACCGGCGGCAACTATCGGATCACCATCCTTCCGGAAATGACCATTCACGGCGGCTCTTAGGTTTGCTTGACGAATGCTCTGGCGGCAATAATAGCAGGCGGTAACTATAGGGGGTTTTCATGAAAAGGACGTTCATTGCGGTTTGTGCGCTGATGGCTGTCTGCGCGGCGGTCTTGTGCGTCGCAGCGGCGCAGCAGCAGCCGAGCAACCATCTGCTGCTGAGGAAGCCGACGGTGAGCCGGACCCAGATTGCGTTTACGTATGGCGGCGACCTGTGGATCGTAGACCGCAACGGCGGAGAGGCGAGGCGTCTGACATCGGATGTCGGCATCGAGACCGCTCCGATGTTCTCCCCGGATGGATCCATGATCGCCTTCACCGGAGAATACGACGGCAATGAGGATGTGTATGTGATGGGCGCCGGCGGCGGCATTCCCAGGCGGCTTACGACGCATCCGGGTGTGGACCAGGTGGCGGGCTGGACGCGCGATGGCAAACGCATACTGTTTCGCTCGGGGCGCAACAGCTATTCCCGCTTCGATCGACTTTTTACCGTCAGTATCGACGGTGGCCTCCCGGAGGAATTGCCTCTGCCTATGGCAGAAGAAGGATCTTACTCGCCGGACGGTTCGCGAATGGCATACGTGCCATTTACGAATTTCAAAGAGTCGTGGAGGTTTTACCGCGGCTTAAAGCATTACCGTGGCGGGACGGCATCGCCGGTCTGGGTCGCGAACCTGTCGGATTCCACGATCACGAAAATACCGCGGACCAATTCGAATGACTCCTCGCCCATCTGGATGGGCGACCGCGTGTTCTTTCTTTCGGACCGCGATGGGCCGGTGAACCTGTTCTTCTATGAGACGAAAACGAAGCAGGTCAAGGCGGCGAAGCCCAGCAACGGCATGGATGTCAAATCGGCATCGGGCGGACCGGATGCCATCGTGTACGAGCAACTCGGGTCGATTCATCTTTTTGATCCGATGACAGCGCGGGAGCACGCGGTGGACATTCGGTTGAATGGCGATTTTCCTGCGACCCGGCCGCATTTTGTCAAAGCGGCCGAGCAAATACAGGGCGCGAACATCTCGCCGACCGGAGTGCGCGCCGTGTTTGAGGCCCATGGCGAAATACTGACCGTTCCGGCCGAGCACGGCGATATACGCAACCTGACCAATTCGCCCGCAGTTGCGGATCGCGATCCGGCATGGTCTCCCGACGGAAAATGGATCGCATACTTCTCCGACGAATCCGGGGAATATGCGTTGCATGTGCGTACCCAGGACGGCATCGGAGAAACGCGCAAGTTTGATCTCGGTAAGCCGGGTTCCTTCTATTACCAGCCGCGCTTTTCGCCGGACAGCAGGAGAATTGTGTATGCCGACAAGCGGCTCAACCTGTGGTACCTGGATCTGTCCGACGGCAAGCCGGTTCTGATCGATACCAATCCCTATGACGAGACGGGACAATTTGACGTGTCGGCATTTGAGTCTGCCTGGTCGCCGGACGGCCGATGGATTGCGTACACGCGCCAACTCGCGAGTCACATGCATGCGGTCTTCGTATATTCGCTCGATACCCATCAAACGCATCAGATTTCGGATGGTATGAGCGACGCGGCGTTCCCGTCGTTCGACAGGAACGGCAGGTATCTGTATTTCACCGCGAGCACCGACATTGGTCCGGTACTCGCCAGCAGTATGGGCAGCTTCAAGGTGCCGGTCACGCGCAGCGGGTATGTTGCCGTCCTGCGCAAAGACCTGAAGTCGCCGTTGGCGCCGCAGAGCGACGAGGAGTCCGGCAGCATCAAGAGCGGTGATTCCAGGCCCGGCGAGTGCAGTCTGCGCCCGGCAGGCAAAGAAGAAGCCGCCGGGCAAAAGGAAGAAGGCACGAATGAGGCTGTGCGGATAGATTTTGAAGATATCGGCCAGCGCATCCTGGCGCTGCCATTTCCTCCACGCAATTACAGTGGGATGATCGCCGGCAAGACTCATTTACTCTACCTGCTCGAGTCGCCTGTGATCGATGACGGCAGCGGTAACAACCGGCAGATCCTCCACAAATTCGATGTCTGCACTCGGAAGACGGACAAACTGCTGGACAACATTGCCAACTTCAATCTGTCGTTCAACGCCGAAAATGCGCTCTACGAGCAGAAGCCGGCGCCGACCCCACTGGCGCAAGGCGGACCGCCGCCCGGACAGTGGTTCCTCAAGCCGGTGGACGCGCTCGGGAAACCCGCCGATCCCAGGGATGCAGGCAAGGGAGATGGATCGCTGAAGATGGGCGAGATGCAGGTGTACATCGATCCACGTGCCGAGTGGAATCAGATATACCGCGAGGTATGGCGCATCGAACGGGACTTCTTTTATGACCCACACCTGCACGGCATCGATCTGAAGGCTCTGATGGCCGCTTACCAACCGTACGTGGATAACCTCGTGAGCCGGCCGGATCTGACCTACCTTATGGCCGACATGCTGGGCGACATCAGCGCGCAGCACATTTATGTGCGCGGCGGGGATCGGCCGGATGTGAAGTCCGTCGGCGGCGGACTGCTCGGCGCCGACTATCGTATCGAGAATGGCCGTTACCGATTCTCGCACATCTACCAGGGCGAGAACTGGAATCCTACGTTGCGCGCGCCTCTCACTGAGCCAGGTGTAAACGTCCGCGATGGCGAGTATCTGCTTGCAGTGAACGGTCGGCAGGTAGGCGCCGCCGACGAGATTTATAGTTTCTTCCAGGAAACAGCGGGTAAGGCCGTACAACTGAAGGTGAGCTCAGACCCGGCCGGGAATGACGCACGCGACGTTACAGTAGTGCCGATCCCCGATGAGAACTCGCTTCGCCAGCGCGCCTGGATGGAAGACAACCGGCGCAAGGTCGATCAGCTCAGCATTGGCAAGCTCGCTTATGTTTACCTGCCGGACACTGGGGTTAATGGGTACACAAACTTCAACCGCTATTACTTTACCCAGAGCGACAAACAGGGCGCGGTTATCGATGAACGCTTCAACGGCGGCGGCTGGATTGCCGATTACATCGTCGACTGGCTGAAGCGTCCCATCCTGGCCGCTGCGATGACCCGTGAAGGTAAAGACGTTACGTTTCCTGCGTCTATCTTCGGACCGAAGGTGATGCTGATCAACGAATATGCCGGTTCGGGCGGTGACGCTTTGCCGTGGATGTTCCGGCGCCTGGGCGCAGGTACCCTCGTCGGTACACGCACATGGGGCGGTCTGATCGGCATTGGTGGATATCCGCCGCTGATGGACGGCGGGTCCATCACCGCACCGAGAATCGCGATCTACAATCCGGAGAAAGGCGCATTCGATGTGGAGAACCAGGGCGTCGCCCCTGATATCGAAGTCGAATTCGATCCACACGCCTGGCGGGAAGGCAAGGACCCGCAGCTGGAGAAAGGCGTTGCCGTTGCGCTCGATGAGCTCGCCAAACATCCCGTGCCGGCGCTCCGCCGCCCAGCGTACCCGGTCTATCACTGAGCGCAGCGCGAAGTTATGTAATCCCGTTTACCACTCGCGAAGTAAGCGCTGGTCATCGGATGGGTCTCGAGAATGTCTGCGATGATTTCAACACGCTTGTGGTTTGCGGCTGACGTGTAGTGCCATTTATTTTCGATCTCGAGACCCATGCGACTGAGATCCTGGTCCAGGTCCAGCAACAGCACGCGCTGTTCCGCGCTCGTGTGGCGAATCTCTTTGTTGACTTCGTCGATTCCGTATTTGATGAACGCGCGCTGGGGAGAGAGCATGTCGCTTCTTCGAAAGTAATTTGTTGCCAGAACAGGTGTGATGCCGTGCGCCCGGCACATACCGATGAAGGTGATCAGATTTTTTTTGAGATTTCTCGTATGAAACAGCTCAAAGCACTTAAGTAAGTTCTGTTCCGTAGTAGTCTTGCCGGCCTGCCTTACCAGGTTCCAGTGAAACCAGTTAGCTGGAACTTGCCGCCATATTTTGGAGTAGGCGTACAGCCTGACCGAAGGTAGCCACCTGAAGGATTCTAGTAAACCTCGGGTGAGATCACCCAGAGGCTGCTGCGTTGGAACCACTCGATAGTAGTTTGAATAGTCGGGCTCCAGAACGCCGCCGGTGTGAAGAAATGCCTCCACATCGTTAATGCCTGTCATCAAGATCGCAATGTGGCAGTCGAAGCGCAAAGTATCCAGCATGAAACGGGTTATGGAGTGAACAGAACTGTAGTACGCAAAAGCTCCGTTGGCGACCTCAACGCAATGCCCCCGTTTCGAGAACT
>Ga0137409_10004617_pt1 | contig 14451 bp, 9 predicted proteins | sample CZODoug1_16funga_FD_122059 | JGI IMG/M metagenome (GOLD analysis project Ga0137409, IMG submission 122059) | Vadose zone soil fungal communities from Angelo Coast Range Reserve, California, USA - CZODoug1_16fungal (Hybrid Assembly) | ecosystem: Environmental > Terrestrial > Soil > Vadose zone... | reverse complement strand
CTCGAAGCGCTCGAGAGAGAGGAACCCGTCGGCTTTTTCCAGGTCGGGCTTCAGGCCGGCGACGAGGTCCATGTACTCCGGGAACCTGCCTTCGGCAGGCGTGAACTCGAAGATGACCGCGATCATCGATGCCTCCTTCGCGCAAGACTATAGCTTGTTAAACTGGCGCGGTGAAACGCGCCTGGAGAAACGTCGGCGGCATCTTCCTCACCGGCCTGCTGACCCTGCTGCCGGTCGTCGCGACGATCTACTTCCTGATTTGGCTGGTGCGCCTGGTCGACGCGCTTTTCGGCAAGCCGCTGCTCTGGCTGCTTCCCGATGCCTACCACGGCGGGATGGGCGTCGTCCTGGCGCTCGCCATCGTGTTCGGAGTCGGGGTGCTGATGCAGGCGTACCTGTTCCGCCGCGTGTTCCGCGGCATCGAGCGGCTGCTGCTGGAAGTGCCGCTGGTGCGCTCGATCTACGCCGCGCTGCGCGATCTGGCCGGCCTGTTCGGCAAGGACAGCGGGCCCGCCCTGCAGGTGGTGGAAGTGACGCTGCCCGGAACGGGCTGGCGGCTGCTCGGATTCGTCACGCGCACAGAATTTGACGATCTGCCAGAAGGCCTCGGCAGGCAGGGCGACATCGCGGTATACCTGCCGATGAGCTACCAGATCGGCGGCTATACCATCTTCCTGCCGCAAAAACAGGTGCGCCCGGTCGACATGTCGCGCGAGGACGCGCTGAAGTTCATCCTCACCGCCGGCCTGAAGGCGCGGCCGCATCGATGAGGGCTACGCTATCATCCTTGTCGATGCTCCGCTTCCTGACCCTGCTTCTCGCCTCGTCGGCATGCGCCGCGGCAGAGTTCGACTGCATGATCGAGGCGCGGCAGACCGTCGAGATCCGCAGCACGGTCGAGGCGGTCATCGAGTCGGTGAAGGTGACGCGCGGCAGCTTCGTGGCCAAGGGCCAGGTGATCGTCACGCTCGAGTCCGGGCCCGAGCGCGCGGCGCTCGCGCTCGCGCAGGGGCGCGCGGAGACCCAGGGCGATATCAAGGTGAGCGAGGCGCGCGTCGGGATCACGCGCAAGAAGTGGCAGCGCGCCGAGGAGCTGTTCAAGCAGAACTTCATCTCCGCCAACGCGCGCGACGAATCCGAGGCGGATTTCAAGCTCGCCTCCGAGGAGCTGCAGCGCGCCAAGGAGACGCAGCTCCTGGCGCGCCTCGAGGCGCAGCGCACCGCCGAGGTGCTCGGCCTGCGCACCATCCGCAGCCCGGTGAACGGCGTGGTGGTCGAGGTGATGCGCAAGGCCGGCGAATTCGGCGCCATCACCTTCAAGGACCCGATCATGAAGCTCGCCGAGATCGATCCGCTGCACGTCGAGGCGATCCTGCCGGCGAGCATGTACGGCAAGGTGAAGCGCGGCCAGCGGGCGGTGGTGGTGCCCGAGGCGGCGATCGGCGGGCGCTACGAGATCCCGGTTTCGATCGTCGATCCAGTCATCGACGCGGCGAGCGGCACGCTGGGCGTGCGCCTGGAGCTGCCGAACCGCAAGGGGGCCATCCCGGCCGGCGTGCGCTGCCGCGTGCAGTTCCTCTGACCGGCGTTCCTTACTCTCCGCGGCCCGAGACGGCGAGCAGGTCGTCGAGCACGCGATCCCTGGCGCCGAGATCCTGCCGCGCCAGGCGCTGCGCGCGCTCAGCCGCGCGCTGAGCGCCGCCCGCGATCCAGCGCGACCAGCGCGGCGACAGCTCGCCCGACGGACCGGCGCCCAGGCGGGCGATCCAGCCGAGCCGCCCGCCGACCGCGTCGTCCTCCAGCGAGAGCAGGAGCGTGCACGAGCTTGCCCGGTACGCGCGGCAGGCCTGCGCGATGTGGCGCCGGGCGAGCGGCAGCTCAGCGACCAGAAGCTCGAGGCCTTCCTGCACGCCGGCCGGAGCCTGAAGAACAGGCAGCATGATGATCTCGCCCTGGCAGGCTGCCTGAAGCACCTGCGCTTCCGGCCGCGAGCGCACCGCAATGACCGCCGCGCCGGCTTTCACGTGCTCCACCACGGCAGCGCGTTTGGCTGCAGCGGTCAGAAACACCCGGCATGCCGGCGTGAGCCCGGCCGGCCGTTCGCCGGCGCGCGCCGTCCTGAGCGCGTACACAGACCAGAAGTCGTGCTCCAGGCCCCGCGCGTCGGCGCACGCGCCCGCCACCCTGGCATAGCGCCCGAAAAAGCGCGGCACCGACATGCGCGCGAGCACCTCCGGACGAGAGCTGAGACGGCAGCCTTCCTTCACCTCGACGAGCTTGCGCAGCTCGAGCTCGTCCGGCCCCGGCTCCTGCGTCCCCTCGGCAGGCGGCGGGAAGACGACGCGTCCGTTTTCCACGCGGTAATCGGCGTCGCGCTCGACGAAGTGCAGCGCCTCGAGCGCCCAGGTGATGAGCTCCTCGCGGCGCGAGCGCGCCGACCAGATGCCGCCGAGCGGCGCCACCAGCCGCTCGAGCAGGCGCGCCGCCGGCTCCGCCAGCCGGATCGCCCCCTCTTCCACCGTGTAATCGGTATCCGCCGCCAGGGCACGCGCGAGCTCGAGGGCCTGCTCGTACATCAGCCGCTCGCGCGACTGGTCGGCCTGGGCGGCGATCACGACCGGCGCCTGCGCGTCGTCGAGCATGACCAGATCGGCGTCTTCCACCAGCGCGTACTGCAGGCGCGGCAAGACAGCCGGCGAGCCCGTGCCGGAGAGCCGCTCGAGCGCGGTGCGCAGCATTCCGGGGCGCCCGGCCTGGATGCCTTCGCGCAGGTAATCCAGCGCGAGCTCGCGGTGCGCGGCGCAGACCACCGGCGCGGCGTACGCCTCGCGCCTCGCCGCCGCGGCAGTGTCCCGCGCCACGCAGGCAACCCGGATTCCGAGCCGCAGGAACAGCGGCGCGATCGACGCGGCGAGCGATGCCGCCGCCGCATCGCTCGCGGCGAGAAGGTGCACGTTGTCGCCATGCAGGGCGCAGGCGAGCGCGGCGAGGGCGAGCGCGTGGCGCCGCGAGGCGGGGTCGGCGAGCTCGACGATGCCGCCCCGGGCGAGCCAGCGCGCCGCGGCGAGCACATCGCGCGACAGCGGCGCGCGCAGCGCGCCGCTGTAGAGCGCGAAGCATTCCCCGAGCAGCGGCGCCGTGAGGCCGTCGCGCCGCAGGCGGTAGCGCAGCGCCCCGAGCAGCGCCGCCGGCTCGGCGTCGCGATAGCGCGGGATCTGGCGGTCGACCTGCGCCGCGAACCGCCCCGGCGAGCGCAGCGTGCGGGCGAACGCGTGCTGAAAGCGGAACGCGAGCCCGGCAAACAGCCGGTCGACCGCCGACTGCGTCGCCGCCATTACGTCGCGAAGCGCCGCAGGAAGAGCTGCCGCGCGAGGCGCCAGCACTGCTCGGCGATCGTTTCGCGAGCGTGGTCGAAGCGCACGTAGACGCGGCCGCCGGCGCCGAGCGGGTGCGCGGAGAGGACCTCGATCTCGAACTCGAAGTGAGTCTGCAGCGTCTTCATCGACGCGCCGGCGGCGCCCGGGTCGAGCGCGATGTCGCCGCCGCCCGCCTGGGACAGCGCCATGCTCGGCACGCGGTCGACGGCGCGCGGCACCTCCCGCACGATGCGCGCGGAAAAGGTCTCGCCGAGCCGCTCGGCGAGCTTGACCGTGACGCGCCCGGTCCTTGCCCGCACGAGGTCGACCGACTGCTGCGGCACGACGACGCGCGCGGCGGCGCCGCCTTCCGGGATCACGTAGCCGACGAGCTCGCCCTGGCGCACGTAGCGGCCCGGCAGGTCTCCCGGCGCCGGCAGGACGAACACCCCGTCGGAGGGGCTGCGCATCACCAGGTCGGCGGAGCGCTCCTGCGCGCGGCGCAGCTCGGCGTCGGCGGTCTTCATGCTCTCGAGCGTCATCTGCGCCTTGACGAGGTTGTCGACGCGCTCCGCGTAGTAGCGCGCCTCGAACTCGTCCTTGCGGGCTTCGAGACCGCGGATGCGCGGCGGCAGCAGCGGATCGACGGACTCGATCAGCGCATCGCCGCGGCTCACGCGCGCTCCGGGAAGCGCGATTACGCGCGTGATGAAGCCGTCGGCGGCACCGCGCACCGAGGACTGCTCGGCGCCCCAGATGACGCCCTGCGCATTGGTCCACGAAGGAACGGGGACGAAGAATACGAGCCAGAGGATGATGCCCGCCAGTACAGCGCTCGATGCTGCAGCCCGCACGCGGTAGCGGCGCAGACGCGGGCTGAAGGCGAGGTAGTTGAGCAGCGCGCCGATGGGAAGCGCCACCCCCGCGATCACCGCCCAGAGCGCGAGCAGCACGCCGAGGATGAAATACTGCGTGGCGATGAACGCGGCGATCGAAAGGGTGATGCTGATGCGGTAAATGAAGGAGGCGACGGCGAAGAACAGCAGCCAGGCGCGCTCGCGCAGGCCGGCGTCGGCAGCCGGCGCCTCGAGCCCGAACAGCCGCCGCTCGAAAAGGGCGGCGAGATACTGCTGCGCGCGCTGGCGCAGGTTCGGGATCTCGATCAGGTCGGAAAGGATGTAATAGCCGTCGAAGCGCAGCAGCGGGTTGGCGTTGAACAGCACCGTCGAGACGCCGGCGATCAGCATCACGTTGAACAGCACCGCGCGCGGCACGCCCGGCTGCAGCTCGAGCCACAGCGCGAGCGCGAGCGCGGCGATGAACGCCTCGACGATCATGCCGGCCGCGCCGACCACCACGCGGCGGCGCTTCTCCGCAAAAGCATTCGCCGCTGACGCGTCGACATACGGTACCGGCATCAGCACCAGGAACATGATGCCCATCTCGTGGACTTCGCCGCCCCACGCCTTGACCGCGGCGGCATGGCCCAGCTCGTGCAGCGCCTTGAGCACCGGGAAGACCAGGCCCATGACGAGCAGGTTCTCCGGCGCGAGGACCCGGCTCGAGAGATCGTGCGTCAGCTCGTTCCAGTGCTGGACCGCGGTGAACGCCCCCCAGCCGACGACCGCAAGCCAGAGAAGCGCGCCAAGCGGCCCGAAGAGCGGCCGGTACCAGGCGAGCCAGCGCTCGAGGAACCGGTCCGGGTCGAGCAGGGGGATCTTGATCGCGAGCGGCGCGAGCCAGCGGCCGAGCCGCGTGCGCGAGCGGATGCGGTGGGTCCGGCGCAGCAGCTCGTCGACGTCGGGCGTCGCGTCGCACTGCACGATATCGCCGAGGTGCAGCTGCCCGAGAAGGCGGATCACCTCCTCCTGGGTCGGCGCCTCGTCGCCGTAGCGCTCCAGCGCCGCGTCCCAGATGCTCTGCATCGAGCGCTGGCCGTTCATCAGGCCGATGACGAAATAGGCGCGCGCATCGAAGCGGTGCGTGCGCCGCGACATGCGGTCCTGCAGCACGTACCAGCGAGCGCCGCGGTAGCGGTGCCGATGGATGCGGAAATGCGAGCGCAACCGCGGCCGCAGCTCGGCGACGCGGTACCACGACGCGCTCATGAGCTGCTGCGCCATCAGCGGCCTCTCAGGGCAGCCATGCCCAGCTCTTCAGGCTGAGCCATTCGACCAGCCGGCGGCTCCAGATCCACGCCAGGTGGCGCTCGTCGATCTCGATCTTGGCGACGCCTTCCATTCCGGGCCGCAGGCGCAGCTCGGCGTTCGAGCCGAGGTCCGCCTCGACCCGGAACACGTTGCGGCCCTCCCTGGCGGTGCTCACCGGGGTGATCTTGGCGATGCCGAACGGATAGCGGTGGCCCGGCAGCGAGGTGAGGACGAGCTCGCCCTTCTGCCCGAGCTTCACCGCGGCAATGTCGTGCTCGTCGACCTGCAGGACGATGCGATACGCGTCGAGCGGCGCCACCTCGAGCATCACCTGCCCGCGCTCGAGCGGGGCGCCGAGCGATTGCGTGAGATCGCCGCTCACCAGGATGCCGTCGAAGGGCGCCGTGATCTCGGTGCGCGCGAGCTGCTCCTCGACCAGCGAGAGCTGCGCCTCCGCCTGCGCGATCTGCGTGCTCGCGATGCGCACCTGCGCGCGCTCCTGCTTGGCCATCGCGTCGCGGTACTGCTGCGCGTACTGGTCGCGCTGCGCGCCGAGACGCGTGCGCTCCACCTGCAGGTCGCGGTCGTCGAGCCGGGCGAGCACCTGGCCGCGGCGGACCGTGTCGCCGGCGCGCACGGCGGTCTCGCGCACATAGCCCTGGAACGGCGCGGTGAGCGCGCGCTGGATCTCGCCTTCGATGCGCGCATCGGCCGAAACACGGTAGCTCCCCGTGGCGAAAGCGAGGAACACGGCGAGCGCGGCCAGGAGTCCCGTGGCGAGCTTCAGGCCGCCATGCCTGGGGCCGGCGAGCCGGCTCCAGAAATCCTGCGCCGCCTGCATCGCGTGGGCGCGCAACCCGCGCTGCTGCGCGCGCCGCAGGTCGACCAGCGGCCCCAGCATGCCGGCGAGTCCCTCGAGAAGCTCGAGGGACTGCGCGTCGAAACGAAAGCCGTGCGCGCGCTCGAGGGTCAGCACGCCGATCTGGCGCTCGCCGTGCAGCAAGGGGAAGGTGGCGATGCCGCCGGCGCCCGAAGCCTGCGCGAGCTCGGCGTGCGACAGCGTCACGACCGGCCTGGTCTCGCGCTCCGCCGGGTAGACCACCGGCTCGCGCTGGTCGAGCGCCTCGTTCATGGCATTGATGGTCGCGCCGAGCAGGTTCGCCTGGCGGTCGAACTGCGCGGCGTGCGACACCGCCTCGATATAGACCGCGCCGCGCTCGAGCGATGCGAGCACCACCCGATCGCAGCCCAGGCGCGAGGCGAGCTCGGTCACCAGCGCCGTGGCGGCGTCGCGATATTCGCCCTGCTCGAGAAATGCCGCAACGAGCTGCAGGATCATGTTGAGGCGCAGGCGCGCCGCCTCCATCGGATCGGCCGCGCGGCGCAGCAGCACCTCGAGCCAGCCCGCGCCCCACTGCAGCTGGCGCATCGCCGCCTGCAGCTCGATCTCGTCGCGCCACGCCAGCTCGAGCCCGACCACGCCGCGCACCTTGCCGTCGAGCCGCACCGGGTAGGCGATCTGGTAGTTCGGCCGGCGCGGCTCCACCAGCCCGCGCCCTTCGCGCAGCGCGCGCTCGATGATCTGCGTGAGTTGCGGGCGCTCGCGCCGGCCCTCGGGCCAGAATGCGAGCGGGGCGAACGTCTCGATGCCCGGCTTCTGCAGCACCACCAGCGCGTCGTTCACGCCGCTGATGGCATGGCACTGCAGCTCGAGCCAGCTCTGGCAGAACTCCTCGGGGCTCGCCGCCGCGGCGAAGCGCCGCCACGCGACATCGAGCTCGCTGTGCTGCGCTTCAGCGAGGTCAAAACGCGCCGACGGGTGGCGTATCTCCGGGTTCGAGCTCACGGCAAGGCTCAGCCTTTCGGGGCCGGGCCTTCCACGCTAAGCGTCCCGAAGCGCTTCTCGTACTCCTTCACCACGCCGTCGAGCAGGGCGACGAGGCGCTTGGCGGCGTACGGGCTGATGATGATGCGGTCGGTGAGCTGGATCGTCACTTCCTTCTGGCCGGCGTTCCACGCCTGGTTGATGCCGAACAGCATCACCACTTCCTCGCGCGTGCTGGTGACGTTGCACACGTTCGCGTAGGAGCTCTTCATCGCCGAGTCGTCCCACTTGATGCGCGCGCCCTGCTGCGCGCCCTGCGGCGCGGCCTTCGCCTCCGCGGCCTCCGCCGGCTGCGGTTGTTTTGCTGCCATGTCTTCCCCCTGATTGGTTGGTTCCCCGAATGGAGAATACCCCATTTATACTAGCTGGCGATGCCCGAGAAGCAGACTATCTACGACGCCATTCCCTACCCGAGCAACCCGTTCCGGCAGACGCGTCCGGAGCGGCTCGCGGCGGTGGCCAAGCTGTTCGGCCTGGACGCGCCCGCGCCGGAAAGCTGCCGTGTCCTCGAGCTGGGATGCTCGATGGGCGGCAATCTCATCGTCATGGCGCAGGACCACCCGCGCTCGCAATTCGTCGGCATCGACGCCTCTTCGCGCCAGATCGCCGAAGGCTGGAAAACGGTCGATCTGCTCGGCCTGAAGAACCTGCGCCTGACACATCTTGACATTCTCGACGTCGGAGCCGACTTCGGCGAGTTCGACTACATCATCAGCCACGGCGTGTTCTCGTGGGTGCCGGCGCGCGTGCAGAACAAGATGCTCGAGATCTGCCAGCGCCATCTCGCGCCGAACGGCGTCGCCTACATCAGCTTCAACACCTACCCCGGCTGGCACATCCGCGGCATCGTGCGCGACATGATGATGTATCGCGGCGCGCAATTCGCCGATCCGCAGGCGCGCCTCGCGCAGGCGAAATCGCTGGTCCGCTTCGTCGCCGAGGCGACCAAGGGCGCCGACACGCCGTACCAGCGCCTGCTGCAAAGCGAGCTGAAGCACATCGGCCAGATGGAGGACTACTACCTGCATCACGAGCACCTGGAAGAGAACAATCAGCCGCTGTACTTCCACGAGTTCGCGAAGAAGCTGGCGGTCAACGGCCTGCAATACCTGGGCGACGCCGATTTTTCGACGATGGTGTCGACCAATTTCTCGCCCGAGGTGGCGGGCACGCTGCAGGAAATCGGCGCGCACGACATCGTGCAGATGGAGCAGTACATGGACTACGTGCGCTGCCGCTATTTCCGCAAGTCGCTCGTCTGCCGCAGCGGCATCCGGCTCAACCGCACGCTCACCCCCGCGGTGGTGCGCGGCGTGCTGCTCTCGACCGACGCCGAGCCGCTCGACCAGGAGCAGCCCTCCGGCCTCCTGACGTTCAAGGCGCCGTCGGGCCACAGCATCAACTGCAAGTCGCCGCTCACCAAGGCGGCGCTGCGCCACCTGCGCGAGCAATGGCCGATGCCGGTGTCGTTCTCCGATCTCTACCGCCAGTGCGGAAACGGTGACGCCAGCGCCGAGGAATTCCTCGCCGGCGAGATGCTCACCTGCATGGCGGCGGGAGTGGTGGAATGGCGCCTCAGCCCGGTTCCTTTCACGATCGTCGTCGACCAGACTCCGGCCGCGACGCCGCTTGCGCGGCTGCAGGCGGAGCGCGGCTACAAGGTCACCAACCTGCGCGGCGAGACCATCGTCCTCGACGAGATCCACCGCCAGACGCTGAAGCAGCTCGACGGCAAGCGAGACCTCGGCAAGCTGACCGAATCGCTCATGGCGGCCCTCAAGCGCGGCGAGCTGGTGTTGCAGCGCGACAGCGACAAGGCGCCGGTCACCGACGAAGGCGAGATGCAGCGGCTGCTCGGCCCGGCGCTCGAGAGGGTCCTGGCGAACCTGGCGAAGAAGGCGTTGCTGGCGCGGGCCCATGCCTGAGCGCTGGCTCGACCCCGGCGTGCCGGGATTGCGCGCCGAGGTCTGCCAGGTGAAAAGCACGCGCGAAGAAACCGTTCTTCTTTTCGGCACGCGCGAGAAGCTCGAGCGCCGGATCATCATGCGACCGGCCATGGCGAAAGAGCTCGCGGCGGGCTTGGCGGGGATCTTGCGCGAGCACGAAGCGCAGCTGAACGCCACGCCGGCGGGCCGCATCCACTCGGTCGCCGCCGACGCCGACGCGCCCGCCGAAGCGAGGCCGATGCTGGCGCTGGTGCGCGGACTGGGCGTCGGCTTCGGCTTCGAGAAGTCGTTCAAGATGAGCCCGGCGCGGCTCGACGCCGAGCGGATGATCCTCGGCGTGCGCACCAGCCTCGTGAACCGGGAGGCGCTGGTGTCGGTCTGCCGCGCGCTCGGCATGCCCGAGGCCTTCATTGCGCAGTTCGACGCGATGCTCGCCGAAGCGAACACGGTGGGCTTCGGCTTCGAGCACGGTACTTGCAAGGTCTACCTGGAATTCTGGGAACAGCTGGTGCGGCGGCTGCAGCGCGAGCCGGCGAACGTCGACCCCGCGCTGCTGTTCCTCGGATTCAAGTGGGCGCCTCGGGGCGCGGCGGCGATCGCGCGATACACCTGCTACCCGCTGCTGTCGATCCAGGGCATCCGGCGGCGGCTCGACGCTCTCTACGACGAGCGCAGCCCGTCCGTGCAGGCGGCATGCGAAATCCTCGAGCTGGCCGCCCGCCGGGTCGGCGCCGACTCCTTCGTCTACGTCGAGGCCGCCGAGGAAGGCAATCCGAGGAAATCCTTCGACCTCAACTTCTACAAGGCCGGGCTGCGCGTCGACGAGCTGCGGCCTGCGCTCTCGGCGCTCGCCGAGCGTTACGCCTTGGCCGGTAACGCTCTGGAAAGAATCCTGGCCGATGGAGGCCAGCGCGCCTTCGGCCATCTTTCGGGCGGGCTCGGCAGGCAGGGCGAGGACTTTCTCACGGTCTACTACGAGATCGAAGGGCTTTGAGCGAGGCGACGCGGTCCGGCCGGCCGATCGCTGATTTTTCCGGCTTGAGATGGAGCGCCGCCGGCTTTCATGAGGTGGCGCCGCGCACCGCCGACGAGCTGTGCCGCATCGTGAGCGCCGCGTGCGCGCGGGGGATGCCTGTCCGCACGCGCGCGCAGGGCCACTCGCTCAACGGGTCCACCCTGCCCGCCGCGGGCGAGCTGCTGGTGAGAACCGCGGACCTGCGCGAGGTGCGTTTTGCGTCGCCGGGCAGCGTCACGGCCGGCTGCGGCACCGTGCTGTGGGTATTGCAGAGCGTGCTGCGCGCGCACGGCTTCGACCTGCCGGTGCTGAACGACGGCTATCCCGGGCCCACCGTCGGCGGCTATCTTGCCGCGGGCGGATTCGGCCCGAAGTCCGACCTTCACGGCGGCTTCTGGGACAACGTCGCCGGGCTGACTTTCGTCGACGGCAGCGGCCGCCTGCGCCGGGTTGCGCGCGACGATGCGTTGTTTCCCTGGCTGTTCGGCTCGATGGGCCAGCTTGGGATCTTCGCCGAGGCCACGCTCGCGATCGTTCCGCTCGAAGGCGCGGCGCAGTACCCCGAAGGAAAGGCGCTGGTGGCGCCCAGGCTCGCCGAGCAGCACGTCCCGCTGCAGTTCGCGCCGCGGGGCGATGAGCGCCTGTTCTGGTTCACGCTTTTCGTCCCGGACGAGGAGCTCGCCGTGGCGCAGCGCGAGCTGCTCGCGCTCGAAGCCCGGCACGCGGGCGCGCTGCGCTTCGCCGAGCGCTATTGCTATCCGGTCCGGCACCGCGGCATGGTCGCGCCGCTGGTCTACCCTGAAGCGCGCCCGTTCACGGCAACCGGCGCCTGGGGCTGGCTGGGCGATGCGTCACGCGAGGCCGTGGAGAAGCTGCTGGCGTTCGACCGCGGCTTCATGGCGCTCGCCATGTCGCGGCGCGGATACCGGCGCTACATCCAGAGCGAGCTGCCCGCCGGGCCGCGGATCTACGAGCAATGCTTCGGCCCGGCGATCTACGCGGAGTTGCGCCGGATCAAGTCGGAACTCGACCCCGGATACCTCCTGAATCGCGGCTCGGTCTTCGCGCGCTAGCGCGCAGCCTTCTTCGAGCCGTTCAGCGCCTTGCCCAGGGCATCGAACTCGCTGCTCGGAGCGACCTTGACGAGGTAGTCGGTGAAGTTCGGCGCCGCGCTCTTCGCGTCCTTGCCGCTCTTGAACGGCGAGTAGCTCGGATCCCAGTTCACATCCACGCTGGCATGCCAGTCGACGCTTCCGCCGGCGCCGGTGCCGTTCGTGCCGAGGTCGAAGTTGAGCTCCACTGCCCTCTTGGCGAGCTGCATCAGCGTGGCATCGCTGATCGGCCGGTCCGGGTTTCCATCGAGACCGAGGTGCTCGAGCAGGAAACGCTCGCCCGGCGAAAGCGTGTCGCTCATGACGCCGTGGCCGCTCGTCTCCTGGAACCCCATGGCATTGCCCATCTCGTGCATCACCGTGGTGAGCAGATCCATGCGATTGAAGGCCGCGCTCGCGTCGCTCGCCATCAGGGTGGAGGCGCTTGCCTGCCGGGAAAATTCCACGTTGTCGTGCGGCGCGAGGTCGACGTACCAGCCGCGCCCCGCGGCGCGCCCGTCGACGTAAATGTCGTACCCGAGCGTTACGCCGAGCCTGTCCTGCGGCAGGTTGCCGATCTGCACCGTCACGCTGTCGAGCACCGCGAGGTGGCTGTCCCCCGGGCCCAGAGCCTCGGTCCAGCGCAGCTTTGCCTCCTCGACGATCGGAGCGAGCGTCGATTCGGTGACCGACCACTGCGATTCCGCGCCGCTCGTCACCGTGTCCGGGCCGGCCGCGCTCTGCCAGATCGGCAGGTTTCCGGCGGACACCCTCACGTCCCTGCTTGCCTGGGAATTGGGGCCTTGCGGATCGCGCGGTCCGCCGTGCTGGTCACCCCAGCCTGCGTCGCTCTGCCGCACCATGGCGAGCTCGCCAAACGGCTCGCCGTTGCGGGCGGCATCGCTGCCGTATTGCGCTTGCAGCGTCTGGTCTGCGCCCTGGCTCTTGGAGAGCGCAAGCATGAACGCCTCCAGGTCCGGCGCGAACAGGCGGTTCACCGTCGGCGCGCCGAACGGGTTGTACGGCACCACGAAGGTGTTGAACTCGCCGCCCCATTCGACGAGGCGATCGCCGCCGGTGTTGGCGATCAGCACATCGAGGCCGGCGCCGCCGTAGGCGAAGTCCTCCCACGACGGGTTGGTGTCAGGCGTCTTGTTCAGGCCGCCGCCGGTGGTGAGCTTGTCGTCGGCGTTGATGAGGTCGTCGCCCCAGCCGCCCCAGAGGCTGTCGCGGCCGGTGCCGCCGACCAGCCAGTCGTGGCCGAAATCGCCGAAGATGTCGTCATCGCCGTCGGTAGGCACCGCGGGATAGGCCGTGCCCACCGCCCACTTGGCGTCGAGCGGTCCTTCGTTCTCGTCGAAATTGAGCGCCCACTCGAGGCCGGAGCCGGTCTTCGACAAGGCGCCCGCCGGGGTCAGCAGGATCTTGCGCAGCGGATCGTTGGCGTCGTAGAGCGCGAACTTGGTCGTGGTCGGGCTGTAGCCGAGCACGTTGCCCGGATTGACCGGATGCGAATAGTCGCTCTCGATCGGTCCGGCGGTCTTGACGCCGGCCTGGTTGTAGTTGTTGACGTAGGAGACGATCGGCGCCTCGGCCCCGGAAATCGCGTCTTCGCCGGCGCCGCCGTGGATGCTGTCGTTGCCCAGGCCGCCGTAGATGATGTCATTCGCGAAGAGCGCGCGCGGCATGGCCGTGGAGGGCGCCGCATTGCTCGGGTCTACGCTGTACGGCGTGAGGTCGGCCGTGTACTTGAGCCTGCCGTCGACGTTGGTGATCGCGATCGTGGATCCGCTCGAGTCCGAGACGATGGCGTTGAGCTGGGCCGCCGGAATCGCGGCGATGCCGTAGAGCGGCTCGCCGGAGGAGGCGCTGTTGCGGCTCGCGAAGATGCGGCCGTCGTCGCCCAGGATGCCGTCGTCGCCGGTTCCGCCCGAGATCCAGTCGCTGCCGTAGCCGCCGATGAGGCTGTCGTTCTGCCCCTCGCCGAAGAGCACGTCGTTGCCGACCTGGCCGTAGATGAAGTCGTCGCCCGATTCGCCGTGCACTTCGTCCGCGGCGCCGATGTCCGACGCCTGGGCCGTGGCGTTGTAATCCGCGCCGCCCGGCGTGTAGTCGAGCAGCTGCGCTGCGCGCGGCACGATCTTCAATATGGGGCTGTAGTTGTCGTAGTTGAACGTCAGCAGTGCGCCGCCCGCGCCGACCAGGCGATAGATATTGCCGTTGTCGCCCACGATCGCATCGGAGTCACGCGCGTGACCCGTTGCAGCGGTGTCGCCCAGGTCGCTGCGCGCGATGTCGGTGCCGGCGCCGCCGAAGATGAGATCCGCGCCATCCGGCCGTTGCAGCCGGTTGGCGAGGCTGAACAGGCTCGAGCTGCCGCCGATGATGTCGTCCTGGCCGAGATTGCCGAAGATGACGTCGTTGCCGCCGCCGCCTTCGATGTAGTCATCGCCGTCGGTCGAGTCTTCAAATGAGGGCCGCACCACCAGCGCGCCAGTGGCATCGCGAGTTGCTCCGACGTCCGGTCCGCCTGCAACGAAACTGTCGATCGAGCCGTCGCCCTGGATGGTGTCGTTGCCGAGCTCGCCGAAGATCTGGTCGTCGCCCGCGCCGCCGGCGATATAGTCATCGCCGAAGTTGTTGAGCGCCGCCGCCTGGTCGGCAAAGCTGTGGTCGAGCAGCGTGACCGCGAAGTTCTCCCATACCGCCGCGCCGCCCGGTACCGCCTGCTCGGCGCTGGTGACCAGCGCGCTTCCCGCCGTCGCGGTGGCCGTGCTGTACATCTGCGTGCCTTGCAGGGCACGGAAGCGCGGGTTGAGATCGCTGCCGGTCGAACGGTCCAGCGCGACGTTGTCGCCGAAGATGAGGTCCCTGCCGGCGCCGCCGTCGATGCGGTCGGCCGCCGCGCCGCCGATGAGTACGTCGTCGCCGTCGTTGCCGCGGATCGTGTCCGCGCCGCCGATGGTGCGCGCGGTGGTCTCCACGCGCAGGATCGAGCCGCTGCTGTA
>Ga0137409_10004616_pt1 | contig 14453 bp, 13 predicted proteins | sample CZODoug1_16funga_FD_122059 | JGI IMG/M metagenome (GOLD analysis project Ga0137409, IMG submission 122059) | Vadose zone soil fungal communities from Angelo Coast Range Reserve, California, USA - CZODoug1_16fungal (Hybrid Assembly) | ecosystem: Environmental > Terrestrial > Soil > Vadose zone... | reverse complement strand
ACCACCTGTTCACGCGCGACCTCTTCCGCCAGATGCAACGCCACGCGATCCTGATCAACGTCACGCGCGGCGCGATCGTCTACGGCGACGACCTCCTCGCCGCCATCGACGAGGGCGTCATCTGGGGCGCCGGCCTCGACGTCACCGATCCCGAGCCGCTGCCGGCGGGCCATCCGCTCTGGAACCATCCCCGGGCGATCGTCACGCCCCACACGGCGGGCGGCTCGCCGCGCCGCGCGGGGCGCGTGATCGAGACGTTCATCGAGAACCTCCGACGCCTGCGGACCGGCGAGCCGCTCCTCGCCCTCATCGACAAGGAGAAAGGGTACTGAGCGTCTGCTCGCCCCTGCTTCGACCCAAGATCCGGCAAATCCTCGTTCTTCTCGTGGCGGCCACGCTCGTCGCGGGAAGCGGCACCCTCGCGCCCTCGCCCGGCGGTGGCCCCACCATCTCGAAGTTCACCATCGAGCCGCCCGTGGCGGCGCCCAACGGCCCTGCGCGGATCCGCTTCGAGTTCCGGGGCGCGCAAGGCGGGCTCCGGGACGCCACCTTGCTGGCCAAGCCGGCGGGATCGTCCTGGCGCCGGTCCGCGCTGGAAGAACCCATCAACTTCGCGATTGCCGCTCTCGGTTCCTTGTCCGACGGCGTGGTCGAGGCTTCCGCGCGGCATCAGGGCAGCTACGCGCGCCAGCAACAGGGGACCACGAATCTCTACGAGCTTCAGGTCACGGACAAGGCTGGCCGCAAGAGCAACGCGCTCACGGTCGCCCTCGAGGTCCGGCTCTGACCGTTCCGCCATTGCTCTCCCTTCCGCCGTCCTGCTAGGCTACGCGCGTGACTGACGGGGAGCGCGATCGAGAGCCGGAGGTGTCGCCCAGCGCCATCAGGCAGCTGGTCCGTTCCGTCCGCGCCCACCTGACCCTCTCTCGCTTTCAGGCCGTCGTCGGCATCACGGCGGGGTTCATCTCGATCAGCGTCGGCCTCTACTCGTATTTCCACATGCGTCCCGCGACCACGGTGGCGGGAGAGGTGGTGGCCGTCGTCCAGGATGCGCGGACGGGCCGGCCGGTGGCGGACGCCTCCGTGGAGGTGCTGACCCTCAAGAACGCGGTGGTGACCACGCTGACTCCCGGAGCCGAGGGGCGGGCCCGGGGCAAGCTGAAGGAGGGAACCTACCGACTGCGGGTCACCCACCCGCGCTTCGCCGCCGAGGTGCGCCAGGTGGAGATCGTGGCCGGCCAGACCTCGGAGGTGCGCTTGAAGCTCGCCCAGGCGACGGCCCCCAGGGCCAGCCCGGTCGACGAAGCCGTGGGTGCCGTCAAGAAGATCCTCAAGTGAGATCGTGGCCGGCCATGCTCGGGCGGCTGTGGAAGGTCGAGGATCAGAGCCGCGCGGCGAGGACCGTGGAAGCCTTCGGCTGGCTGCTCTCCGTCGAAGCGATCGTCATCCTGGGCGCCCCTCACGGCGTGGCCTCGGCGCTCCAGCTTCCCCCGTTCCTCGAGCAGGGCGCGGGCTACTTCCGGCTGACCGGGCTCTTCGTGGGAGGGCTGGGGATGCTCTACGTGGTCAGCGGGCGGCTGAGCGCGGAGGGCTTCGTGTTCGCCTCCTTGCTCCACCGGCCGCTCGCGCCTCCTGTCCTGGCCACTCTCTGGTACGTGAACCTGATTCCGGGACCACTGGCCCTGGCCTTCGCCCTGCAGGATCTCGCCGGCTTCCTGTGGACGGTCGCGGCGTCGCGCGCCGACGTGCGGGTGCCCGCGACGGTCGATGCACTGGCCGGAACGGTCTCCGGTGACCTGGACAGCCCCACCATCCGCGCCACGGAGTTGATCTACGTCGCGTCCATGCTGGAGCAGGCCAAGATGTTCGAGGCCGTGGACCGCCTGGTCCAGCTCTTCGAGTCGGGACGGCTGCCCATCGGCCGAGGGCTGGCGACGGGAAAGATCGGCACGTATGCGAAGGCCAAGGCGCTCCGCATGTCGGAGCGTGAGCGCCGCGCCGTCTATCGACGGGTGCTGGGAATGGACGCCGACGGCGACGACACGTCGAATCGCGACTTCAACGACCTGTGGCTCCGCTTCCTCTCGGCCGTGGCGTCCTTCGCGCGGGCGGGGGCGGGCGCCGTTGACTCGCCTGCCCTGAGCCAGGAGGAGATCCGCAAGGTGGGCCGAGACCTCGCCGCCAACCTCTCGCGGCATGGCTACGGGATGGCCTATGTCGAGGCGCGCGAGCTGCAGGGACAGATCCGCGACATGATGGATATCATGTCCGATCGGGAGATCCTGTCGGCCTACGGCGCGAGGGACCTGTGGCAGGTCATCGACAGCCTCGCCTCGAGGGAATTCGGCGCGGCCGGGAAGAGCGCGCGCTATCGGAGCATGTCGACCTCCGGCGCCACCGTCATGGCCTGGCTGGCGACGAAGTCGGACGAGCTCTCTCTGGGCTCGCTCCGCCCGGTGCTGAATGTCGACGAGATCCAGCGCCATGTCACGAGGGGGGCCGACGTCACCGCGGCCCCGAGCGACTATGATCTGATCACGGCGGTAGACGAGTGGCTGAAGCAGCGCCTCGAGGGAGGATGAATCCATGAGCGTGACCGTCCTGTATCAGGCGCACCCGCCTCACCTCTCCGCCGCCGTGGCCGAGGGCGAGGATCTCTGGGTGCCGACGAGCGAGCTCCCGGCCGCTTCCGGCTGGGAGCTCCGGCCGGAGGGGGTATGCCGCGGCGAGGTGTGCGTGCCCATTCCGCGCGATCGACAAGGCGAGTTTCTCCGGGAGGGACCCGCGCGCTTCAACCTCGCCGCGCTCGCGCGGCTGCTCGGGCAGCCCGTGATCCACGAGGATGCCCACGGCGTGTGGTCGTTCGGGGAGTCCGCCGCCCAGCGGACCAGTACCCCATCGCTGCAGGCGCCTGATTTCGCCTTGCCGGACCTCGACAGCCACGTCCACCGGCTCGCCGACTACCGCGGCCGCAAGGTCTTTCTCGTCTTCTGGGCCTCATGGTGAGGGTGCCGCTTCGACCTGCCCGTGTGGCAGGCGCTTCACGAGGAGCTCGCGGGGCAAGGCTTCACGTGCATCGCGATCGCCCTCGACAGTGGGGGCCCCGCGAAGACAGAGCAGTGGATCCGCGCCGCCAGGCCGACCTATCCCTGCCTGATCGACGAGCGTCACCTGACGGCGGAGCTCTACGGCATCGTGAACGTGCCCATGGGCGTGTGGATCGACGAGACCGGCCGGATCGTGAGGCCGGCGGAGACGGCGGCGACGAGCGACGCCTTCCGCCGGCATCTCGACCGGACGACCAAGCAGATGAGCGCGGACGGCCTGGCCGAGCGAGAGCGCGTGCGCGCGGCCTATCTGAGCGCGCTGCGCGACTGGGCCGCTCGCGGTCCGGCGAGCGCCTATGCCCTGTCCGAAGAGCAGGCTCGCCAGCGCCTGCCCGTTCCCAGCGAAGAGCACGCGCGCGCGGCGGCCAGCTTCCGGCTCGGCCAGTATCTCAGCGCGCGGGGGCACGGGCAGACGGCCGGGCCATACCTGGCGGACGCCCGCCGGCTCCATCCCGAGAGCTGGAGCTACCGGCGGCAGACCTGGGAGCTGGAAGAGCCGGGCAAGGCGGGGAGCGCGGAGTTCTGGGCCGCCGTGGACGCCCTCGGCGATCGGCCATACTACCCGCCCGCGCGGTTTCCCCGGTGAAGACGGCGGGTTCGCGTCCCGAGCGTGACGTGGGTTGATGGGCCGCCGGCGGGATCCCGACCGGATCAGGGGTGGCTCGCCAGGGTCCTAGCGCGACCGCCACGTCCAGGCTCGATCCTCGATCTGCCCACATCTGAGGCACCTCGGATCGTGGAGCATTGTCCTGTGTCCCATCAACCAGCAACGGAGGCGCACGAGACCGCTTGCCTCCGTCGACCATCTGCGGGTGCGGGGCCGCTCGGCGGGCGTGTTCCGGGGGGCCTGGTCGCTGGGGACGGTCGGGCCGCCACGTGCGGGCGCGCGGCGGCCTGACGAGCCGTCGACCTTGCCTGTCTCGATCTCGAACATCTCGACCCTCTCTTCCCGGGCGTTGCGCGTCCAGAGGGTGGAGGAGAGGGCAAGCGTGTCTCACGCCGTCGACAGACACACTCCTCTTTGCTCCGGATGGGCAGCCCCGTTAGGCGGCGTGACTACCAGTCTTCGCGCTTAGCCATTACCGCCGACGATGCAACGAGCAGACTCGGGCGGCGAAGACCTGCCGAAGAACGGCTGGGGGAATCCTGCTAGAGGGTCGGGGGAGCGCGCGTCTGCGTCGAGAGAAGGGCGCGGAGAGACCCGGATCTCTCGTGCGCGAGGGGCGGACTGGCAACGACCGTGAGCGGAGGTGAGGCATCGATGCCGACCGACTCGGTGCCGCTCAGCTTGAGCTGAAGATGGGCGAGGGCGTCATCCTCATCGCCGCCGTCGTAGAAGCCACCCATCCAGTTCTGGTCAGGAAGGGTGGAATACATCAGGGGCAGCATCGTGAGCAGAGCGCTCACGAGAACCTGGGCGAGCCACGCTCGACGGCTCATCTCACGATCGGCTTACGCGCATTCAGAGACGAAGTCAACCACATTCGATCCGGCGGCGACGGGACCGATCGTCCTCGTACCGTCAGGCGCCGAGCCGGCTGCAAAGGACACGGAGCCCGAGGCGCAGACCGACGGCGAGGCCGGCCTCGTTCATCTCGAACTCCGGCGCGTGGTGCGGCGCCGGCCGTCCGTGGCCTGGCGCGATGCCCACCCGGAAGTAGCAGCCTGGACGCTCCCGCAGGAAGTGCGTCATGTCGTCGCTCGCCATGACCGGCTTCCCCGTGTCGACGGCATCCTCGCCGAGCTCGTCGAGTGCGCACCGGTGCACGAAGGCTGTCTCCTTCTCCGGGTTCACGACGGGCGGGCAGCCCATCGTGAGGTCCATCCGCGCTTCCGCGCGATAGGCCCGCGCCATGTCGGACACGAAGGACTGCAGGCGGCCGAGGAGCTGCTCGCGCACGTCGAGGTCGAAGGTGCGCAGGGTGCCGCGCATCACCGCCTTGTCGGGGACGATGTTGTTCTTCGTGCCCGCCTCGAGCTGGCCGACGCTGAGGACGACGGTCTCGTGCGCGGCGACCTCCTTGCTGACGAGGCTCTGCATGCCGATGAGGATGTGCGCGGCCGCGGTCATCGGATCGATGGAGAGATGCGGATAGGCGCCGTGGCCGCCCCTGCCCGTGATCTCCACCGCGAAGCCGTCGCCCGAGGCCATGTTCGGGCCGGGCCGCACCATCACCTTCCCCGTGGAGATTTGCGTGGTCAGATGCAGCCCATAGATCTCGTCGACGCGCGGGTTCTCGAGCACGCCAGCCTCGATCATGGGCTTCGCGCCGCCGAGCAGCTCCTCGGCGGGCTGGAAGATGAAGACCGCGGTGCCCGGCAGCTCCGCGCGCCGGGCCGCGAGAATCTCGGCCAGGGTGATCGCGATGGCAGTGTGGCCGTCGTGCCCGCAGGCATGCATCACGCCGGCCGTCCCGGAGGTGAAGGGCGCGTCGAGGAGCTCGGTGACGGGCAGCGCGTCGATGTCGGCGCGCCAGGCGATCGTCCGCCCCGGCTTGTCGCCACGAAGGACGCCGACCACGCCGGTACGCGCGAGGCCCGTGCGCACCTCGAGCCCGGCCGCGTGCAGCCGCTCCGCGACGATTCCGGCTGTCCGCTGCTCTGCGAACGACAGCTCGGGATGCCGATGGAAGTCGCGGCGCAGCGCGATCAGTGCCTTCTCTCGCTTGGCGACCTCGTCCGCCCAGGTCCCGCGCGTCGTCCTCATCGGGGTCTCCTTGATGATGTCAGACCACTTCCGGGAAGCCCCGCGCGAAGGCCACGGAAACTCGCTTTCTCGAGCGCGGAGAGCGCGGGGCGCGCGTTGCCGAGCCGTGTCACCACGCGGAGGAGGGATGGCATGTCGGAAAGATCCTGCCAGAGCCCGCCGGAGAGATCAATGTCCCTGCCGGCGCACGAGCATGACGTGGATTTGACCTGCCGCGGTCCGTCTGGCAGGATCGGCGCCGTGGCACGATTCAGAGAGGAGCGGCGATGATCACTGGCCCCCAGGCATGGCTCGGGAGCGAGATGGAGCAGTCGACGGACTGGATCCGGCCCCTCTCGCCGCGCGCCATCACCGAGCTGGATACCGCCGTCGACGGATTGAAGCAGCGCGGCCTCGCCTGGCCACACTTCGGCCGGAACGACTTCCCGCTTCCCACCTATTCGCGGGACTTGTCGAGGGTCCTCGGTGAGCTCGAGGATGGCCGCGGTTTCGTCCTCTTGCGGGGCATTCCCGTCGATCGCTACACCGAGGGTGAGCTCAAGAGCCTCTACTGGGGTCTCGGCACTCATCTCGGAGCGGCCCGCTATCAGAACGCGCAGGGGGAGCTGATCGGCGAGGTGCGGGACGAGAACCGGCGCTACGGCGAGGTGAAGGAGACTTCCATGGACGCCAGCCTCGGCCGCTCCTCGCGCTCGAAGGCGCGCTCGAGCGGGCCCCTGCGCTTCCATACCGACCGCTGCGACGTGGTCAGCCTGCTCTGCGTGCGCAAGGCCCGCGCGGGCGGCTTGAGCAGAATCGTCAGCGCCGTGAGCGTGAGCAACGCGATCCTCGCGCGGCGGCCCGATCTCCACGCCGCGCTCTACCAGGACTACTGGCGGAGCCGGCAGGGCGAGGAGGCGGGCGGGGAGCGCAAGATCTTCGCCATGCCCGTCTTCGCGGTGCACGGGGGCAAGCTGACCACCCAGTACTCGCGGACCTTCGTGGAGGCGGCCCAGAAGCTGCCCGGCGTCCCGCGCCTCTCCCCCGCCCAGGAGGAGGCGCTGGACCTGCATGCTGCCGTCTGCGAGGAGCTCGCCTTCACCATGGAATTGCAGCCCGGCGACCTCCAGCTCCTCAACAACCACGTCGTGTATCACTCGCGCACGGCGTACGAGGATGACGACGGACCCGACCGCGACCGGCTGCTCCTGCGCCTGTGGCTGGCGCCGCCGAACAGTCGCGCGCTGCCGCCAGGCTTCGAGGTGCTCTGGGGCACCACGGCGCCCGGCGCCCCGCGTGGCGGCATCGCTCAGCCCACCGCCCGATAGCGCGCGCGGAGCTGCGCACTCGGATGCAGTGCCCGTCAACGGTCGATACCTACGAGATCACCGCGCAGGACCTGCAGCAGGCCCTCGCACGGCAGAGCGTGAGCCTGCAGCCGGGGGATGCCGTGATCATTCACACGGGCTGGAGCAGGTTGTGGGCCAAGGACAACGCGCGCTTCATGAAGAGCTGCCCGGGCATCGGCGTGGGGGCCGCGGAGTGGCTCGTCAAGCAGGATCCCATGCTCGTGGGCTCGGACAACTTCCCCGTGGAGGTCTCGCCGAATCCCGATCCGCAGGTCTCTCTCCCCATCCACCAGATCATGCTCGTGGTCAACGGGATCCACCTGCTGGAGAACCTGAAGCTCGATGAGCTGGTATCGAAGCGCGTGTACGAGTTCGCCTTCGTGATGCAGCCGCTCAAGCTCAAGGGGGGCACGGGCTCCACGGTGGCGCCGATCGCCATCCGCTGATCGGTGGCGACGAACAGCATCGCGCAGTCGCCATCGCCGCGCTGAGCAAAAAGAAGGCGCTCGACGTCGATCTGCCTGCCGCGTCAGCGGCCTTCGCTGACACGTTTCTGGTCAGCGAAGGCCGCCCCGACCAGTTAAGTCACCGTCGCACAATGTCAACCCGGGATCGCTCCCTCGCGAGGGCATCTGGCACGATGCCTGCAGCCTAGCTGCCCAGGACGCCACGCAGGCTCCGACAAAGCACCGTCGCTTTTCAAGTCGCGGCGCTTTTGTTTTGCCCGCGCATCGCTTCGACGATGCGCCGTGTGAGGAGGATTGATCGTGAGTGATCTGACCGGATTGTTTCTGGGCCTCTCGCCCTTCCTGGCCCTGCTGCTCTGGTGCGAAGTCCGCGATCGGCGACGCGATCAGGCCGACGTCGTGCGCGCGGAGATTCACGCGGCCACCAACCACGTGCTCGGCGGTGAGACGATGCTCTCCGTCCAGGTGGAGCCCGCCCTGCGCTGGCGGCGCGGACGCGTGCATCTCTCGGTGCCGGGCGGCTACGAATCGCTGATCGCCCGTGTCTCGAGAACGGTCATCGAGCGGCTGCCCAACCGATACGAGCTGGTCATTCACCGGGGGTTCGCCCCGGCACAGGTCCGGCAGCGGCCGAAGCGTGAGCGGAGCATGGCCAAGCGCATCTTGATGGTGATGAGGGGCGGCGCCCGGGCCGATCACGCACCCGCGGCCCGCGGGGCCGCTGCCCTGGCCCGGAAGAGCGGCGGCACGCTCCGGATGGTCTACATTGCCCCCATGCCCCCGCCGCGCGTGGACACGCACGACCGCATCGTGTCGGACACGGACCGCGAGATGGCTCGCATCAGCGCGGAGGTCGGGGAGTATCTGGCCGCGCTGGCGCGAGAGCTCGATGACGTGCCCGTCGAGTCGGTGATCCGCTTCGGGCGGCTCGGGAGGGAGCTCTCGATCGAGGCCGAGGTGTTCGGAGCGGACCTGATCGCGATGTCCGCGAAGCCTCGGCCGGGCCTTCGCGACCGGCTCCGCGCCTGGTACCTCGCGCGCGTGACGCTCGGGTCGAGGATTCCCCTCGTCCTGCTGCCCCTACCTGCCGCGGGCTCGCGCGGCCGGCGGGAAGACGCCCTGGCCCTCTCCCTGCTCCACTAGGAGCCCCCCTCCGAGCTGAGCTGGCTCAGGCGCGATTGCGGAGCTTGGGGTCCCAGGCGTCGCGGAGGGTGTCGCCGAAGAGGTTGAAGCCGAAGACGGCCAGGCTGATGGCGAGTCCCGGGAAGATGGCGAGCCACGGCGCCTGCTCCATGAAGGCGCGGCCCGTGCTGCTCAGCATGAGTCCCCACGAGGGCGTGGGCGGCTGCGTGCCCACGCCGAGGTAGCTCAAGGACGCCTCGATCAGGATGGCGTTGCCGAGCCAGATCGAGGCGATGATGAGGATGGGCGCCGTCACGTTCGGCAAGATGTGGGTGGCGATGATGCGAAGATCGCGGCAGCCGATGGCCTGGGCAGCCTCCACGAACCGGTTCTGTTTCGCCGAGAGCACGGCGCCGCGGACGATGCGCGAGTTGCCGGGAATGATGACGACGGCGATGGCGAGCATGGCGTTGGTCGTGCTCGGCTTCAGCACGGAGACGATGGCCAGGGCCAGGATGAGCCCGGGCAGGGTCATGAGCGCGTCCATGACGCGCTGGAGGATCATGTCGAGCCGCCCTTCCCAGTACCCGGACACGAGACCGATGATGGTGCCCGCGAAGGTCCCGATGCCGACGGCGAGCAGCCCCACCCACAGCGAGATGCGGCTGCCGTAGATGACGCGGCTGAAAACATCCCGGCCGATATCGTCGGTCCCGAAGGGATGCGCCCAGCTCGGAGCAGCCAGACGGATCTCGGGTTGGGCCGCGAGGGGATCGTAGGGCGCGAGGACATCGGCGAAGATCGCGGTGAGGACCAGGAGGAAGATGAGGGCGGCCGAGGCCATCCCCAGCGGCTTGCGCTTGATGACGGTCCAGAGAGCCCGTCCCCGACGCACCTCGACGGCTTCTTGCTCGTCGAAGGTCCGTCCGGGCGCGGTTGCGATGGCCATGGGCGCCTCAGCTCCTCACTGGTAGCGGATCCGCGGGTCGAGCCACGCGTAGGTCAAGTCCACGAGCAGGTTCAGGGTGACCAGGGTGATCGCGACCAGCATCACGTTGGTCTGCACGATCGGATAGTCGCGGAAAAGGATGGCCTCGACGGTCAAGCGGCCCATGCCGGGCAGCGCGAAGATCGTCTCCACGATGACGGTGCCCGCGAGCAAGGTGCCGAACTGGCCTCCCACCAGGGTGATGACAGGGATGAGGGCGTTCTTGAGCGCGTGCTTGTAGATGATGATCCGCTCGCCGAGGCCCTTGGCCCAGGCCGTGCGCACGTAGTCCTCACGCAGCACTTCCAGCAGCGTCGAGCGGGTCATGCGCATGGTCGCCGCGGAGAGGCGAAACCCGAGGACGGCCGCGGGCAGCAGGAACTGCTGGAGATTCGTCCACGGATGCTCCCACAGGCTGGCATAGCCCAGGGGCGGCATCCAGCGGAACCAGATCGCCGCGAACGTGATGACCAGCGTCCCCAGCCAGAAATCCGGCATGGAGAGCCCGGAGATGGCCACGATTCTCCCCGTGTAGTCCGAGGCCCGGTCCTGCCTGATGGCGGAGAGCACGCCCACGGGAATCGCGATGCAGAGCCCCATGATCATGGCGAGGGTGGCCAGCTCGAGGGTGACGGGAATGGATTTCTTCAGGGCGACCTCGATGGGCTCGTTGGTGAAGATCGAGTAGCCGGGATTGAGGCTCACCATCTGCCAGGCCCAGATCAGGTACTGCTTGTAGTAGGGCTGGTCGAGCCCGAGGTCCTTCCGGAGCTTCTCGAGCTCCTTCGGCCCCACGTTCCCCGACTCTCCCATCAAGGCGGTCAGGGCATCGCCCGGCATCACCCGCATCAGCCCGAAGATGATGAGCGAGGAGAGGAAGAGGACGGGAATCGAGAGGAGGAGCCGGCGGGCTACATACTTGTACATGAGCGCTCCACGCCGAGCGCGACCGGGTGTCGGGGGCGCGCGCGCATCGCGCGCGTGGAGCCACGCCCGCCGGCCTCCCCGCTACTTGTCGATCCAGAGCCGGGCGAGCGTCGAGGCCCCATAGCCATCGTTCCGACGGAGGGCGAGCGAGCCGGTATTCCGCAGATACGGCTGCCAGCTCAGGAAGCCGGCGTCGTAGGGCATCCACATGCGCAGGACCTGGTCGTGCTCGCGCTCCAGCACCTTCTTGGTCAGGGCGCGCTGCTCCCCCCGGTCGGGCGTCTTCCGGAGCTTGGTCACCAGCTCGTCGATGACGGGATCGGCGAAGCGCCAGTAGTTCTTCGTGGACTTCGAGTGCATGTACTGGTACGTCTGCTCGTCCAGGCCCGTGGCATAGCCCGTCTTGAACCCCCACGCCATCCCGTCCCACTTGCCGTCCGCGTAGCGGCCGAAGAACGTCGTGTAGTCGAGCTTGCTGATCTTGATCTCGATGTTGAGGTTGCGCTTCAGGTCCTGCTGGACGAGCTGGACCTGGGAGGTCATCTCGGGGAAGTACTCGTAGTAGAACAGGGTCGACTCGAATCCGTTCGGGTGGCCGGCTTCCGCGAGGAGCTTCTTGGCCTCCGCGGGCTTGTACTGCCACCAGGGACCGAGCTGCGCCGCCGTGGGCATCTTGTCCTGGAAGTAGAAATAGGGAATGCCCCAGCCGAGGATGCCGTGCCCGCCGTACAGGGTGTCGACCTGTCTCTGGCGATCGATGGCCATGGAGATGGCCCGCCGCACCCTCACGTCATTGAAGGGCGGCTTGTCCTGGGCGAGGGCGAGGCCGAACACCGTCTGCACGGTCTTGTATTCCTGCACCACGGCGGTCGGCGTGGTCTTGAGGATGGCGCCCGCGTCGGCCACGCTGGCCACGAAGTGGATGTCGCTCTGCCCGGAGCGGAAGGCCGCGAGACGCGTGGCCGCATCCGGCGTGGAGAGGATGTGATACTCGTCGATGTAGGGGCGGCCCGTGTCGAAGTAGTCGGGGTTGCGGGTGAGCACGACTCTGACCTTCCGGGTGTGCTCCTTGAGGATGAAGGGGCCGGTGCCCACCATCCGCTTCTTCAGGTCCCCGTCCTCTTCGAGGACCTCACGAGGGAAGATGACAGACACAGGCTCCGCGAGATTCTGCGGGAACATCGTGTTCGGCATCTTGAGGTGCACGCGCACCGTGTGCTTGTCGGGGGTCTCGATCCCCTCGATCTCCTGGAAGGTGAAGGACTGCACCCCTTCCTTGGCGTACGCCTCGAAGCAGAACTTGATGTCCTGGGCCACGAGCTCCCGCCCGTTCAGCGGCGGCACGTTGTGCCACTTGACGCCCTTGCGGAGCTTGAAGGTCCACACGCGGAAGTCGGGGCTGCCCTGCCATGACTCCGCCAGATCGCCCTTGAGGGTGAGGTCGGTGGTATTGGCCGCCTCGTCGGAGAACGGGTAGCGCACGAGGCGGCTGCTCGTCAGAGAGGCAATCTGGAAGAGACCGACGGAATTGGTGAGGCGCGGATCGAGCACGGGCGGGTCCCAGGCGGAAGCGCGCACGAGCGTCTTGCCGCGCTTCGGCGGCTTGGGGCTCGGGGGCATCCAGTCCGGGTAAGGCGAGGAGGTCTCGGCCGAGGCCCGCGCCCGACTCGCCGCGGCCACGAGGGGCGTCATGCCCACCGTCGCCACTCCCGCGCGCTTCAGAAAGTCGCGGCGCGTCACCGGATGGCGAACGGGTATCGGGCGGGGATCATCGGTCGGCATCCTTGCCTCCTCACCGGATCACGTATGTTCGACGAAGGAAAGAGCTTCCGGCCTTGGCAGGCATGGATTCCTGGCGCTGCCGCGAGTGCGGCGACGATGCCGCAGGGGCCGCGGCAAGTCAAGCAGAATCGCGCGAAATACCGTGAGCTGCCGCGGTATTGCGCGCATGTTCTAGGCTCCGCGTCCCGGGAATGCGCCGATCAGGCCTGACGCTTCCTCCCCCGAGACAGGAGCCCCAGAGCGAGAGCGCCCAGACCCAGCAGCGTCAGGCCCGCGGGCTCGGGAATCGCCCTCGGCTCGCCGTAGAGGAAATCGTCCATGGCCACGACGTCTACGCTCGCCCCCTCCGTTGCTCCCAGCGCGGTGTTGCCGCTGGTGATGCGCACCCGCGCGATGCGCTCCGTCGTGAAGATGACACCGAGAAAGGAGAGGCTGCCGTCCGGTACGGTGCCGGTCGGAGCGAAGAACGTGCCGAGGGAATTGCCTTGGGTGTCGAAGAACTGCAGGCTGGTGAGATTGGCGGTATCGACGTCGGTGAACGCAACGCCGAATCCAGCTACCGTGGCGGGGGCGGTGCCCCCCGTGCCCGGAACGGAGAAGAACCCCTCCGTGATCGTGCTGTCCAGCGGCACGAAGAGCCGGTTGGGGCTGAAGGTGGAGAAGGTGCCCGCGTAGGTCGCGTTGAGAGCGGAGAGGCTCGTCTGCGTGCCTGCCAGGCCGGGCGCGATGTCCACCGTGCCGCCGGTGATCGGCGTTTGCGTCAAGCCACTCCCCGGAGTGGTGAACGTGGCCCCACGCGTGTTCTGGAACACGGTGAAGGGTGTCACTGCCGGCGTGCCGTCGGTGGCCGTCCCACCGTCCCAGTTGATCTCGCGGCGACCGCTGGCCTGGCCTGCCGCATTGCCGTTGTTCGGATTGCCGAGGGCGCCCCGAAACGCGTCCACGGTGGCCTGAATGGAGCTTGTCTGGTTGGACCCGCCCACCGAGAACGTGATGGGTACCGCGTGGGCCGGAGCGCTCCACCCCGTCACGATCAGCACTGTCCATGCGAGCGACCAGCGAAGCTTCGAGGGGGTCATGACGCGCTCCTTTCACCAGAGCGAGAGGCCAATCCACGGGGCCTCGATCGAGGCGGGCCGTGGAGTGTCCGTGGAGCCACTCGGCCCGCGAGAGTAGTTGCCCGGCAGCATCCGCGCTGTGGCCAAGATGGTACCAGCCCGCGCAAGACCCTCCGCATCCAGGATTACCGTTGACAGTCCCCGGGGGTCGTTTCTTAATAGGCGCGCAATCGGCGCGTAACACGCGAGCGCGACATCGCTCGAGGTGACTTGCCTTCCCGCTGGCTCACGGGGCAAAAGGAGAAGACCGATGGCGAAGAGACGGCAGGCGAAGACGACAGCCAAGGCGGTGAAAGCGAAGGCGAGGAAGAAGATCCGCAAGAAGGGCAAGGGGGAGGCGGTCAAGCGGATCTGTAACCTCGTGCCCTCGAAGGGCACGGAGAAGGACTGGAAGTACGAGGACGCCGTGGCCGCGGGCGCCCTCGGCGCGGTCGCGGCCTTGCCCCCCTCCGTGGATCTCCGACAGAGCTGGTGGACGGTCGGCGATCAGGGCCAGACCGGCTCCTGCGTGGGCTGGGCTTCCGCGGACGGCGTCGTGCGCTACCACATGGTCGGCACGGGCAAGCTCAAGAAGAACCAGCTGCTCTCGCCGCGCTATGTCTGGATGGCCTCCAAGGAGACGGACGAGTACACGCTGAGGCCGGAGAGCTTCGTGGAGGAGGCGGGCACCTCGCTCAAGGGGGCCATGGACGTGTGCCGGAAGTTCGGCGTGGCCACCCTCGCCATGCTTCCCTTCAGGATCACCACCTTAATGTATACGGGCGGCGAGAACGCCTTCTACGCGGCGGCCGCCCAGCTGCGCATCGCCTCCTATTTCAATCTGCGCAAGAACCTCAACCAGTGGCAGTCCTGGCTCGCCGCGCACGGGCCCATCCTGGCCGGGCTGAACGTGGACCAGACATGGGAC
>Ga0137409_10004615_pt1 | contig 14454 bp, 19 predicted proteins | sample CZODoug1_16funga_FD_122059 | JGI IMG/M metagenome (GOLD analysis project Ga0137409, IMG submission 122059) | Vadose zone soil fungal communities from Angelo Coast Range Reserve, California, USA - CZODoug1_16fungal (Hybrid Assembly) | ecosystem: Environmental > Terrestrial > Soil > Vadose zone... | reverse complement strand
TTTAGCAACAGAGAGAGGTCGCGCTCGTCCGCATCGTGTCGTTATCTCACACCATCATCCCAGAAAGTGGCCCCCATTGTCAAGACCATTTTTCGGGCGCAATAAGTTATGGATCGGCGGGTCTGATTTGAGATCCAGGGCGGCTGAAGCCGCCCCCGCCATTCCGGCGCTTGAGCCGGCGCTCGGGTCGCATTCCTGCGGAGCCCTATCCTCCGCTCAAGTGCCTCTATTGTAGTCGAACCAAAACAACCATTCTGGCCAGAAAGCGGTAAATTCCGGGGGTTTGGGGGCAGAGCCCCCAATTCAACAAAGCTCTTCTTCCGAATTGACTCGGTCATGGCCGCACACCCCGGCCCCGGTAGAGATCCGCCGGCGTTCGGTACTCCAGGCTTTGGTGCGGTCGTTCGTAATTGTAAAACTGAAAGTAGCGGCTGATACCCGCCCGAGCCTCCGGCACCAGTCGGTAATCCCGCAAGTACACCTCTTCGTATTTCAGCGAACGCCACAGCCGTTCGATGAAGATGTTGTCCAGACATCGCCCGCGCCCGTCCATGCTGACGGCGATGTCCCGGTCTTTCAGCACGTCGATGAACCTCTCACTGGTGAACTGCGACCCTTGATCGCTGTTGAAGATGTCCGGCCGCCCCCAACGGAGCGCCCTTTCCAGAGCCTCGACACAAAACGGCACTTCCATGGTCACGGACAATGCCCAGCTCAGTACGAACCGGCTGAACCAGTCCATCACCGCCACCAGGTACACGAACCCGCACGCCATCCGAATGTACGTGATGTCCGTGCTCCATACCTGGTTAACGCGCTTCACCTCGACGCCCTCCAGCAGATACGGATAAATCTTGTGTCCTTCACCCGGCACGCTCAGTTTGGGCTTCGGATAGATCGCCGCGATCCCGATCAGTTCCATCAGGCGCGCCACCCGCTTGGGGTTCACCTCGTAGCCCTGGCCCTGCAGCCAGGCCCTCATCCGCCGCCTCCCGTAGAATGGCGTTCGCGTGTATTGCTCGTCGAGCAACCGCATCAACCGTAGATTCTCTTCGCTCTCCCCGCGCGGCTGATAGTAGAAGCCAGCCCGGTTTACGCCCAGCAACTCACACTGTCGGCGGATGCTGAGATCGGGATGCGCCAACTCCACCAGGGGGCGCCGGTCCTCAGTCGAGCAGACCAGCTTTTTTTTTGAGCCAGTCCAGTTCCATCTTCAGCCGACCGATCTCCTCGTAGAGCGCGTCCCTGTCGGCGTCCTCGTTCCGCCCTTTTCGCGACCGCCCATCCACGAACAGTTCCGGCAGTTGTTCCAGCGCCGCCTTCCGCCACTTGGCGATCTGCATCGGGTGCACCTTGAACTGCGATCCCAACTGGCTCAGCGTCTTTTCCCCGCGGATCGCCTCAATCGCCACCCGCGCCTTGAACTTTGGACTGTATTGTTTTCGCGTCGTCGTCATCGCCTCTCCTGCGTCCACGACTCCGCCGAAATTTTAGCTTATTGCCTGGTCCAAATTCTGGGGACCACTATATCTTGCCGGTGACCCATCGCGATACGGGCGCTAAATCATGTGGTCAGGATCGCCTTACGCGCATCTGCATATCATGGGTCGGCCGCAGGGTGTAACTCAAACGCACATCCCGACTGACACGCGGCTGGTTTATGGCGAACGTTAAGGCATCACCCAACCCGGAAGCGCTTCCGACATCCCCATCCCTCGCGCAAACCCTGCCGAGCGATGCGGTGCTCGATGCGTTGAAGATGATCCTTCTCGGCGCACCCCTGAACGACGTTCTGACGACAATCACCCGCCTGATCGAAGCTCACAGTACGGGAATGCTGTGCTCGATTTTCCTGCTTGACGATGACAGCTTGCACCTGCGCTATGGCGTCGCCGCAAGCCTGCCAGAAGCGTACCGTGCAGCGACTGACGGAATATGCATTGGTCCCGATGTAGGATCATGTGGCACAGCCGCTTACCTTCGTCAGCCTGTCTTCGTCTCTGACATCGCTTCTGACCCGAAATGGGTGAAGTTTAGAGACTTTGCTCTACAGAGTGGACTGCGCGCCGCTTGGTCAACTCCCATCCTGTCGCACGACGGCAAAGTCCTGGGGACATTCGGCATGTACTACCGCGAAGTTCGGCAACCGGGGCCGGGCGAAATTCAGTTGATCGATTACGCCAGCCGCATTGCCGGAATCGCCATCGAGCGCGATCGATCGCAGACGGCCCTGACAAGGGCATTCGAAGAGATCGAGAAATCAGAAGGTCAGCTTCGACACATTGTTGATGCCATACCCCAGATGATCGCGGTCCTGAATCCGGAGGGCACTGTTCTTTATGTGAATCAGACCACGTTCGATTACACGGGCCTCGCAATCGAAGAGGTCATGGCGAAGGATGTTTGCTATCGAGTCTCTAATTCGGAGGATGTCGCGCGATTCCGATGCGAACGCCTGGAATTGTTTTCGCGGGAGGTGCCATTTCAAACCGAAAAACGAGTCTTGCGCAAAGACGGACAATACCGGTGGTTTCTCATCCATTACAACCCGCTGCTTGACGACCAGGGACGCGTGATTCGCTGGTATGCGACAGGAATTGACATCCATGATCGCGTCGAAGCTGAAGAGAGGACACGCAACGAGAACCTGGCGTTGCGAGAGCAAATCGATCGTGACTCGATGTTTGAGGACATAGCCGGCTCCTCGGACGCGTTGCATAAAGTGCTCCGCCAGGTCCGCAAGGTGGCGCCTTCCGACTCCACAATTCTGATTCTGGGCGAAACCGGTACGGGAAAGGAGTTGATTGCGCGCGCCATCCACAAGCGATCGCACCGCGCTGATCGGGCATTTATTGGTGTGAATTGCGCCGCAATCCCACCATCGTTGATTGCTTCCGAGCTCTTCGGTCACGAGAAAGGCGCCTTCACCGGTGCGACACAACGGCGCCTGGGGCGTTTTGAATCGGCGAATGGCGGGACGATTTTTCTAGATGAAGTCGGCGACCTGCCCGCCGAGATCCAAATTGCCCTATTACGAGTGCTGCAAGAGCGGGAAATTGAACGCGTCGGCAGTAACCGGCCAATTCCAGTCGATGTGAGAGTGGTGGCGGCCACTCATCATCATTTGAATGGCCTCATTGACAAAGGAAAGTTTCGCTCAGATTTGTTTTATCGATTGAATGTCGTGCCTATCCAGATGCCCTCCTTGCGTGAGCGCGCGGATGACATTCCGCTGCTAATCGAATACTTCATCGACCGGTTCGGAAAAAGAGTGGGAAAGAAGTTCAGACGAATCGATAAAAAGACGATCAAGGTATTGCAGGCCTACCACTGGCCCGGAAATGTCCGGGAGCTGCAAAACGTGATCGAACGAGCCGTTATTCTAAGCGAAGGTGACACTTTTTCCTTGGACGAAACGTGGTTTAGATCGGACGAACCGCGATACACCACTCCAACAGTTGCACTCAATGGCACGCTGCTGCGGCAGGAAAAGGAAATGATTGAATCCGCGTTGGCCGAAAGTCGAGGTCGCGTCTCCGGGCCAAACGGCGCGGCAACGAAACTAGGAGTCCCCGCACGGACCCTCGACTCGAAAATCAAGCGTTTAAAAATTAGCAAATCCCGCTTCAAAGATCCCAACGTGTTTTCCTGATTCAACAGGAATTCCTCAAAATTCAGGACCGGTGGAAGCCGTAAGTTATCTGTTACCAACAACTCACGTTGGTCTCCCCATTGCACTTCCAAGTGTGTACTTCGGAGTCAGGCATCCAGTGACGCTGAGAATCGAACGTATTTCCGGGCGGCGCAGGGCCCGGATTCGCTTATGTGGCGAATTTCGAACTGAGCACATTGATCAAGTGAAGGCCGAACTCAGAAGCGGCGGACCGCGAGTAGCGCTGGATTTGGATGAAGTGGATCTTGTGGATGTCGAGTGCATTCGCTTTCTGAACGCGTGTGAGTCGACGGGCATCTCGGTTCTACACTGTTCGCCTTACATCAGGGAATGGATGGTGAGGGAGCGAGGTGGCGGCTTCATTCGAACGAAAGCAAAGGAGAACGAGATGAAATCGAAATCTACGGAAACCAAACCTAGTATCGTGTTCTGCCACGGGATCTGGGCCGACGGCTCATGCTTCAACAAGGTGATTCCCACGCTTCAGGCGGATGGGCACCAGGTGATCGCCGCCCAGTATGGCTTAGATTCACTTGCGAGCGACGTCGCCACGGTGAAGCGCACGCTGGGGCGAGTCAGCAGCCCCGCGATTCTCGTTGGGCACTCTTACGGCGGCAGCGTGATCACGGCTGCGGGAACTGATGACCGCGTCGTCGGGCTGGTCTATATCGCCGCACTTGCCCCGGATGCCGACGAAACGTCGCAGAGTCAGCAGGACAAGTTCCCCAGAACAGATGTTTTCTCCTACGTCGAAGTCGCCGACGGTAGAGCCTGGATGCTTCCGAAAGGCGTCGAGTGCTTCGCCGGAGACCTGTCTGAACAGGAGAAGAAGGTCGTCTGGGCCACGCACTTCGCACCGGCCGCGGACATCTTCAATCATGGGGTTGACGGCACCGCCTGGAAATCGAAGCCGAGCTGGTACATTGTTGGCAAAAACGACCGCACCGTCCATCCCGAACTCGAACGCTTCGCAGCGAAGCGCATGGGTGCCACAACCTATGAGCTTGAGAGCAGCCACGTGCCAATGCTCTCCCAACCGGAACGCGTGATCGATGTAATCCGTACTGCCGCAAAAGCCGTTCAAGCAGCCACGGCAAATTCGAGATGATAAAAATCGAAATCGAGCGATTCAGGACCGCCAATCATTTTCAGGAGACGCGATGAACGCCGATGTTCTGACGACAAGAGTAGCCGATGGAATTGCGGTGATTACACTGGGCAGCGCAAGGCGCATCTATTTCGACCAGGAGATGGGCGACGCGCTCACCGAGGCGCTGGACCAATTCGCGGGCGACGCTAGTGTTCGCGTTGTCGTCGTTACTGGAGGCGCGCCCGGTTATTTTAATCGTCATTTTGACGTCGGTGTGCTAATCGGCCTCGCGGAGTCCCTGCGTGCCTCCGGCCGCGAATGGCCCGAGAACGCGACCTACAATGGGGGATTCTTCGATAAGGCGATGGCGTTGTGCGAGAGCATGCCAAAACCGGTGATCGCCGCCATTTCCGGCACAGCCCTGGCCGGTGCATTCGAGTTCGCGCTCTCTTGCGATCTTCGTATCGCTGAGGATGGCGACTACCTGATCGGACTACCGGAGGCGCACCTTGGACTCCTTCCCGGCGCCGGCGGTACACAAAGGCTGCCACGCGTTATCGGGATGCCGGGCGCGCTCATGCACATCCTCATGGGCAATCCCCTAAATCCACGTGAAGCCGAAAAGAAGGGGCTGGTTCACGAAACGGTTAGCGGCAAGGCTCTCGATCGCGCGATGGAGATTGCTCGGCGCTTGTCGTTACATCCGCCGGAAGCAGTCGCTTACATCAAGCGTCTGGTCCGCAACGCGACCGAGACGCCGCTGGCAGAGGGACTGGCACTCGAAAGAAATCTCTTCCTGAAACTGTGTATCAGCGAACCCGCACTCGCGCGCATGCGTTCCTATGTGGAGGCGAACATCACCTCATCGTCGCGCTCTATCGTGGTCGAAGGAGATTGAATCATGACTAAATCGACGGCGCCCGTGCGGGTCATCGAGGAAACGCCTGCGTACTGGAGGGTTCTGTTCGACTATCCGCCGTTCAACATTGTAGACGCCACCATATTCGAAGGACTCCAGGATCTGCTCGCTCGAATCGGCGCGAGCCCGAGCCTGCGCGTCGTGGTATTCGAGAGCGCGAATCCTGAGTTCTACCTTGCCCACTTTGATTTGACGGGCAAGACGGGGAACATTACCACAGCTGTCGGGCCTTCCGGCCTCCCGATTCTGATCGATACGTTCGTCCGTCTCACCAAGTCCCCGGTGGTCAGCATTGCGAAGATCCGAGGCTGTGTCCGGGGCGTGAGCAGTGAGTTTGTCCTCGCCTGCGACATGCGCTTCGCGTCGCGCGAGAACACGCTACTGGGCCAACCCGAAGTCGGAGTGGGAGTGCATCCCGGCGGCGGCGGTACGGAACGCCTCCCGCACCTGGTCGGCCGCGGCCGCGCGCTCGAAATCGTTCTCGGTGCGAACGACTTCGACGGCGACACCGCGGAGCGATACGGATACGTCAACCGGGCACTGCCGGACGCGGAACTCGACGGCTTCGTCGACGCGCTCGCGCGCCGGATCGCCTCCTTCGACGGGCGTGCCATCACGGCGGCGAAGAATCTCATTAACCAAGTCTCGTTGCCATCCGCCGACCGGCTCCTCGACGCGCTCAACTCCTTTCAGACCGCCCTGACGTGGCCTGAAACGCAGCAGCGAATCCAGGCTCTGTTAAAGCGCGGACTCCAAAGGGAAGACGACTTCGAGCATCGGTGGCCCGCGCTACTCGGCACGCTCCTCGATACTGCGAGAGGAGACTGAATGACTAAAGATGAGGTTTTGAAGGTCCATAGCGGCGTGTTCTATGCTGCCCTCACAAGCCAGAACTACGCCGCACTTGAGGAACTCTACTCGGACGACTACATGCTGGTGCGCCCGGATGGTTCCGTTCTGAATAAGCAGGAGGTGTTGCAAGACCTCCGTTCCAATGGATTGAGGTTTCATTCGATCGATCCTCGTCAACTCGTGGCAAGGGTCTACGGTTCCACAGGAGTGGTGACCGGCGAAAGCAGAACCGTCACGTCACGGAATGGTGTGGAGAGTCGCGCACACTTTCGATTCATCGCGGTCTATTTGCGCGTGGGCGATTCGATCCGGCTTGTTCATTTTCAAAGTACCACTCTCGCTAGGTAAGCCCGCGGTATCTGTGTCGCGGAACATTGGAGACATAGTTATGGAACAGACTTCGGAAAACGCACTTCTAAACTGGGACGTGTTCGTGACGCCGGGCATACCCATTGTCACTCGCGACCTGCCTCCCGGCGTAAGAGAGGCATATTTTCAGGCGATGGCGTCAACCCTCATTTATGGCATGCGGGACGCCGTCCTGGTGGATGCCTTTATGACGGTCAAGCAGGCCAATGCTTTGGCAGATTGGGTTGCAGCAAAAGGTAAGAACCTGACAACCATCTACATTACACACGGTCATGGAGACCATTGGTTTGGAATCGGCACTCTTCTTGAACGATTCCCAAATGCTAGAGCAGTCGCAACGCCCAATGTCGTGAAACTCATGCGCCAGCATTCTTCCCCAGAGGTCCTCAAAATCTGGAAGGCCGGATTTCCAGACCAGATTCCGGACAGGCTGGTGATCGCGGAGGAGCTCAAGGGGAATGTAATTGATCTGGAAGGGCGTGAATTAGTCGCTGTGGAACTTGGTCATACCGATACTGATTACACGACCTGTCTGAATGTCCCTTCTATCGGACTGGTGGTTGCCGGCGACGCCGCCTACAACGATGTCCACCTCTATCTCGTCCAGTCAAATGTCCAGACACGACGGGAGTGGATCTCTGCGCTCGACAAAATTGAGTCGCTCCACCCACGCGCAGTTGTCGCAACACATAAGCGACCTGAAAACGACGACAATCCCAGGATCATCGAACAGACCCGGCAGTACATCCGCGATTTCGACCGCCTGGCGGGAACGACGACAACCGCTCAGGAGCTGTACGACAAGATGTTGGAGCTCTATCCGAACCGGGTCAATCCTGGGTGGGCGCTCTGGAGTTCCGCACGCGCAGTTAAGTCATGAAAGAGTGGCTGATGTTTGCCGACGAGTTTCCAAGAGAAGGAGAGGTTAGATGATAAGGAAAGTCCAGATGGAGCGATTCACCCTGATCTTCTCCCAGCCGTTTGATCAAGTACTTGCAGCTATAAATGATGCGATAGGCCATCCCGACATGGCTGAGTTCTGGAGATCGACGCATCGAGCGCGCTCTGTCGCTGAGTTGGAAAGCACGATCGAGAAGGCGGCAGGGAAAGCGGGGCTGATGTTGTTTTCGGAATTTGATCACGGCGCGATTGTCCGCAAAGAAACCGGACGTGACACGCCCAGGATGATCCGATTCGTGATCGGATCGAGTCACCGCAGCGTTATTGGATCAGCACCGTTTTGATTAGGGCCAACTTCAACTCACATGCTCAACGAAAATCGAACTCTCCCGACAAGTCAGAATGGACGGAAATGGCAAAGTGGGAATTCGCCAGGGACAGGCTCCACATTTACGTGACGCCATTGTGCAGGAGTGTCCACGACTTCGCTGCTCCAGTTCCGCCGCGCTCAATCTTTGAAAAACGGTTCTACGGTGCCCTTGAGCTTGATCAAGAGCGGATTGCCGTGACGATCAACTCCTTTTCCGGCCACCACACGGATCCAGCCCTCGCTCACACAATATTCCTCGACATTCGTCTTCTCCACTCCGTTGAAACGGATTCCGACGTTGCGTTTAAGAATTGCCTCGTTGTAATGCGGGCTTTTCGGGTTGACGCTCAGACGATTTGGCAATACGTCAGACATGACATCCCATTATTACAACTCTTCGCTCACTTGCATTGGGCAAACTAAGCAGCAATGGATCGAGAGTCCGCAGAAGGCAACTGGCCAGACGGGAGAAACGGGTCCGAAGAAAATGCAGCGGTAGGTGATGGAGGGCAGAGAGCCAATGGAAACTATTGGAAATGCGCTGGAGGCGGAGTCTTACTCGGAGGCCCCCAGCGCGGCTTGCATCTCTTTATTTTTCATAAGCTCATGGACTGAGTGTCGTTTGTTTAGTTCGTTTACTTTGTCAAGCGGCAGCGGAGACTCGAGAACGGTGGGGGTGACGGTTAGTCTGAAGATCGCCAGCAGTTACACAAGATGCTGTGTGTGTAATCTGCCCGGACAGTGTCCACAACACTAGCATGTTGTGACCGCCTGGCACGGCGACTTCAAATTGCTGGGTCCTTCTTCAATTTTTCCGCACCGAATTGCGAAAGGCACAACGCAAAGAGCGCCAGCGTTCCGCTTGTGCTATATTCTCACGCTACGATGCATGCTGTTGATTTGCTGTCTGTGATCCGCAATCGGAACGCGACGGAGAGATTCTCAGGCTGCATGCTGTCTTTTTTGCTGTCCATTTTCGCGTCTGAACAGGTAGAAATGTATGGACAGCATAGAAACAATAGGCGGGATAGCATGCAAGGAAGTCCAGCTGTTTGAGCTAAATAGCTGATAGGCGAGCAAGCGGGAGTAATTCAGCGGTAGAATGCCAGCTTCCCAAGCTGGACGTCGCGGGTTCGATCCCCGTCTCCCGCTCTTTGAAATCAGCAACTTGGAAAGTTCGCTTCACGGTTCTACCCAATAATTACCCAGTTAAGAGGAACATCAATTCACCAGGGCCGATCCGAGAGCTTCAACAGCCTCGATTCGGCTTTCCACTGACGTTTCGGTGTAAACGTTAAGATTCACGTCCAGCGTGTGACCTTGCTGATCCGCGACGATCTTCGGATTAACTCCCAATCCTCGCATCAGCGAAGAATGGGTTCGCCGCATGACGTGGAAGTCGACCCAGCCATATCCAGCCTTTTCCAGTCTTGGCCGGATGTAACGCCACATGGCGTTGTCACGGGAAATTGGCTTGTTCGTCTTCTCGGACGGGAATAGCCATTCACTAGGCGCTGCATCTGGAAATCGACTCATCCACTCCTCGAGATCCTGCCGAACTCCCGCCGAGAGGGCCGCGAGGCGAACCGATTTCACCGTCTTTGGTGTGTCGACATCTCCTCGATACACACGTTCTTCAATTGTCGCGACGCAGTGACCGATCCTGCTTCGACGCAATCCGAAGATCTCGCCTGGACGCATGCCGGCCAGAATTGCGAGTTTCACAACTAGTCTTTCCCTCAGATCAGCCAAGGAGTTTCCTACGAGTTTGTCGCGCCAGCGCTCGACCCTACCAGATGGAACGGTGAAAGACGCGACGACGTCGTCAACCTGTTATGTAAACTAAGAGGCGATGCTGTCGGAGTTCGGAAGCGAAAGTCCCCAAAAGATTCAAAGCAAAAGTTTGGCGCACGAAATCGATCAGGAACTCTTCGAAAGCCCGAATTGAACGGATCCTAGCGGTGCGCGACCCCTCCGGGGTCAACCGCATTGTGAAAGAGGACGACCTGCCAGTCATTGCCTACCTTACGAAAGGTCATACTTTGAGTACCTTTCATCTGGTTCTGGGTCCCGTCTGCGCGGGTTTCATCAAGGGTATAGTCATACGCTGCCCAGGCGCCAGTGTCCCAGGTTTCACCGGCAACGTTTGTTATCGTAAGTTTTCGTGGCATGCCCTGCATCAGTTTGTTTATGAAGAACGAAGCAGGAAAAATATGGACGTCCTCATCAGCCCACGTTGCGTTGGGTGCCACGACTTTGTCGATAAATGCCTTGTCCTGCTTGTTTATCGCAACGACGATCGCATTCAGCAGATCGGCTACGGGCCCCGTCAACGCTGGCCGGGGCGGCAAGCTTCTTGCTCCCTGAGCGTTCGCCATTCCTGCGAGCAGCATCATCGCAACGAAAAAAAGAACCGATCTTTTCATAACACTCCTTCTGAAGTCTATTTAGTGTTCGAGATTCTACAATTTAATCCTTCGAAGCCTCAATGCATTCGTGATGACGGAAACCGAGTTGAACGTCATGGCCGCGCTCGCGATCATGGGACTTAGCAGCACACTAAGGAACGGATAAAGGACACCCGCCGCAATCGGAATACCCACAGCGTTGTATACGAATGCCAGAAACAGGTTTTGTATTGTGGAAGAAAACCGTGTTCTTCGCGAGCAGATCGGCCATCGTCGTACGCAATTCATCACTGACAACCAACGGTGCCGATTGGCGGCCAAAGCCAAAATATAACGGGGAAAGTTGCTGAAATTATCTTCGATTGCTTCGGCGATCTTGAAGGCTTCGTGCTGACCGACTGTTGCACGACGCTCGCCTTCAAGACTCGCGAGCGGCAGGTGGGCGAACTGCTCATGAGGGCGTGCCGGGATCGCATGCCCCTGTCGGTGTTTGTTCTAAAGGATGACCGCTCGAAGATTCGCCGACTGGTGATTCGGACCTGACTGGGACCGAGATGAAAGCCTGATTCAATCGTGAGGCGCAGACCATTGCGGGGCTGAATCACCCGCACTCTGTGTGATAGACCTCATTTGTTACACGCGAACGCTTGGGCGTAAAATCACCTATTGCTGTATTGGTTAGGCTTGAAGCTCAGGAAGGCATGACTCTATGCGGTCAATTCAAAAAACAATGAAAACGACATTCATGAAAACGACACTGATGCCGGCTCTGGCAGTGGCGCTATTCAGCGCGGGCTGGCTGGCCAGAACTTACGCGCAGCAAAAGGCGCCTGCTCCGTTGATCACGTACTTCAGTCACGACAGCGTGGACGCATCATTCGCGCACGCGCTCGCTTACACCGGCAGCGGAGACTTGTATTCCCGCAAGGACCGCCAAGGGAAAACTTGGGCCATCCATTCGAACAGCCGGGGCAAGTCCGATGAAGGCGTGCTTCACTCGCATGAGGACTGGACGGGCGTGGTCGTCATCATGAGCGGCTCGGCAACGTTCGTCACTCCAGGTAGTCCATCGCAGACCAAAGCGGCGAAATCAACTTCAGCCGAGGGCTACCAACTCATCGGAGGCGGCGAGTCGCACCGTGTCGGCAAAGGAGACGTCGTGATCATTCCTCCGAACGCTCCTCACATGTACAAGAACATTGAAGAGCCGTTCCGGTATTTGGTGATTCAGACGCCATAGTAGAAAACGGGACTGCAGCGTATCCGGCCAAGAGACACAGACAGGCCGTTAATCCCCTCTACGGAAATTCGGTGAGAAATTCCGCTTACAGTATTCAGGATGTCATCGGCGGGAGGCCGAAGCCATTGCACCACACACCTGTGAGAAATATAGCGGCCGCGGCCGCTCTTCCAGTGGGATCGAAGAAGTAGATCCTTCGGATTATTGGCCGGTGTATTCGCCGACCTTGGTATTACCGGTACCGCTGCAACCGGTCGCGCCATAACGCAAATACCTTTGGGCCCTGGCGGCACCATCGACTTCACCGATGTAAAGATTGCCCTGGGAATCGGTAGCGACCATGTGAGGCCAGTGGAACATACCGGCTTCACGGCCACCGCCGCCTATCCGATTTAACTCGGTAAAATTCTCCCGGTTGATCACGTAAACCACATCGTTGCCGAGATCGGCGATATAGAGGCAGCTCTGCTTGGCATCGGTAGAAAAGTTCACGGTCCCGGACGTGCCTCCGGAGGTTTGTGGCGCAACGTGGATCTCGCCGACGAAACCGCACTTCCCTAGTTCGCCGTTGGGGTTCGAGCACGGCTTGCCGACTTCAGCGGCTTTGAAAACCTGAATGCGATTGTTTCCGCGATCGCAAGCATAGAGCAGACCGTTATTTGCGAGCTTGGCGCAGTGGAGTGGACTGCGGAAGAACTTCGGTTTCATATTGCCGGCCTTGTAATCCTGCGGCCAGGAACCGGCGCCTTCGCCGGGTTCCTCTCCCGGCTCACCAATAGCCGCGCCTGGGGCAGCACCTCTTCCGTTTTCACCCTGGACCGGATTTTGGCCGTACGCGCCGAAGTGGCCAACGTATTTTCCGGTGGCAGCGTCAACGATCAGGACGCGGCGATTACCATATCCATCGGCGACGTAGAGGTAGTTCGTTTTTGGATCGACAACCATGTCCGCGGGCCAGAACGGCTCGGGCGTGCCGTTGATGCCGCCATTCGTGTCGTTGCTATTGGGACCTTTCGCGCCCGGAGTGCCGATTTGAAGGACGAAGGTGCCGTCAGTCTTAAATTTGAGGATCTGCGAATCGTTGCCAAAATTCGGGGCCCAGGGATATTGGCCGTGAAAGTTGACGGCTTGGCCGTTGCCCGCAATGTAGACGAAGTCGTTCTGGTCGATGTAGATGCCGTGCTCGCGTGCGGGCCAAGTGCAGCCGTTCCTTTCAGGGTTGCACTTATTCTTCAAGAAGCCCGGGTCGCCAGGGCCGCCCCAGGCCTGGAGCAGTTTGCCGGCTTGATCGAACTCAAGAACGGAAGGCGCGGGCATGCAGCAGCCGTTCAATTGGCCGTTAGGACGCGGGAAACCGAGGTCGCTGATCGTGCGTCCGCGAGCGTCCTTCGCAGTGGCACCCTGCATTCCACTGTCGGTGGAGCTAACGGAACGAGGACGGTGATAGACCCAGATATGATCGTGCTTATCAACAGCGATACCACCGATGTCACCAATGACCCAATGATGAGGCAGCGGTTGCGGCCACGCAGGATCGAGCACAAAGCCGGGAGAAGTTCCTTTGGCAGCTTTGTACTCGGGCATGCGTCGTAAAACTTTGGCCTTCTCCAACGCTTCGACAGCAGTTTGCTGCGCGCGCAGTGTGGGTGTGAAACGCGAGACACTGAATATCCCGGCAAGCACTGCGGCAAAAATCGCAAAATTGACACGTTTTGACAGCATGACCAACTTTCCCCCTGAACCGCGTTAAAACCCGAAATGCATTGGTGAGCGGCGCGTGTTGTATACAAAAGAACCGCGCTGCTACAAGGCAGATAGATCCTGGCCTCCGCGGGTGAAATCTTCTACCGGCATCATAGCACCGCACCGTGCAAGTCCAACTTTCAGGAACTCCGCTTTCTGCACCAAAGAAACGTGATGATTGCCCCAAGGCTCACGCACTTGTCTCGGACTATCGTTTCACAGCAGTCCTTCAGGCTCACCAAAACCTGGGCGGCGCCGCGAACAAGGAATCATTGCAAAGCATCAGAAAGCGATGGCTCCGCGCCAGCACAACGGTGGACGACCAAACAATCAGGAAAATGGCGGGGTTGGATCCCAAGAGGTGGAGCATCGCGTTATGGATGAGGACGACTACTTGCTTTTCGGGGGTTGGGTCGAAGAAGTCGCGTTCCATTGCAGTCGCATGTTGCAACGGGCGAACCAAACACTAAAGGTTATAGTGCGGCGAGTTTCAGCGTTCGACCTGGGATGGAGTCGCGGTTTTAGCGATTACAATGTCGCTGATTCGTGACAAAAAAGCTGCGCAAAAGCGGATTCCAATTCCGCCCGGGGCACTTCTACGGTAAACCAACACAAGCATTGACCATTGTTCCACCTTTCGTCGTGCCGGCTGACGTGATTGGACACGGACCTAGCGAGCAAGGTGCAGCTGTTTTTCGAGAGCGCGGATTGGACAAGACGGATGCATCTGGCTACCGAACTCGCAGATCGCATTCTGCAGGTCCGAGGCTTTTTCGAGTGGAATAGCGAGCCTGAAGAGGTGCCTCCGCCTGCAGGATGATGGCAAGCGGACGTACAGCCTTGTATCGTTCGCTTGGCCGGACAAACTTGGGTTTGGCGATTTCACATCT
>Ga0137409_10004611_pt1 | contig 14456 bp, 12 predicted proteins | sample CZODoug1_16funga_FD_122059 | JGI IMG/M metagenome (GOLD analysis project Ga0137409, IMG submission 122059) | Vadose zone soil fungal communities from Angelo Coast Range Reserve, California, USA - CZODoug1_16fungal (Hybrid Assembly) | ecosystem: Environmental > Terrestrial > Soil > Vadose zone... | reverse complement strand
GGGGTGTGGAATGGCTGGGAAATCTGCACGGGAGTCTGACCGACCTCCTACTCGTTCTCGCGGCGCTGCACGTCCTTGGCGTGGGCGTCGCGTCGCGACGCCACCGCGAGAATCTCGTTGCCGCGATGTTGCACGGACGCAAGCGCGCGCCGTCGGACGGCGACGTGGCCTAGACGCCGCGTCGCGGCGGCGTCACTTCTTGGGTGCTCCCTTGTCAGCGGGAGTCGAGCCGTCGTTCGAGTCGTTCTTCGTGGGAGCCGAGAAGCTGAAGCCCTTGTCGATCTTGGCCATCTCTTCCCTGATCCTATTCGACAGAGTCTCCGGGTCTTCTTTCGAGAATGAGACGTAGCGCATCAGGTTCTCCGTGAAGGCCTGTTTGTCCTTGTACTCGCTGTAGAAGGCGAACGCCAGCGCGGCGACGCCCGTCAACGTGGTCTGCAGAATCGGCGACCTGACCCAGTCATCACTCCCTTGTTTCTTGACGAACACGCCGATCGACGGCCACACGAGAACGAGGATCGCGAGGGGCATCGACACCCAAAAGAACAACTTGTTGAAAAAAGCGTAGCTGCGAGCCTTGATGTAAAGGTCATACAGAATGAGCAGACGTTGTTCCGCTTGGAGCTTGTCCTTCCCCGCCTTGCGCTGCTCCGCTGGGGTCTTGCTCTCTCCGGGCGCCTGGCTCGCCTTCAGTTCCGCGTATCGAACGAGCAGTTTCGCGCTCGTCTGATACGGGGTAAGGATCTCGTCGATGGTCGCAGGTTTCTTGTCACGTCCATCGACGCATGCGTACCAGACGAGGGCGGCGAGGACTACGGCCGCGAGGACGGCAGGGACGGTAACAATTTTTCTTGTCAGCGCCATTTTGATGTTCTCCCTTTAAGTGCGAGGTTCAGCGGCTTCGCCCGTCGAACGGGACGCGCTTCAGTGTCGCCAGATCGACCCCTTCGAGGCATACGCCATGGCCGCAGTTGAAGGTTACTCGAGCTTCAGATGCGTGCTCTTGACGAGGCTCTTCCACTTCTCGATGTCGGCGTGGAAGAACTTCTTGAAGTTCGCCTGGTTGTCCTCGAACAGCGCGACCCCGGTCTTGCCGAGGTTCGCGCGCGTCTCGGGCTGCTTGAGGACGGCCTCGACGTCGCGCGCGATGCGCGACGCGAGCGCAGCGTCGATCGACGACGGCGCGAAGAAGCCCTGCCACAGTGTCGCCTCGTACCCTGGCAGCCCCTGCTCGGCGATCGTCGGTGTGTCCGGCGCGGCGGGAAAGCGGCCCTTGCTCGTCACGCCGAGCGCGCGAGCGCGCCCCGAGGTGGCAAGGGGCAGGCCGACCGGCATGCCCGCGAAGTAGTAGTCCACCCGGCCGGGAATCACGTCCTGCACCGCGGGCGCCCCGCCCTTGTACGGGACGTGGATCGCCTGGATGCCGGCCATCATGTTGAACAGCTCGCCGCACAGGTGGTCGGAGTTGCCGATGCCCGAGGAGGCGAAGCTGAGCTTCCCCGGCGCGGCCTTCGCGCGAGCGATCAGCTCCTGCACGTTCTTCGCAGGAAAGTCGGGCCCCACGATGAGGATGTGCGGCGTCGCGGCCACCGGGGCGAGCGGCACGAGGTCGCGCTCGGCGCTGAAGGGAAGGTTGGGCAGCGCCGCCGCGCTGATCGCGAGGCCGTTCTGCGCGAAAAGGAGCGTGTAGCCGTCGCCCTGCGCCTTGGCCACCGCGTCGGCGGCCAGGTTGCCCGCGGCGCCGCCGCGGTTTTCCACGATGACCGTCTGCTTCCAGTGCGCGCCGAGGCGGTCGGCCATGACCCGGCCGACGATATCGGTCGAGCTGCCCGCCGCGTAGCCGATCATGACCCGCACAGGCTTGGAGGGATATTGCTGGGCGTAGCCAGCGGGCGAGAGTGCGAGCGCCAATGCGACGAGAGAAAAACGAACGAGCTTCATGGTCAATCCCTTCTCGTGGGTGTCATCCTGAGGCCGCAGGCCGAAGGATCTCCAGTGGCAACGTCGTACCGGCAGAGATCCCGCGCTGCGCTCGGGATGACATCGTCAGCGATGCGCGAACAGCTTTTTTCCCGGCACCGGCATCTCGGCGGTCAGGATCTCGCCGTTCAGCGAGTCGGTGATATGGAGCGTGCTGCGCTTGGCGCCGCCGAACGCGATGTTGGTCATGAGGCGGTGATGCTTGCCGGCGTGAACGAGATGAGTCGGAAAGCAGTTCGAATCGAAGCGCCACACGCCCACGCCCAGGTGGCACACCGCCAGCCCGTCCTCGGCGTCGGCCTCGATGCCGTCGGGACCGGCGTGCCCGCCCGAGAGCTGGATCGCGACGCCGGTCTTGGACGGCGTGCCGCCCGCCATGAGCGGCAGGCGCCAGATCTGCTGCGAGCGCGTGATCGCGACGTAGACGTGGGTGTTGCCCGTGTTGAGCGTGATGCCGTTGGGCGAGGGCGCGTTATCCACCAGACGCTGCAGCTCGCCGTTCGAACGCAGGCGGTAGACGCGCCCGGTCGGATCGGCGATTCCGCTCTGACCCTGGTCGGTGAAATACAGATCGCCGTTGTCGGCGAAATGCAGATCGTTCAGGCCCTTGAAGCCCTCGCTGAACGCGGTGGCGAGGTAGGTCTCGATCTTCCCGGACTTCGGATCGAGCAGCATCAGCCCGCGCTTGTAGTCGGCGATGAAGATCCAGCCGCTCTTGTGGATCTTGAGGCCGTTCGGCCAGCCGTCGTACTGCACGGCGAGCTCCCATTCGCCCTTGGGATCGACGCGAAAGACGCGCCCGAAAGGAATGTCCACGCACCACAGGTTGCCTTCGCGGTCGAACGAGGGCCCTTCGAGAAAGCTGTCCACCTGCGCACCACCCCGGTTGGGGTCGGACCACGCGGTGCGCCTTTTCTTGCGGAACTTCGCCGGAAGCGAGGTCAGCGGCCGCGCCTCGATGCGCTTGATTTTCTGGAAAGGATTGAGCACGGCGGCCTCGCGAAGCGGTGCCGAAGCATAACCCAATGTACGGGAGACGGCGACCGAGTGATTCGCAGCGCCGGGAGACTCCGGAGAGAAAGATCGGGCCGGCCGCGAGGCCGGACCTAGTTCACTGCGACGAGGCCTCGCCCGTTCTGAGCCAGCCGATCGCGGCGCTTTCTTCCGGAAACGCGCGAAGCTTGACGCCGCGAATGCGCGCCATCGTTGCGATGTATTGATGGGCGATGCGCAGCTCCAGGGTATCGCCGACAAGCGCGATCTTGTATTTCGATTCGAACGCGAGATCCAGGTAGCGGGAAAACCCGTACCTTTCGACGGTGAAGATCGGAGCGGAATTGCGGACGCAAATCAGGACCAACGGCAGACGGTGCTGGAGGGCGGAGGCAAGCACGGTTTCGAGAAATTCCTTGGTCTCCTCCGCCGTTTGCCGGTTGAACAGCTCGGCGCGGAGATAGCCTTGCTCGGCGCTGACGCGATACCAGACGCTGCCGCCGTGCGGGGCCGCGACGGTCCTGGCCTGCGATGCGGTCGGCGCGCCCGGCGCCGGATGCTGGACGGTCATGTCGTCGTCTAGGATAGTCGCAATTCCGCAAACGGTAAGTCGCCGGATCGCGGACAACGTGTCGCGATCTCTCTACATTCGGGCTCCTGAGGGGGGACGCTGACTACTTCTTCATCCGCTCCTTGACCGGGTCCTTGACGTTCTCGATCTTGTCGATCTCGACGTTGAGCAATCGGCCGCCGACTTTCTCGACGCGGCGGATGTACACCGTCTGGACGATGTCGCGGGTTTCCGGATCGATGGTGATCGGGCCGCGCGGGCTCTCCCACTTCATCCCCTTGGCGGCGGCGACGAGCGGTTCGGCATCGGTCTTGCCGCCGGTCTTCTTCAGAGTCTCGTAGATGAGGTGCATGCCGTCCCAGCCCCCGACGCTGAAGAAGTCGGGGTTGCGCCCGTAGGCGCCGTGGTAGGCGGTGACGAACTTCGTGTTCGCCGCGGATTTGTGGTTGTAGTCGTAGTGGAAAGCCGTGATCAGGCCGAGCGCGGCGTCGCCCATGACCTTGAGCGCGTTCTCGTCGGTGACTTCCCCCTGTCCCATGACCTTGGTCTTCTTCGTATCGACGCCGACGTCCACCAGCGCCTTTCCGAAGGCGCCCGGTTGCGCGCCCCCGGGGACGAACACGAATATCGCCTCCGGGTCGATGTCCTTCGCGCGCTGCACGAACGGGAAGAAATCGGGGTTCGCGACCGGGATGCGCACCGAGCCGACGATCTGTCCCCCCGCCGCCTTGAAGCCGGATTGGAATGCGCCCTCGGCGTCGATCCCCGGGCCGTAATCGGACACCATGGTGTAGACGCGCTTGACCCCGGCCTTCGTCGCGGCCCAGGTGCCGAGGCTCTCGTTGATCTGCGGTGTGGTGAGCGAGGTGCGCACCAGATAGGGAGACTTGGTCGTGATGATGGAAGTCGCCGCGTTCATCACCACCATGAATTTCTTCGCTTCGGAGGATACGTCCGCGGCGGCGAGCGCGTTGGGCGTGAGCACGAACCCGGCGAGGATATCGACGCGATCGCGCACCACCAGCTCCTGCGCGTGGCGCTTGGCGACGTCGGGCGCGACTCCGCCCGTGTCCCTGCGTATGAACTCGAGCTTCCGCCCGGCGACCGTATCGCCGTGCTCGCTGACGTAGAGCTTGATGGCGTTGTCCATCTGCGTCGCTGCGTCGGCGAACTGGCCCGAATACGCCAAGATCAGGCCGATCTTGATGGGTTGCTGCGCGAAAGCGTGGGACCCTGCAAGCGCAAAAGCGCCAAGAACAGTTGCTGCGAATCGCCGGTTCATGATTTTCTCCTCAAGGGCCGATACCTTAGCAATGCCGACCAGGCGCGGCAAGCTTGGGCTCTGTCCCACGTTCGGCGCGATGGGCAGCCCTTATAATCCCGCGAACCTCATCCCCTCCCCATGCTGATTCTCGAACGCATCGTCTCGGTCATCGCGCCGGTGTTCCTCATCATCGCGATCGGCTACGGCTACGGGCGCCGCAACAAGCCCGATCTGAAGACGTTCAATCACGTGTCGCTGCACGTGCTGGGTCCGCTGCTCGTTTTCACTTCGCTCGCCGGCGAGGACTTTCAACTGAGGGGCAACGTCGCCCTCGTCGCAGGCGGTGTCGCCGTGATCCTCGTGTCGGGTCTCATCGCCTGGCCGATCGCGCGCCTGGCCCGCGTGAGCCCCCGCACCTTCGTTCCGCCGATGATGTTCAACAATTGCGGGAACATGGGGTTGCCGCTGGCGGTGCTCGCGTTCGGCCGGCCCGGCCTCGCCGCGATGGTGCTGATGCTTGTAGTGAGCACGCTGCTGCAGTTCACGCTCGGGAGCCGTATCGTCAGCCGCCACGCCGACTGGAAGGCTCTCGCGACCTCGCCGATGATCATCGCGAGCGTGCTGGGCCTCGCTTTCAGCGCTTTCGGCTGGAAGGTGCCCGAGGCGTTGATGCCGGGACTGAAGATGCTGGGCGATGCGACGCTGCCGATGATGCTGTTCGCGCTCGGCGCGCGCCTCATCGACCTTTCGAGCCGCGGCTGGCGGCTCGGCGTGCTCGGCGCGGTGGTCTGCCCCGCGGGTGGATTTGCGGGCGCCTACCTCGCGCAATCGGTGCTGCACCTGCCGGCGGAGCAATTCGCGCAGCTCATGCTCTTCGCGAGCCTGCCGCCCGCGGCGCTCAACTATCTGCTCGCCGAGCGCTACGACCAGGAGCCCGAGCGCGTGGCTTCGCTGGTGTTGATCGGAAACGCGTTTGCGATCGTGTTCGTGCCGCTGGGGCTGACGCTGGGGCTGCACCCGCTCTAGAGCGGGCGTGCCGGGCTACTTCTGGACGGCGGAAACCTTGACCGGGTTGGCGGGTTTGCGCGCCTTTGCCGGCCGATAGATGATCAGCCGCTGGCCGGTGGTCAGGACGCCCACGTGGTTCCAGCGCAGCAAGCTGTCGGTGCTCACGTGATAGCGCCTGGAGATGCCGTAGAGCGTTTCGCCCTTGCGCACGATGTGGATTGATCCTCCTCCCCTGCGCGTCGGAGGCGGCGCCGGCTGGCGGAACACCGCCGGCAGGGGTTCCGCGCCCGCGCTCGAGCCCTTCACCGGCAGCAGCAGCTCGAATCCGGGTTTGACTCTGGTCTTGGACGTGATGCCGTTCGCAAGCTTGAGCTTCGACACGGCGATCCCGTGTTTCGCGGCGAGCTTGTCCAGGTTGTCGCCGTGCTTCATCGTGTACGCCTGCCAGGAGGTCAGCGGCTGGTCGTACGCGTCCAGGTTTCTCTGGAAATTGTCCACGCGGTCGGCGGGCAGCACCAGCGATTGAGTGTGAGGTCCCGAGATCATCGGGCGGTTGACCGCCGGGTTGAGCGCGATCAGGTCCTCCACCGACATTTCCGCGAACTTCGCCGCGAGGCGAATGTCGATCGCGGTCGGCGTAGGCACGGTCGCAAAATAGGGCTCGTTGGGGATCGCCTCGAGCGACACGCCGAACGCATCCGGGTTGGCGATGATGTTCTTCAGGGCCTGCAGCTTGGGCACGTAACCGCGCGTCTCGGATGGCATTTTCAGGTTCAGGTAATCGGTCGGCAGGCCCCGTGCTCGGTTTCTCTCGATCGAGCGGCCGACGCCGTTCTCGCCGAAGTTGTACGAAGCGAGGGCGAGGTGCCAGTCGCCATACAAGTCGTACAGAGCCTGCAGGTAGTCAAGGGCGGCGTTGGTCGAGGCGATCACGTCGCGGCGCTCGTCGGCCCACCAGTTCTGGGTCAGCTGGTGCCTTTTCCCGGTCGAGGGGATGAACTGCCACAGACCCGAAGCGTGCGAGCGCGAATACGCCATGGGATTGAACGCGCTCTCCACCATCGGCAGGAGCGCGATCTCGGTCGGCATGCCGCGTCTTTCCACTTCCTCGACGATGTAGTAGAGGTAGAGCTTGCTGCGCTCGACCATGCGCGCGAGATATTCGGGCTGGCTCGCGTACCAGCGCTCGCGAACTCCCACCAGGGGACTGTCGAGATCGCTCATCGCGAACCCCTGGCGGATCCGATCCCAAAGATCATCCGCGGGCCGAGCCAGGTCGACGGTGTGCGGCGGCTCGAGATTCTTCGCTCCTTCAGTCTTCGCCGCGGGTTGGGGAACGACGACCGAGCCGGGGTTCGAAACGGCCGGCGTCAGAGGAGCGGAGGCCGGGGCGGCGGCGCGCGAGGGCAGCGCCGGCGGAGGGACCGGTAGCCCCAAGGTCAAAGGCGCGGGGGATGAATCGCCGACCGTCGAATCCTGCACTGAGGGGATCTGCGAGCAAGCCGACGTGAGGGTGCAAGCGGCGGCAAGGACCATCGTTATATATCGTTTATTCAAATGCTTACCCTCAAGTGTTCACAAAGTACGAGAGCCGCGCATACTACCATGCTTTCCATGCCGGTCAAGCAAGCAAGAATCGATTCAGGGGAGGTCTTCAGACATCGCCGTGCCGCACGCCCTCTAACGCACGAACGCGCAAGGCGCGGACAGCCGAACGCTCAGAATTCGTTCTTCCACTGCCGCAGCGCGGCGAACACCCCGGCCGGGTCGCTCACCCGCTTGCCGAGATATTTGTTGGCCGAGGCGATCACCGCCGGTCGCGTCACCCGCAAGAAGGGGTTGGTCGCTTTCTCGCGAGCGATGGTCGAGGGCAGCGTCGGGCGGTCGGCGCGCCGCAGGCCGGCGTCGCTCACCTCGCGCTCGAGCAGCGCGGCGTTGTCCGGCTCCACCGCTTTGGCGAACCCGATGTTGGCGAGCGTGTACTCGTGCCCGCAGTAGACGAGCGTCTCGTCGGGCAGCGCCGTCAGCTTTTCGAGTGACGCGTACAACTGCTCCGGCGTGCCTTCGAAGGCACGGCCACAGCCGCACGCAAACAGCGTGTCGCCACAGAACAGCATGTTTGCCCCATAATAAGCGACGTGTGCGCGCGTGTGCCCGGGAATGTCGAGCACGTCGAACGACACGCCGAGTTGCTCGAGGGAGACCTTGTCTCCGCCGCCGACCGCTTGGGTGAGCGTTGCGATCGGCTCTCCGCGCGGCCCGTACACAGGGACTTTGTTGGTCCGAAGGAGCTCCTCGATACCGCCGACGTGATCCTGGTGATGATGCGTCGCGAGAATCGCGATGAGCTGGAGCTTCTCGGCGGCGAGATACTCCAGCACCGGCTGCGCCTCGCCCGGGTCGACCACGGCTGCGAACCGCGCGTTGCGCATGGTCCAGACGTAGTTGTCCTTGAAGGCGCGCAAGGGGATGATTCGGAATTTCTCGGGCATGATCCTTCCGTCGTTCGCGGGGAGTCGCCTAGTTGATGTTGCAGAACTCAATGCTAGCGGATTGGCTCGAAACACCCAAGGGCGCATACGTGCTGGGGTGGGAGCGAAAGCAGTTCGACGCCGCGGTCGAGGACGTGTTCGGCTACAACGCGGTCCAGGTCGGCCTTCCCGGGCTGGATTTTCTGCGCGAGTCGCGCATCCCGCTCAAGGTCCGAGCCGGGCTGGAGCAGGGCTGCGGCCTGCGCTCCGATCCGGTGCAGTTGCCCCTCGCATCGCAGAGCATCGACCTGATCGCCTTGCCCCACGTGCTCGAATTTTGCCCCCGCCCGCATGCGATCCTGCGCGAGGCCGAACGCGTGCTCATGCCCGAGGGCAGCGTGGTCATCTCCGGTTTCAATCCGCTGTCGCTGTGGGGCGCGGCGCGCGCGCTGGGCTGGGGGCGCGGGCGCTACCCGGGGTGCGGAAGGTTCATCGGACTGCTGCGTCTCAAGGACTGGCTGGCGCTCCTCGGCTTCGAGCTGAACGGCGGGCGCTTCGGGTGTTACGCGCCGCCGTTCAACCAGGCGCGCTGGCTCGAGCGCTTCGGCTTCATGGAAAAGGCGGGCGAGCGCTGGTGGCCGATCTGCGGCAGCGTGTACGTGGTGCGCGCCGTCAAGCGCGTCGCCGGGTTGCGGCTGGTGACGCCGAACTGGCGCGACAAGCGCATTGCCAAGAAAGCCCTCGCTCCGGTCACGCAGCGGGAAAACGGACTGCATGTCGAAAAGCGCAAGCGGGGCTGAGGTGGTCCAGATCTATGCCGACGGGGCTTGCAGGGGCAATCCCGGCCCCGGCGGCTGGGGCGCGATCCTCAGAGACGAGGCACGCGACCAGGAGATATTCGGCGGAGAACCGCAGACCACCAACAACCGCATGGAGCTGACCGCGGTGATTCGCGCCCTGGAAACGCTGCAGCGCCCCAGCACCGTGGAGGTCTACACCGACTCGCAGTACGTCCAGAAGGGGATCAGTGAATGGCTGCCCGACTGGAAGCGGCGTGGCTGGCGCACCGCCGACAAGAAGCCCGTCAAGAACGTCGACCTGTGGCAGCGGCTCGAGCAGGTGGCGGGCAAGCACCGCGTCACCTGGCACTGGGTGAAAGGGCACGCCGGGCATCCGGAGAACGAGCGCGCGGACGCGCTGGCGAACCGCGGCGTGGAAGAACAGTCGTCTTGAGCGCCTGTCATCCCGAGGCCGCAGGCCGAGGGATCTCGCTACGCGCGGTGCCGAAAGAGATCCCTCGCGGCGCTCGGGATGACGTTGAAGCCTACTGCTTCAACGTCACTTGATCTACCGACTCCGCCGACCACCCTCCGCCGAGTGACTTCATCAGGTCGACCGTCGCCGACAGCAGGGCCTGCCGGTTGCGCAGCGCGGCGAGCTCGCTGACGTTCGCGGTGCGCTGCGCGTCGAGCACTTCCAGGTAGGGCGAGTAGCCCGCCTCATAGCGCATTCGCGACAGGCGCAGCGCCCGGCGCGCGGCATTCACGCTGGCCTCGTAGTCCGTTTCCGCGGACGAGGTCTGCCGCACCGAGACCAGCGCGTCGGCGACTTCGCGGAAAGCGGTCTCGACGGCCTTCTGGTAGCCGGCCAGGGCCTGGTGGTCGCGCGCGATCGCGGCGTCGGTGAGCGCCCGGTTTCGGCCGCCGTCGAACACGGGGAGGGTCAGGCCGAATCCGATCGACCAGATGGAGGCGCCGTTGTTGAGCAGCGTCCAGAGCGCGGTGCTTTCCCCGCCGTAGAAGCCGGTGAGCGAGATGGTCGGGAACATCGCGGACTTGGCGACGCCGATCAGCGCGTTGGCCGAGACCAGCTGCTGCTCGGCCTGCTGCACGTCGGGGCGGCGCTCGAGGAGCGTCGAAGGCAGGTCGGCGGGCGGCAGGACGGGCACGGGCAGGGTGCGCAGGTCTCCTTCGCTGAGCTTCTGGTCGAGCCGGCCGGTCAAGGTGGCGAGCTGGTGCTCGATCAGCGCGCGCTGGCGCTCGAGGTCCTTCAGCTGGGTTGCGATGTCCGCGCGCGCGCCTTCGGCCTGCGCGACCTCCAGCTCCGAGGCGATCCCGCCTCTGGCGCGCGCTTTCACGTAGGCGAGCGAATCCTCGCGGTTGGTCAGCGTCTCGCGGGTGACGACGATCTGTGCGTCGAGCGAGCGCAGCCCGAAATACGCCTGCGCCGTCAACCCAGCCAGCGTGAGCGCAACCACGTCCCTGGCGTAGCGCGTGGAGAGCATCTGCGCGCGCACGGACTCCACGCTGCGGCGCAGGTGGCCCCAGAAATCCAGCTCGAACGAAGTCGAGAGCGCGAGGCGGACGTTGTTGCGCGTCGACGGAATCCCGCCCGGAACGGGGACCGCGGTCCGGGTGCTGACGCCCTGGCGGTTGGCGGACCCGGTGAGGTCGATCTCGGGCAGGAAGGACGCTCTGGCCGCGCGCAGGTTGGCGTCGGCCTCCTCGATGCGCGCGACCGCGAGGCGGATGTCGGCATTGCGCTCGAGCGTCGCGGCGACGAGCTCGTCGAGCTTCGGATCGTTGTAGAGCTTCCACCAGTCGCTGCGCAGCGCGGCCGCGCCGACGTCCTGCTCGGTATAAGCCGCCGGCAGCTCCATCGCCGGCCGCTCGTAGTCCGGGCCGACCGCGCAGCCCGCGAGCAGCAGCGCGCAGGCGAGGACGAGCTTGCGCGCGCTCATGCGCCGGTCTGCCGTGCCGGCTGCTCCGCCTTGCGCGCCTTGCGACGGGTGAGAAGGATGAAGAACAGGGGCACGAACAGCGTGGCGACGAAAGTCGCTGCGAGCATGCCGCCTTCGACGCCCGTGCCCATCGAGCGGCGCGCCGCCGCGCCCGCGCCCGTGGCGATCGCCAGGGGCAGCACGCCCAGCACGAAAGCGAGCGAAGTCATGACGATGGGCCGGAAGCGCTGGCGCGCCGCGGCGACCGCGGCGTCGAACGGGGACATGCCCTGCGCCGCATTCTGCGCGGCGAACTCGACGATGAGAATCGCGTTTTTCGCCGCAAGCCCGATCAGGGTCACCAGGCCGATCTGGAAGTAGACGTCGTTGCTCATGCCCCGCACCAGCACGGCGAGCAGGGCCCCGAGCAGCGCAAACGGCACCGAGAGCAGCACCGCTGCGGGCAGGGTCCAGCGCTCGTAATTGGCCGCCAGGATCAGGAACACCATCACCAGCGCGAAGGAGAAGGCGATGATCGCGGCCTTGCCGGCACGTTTTTCCTGGAACGCCTGGCCCACCCACTCGAGGAAGTAGCCGTCGGGCAGGGCGTCGCGCGCGACCTGCTCGACCGCTGCGATGCCTTGTCCGGAGCTGACGCCGGGAATGGTGGCTGCCAGCACCTTCGCCGCGACGAAACCGTTGAAGCGGTCGATCTGGTCGGGTCCGACGATGGGCTGGATCCGCAGCAGGCTCTTCAGCGGCAGCATCTCTCCGGTGGTACCCGAGCGCACGTAGACATTGCCGAGGTCTTCCGGGCGCACGCGGAATTGCGGCTCGGCCTGGATCTGCACGCGGAAGGTGCGGCCGAACTTGTTGAAGTCGTTGACGTAGAGCGCGCCCATCGTGCTCTGCAGCGCGTCGAAGATGTCGCCCACCGGCACACCGAGCGAGAGCGCCTTCTCGCGATCCACTTCGACGAAAAGCTGCGGCACGCTGGCCCGGAAAAAGCTGTTGGTGGCCGTAAGATCGGGCCGTTTCCTCAGATCGCCGAGGAACTGTTGCACCGCGACGGCGAGCTTCTTGGGATCGGCATCGGCGCGATTCTGCAGGAACATCTCCATGCCGCCCGCGGTGCCCAGGCCGCGGATCGGTACCGGGCTGAAGGCGAAGACGAGTCCTTCGTTTATCGCCGCCCCGCGGGCTCCGACGAACTTGACGATATCGTCGGCGGTGGTCTTGCGCTCGTCCCAGGGCTTCAGTGTGATGAACAGCGTCGCCGAGCTGGTCTTGTTGCCCCCGCCGATGAGGTCGAGGCCGTTGATCATGAAGACGTGCTCGACCGCAGGATTCTCGGTGAGCGACTTCTGCATCGCCGCGCCGATCTTGCCGGTGCGCGCGAGCGTCGCCCCGTCCGGCAGAACGACCGCGCCGAACAGGTAGCCCTGGTCTTCCGGGGGGACGAGGCTTCCGGGCACGTAGCGCAACAGCGCGGCGGTGCAGGCGATGACGAGCGCAAAGATCGCGAGGGCGATCACGGCGTGGTGTGCAACCCACCGCACGCCATTCGTATACAAAGACACGATCCACGCGAAACCTTCATTGAACGGCCTGAAAATCCGCGATTCCGCATGGGAGGGTTTCAGCAGCAGCGCGCACAAAGCGGGCGTGAGCGTCAGCGCCGTCACGCCGGAAATGACTACCGCCGTGGCGACGGTGACGGCGAACTGCTGGTAGAGCCGGCCGGCGAGGCCGCCAAGGAAGGCCACCGGGACGAACACCGAGCACAGCACCAGTTCGATCGCGATGATGGCGCCGGTCACCTCGCGCATGGATTCGATCGCCGCTTCCTTGGGCGAGAGGCCCTTCTCGGCCATGAGCCGCTCGACGTTTTCCAGCACGACGATGGCGTCGTCCACGACGATGCCGGTGGCGAGCACGATCGCGAACAAGGTCAGCGTGTTGATCGAAAAGCCGAATGCATACAGGCCGGCGAAAGACCCGATGAGCGAAATCGGCACGGCGATGAAGGGAATGAGCGTGGCGCGCCAGCTCTGCAGGAACACGAACACCACCGCGAGCACCAGCAGGGCCGCGATGAAGAGGGTGTGGATCACTTCCTTGATCGACGCCTCGACGAAGCGGGTCGTGTCGAAAGGGATGATGTAGCTGACGCCCGCCGGAAAACCCTTGGCGATCTCGTCCATGGTCTTGCGCACCGAGTTCGCCACGTTGAGCGCGTTGGCGCCCGACTGAAGATAGACCGCAGTGCCGATGGTCGGCTTGCCGTCCACCGTGGTATAGACGTCGTAGTTGACCGCGCCGAGTTCGATGCGCGCGATGTCCCTCAAGCGCAGTACGCCTCCCGGGCCGCTCGAGCGCAGAACGATGTTGCCGTATTCCTCGGGCTGGACCAGCCGTCCTTGCGCGGTCACGGTGTAGATGAGCGACTGGTCGTCCGGCGCGGGGTCCTGCCCGATCTTGCCGGCGGCATACTGGTTGTTCTGCGCGCGGATGGCGGTGGCGACGTCGGTGGCGGTGACGCCGAGCTGCGCCATCTTGTCCGGGCGCATCCAGATGCGCATCGAGTAGTCGCGCGCGCCCAGGATGGTGGCGTCGGCGACGCCCGGGATGCGCTTCAACACGTCGAGCGCGTTGATCGTCATGAAATTCGAGAGATAAAGCGTGTCGAAGCGCGGATCGCTCGAGGTCACGGCGACGAACATCAGGATGTCGAGCGAGCGTTTTTGCACCACGACGCCGGTGCGTTTGACGTCGTCGGGCAGCCGCGGCAGGGCGATCTGCACGCGGTTGTTCACCTGGATGGTGGCGTTGTTGACGTCGGTCCCCACCTCGAAGGTGCAGGTGATGGTCAGCGTGCCGTTCGACGAAGAGGTGGACTGGAAGTAGAGCAGACCCTCGACGCCGGAGAGCTGTTCCTCTATCGGCGCCGCGACGGTGCGCGAAAGCGTCTCGGCGCTCGCTCCGGGAAGCGCCGCGGTGATCGTGACCGTGGGCGGCGCGATCTCGGGGTACTGCGCAATGGGCAATACTTTCCAGGCGACCAGACCGGCAAGGGTGATGATGATAGCGATGACCGATGCGAAGATCGGTCGCTCGATGAAAAAGCGCGACATGGTCGCTACTTCGCGGCCGGAGCCGTCGCCGCCTTGGCTTCCGCCGGGGGCTGCGGGTTCACCGACGCGCCCGGCCGCAGCTTGAGCAGGTTGTCGAGAATGACGCGGTCGCCGGGATTGAGCCCGGACAGGATCATCCAGTCGCTGCCGACCCAGTCGCCCACCTGGACCGGCCGGGACGCGGCCTTGTTGTCCTTGTCGAGCGTGAACACGAGAAAGGATTTCTCGGTCTGGATGACCGCGGTCTGGGGCACGAGGAACACGTTCTCGCGCTCGCCCGCCGTCACCCGGACGCGCACGAACTGGCCGGGGAGCA
>Ga0137409_10004610_pt1 | contig 14456 bp, 14 predicted proteins | sample CZODoug1_16funga_FD_122059 | JGI IMG/M metagenome (GOLD analysis project Ga0137409, IMG submission 122059) | Vadose zone soil fungal communities from Angelo Coast Range Reserve, California, USA - CZODoug1_16fungal (Hybrid Assembly) | ecosystem: Environmental > Terrestrial > Soil > Vadose zone... | reverse complement strand
CTTACGCCGGAGGCGCGCGCGGAGTGGGACGCACGCGTGCGACAGAGTGTGCCGCTCAAGCGCTTCGGCGATCCACACGAGATCGCGCACGCAGCCGTATTTCTGGCGTCCGATGAATCGACGTTCTTTGTGGGCGCCGAACTGGTCGCCGACGGCGGGCTGAGTCAACTATAGAGAGCGCGCCCGGTGCCTTGCAGCTTCATCGCTGCAAGGCACCAGATCAGGAGACGAGTTTCGCAAACTCCTGCGCGAGCTTCGGCCCCATCCCCGACTCCTCGTGCTTGAAGAAGATGAACGCGTCCCCCCACCCCTTGCCCAACTCTTTCACGGTCGTGGCCCACTGCTCGAGATCCGTCTTCTGGTAGCCTTCGTCGCGCAGCCGCATGTAGCCGAAGTCGGCGGTCGCGACGAGCGGGGTATGTCCCACCTCCGTATCCGCGACGCACAGCGCGGCATTCCCGACTCGCAGCGCCTCATACACGTCGTCCGCGAACCACGACTCGTGGCGGAACTCCCAGGCGCACCGCAGGTCCGCCGGGAACTGGGTGAGCAGGTCGTTCAGCCGGTCCAAGTCCTTCTTGAAATTGGGCGGCAGCTGAAACAGGATGGGCCCGAGCTTGGGGCCCAGTTTGCGTCCCGTCTCGAGGAAGTAGCGGAGCGGGTCGTCCACGTCCCGGAGCCGCGCGATGTGCGTGATGCGCTGCGGCGCCTTGAGCACGAACGTGAATCCGGGAGGCGTCGCCGCGTCCCATCCGGCCACCGCCTTCGCATTCGGCATGCGGTAGAACGTGTAGTTGATCTCCACCGTGCCGAGCCGTTGGGCGTAGTATTCGAGCATCTTGGACTCCGGCGTCTTGGCCGGATAGAACGTGCCCTTCCACTCGGGGAAGTTGTAGCCCGAGGTGCCGACGCGGACGTTCACGCCAGCCACACCGTCTTGATGTTCACGAACTCGCGCAGGCCATACTCCGACAGCTCGCGCCCGTAGCCGGAGCGCTTCACGCCGCCGAACGGCAGCCGCGGATCGGACTTGACGAGCCCGTTCACGAAAACGCTGCCCGCTTCGACCTCGCGTGCGACGCGCTCGCCACGCTTGGTGTCCCCAGTCCAGACCGACGCGCCCAGTCCGTAGGGCGAGGCGTTCGCCAGCCGGATCGCGTGCGCCTCGTCCTTGGCGCGGATCACCGCCGCCACGGGGCCGAAGGTCTCCTGGTCGAATGCCGGCATGCCGGGCTCCACGGCGACCAGCACCGTGGGCGGGTAGAAGGCACCCCGGCCGGCGGGGAGCTCACCGCCGAGCACCAGTCGGGCGCCGCGTTTCACCGACTCCTGCACCTGCCGGTGGAGGTTGGCCCGCAGGTCGAGCCGCGCCTGCGGCCCGACCTGCGTCGTCGGGTCGAGCGGGTCACCGACCTTGCGAGCGCGCATTTCGCTCGTGAACCGCTCGAGGAAGCGGTCGGCGACGCGCTCCACGACGATGAAGCGCTTCGCGGCGATGCAACTCTGGCCGCTGTTGATCAAGCGTGCCTCGGCGGCGGTCTGTGCCGCCCTCTCCACGTCGGCATCGTCGAGCACAATAAAGGGATCGCTGCCGCCCAGCTCGAGCACCGTCTTCTTCAGGTGCCGCCCTGCTTGCTCCCCCACCTGGCTCCCCGCGCGGTCACTGCCGGTGAGCGTCACCGCGCGCACCCGCTCGTCGGCGATGACGCCGGCGGCGGCTTCATTCGAGAGGAATACCGCCCGGAACAGGCCGTCCGGGAAGCCCGCGTCCCGGAAGACGCTCTCGATCTCGAGCGCGCAGCGCGGCACGTTGGGCGCATGCTTCAGGATCCCGGCATTCCCCGCGACCAGCGCTGGCGCGGCGAAGCGGAACACCTGCCAGAACGGAAAATTCCACGGCATGATCGCGAGCACGGGACCGAGGGCTTCGAACCGGACATAGCTCCGCGACGCGTCGCTCGGGTGCGATTGATCGGCCAGGAAGGCCGCCCCGTGCTCCGCATAGTAGTCGCACACCCACGCGCACTTCTCGGCCTCTCCCACGCCCTGCGCCAGCGGCTTTCCCATCTCGAGCGCCATCGTGCGGGCGTAACCCTCCTTGCGCTCGCGCAAGGCACGTCCAGCGGCGCGCAGCCGCTCCGCCCGCTCCGGCACCGGTGTACGCCGCCACTCGCGCGACGCGGCGTCGGCGCGCTCCAGGATCCGTGCCAACGCGTCGGGCGCCGTCTCCTCGAACGCCTCGATCACTTCGCCGGTGGCGGGGTTGATCGACTGGACGCTCACGCCACCACCTCGGGCCGATCCCGCACCCGATCCACCGTGCAGAGGAATCCCAGGGGCTCGTCGCCCGTCGCCCGGAATTGGTGGGCCACACCCGGCGACACGTAGACGCAGTCGAACGGGGCGATGTCGTAGCTCTTGTCGCCCAGCATCACGCGCCCCCTGCCGCGAATCACAACCACCGCGTGCGGATGCTGGTGCCGCTCGAGCGTCGAGAAGCCGCCGGGTTGGATCTCGAAATACCGGGTAACGAAGTTGAACGCCTCCTCACCGGCACCTTCGCCCAGGAGCGTCTGACGGGTCACGTCGCGGTACGGCACTTCCCCCGTCTTGTACTCGCGCACGGGGACGCCGTCCCAGCGAAACCCGCCGAATTTGAGGACCTTCGATCGATCATCCATGGGAATGGCGTCTCACCGCCGCGACCACCTGTCCTGCAGCTGCGATCGGGTCGGGCTGCGCGTACAGACTCCCGCCGATCAAAAAGATCGTGTCCGCGCCGTAGCGCTCGATCCACTGCCGCACCCGCGCTGCGTCGATCCCGCCTCCCGGCGCCGGAAACGCCGGTGCCACCGGCCCGAGCGGCCCGCGCAGCCGCGCGTTGATGGCGGCGCAGGTCTCCGCCGAGAACGTAAACCGCCCTCCGACGTTGGGATAGATCACCGCATCGCTCCCCGCCACGCGGAACAGGTCGCCCAGCAGCACCGCCGGTGCGATGCCGTGGTCCGCGTGGAAGAACGCGCCTGCGAGCGACGGGTGCGACATGATCGCGAGCCCCGTGGTCGCGGCGATCTCGCCCACGGCGCCTAGGCCCGCCGGGAGCGCGTTGACCAAGACGCCGCGGCAGCCAGCGCGCCGCGCGGCTCCCGCGCGCTCCATCATCACCGATGGATCGCTCGTAACGTTCGGGAAGTACAGTGCGTTCCCGCCGGTCTCGTCGTTGGCCCGCACGACTGCCTCCTGGCAGCGCTCGACCCGCTCAGCGAACGGCGCGCTCGTCTGATCGGCCAGGCTGTGATCGTCCTTGATGAGATCGACACCCGCGCGGGCGAATCCATACGTGAGCTGGGCGAGCTGGGGAGCCGAAAGACCGAGCGGCTTGAGCACCGTGCACAGGAGCGGTCGATCACGGGCGCCCGTGAGCTCACGTAGCCCGGCGATGCCGAGACGCGGACCGGGTAGCGCGGCGAGCAGCTCTGCGGGCCACTCGAGATCCACAATCAGGGTTCCCGATTTGAACGAGATATTGCCGAACAGGAGGTTCAGAAGCTGCGGCAGATCGCCGCACACAGCGCCCGGGTCGAACGAGATCACGGCGCGGGAGCGACCGCGGCCGAGCGTTTCGACCGACTCGACGCGCCCCGCGACCCGCGCCGCGACCTCCGGGGGCACGGCGTCCACCGGGAGCTCGACGGTCTGTTCGAACGCGATGTCGCGCGCCTTCGCGGCGGCGAGCCGGCTCGAGCAGGCGAGGTGGTACGTCACGCGGAGGCGCATGGTGATCGCGGTCACGTTGGATGTTAGTGTCGGAGCGCGGCATCGCGGCCGACTGTGCGACAGCCCGGGCGCCGGCCATCCCGGCCGATCGGCCCTCCTATCCTTATAGCACGGCCCGACTTGTCCCGCACGCCCCCGGCCGGGCACGCCGCTTGCGACTCTGCACGCCGGACGCACGGCGCGGCCGACGAGGAGTGATGTATGACACAGTCATGGCGACCGGACGATTGGGCGGACGACGAAGAGCCCTGGCGCGGCGATCTCCATCGCGACGCCGACGATCATTGGCGCGGACAGGAGCACGTCGCCGATTGGCCGGAGGCGCAGGCCGGGCCCGAGTACTGGATGTACAAGCGAGCCGCCGAGGACTCGTGACGGTTCTCATGCGAGGGAGGTCAAGCGTCTAAAGGAGGCAACATGCCTGCTACGCTCCCTCGCGTTGTCGTCGTAGCCCTGCTCACCGCCGTCCTCACCCTGCCGCTCGCTGCCGCCGCGCAACCGACGAAACCGGCCCGTCCGGTCAGCGGCCTCGTCCAGGAGCCGCACCCTCAGATCATGGCCGCGATCCGCGCGCTCGAGGAAGCCAGGCTGCATCTGCAGCGCGCCGCGCACGACTTCGGCGGTCATCGCGTGAAAGCGATTCGTGCGATCGATGCGGCGCTGGTGCAGCTCAAGCTCGCGCTGAAGTACGACAAGGAGTGAGCACGTAGATCGCCCACAGCCCGGGCCCGACCGCACGCATGAGTCGGGCCCCGCGTGTTTTCAGGGCGGCTTGCGACGGTTCTCCCAGTAGGGTATGCTGCGAGCCGTTCGTCTCACGTCTCGGGAGACAAGCGGTGACATTGGGCACTCTAGCGCTCCTCGCGCCGTTGCTGGCGGGCGGCGGCACCCTGCGCGGCACCGTGGCTGACACGACCGGCCATCCCCTCGCCGCAGCTACCGTCAGCGTAGCCGAGCTCGGCCTGACGGTGGTCACCCCGGCAGACGGGGCATTCGAGGTCGCCGGGCTGCCCACCGGCCGTTACACGATCGTCGTTCGCCGCCTGGGCTACGCGCCAATCGTAGCGACCGCTACCGTGCCCGGCCCGCCGCTGGATCTCGTGCTTCGACCCAGCGCCCTTCACCTGGGTGCGGTCACGGTCACCGCCACTCGTTCCGCGATTAGCCCCCTCGCCTCACCGCTGCCGACCGCAGAACTCTCCGGTGAGCAACTGCGGCGCGCCCACGAGGTGTCGCTCGCGCATGCGTTGGACCAGCTTCCGGGTGTCCGTACGCTGAGCACGGGCGAGCAGGTGGGCAAACCGGTAATTAGAGGACTCACCGGACCGCGCGTGCTGGTACTCGACAACGGACAGCGCCTCGAGGACTATTCGTGGAGTGACGAGGACGGCCCCTCCGTGGACGCCCGCCTAGCGGAGCGCGTGGAGGTCATCCGCGGCCCGGCGAGCGTGCTCTATGGCTCGGACGCGATCGGCGGCGTGATCAATGTCATCCCTAACGAGGTGCCCGACGGCCGTGGTCGTCCGGCCTTCATGCGGGGCGCCGCCGAGTTGTACGGCGCGACCAACAACAAAGAAGTGGGGACGGTGCTCCGGGTCGAAGGGGCGAGCGGTCGGTTCGGCTGGGGGCTGACCGGCATCGGGCGTCGCGCGGACAACTTGCAAACACCGCCAGGCAACGACTCCACGCCCACGGGCGATATCTACAACACCGCGTTCCACGCCATCAACGGGGAAGCGGTGGCGGGCCTGCACGGGGACCGCAGCTCGGTGACCCTCCGCTACACTCGGTATGGTGGCGCGTTCGGGTTGCTCGATGGCCCGCCGGTGCCCGCCGACAACACCGAAGGCCCGCTGCGCCGGCTGTCCGACAATCGCTTGCAGCTCGCGAGCAACAGTGTGATTGGAGGACTGCGCCTCGAGACGAAGTCCCAGTGGCAACGTCATTCGCTTCAGGAGGTCTCCGACCAGAGCCGCAACGGCGATTCGCCGCCGAACTTCGATCTGCTGCTGAACACGTACTCGACGGACGTCTTGTTGCATCACTCGTCGTCCGGCGGCCTCACCGGGACGTTAGGCGTTTCGGGCCTCTACCAGGATAATGAGACGCGCGGCGTCGAGCCGCTCGTCCCTACCGCACGCACGGTCGGAGGCGCAGTGTTCGCGCTCGAGACCGCTACCCTGGGTCGATGGACCGTGCTGTTCGGCGCTCGAGGGGACGTGCGCCACCTCAGAGCCGATTCCAACGCCGCGCTCCAGCTATCGGCGCAAACACGGGACGCCGCTGCGCTCACCGCGACATTCGGGGTCGTGTATCGCGCCGCCCCGGAGCTCTCTATCGCGGCGAACGCCGGCCGCGCGTTCCGCGCGCCGACCCTGTTCGAGCTCTTCACTAACGGGCCGCACCTGGGGGAAGACCGCTACGAGATCGGGCTGCCGGGCGCGCGCCCGGAAGTGAGTTTCAACGCCGATCTAAGCGTCCGGTGGCAGAGCAGCCGCGTGCGAGGCGAACTCGCCGCCTACCACAACCAGATCGGCTCCTACCTGTATATCGCGCCGACCGGCTCGACGGACCCGGGGTCCGGGCTCGCGATCTATCGCTACCAGCAGGCGCGGGCCGCGCTCCTTGGCGCAGAGGCAGGGGTCGAGGTCGTCGCCGCTTCAGCGCTCACCCTGCGCGCCCGGGTTGACGCCGTCCGGGGCACTAACGAGGACGCGAACGAGCCCTTGCCGCTCACACCCGCGCCCCGCGCGGACGTCGAGGCGGAATTGCACACGACCGGGCTGGCGTGGGCGGAACGCGCATACGTGAGCGCCGGACTCCAGGCCGTGACGCGCCAGACGCGGCTCGGTCCGTTCGACGAACAGACCCCGGCGTACCAGCTCCTCAACGTGGGGGCGGGGCTCGAACAGACCGTGGGGGGACGTCTCATCTTCCTCGACCTGCGCGTCCGGAACGCCACGAACGCGCGGTACACCGACTTTCTCAGTCGCTACAAGGTGTTCGCATTCGGGGAGGGCCGAAATGTGGTGGTCCGCCTCTCCACCGGGTTGTAGACCGACCTCGGGGCCGACCTCCACTCGTGAGAATCACCCTCGCCGCAGGCCTGGCTCTCGCCGTTGCCGCGTCGGCTCTTTCGGGTCAGACGTTCCGCCAGAAGGACTTCGACGCGTACGTCGCGCGAGGGCTGCAGGTGCTCCGGACCCCAGGCGCAAGCATCGCGGTGGTGAAGGACGGCCGGGTGCTGTTCGCCAAGGGCTACGGCCTGCGCACGCTGGGCGACACGGCCCGCGTGGACGCTCACACGCTGTTCCAGATCGCGTCCAACACCAAGGCGTTCACCACCGCCGCGCTCGCGATCCTCGCCGACGAGGGGAAGCTCTCGTGGGACGATGCCGTGACGAAGTTCCTGCCGGGGTTCCAGCTGTACGACCCATACGTGACCCGCGAGTTCACGGTGCGGGACCTCGTGACCCACCGCAGCGGCCTGGGTCTGGGCGCGGGCGATCTGTTGTGGTTTCACTCGAGCTACAACCGCGGCGAGATCGCCCATCGAATCCGCTTCGCCAGGCCCGTGTCGAGCTTCCGCAGCGCCTACGCGTACGACAACGTGCTCTACATCGTGGCCGGCGAGATCTTCCCCGCCGCCGCCGCTCAGAGCTGGGACGACTTCGTGAAGAACCGCATCTTCACGCCGCTCGGCATGAGCGAGTCGGGAACGACCACGACGTTCTTCACGTCGAGCCGAAACGCCGCCACGCCGCACGCGATCGAGGACGGTAAGCTGCAGGTGGTCCCGCTCGATTCGGTCGACAATATCTCCCCCGCCGGCGGTATCGCGTCCAACGTCACCGACCTGGCGCGGTGGCTCCTCTGCCGGCTCGACTCGGGCCGCTACTCGGGGGGACGTTTGTTCAGTGAGCGGCAGGCGCGCGAGATGTGGTCGGGCCAGACCGTCCTGCCCATTCCGGACCCCCCGTCGCCCCTCGCCGCGCTGCGGCCGAACTTTGCCGAATACGGCCTGGGATGGCGGCTGCGGGATTACCAGGGACGCAAGATCGTGTCGCACACGGGCGGCCTCGCGGGAATGTCGTCGCAGATCACGCTCGTGCCGGCCGAGAAGCTCGGTATCGTGATCCTCACCAACTCGGAGTCCGACCTGATGGCCGCGCTCACCTACCGACTGCTCGACGATCTGCTGGGCGCTCCGCGGCCGCGGGGGGACTGGGTGGCGGCGTTCGCCCAGGCCGGACAGATCGCACGGGCTCGCGCCGACTCGACGCTCAAGGCCACCGGCGCGGGACGGGACTCGCTGTCTCAACCGTCCCTGCCGCTCGCCAAGTACGCGGGCTCCTACCGCGACGAGCTATATGGGGACGCCAGCGTCGCATTCGAGAATGGCCGGCTGGTGCTCCGGTTGGGCCGCTCCCCGGCATTCGTGGGCGACCTCGAGCACTGGCAATACGACACGTTCATCGCGCGCTGGCGCACGAAGCATCTCGAGGACGGGTATGTGACGTTCGCGCTCACTCCGGACGGGTCCATCGATCGGTTCCAGATGACGGCGGTGTCGCCGCTCGCGGACTTCAGCTTCGACTACCAGGATCTGCTGTTCCGACCGGTCGCGGCGCCGAGCGGGAGCACACGATGAAAGCAGAGCGGGGACGCGGCGCACCGGATCTCGACGCGCAGGATTTTCGCGACCTGCTGGGGCACGCCGCAGACATCGCAGCGCGCCACTGGGAGCGTGTCCCGGACATGCCGGCGTACAGCCGCCCACCGGACGCGGTCGTCGCGGCGTTCCGCGACCAACCGCTGCCGCAGCGGGGCGCGCCGGTTCACGAGATTTTCGATCGCATCGAGCGCGACGTGGTCGCCTATCCGCTCGGGGTCGGCCAGCGTCGCTGGTGGGGATTCATCAACTCGCCGCCGCATCCCGTGGGCATCGCCGCCGACCTGATCGCCACCACGCTCAAGAACAACTGCGCCGGGACGAGCCAGATCGCTATCCAGGTGGAGTTGACGGTCATGGACTGGCTGGCTCAGCTGGTGGGTCTGCCGCGGGGCGCAACCGGGCTGCTGGTGAGCGGTGGTTCGATGGCGAACCTGGTCGCGCTCGCCGGGTGTCGCGAAGCGAAGCTCCCGGGCACCCGGCGGCGGGGTGTGCGCGCCGCCGCGCGCCAGCCCACAGTCTACGCGTCGACCGAAGCGCACTCCTGCGTCCGCCGCGCCGTCGAGCTGCTCGGGTTGGGCACCGATGCCCTGCGCCTCGTGCCGGTGGACCGCGAATACCGGATGGATGTGGCGGCCCTGCGCGAGATGATCGCGGCCGATCGCGGCGCGGGCCTCGAGCCGATCTGCGTGGTGGCCAGCGGCGGGACCGTGAACACGGGCGTCGTGGACCCTCTCGCCGAGCTCGCCGATGTCGCGCAGGAGCACGGGTGCTGGTTCCACGTGGACGGGGCCTATGGTGCCGTCGGTGCCGCGCTCCCCGAGCTCGCGCCGCTGTACCGCGGGATCGAGCGGGCCGATTCGGTCGCGCTCGATCCCCACAAGTGGCTGTATGTCCCGTACGAGGCGGGCGCGACCTTGGTCCGCGACCCGGCGACCCTGCGCGCCATGTTCGCGCACCGCGCCGAATACCTGGCACTCGAGCAGGATTCCTACCTCGAGGGTCCGGTGTGGATTTCCGATCTGGGCCCCCAGCTCACGCGCGAGTTCCGGGCGCTCAAGGTGTGGGCGGTGATGCAGGCGGTGGGCGTCGAGCGCTACCGCGAGCTGTGGCGGAGCGACATCGCCGTGGCGCGGGAGATCGAGCGCCTGGCCCGCCAGCATGCGCGGCTCGAGGTGCTGGCCCCTTCGGACCTGAGCTGTTTCTGCCTGCGGTATGTCCCGAGGCGGGGTGACGCCAACGCGTTCAACCGCACGCTGCTCGACCGCACCCATCGTGACGGGCGGATGTTCATTTCCGGGACGACGCTGGACGGCAAGTTCGCGCTCCGGGGCTGCGTCACGAACTTCCGGTCGACTATGGCGGACGCCCAGGTTTGCATCGATACCATCGTCGAGCTGGGCGAGCGGCTCGATGGGGAGCAGGGGCGATGACGGAGGGGAGCGTGACCCGCGTGAGACTTGCGACGGCGGCGGTCGTGCTGATCGCCGCCGTTCTGCTGCTCGCCAACGAGATCCCCCCTGTCCCCACCTGGTTCTATGTCTTGGCCTGGTACCCCACGCTCATCATTCTCGACGAGGCCGTGGTGCTGCTCGGCGGCGAGCGGCTACTCGCCCGGCCCCGCGAGGTGGCGGTGATGTTGTGGTGGTCGGCGGTGATCTGGCTGCTGTTCGAGGCGATCAACTTTCGGCTGCGGGACTGGTACTACGTGTTTCTTCCGGCGGGCCGGCTGGAGCGCTGGCTCGGGATCACGGTATCGCTCGCGACAGTCGTTCCCGCCGTGCTGCTCCCCGAGCGTGTGCTGGACCGGCTGGGGGTGTGGCGCGATCTGCGGTTCCGCTCCTTCGCCCTCGAGCCGCGGCACTTGGAGATCGCCGGTTGGGTCGGCTGGGGGCTGCTCGCCGCCGTGCTCGCTTTCCCTCGTTACCTGTATCCGCTCACCTGGGGGGCGGTCTGGCTCATCGCCGAGCCGCTGTTGTACCGGCGCGATCCCGAGCGCTCGCTGTTTGCTGATATTGCACGCGGTAGCTGGGGGCGCATCGCACGGCTCATGGCCGCGGGGCTGTTCGCCGGGGCGCTGTGGGAGTCGTTCAATGCCATGGCGCGTGGCCGCTGGATCTACACCGTACCGTTCCTCGAGCACCTGAAGATCTTCGAGATGCCTCTGGTGGGGTTTCTCGGCTTCCCGTTTTTCGCGCTCGAGGTGTGGTCGCTCTATCACCTACTCGCGCCGCTCACTACCCGCCGCACCCTGCTCGCCTCCGCGGCATTCGTCCTCCTCGTGCTCATCGGGATCGATCACTGGACGGTGAGCTCCACCACGCCGGCGCTGCGCGATCTGCCGGGTGTGACGAACGGCGTGATCTCGCGATTGCGGGCGGCCGGTTGGGAGAGCGTGTTCCGAGTCGCGGGAAGCCCCGTAGCCGAGCTCGCCTACCGCGCCAACCTGAGCCCGAAAGACGCCCGCGCGGCGCACGAGGCGGCGCGTCTCGTGACACTCCGAGGTATCGGCACGGCGCACGCAGCCGCGCTGATTGGCGGCGGGGTGGGGAGTGTCGAGGCGCTGGCCGCCTCAGACCCCGACTCGGTGTGGATGATCGTCCGGGGCGGCGCGCGGCCCACGCCCGCGGAAGTGCGGGTGTGGGTACGCGCCGCCCAACGACAAGCGCGTCCTACGCCAGAGCAGGCTCCATCACCGCGGTCCACTCACCCACCAGCTCGTCGACAGTCCTGAGCTGGCGTGCCGGCTCGGTCGCGTACCAGGCCTTGAAGTACTCGAGGCCCGTTTGATGTGCCTCGTCGGTAAACGCCTGCAGCGCATCGGTCACCCACACGAGATCGTAGCCACGCTGGAAAGCGTCGCCCGACGTGTGCCGCGCGCAGCAGTCGGTGTGCAGGCCCGTGACGTACAGCCGGGTCAGCCCCCGCTGCTCCAGGGTGCGCTCGAACTCCGGGTTCAAAAACGGGCTGTAGGTCTGTTTGCCGAGCACGACGTCGCCCGGCTCTGGTGCGAGTCCCGGGACGATCTCGGCGTTCCAGCTGCCGGCCATGGCGTGCGGCGGCCACTTCCGGAGCTCGCTGTCGCCCGGCGTGTGGGCATCGGTCGCATAGACGACCGTGAGGCCGGCGCGCCGCGCCGCGGCGAGCAGGCGGCCGAGGGGTGGGATGATGCGCTGGGCGCGCTGCTGGTAGTCGGGGCCGCCGGCATCGGCGATCACGCCACCGGGATAGACAAAATCGTTTGCCATGTCGATCACGACCACGGCGCTGTGCTGGAGATCGTTACGCTGCGAAGGCATGGGATGCTCCCATTGTTGTAGGACCGCCGCCGGGGGGCCGATTGGGCAACGCCTAGGTCCGGCCGAAATGCCGAACCGCTCCCGGTGCGAGGCGCGGGCGAGGCCGTGCCGCTGGAAATATAACCGCGGCGCGTGCCCTCCCGGGTCAGCGCCGTCCGGTCACGCCGCTCGCCGCCGGCCGCGTCGGGCCCGTGCCCGCGCCGGTCCGCGCGATGGCCGCCGCGATCTCATCGAGATCCGCCGCCGTGAGCTCGAGGGTCGCGCCGCCGATCCAGCCGTCCACCTGCGCGGCCGTGCGGGCGCCGACGATCGCCCCCGTGACTCCCAGCCACGCGAGCGTCCAGGCAACCGCCACCGCCGACACCGTCGTGCCGTGACGGCGGGCAATCGGCTTGAGCGCATCGCGCAGCGCCAGGTTCTTGCCGAGGGCCGGCTGCTGGAACTGCGCGCTGCGGCGACGCCAGTCGTCCGGTGCCAGCGCCGTGACGCGCGCGGCCGTGAAGGTGTCCGTGAGGAGACCCGACTGCATCGGGCTGTAGACGATGACGCCGGTCTCGTGCTCGGCGCACCACGGAATCTCCCGCTCCGCGGCATCGCGCCGGATCAGGGAGAACGGCGGCTGCAGCGAATCCACGTGGCGGATCGCCTCGCAGCGCTCGAGCAGCGGGACAGCGAAGTTCGACACACCGACGGCCCGTACTTTGCCTTCCTGCACGAGCCGCACCATCGTCTGCCAGGAGTCTTCTACGGGCGTCCCCGTCTCGTCGGGCCAATGAAACTGGTAGAGGTCGATCCGCTCGACCCCCAGCCGGCGGAGCGACGTTTCGCACTCCTTCCGGATCGAGTCGGGCCGCAGCACGCGTCGGGGTTCCGCCGTACGGTCGCTCTCGTCCCACACGAGGCCGCACTTGGTGAACACGAGCGGCCGGTCCCGAGCGGGCACGTCCCGCAACAAGCGCCCCACCACCTCTTCCGAGTGGCCGAGACCGTACACCGCGGCCGTATCGATCCAGTTAATGCCCAGCTCGAGCGCGTGACGCATCGCGGCGAGCGAGTCGGTGTCGTCCTGCGGGCCCCAGCCGAAGGCCCAACCGCCGCCGCCGATCGCCCACGCGCCGAAGCCGACGATCGTGATATCGAGTCCGCTCGAGCCGAGCGGACGGGTAGGCAAGGTCATTTTCATTCGAGTCCCTCTCCCCTCCACGACGGCGAACACCCTACGGAACCACCGTGTTCCGGCTCTCGTTTACCTTGAACACATGAAAATCTCATTCATCGGACTCGGCGGCATGGGCCTACCCATGGCGCGGCATCTGTTGCAGGCGGGCCACGAGCTCACGGTCTACAATCGCACGCGTGCCCGTGCGGACCAGCTCAAGCAGTTCAATCCTGTCGTGGCGGATAGTCCCGCCGCCGCCGGGCGAGACGCCGAAGTGCTGGTCACGATGGTGGCGGACGACGCCGCACTCGAGGACGTGATGCTCGGCCCCCACGGCGCCCTGGCGACGCTGCCCCGCGGAGCGATCCACGTTTCCATGAGCACCATCAGCCCCGCGCTGGCGCGCCGGCTCGCCGAGCTCCACAAGGCCGCCGGTCAAACGTACGTCGCCGCGCCGGTGTTCGGGCGCCCGGAAGCCGCTGAAGCGAAGAAGCTGTGGATCGTGGCCGCCGGGGCTCCGGAGGCGCTCGAACGCTGTCGCCCGGTGCTCGAGGCTATGGGCCAGGGAGTGACCGTCACGGGCGACGACCCGCCGCGCGCCAACGTGATCAAGCTGGCGGGAAACTTCCTGCTCGCGGCGGCGATCGAAGCGATGGGCGAGGCGTTCGCGTTGGCGCGCAAGTACGGCGTCGCGCCCGCCGAGCTGCTGGACATCGTGAACGGCCGGCTGTTTCGCTCGCCAATCTACGAGAACTACGGCAAGCTGATCGCCGAGGAGCGCTACGAGCCGGCCGGGTTCAAGCTGAAGTACGGCCTGAAGGATATCCGCCTCGCGCTCGGCGCCGCGGACGAGGTCGCCGCGCCGATGCCGCTGGCGAGCCTGATTCGGGACCGCTACCTCTCCGGCGTCGCTCGCGGCTGGAGCGAGATCGACTGGGCCGGGCTGGCTCGCATCGCCGCGGCCGACGCGGGGCTCAGCCCCCCGCGATCGCCGGGATGACCGTCACCTCATCGCCGTCCTGGACGGGGGCCGCGAAGCCGCCGCGGAAGCGCACGTCTTCGTCGTTCAAATAGAAGTTGACGAAGGGATAGGGCTTTCCTTCCTTGTCCCGGAGCCGGGGCGCAAGGGCGGGGTAGCGCGCGGCCACATCGGCCACCGCCTCGCCCAGCGTCCGGCCGGTCGCTTCGATCGTCCGGGCGCCGCCGGTGTGGGCGGCGAGCACCGACGGCAGGTTCAGCGTGATGGCCATGTCCATTCCTCCTCAACCAGAGTCGTCACCTCCCGCAACCGCGGCGCGATGACCGGGGCTTCGGGGACCGCGCCCTGCACCGCCTCGAGCGTCTTCAAACCGTGGCCTGTAACGCAGAGCACTACTTCGTCTTCGGGGTCGAACCGGCCCGCGCGCCCCAGGGCGAGCGCGCCCGCAGCGGTAACACCACCCGCCGTCTCGGCGAACACGCCGGTGTCCTGAGCGAGAAAGCGGATCCCCTCGACCAGCTCCGGGTCGCTCACCGCCGCGGCCCAGCCACCGGTCTCCCGCATCGCCCG
>Ga0137409_10004608_pt1 | contig 14459 bp, 11 predicted proteins | sample CZODoug1_16funga_FD_122059 | JGI IMG/M metagenome (GOLD analysis project Ga0137409, IMG submission 122059) | Vadose zone soil fungal communities from Angelo Coast Range Reserve, California, USA - CZODoug1_16fungal (Hybrid Assembly) | ecosystem: Environmental > Terrestrial > Soil > Vadose zone... | reverse complement strand
GGGTCCACCGTGACCGTGGACGTTGCGCTGCGGTATCCGGCGCGCACCACGCTCACGGTGATGACGCCCGGATTGAGCGGCGCGATGCGGTAGTGCCCCTGGACGTCGGTGGTGGCGCCCGCCTGGGTCGAGCCCGCGACCGTGACCGCCGCGCCCTGGAGCGGCGCGTGCGTGATGGCGTCGGTTACCACGCCCTCGATCGCGGCGCCCGCGCTCTGCGTCGCCGGGACGAGGCTGGGCGAGAAGATCATCGTGCCGCCGGCGACCACGGCGCCGCTCCCCGGGGCGCTCGCGTAGCCGGTCTTGTTGGCGACCGCGATCACGTTCGCGGGCGTGATGTTGGAGATCTGGTAGCTTCCCGTGGCGTCGGTCGTCGCCGCCTGCCCGCTGCTCAGGCTCACGGTCGCGCCCGCGACCGGCAGGCCCGTGCTGGCGTCGCTCACGGTGCCGCGCACCGTGCCAGTCGTGGCTTGCCCGTTCTTGGTGAGCGCGATCGCGCCGAAGTCGACCGTTTGCCCGGGCCGCAGCGTCGTGGAGAACGTGATCACCCCGTACTGATTGAGCGAAAGCTGCAGCGTGTAGGTGCCGGGGAAGAGGTCCCGGAATTCGAACGAACCGGCCGAGGTGAGCGCCGGGACCGGATTGGACGGACCCGACAGCGTGACGCTCACCCCGTCGAGGCTCAGCCGCGTCTGGCTGTCGATGACCCTTCCCCTGACGATGCCGAGAGTCGGATTGGCCGGCGCGGTGGCGGAAAGCATCAGCGCGCGCAGAGCGAGCGCGGTCGAGAACGGATCGCCGCCGTCCCAGCTGCCTTCGGGTCCCTGCCGCGCCGTCAGGAAACCGCGGACGGCCGTCGCGGTCGGTTCGAGCGGAACGAAATCGTGAATCGCGGCGTAAGCCGTCGCCGTGAGAAATGCGGAACTTCCCCACTGCTGGCCCGGCGACTGCTGCGAAAGGAGGTAAGGCACCGCGCGCGCGATCGCGGCGAACGAATCGAACTGGCTCGCGTAGAGTCCCAGGGCGAGCACCGCGACCGCGGTAGCCTCGATGTCCGGCCGCCCCGGCGCCGAGTACGAACCGTCGAACGCCTGCGCCAGGCCCAGGTAGCCGAGCGCTTGGGGCACCACGCCGAGCGAGGCGGACGAGCGCAGCGCGATCAGCGCCCAGGCGGTGTCGAGCGCGTTGCTGTCGAAGCCCGGGCCGCCGCCGAAACCTCCATCGGAATTCTGGCGCGCCGCCAGGGCGGCGGCGAGCGTCGAAGGATCCCGTCCCGCGAGAGCGAGAGAGACGATGCCGCGCGCGAGATACTCGGTGTTGTCGTCGGTCTCGCCCGCGATCGCGTCCGTCAGGCTGACGGGAATCGCGGAGAGGAGCTTGAAGGTTTGCGCGGCCTCGGCGCGGCTCTGGAGTCCCGTCGCTACCGAGGATCCCTCGTTGGCGAGGCTGCCGTCCGCCTGCACCTGCCCTTGCAGCCACGCCAGGCCGCGGGAAACTTCGGGGGCCAGGCCCTGGGCGCTCGCCGCCGCCCCATGGAGCAGGCCGAACGCGCACAGCCAGCATAGCGCCAGCCGCCGCAAATGAGCCCACCGCCTCCCGTTCACGCCGTAGCCTCCCAGCCCGATGCGTTTTCCTTGCGGTCAAGGAACCGGAATTTCTCTCCGTCCCCGGACCCGGATTTTCATTTCCACGGCCTTGGGCCGGGGAAAAGGTCGTTTGCGTTCGGGATAATATCGGGAAAAAATATTTTTAGATACAAGTTATTTCGTATTCCGGTCCCTGCGCTTCCCCGGAACGCGCGTCTGCCTCCTGGGGTTCATTGGAAAATAACCGGCTAACGTATTGATGTAACGTGACTCCATCCGGTCAGTAGGTCCACGCCCAGGCGATGCCGAGGCCCTTGTACAACATCGACAGATTCGGAACCCATTCAGGCACCTGTTCCCCGAACAAACGCCAGGCATCCAATGCTCCCGGAACGGCCAACGCCAATGCGATCTGGTTGTTCGAGCGCCCGGTGGCGTGTGCCATGCCGACGACATCACCCTGTTTTTGGTCCTTCAAATAAACGACATAAGCCAGAGTGATGCCCAGGTGCGCGCAAACCACGCCCGCACCGAAATTGCCCGGCGGGACCTTGAGTTCGCCGGCGTTACTGTCCCGAAGCGCAAGCTCGCTCAGCAACCATTGCGCTTGAAATCCGGCGGAGGCTACTTGCAGCTCGTCGGCCGGCGCGAACTTCGCACCGGGGTAGACAATGGAAAGGCCGTCGTGCCTGACCTTGTATCCCTTGGCGGTCGCAACCAGGTAATGACCGAGCTCGTGACCGGCAACGCCGCTGACGACGCCCAAAGCGAATTTGCCCCACTCCGGGCGCGCATCGTCGAAGGACCAGCCTTCGCAATAAGCGTGCATGGGCGACAAAGCAGCCGCGAGCAGCATTGCGATCCGGAAACATCTGATCAAAATCACCTTCTGAATCGGGCCGACAGGACTTGATGGGGCGACGTGCCGGAGCTTCCGCAACGTGCTTCAGCGGCACTCCCCTCCATCATCGGGGCGCCACGGATTGGAAAAGGTGCTCAAGGATTGGAGAAAGACAATCAGGTCGGTCTGCTCTCGCGGCGTGAGGTCGAGCGGCTTCGCGGGTCTCCCGTCCTTCGCGTGCAGACGGACGGGATCGAGACCGGCGTAGTGGCGCACCACCTCGGCGAGGGTCTCGACGCCGCCGTCGCGCCCATAGGGGGCGGTGAGTATCAGGTTGCGCAGGGACGGCACCTTGACTTCGCCGAAACCCGCCTTCTCCAGAGGCGCCTCGAGCGTGCGCGCGGCGCTCGCGCCCGTCTTGTCGTCGTTGTAGGGGCCGAGCAGGTTGAAGCGGCTTTCCAGCAGTTGCCGGATTCCGGCCTGGCGTCCGGAATCCTGCTGGCCGCGCGGAGCCGACAGGCCGGTGCGGAAGAACCCGCCGCCGGTGAAATTGGGTCCGGAATGGCAGGCGGTGCAGCCGCCTTTCCCGATGAAAATCTTGAGCCCTCGCTGCGCCGGCTCGGAATAGTCTCCGAGAGAAGGCCTTTCCACCCCCGCGAGCGAGTCGCGAAACCGGTCGAAGGGCGTGCGTCCGCTCACCAGGGTCTCCTGAAACGCGGCCAGCGCCTTTCCAACCCCGACGAACACCGCTTCGTCGTCGGTCGGTGACGGCGGGGTTCCGAACGCCTTGCGGTAGCGGCAGGACAGCTGCTCGTCGCCGCGCACCAGCTGCGCGACGTGGCGCGGCGTCGCGGCCAGCTCGCGCTCGTCCAGGATCGGTCGCAGGCTCTGGGACCACAAGCTGTCGGACGCGCCGTCCCATCCGTACCAGCGGCTCCCGGACAGATTCATCAGCGTCGGCGTGTTGCGATCCACCTCGCTCATGCCAACGCCGTGCCGGAGGTTGTCGGTCCAGTTGCGCTCCGGCACGTGGCAGCTCGCGCAGGCGACCGTTCCCTTCGCGGAGAGGCGCTGATCGAAGAAAAGGCGCGTGCCGAGCTCGATCGCGTCCGCTCGCCCCGAAACCCGGTTGGTCGGATCGGCTTGCGCGGGCGCCGGCCACGGCCCGTGCGAGAGGATGATCTTTATCTCGCTGTCGGTGAATACGGATTTCGCCGCGAGGTCCTGCTGCGCGTGGCTCGTCCCCGCCAGCAATGCGCAGGCCGCGCCGACCACGGCGCGTGCGGCGTGAATTGCGATTTGTCTCTTCGCCTTGAGGCCGGAAACCATGCCTGTGCTCTCCCCTTGCAGGTCTTGACGCGCCATCATATCCTCAGCGCCGGCTCGACGTGAGGAGGCGACGATGAAGAAATCCCTGATCCGGTTCCTCGGCGGCGCGGCGCTGGCCCTCGCGCTCCCCTGCGCCGCCCAGCAATATCCATCAAAACCCATCCTCGCCGTGATGCCGCTGCAGGCGGGCAGCGCGGTCGACGTGATGATCCGGATCGTCGCCCAGAAGATGAGCGAGAACATGGGCCAGCAGATCGTGATCGAGAACCAGCCCGGCGCGGCCGGCTCGATCGGCGCCGAGCGGGTGAAGCGCGCGCCGCCCGACGGCTACACCGTCGGCGTGCTGAACGACAGCATCCTCACCATGATCCCGAACATCCGCCAGGTGGCGTACGACCCGGTGAAGGACTTCGTGCCGGTGGGCGTGGTGGCGGCGATCACCTGGGTGATGGTGGTGAGCAACGACCTGCCGGCGAAGACCGTCCCCGAGTTCGTCGCGCTCGCGAAGAGCCGGCCCGGGAAGATCGACTACTCCTCCGGGGGCAACGGCAGCCCGCAGCACGTCGCGATGGAGGCGTTCAAGGCGGCGACGGGAATCGACGTGGTGCACATCCCGTACCGCGGCGCGACGCAGGCCGCGGTCGACGTGATGTCGAACCGGGTGCAGGCGCATTTCGGCGCGGTGTCGATCGTGCTGCCGTACATCAAGGACGGCCGCATGCGCGCGCTGGGCGTGCCGAGCGTCGCGCGCTCGCCGCTCCTGCCCGAGGTGCCGACCGTGAGCGAAGCGGGCGTGCCCGGGTTCGAGTGGCGCACCTGGGCGTCGTTCGTCGTGCCGCTCGCCACGCCGGCTCCCGTCGTCGAGCGGCTGAACGCCGAGATGGTCAAGGCGGTGAATACCCCCGAGGTTCGCGACAAGCTGATCGCGCAAGGCCTCGAGCCGATCGGCTCCAAGCCCGAGATGGTCACGCAGTGGACGCAGGACGGGTTGAAGCGCATGCGCGATATCGTGCAACGCGCGAAGATCCAGGCCGAGTAGCGCGGCCATTCTCAAGCGCATCGATCACGTCACGATCGGCGTCGCGGACCTCAAGGCCGCGATCGACGCCTATCGGCGCATCGGCTTCGAGGTCGACGAGCGCGGCATCGCGCGCAACGACGGCGACCGACTCCAGCTCGAGCACGGCGGCGACGGCCTGCGCTCGATCGCCCTCGCGAGCGACGACCTCGCCGCGGATTCGGCCGCGGTGCGCGCGCGCGGACGGGCCGACTACCTCCGGATCGTCGCGCCGAAGAACGGGCAACCCGCGAGCCGGCACCCCAACGGCGTGCTGCGCATCGAGCGCGTCTACATCGCGGTGCGGGACGTCGCCGCGGCCGCCGCGATGTACTCCACCGTCCTCGGCGTGCCCAAGCCCAAGATGGAGCGCGGCACCGTCATCCACGCCGACATGGCCATCTTCCAGTTCGGCCCGACGGCGCTCGGCCTCGCCCAGCCCGTCGCCCCGGGCGTCGCCGCCGACGCCCTCGCCCGCCGCGGCCCCGGACCGTTCCAGATCCTCTACCGCACCAGCAGCATGGACGCCGCCGCGAAATGGATCGCCGACCACGGCGTCCCGCCGCCCGCGCGCGGAATCCGCAACACCGGCGAGCAGGCGATGCTGGTTTCGCCCGAGCACGCGTGCGGGGTGTATATCGGCTTCGTGGGGCCGGCGTAGAGGAACGTCGCTAGCGCCGGCTGCCCGATCAGTGCGCCCGATCCCGGTCTTTTTGGAGAAGCGCGCCCAGCTCCTCGAAGGCGAGCGGCTTGCTGAACACGTAACCCTGCATCTCGTCGCAGCGCAAGCGGCGCAACAATTCGACCTGCTCTTCCGTTTCGACCCCTTCGGCGGTCACCGTCAAATGCAGCGCATGCGCGAGCGAGATGATCGTGGCGATCAGGGTGGCGGCGTTGCGGTCGCCCGGCGTTGCGGCGATGAACGACCGGTCGATCTTGAGGGACTGTATCGGCAGCTTCGCGAGGTAGCCGAGCGAAGAGTAGCCGGTGCCGAAATCGTCGATCGCGACGTTGATCCCGAGACTGCGCAGCGCCTCGAGCTTGGCGATAGTGGCGGTGACGTCCTCCATCGCGAGGCTCTCGGTGATCTCGAGATCGATCCCGACGGGCGCGGATGCGCTTGTCGCCTGCTCGACCGTCGCCACGAAGTCGCGTTGACGGAGCTGCACGGCCGACACGTTCACCGCGATCCTGGGCGGCTCCGCGTGCAGCTGCCTCAGCAGGTGGTGATCGAGCGATGCCCGCTTCAGCGCCCAGGCGCCGGCCTGCAGCACCAGTCCCGTCGCCTCCATCAGCGGAATGAACGCCGCCGGCGGGACGAGGCCGAGCTCCGCGCTGCGCCAGCGTATCAGGGCCTCCAGGCCCACGATTCTCCTGTCGAGCACGTTCACTTTCGGCTGGTAGTGCAGCACGAATTCTTCCTTCTCGAGGGCCTGGCGCAGCTTGTTCTCGAGCGACAGGCGCTCGTGGATGCGGCTCGTCATCGCGGGCGCGAAGAAAAGGTAGCGCTCGCCGGTCTCCTTCGCCTTCTTGACCGCGGCCTCGGCGTTCGCGAACAGCGCCTCGGCGTCGTCGCCGTCGTCCGGGAAGAGCGCGATTCCGACCCGGGCGGAAATCCGGAGGTCCTGTCCCTCGCAGCGGAACGGCGCGGAGAAGCAGGCGCTCAGCCTCTGCTCCGTGAGGCGACCCATGTCCTCTACGTCTTCCAGATCCGCGGAGACGATCGCGAAATGATCGGCGCCGATGCGCGCGACGCGCGTCGCGTCGGGGCCGGACGACTGGATGCGCTCGGCGATCCGCCGAAGCAGCTCGTCGCCCGCCCGCCGCCCGAAGGCGTCGTTGATCGCCTTGAAGCGCTCGACGTCCACGATGGAGACCGCCACCTTGCGTTCCGCCTTCCTCGCCGCGATCACTCTCTGCTCCAGCCGCTCGAGGAACAGGTTCCGGTTGGCGAGCCCGGTGAGCGGGTCGTAGTAGGCCAGAAACTGCAGCCGGTTCGCCTTATCGATGTGCTCGAGCGCCAGAGAAACGTCCCCGGCGAGATCGATGAGCAGCCGCATCTCGTCGTCGTCGAACGCGCCGGCCTCCGCGGCGTACAAGGCGAGGATGCCGATCGGCTCGCCGCCGACGACCAGGGGAACGACGGCGACGGACTTGATTCCCCGTTCGGCGAGCCCCGGGCCGTTTGCGACGTCGTTCGAGACCATGGGCCGCAGCTCCCGGACCGCGCAGCCGACCAGGTTGCGGCCGCCCGGGGCGGTCTCGGCGAGCGACGGCGGGGCGGCTTCGAAGTAATCGCCGACATTGCCCGCCCAGGCGACGGGCTTCACCGCCATCGCGGCGCGGTCCACGATTCCCAGCCAGGCCATCACGAAGCGCCCGTGCGTCGTCGCGATGCGGCAGGCCTCCGCCATGAGCTCCTGCCGGTCGCGGATGCGGATGATCGCGGAGTTGATTCCGCTCAGCACCGCGTATAGGCGCGTGAGGCGGCGTACGCTGCGCTCGGCTTGCTCGTGGGCGGTCCGCTGCTCCGCCGCGCGCACGGCGTTCTCCACCGCGGACGGCAACCTGGCCAGGCGGTCCTTGAGCAGATAGTCGTCGGCGCCGAGCCGGAGGGCCTCGGTCGCTTTCTCCTCGCCGACGGTTCCCGAAACGATGATGAACGGAACCTCGGGCCGGCTCATTTTCAGGAGACGCAGAGCGCGCAGGGCGTCGAACTGGGGCAGCGCGTAATCGGCGATCACAACGTGGGGCGACGATTCGAGCGCGGACAGGAACTCGGTCTCGGTCATCACCCGCGAGTACTCGACGTCGAGGCCCGCCTTCTCGAGCGTGCGTGCCAGGATATCCGCGTCGAGCGGATTGTCTTCGACGTGCAGCACGCGCAGGCGCTTGCCCATCGCTAGGGCTTGATCAGACCATGGCGAATGGCGAGTCGGACGAGGCTGGGAAGGTCGTCGACTTCGAGCTTCGCCATGATCCGGCTGCGATAGGTGTGGATGCTGGTGGGCTTCACGCCGATGATCGCCGCGATGTCCTTGCTTGTTCTCCCTTCGACGACGAGCCTGATGACCTCGTGCTCACGCGGGCTGAGCCGGGCCAGCGGATTGGTCTTCGTATTTTTTTTCATCGCTGCCTGATCGGTTGCGCGGCGCGAACGGCCCGAACAGGGAGAAACAATAGCGGGGATCGCTATCGATGTCTGTCGTGAAATATGTACTGACCTGTACTGCCGGGAGCGGCGGGACGCCGGGTTGTGGTGAAACCTGTACGCGGGAGCGGCTAGACGGTCGCGATGCCGCGCCGGATCGCGAACCTCACGAGGCCAGGCACGTCCTTGATGCCCAGCTTCAGCATGAGGCGGCTGCGGTAGGTATCGACGCTCGGCGCCGAGATGCGGAGACGGGCGCCGATCTCCTTGCTCGTCTTGCCGGCGATGACGAGATCCAGAACCTCGCGCTCGCGCGGGCTCAGGCGCTGGAGCGGGTCGTCGCCGGCGTCGGACAATTTGTCGACGCGAACGAGCACGTACCGCGGCCGGTCCTCGGCGTCACGCCACAGCGAGGGATGCTCGCGCGCCCACAGCGTGCCGCCCGCCTTGCCGAGATAGCGTCTTTGCCTCGCGACGATCTCGTCGCCGGGCGGGAGCAGTCCCGCGGACAGCGGCGGTCTGTCGGCGTCCTGCGTGATGTCCGCGAGGTTCTTGCCGCGCAGCTCCGGCGCCGTCCAGCCGAGCATCGTCGCGAACGCCTCGTTGGCCCTGACGATGTTCCCGTCGAGATCGGCGATGAACATCGCTCCGGGCGCGGTCTCGAACACCATGCGGAGGATCTCCTCGCCGTGCTTCGCCTCGATGGCGACGCGCGCGATCTGCGTGGCCATATCGATCACCTGGATGTGATCCTCCGAGGGCAGGCGCGGCTCGCCGTAGTACATGTCGAAGGTGCCGAGCACCGCGTTGGCGTCGGACAGGATCGGCGTCGACCAGATGGCCCGGAACCCGTATCGCGTGGCGATTCGGGACCTGCCCCTCCACAGGGGGTCGGTCGCGGCGTCTCTCGTGTAGACCGGCTGGCGCAGGTACGCCGCGACCCCGCACGGAGCCATGCTCGGCGCGATGAGAAGGAAGGGCGCCAGCGCGAGCTGAAAGCCCTCCGGAATGCTCGGCGCCGCCGCGAACCTGAGGCGCTTCTGCGCCGTGTCGGCGAGCATCAGGGCGCAACGCATGCCGTCGCCGGCGTGCGCCTCGATCAGCAGGACCACCATCTCGAGGCTCTCCGCAAGCGGCACATCGGCAGCGATGCGCTCGAGCAGCCTGCGCTGGCACCCGAACAGCGCGGCGCGGGAGCTCCGCTCGGTCGCGTCGGTCGTCATTTTCTGGCTCGACCCGAAGGCGCGGCGCGCTCGAGGAGCAGCTGCGCCACCGCCTTCGCCCGCTGCGCGGCATCGGTATCGCCGGCGAGCGCGAGCACGATCGACCCCGCCATCAGGATCTGCCACTGGCGCGAGAACCCTTCGGCATCGCGCACCCCCGCGGAGTCGGCCAGCAGCGTGATGAACGATCGAATCGCCGCCATATGACGAACGGCCGCCTTTCTGACCGGGTCCGCGCGCCGGTCGTGCTCGATCAGCACCCGGGTGAACGCGCAGCCCTCGAAGTCCGCGCGGCGGAACCAGGCGTCGAAGACGTCGAAGATCGCGAGAAGCTTGTCCCGGGCGGTGCCGCCCCGGCGCTCGACCTCGTCGCGCAGCCAGGAATGCGTCCACAGGTCCTCGCGCCGGCGCAGAAACGCGAGCGCGAGGTCGTCCTTGGAGGGGTAGTAGTGGTACAGCGTCATCTTCGCGACGCCGGCGCGCGCCGCGAGGGTGTCCACGCCGACGCCCCGGACCCCGTGCCGGGAAAAGAGCGCGTAGGCGGTCCGGTCGATGCGCTCGCGCGTGTCGCTATCGCCTCGGGTGCCGGCGCTGCGGCGGGAGCCGAGGGTCGAAGCCATGGAGTGCTAGACAGGTCAGTCCAGCATAAGTTCCCGGAGCTAGACAGCCCTGTCTAACACATTCGATCACTTTTCGTAGACGACCGTGTTGCTGGTCTTGATGCCCTGAGCGTTCGTTCCCTGGCCGGTTTGCGTTCTCGTCTTCCCGTCGCGGGAGAAAACGGCTCGAATCGTGCCCACGACCTTGCCGCCCTTCTTATTGGTGATCTCGAACGTGCGGTCGTCGATCTTTTTCAGCGCGGCGGTATCCCGGGCCGGATCGCCTTTGACCGGATTGTCCTTTCCGTCGAACTTCCCGTTCCACTCGCTGTGCGTGGGCTTGCCTTCCGCGTTGACTCCATCGTTCGTGAATCTCAGTCCGCCTTCCATCGCGTCGATCTTGCTGAAGTTGGGTCCCTTCGGCGCCGGACCCGGAACGTACTTCGACTTGGCCAGGCTTACTTTCCAGTTCCCGCTGAAGACGTCTGCTGCAAACGCCCCGCTCGCGGAGAAACAGAAAACAAGTGTTCCTAGGACAAACATTCTTCGCTTCATGGTGTTCCCCTTTTGAGTGCTGGAAAATCGGTTAACGGATTGGGAAAGTCCATCCGTTTCATTTCTTCTGGCAGAGCGGTACAGGAGTACCGAAAGGACGGGCCCTGCTGGCCCAAGGCACAAAAACCGGAACGGCTTTCAGTGCTTAATTATTTGCCGGTCATGGTACTCCTATTGATACCTGTAAGGAATCCGTTTTTATTTTCGACTACTCGCCAACGCTGCGGTCCCGGCGCGTGAGGAGCCCACCGGAGCTCGGTATCGATTTTTGGAGGAAAGCGCTGTGTCGGTGGGTAACGTCTCCGACACAGCGGGCTGGTACAAAAATGAGGGTCGCTCGAGCGTACCCCGTTCGGCCCGTCCGGCACCCGCCGCGACGTGGATTCAACCCATTGCAAAGGAGTCTCACCATGAAGAGCATCGTTCAACTCGTTGCACTCGCCGCCGCGCTCGCCGTCCCGGCAGCCGCGATGGCGGACTCGGGTTCCGGCAACCGCACGCTATTCATCAAGAGCGCGGTCGAGCATCCCGACAATACCGCCACCTTCCCGCTTCACCGCGGGACCAGCCAAGGGCGGACCGTGTTCTACATCCTGCTCGACTCTTCGAACGACGATGACGCCCGCGCCCTCGGCATCAACGTCTCGGAGAAGCTGGCCAACGCCCGAGGAACGACGGCGGTGCAGAAAGTTCGCATCGTGAACGGCGTGGTCGACTTTCCGGCCAGCGTGGACTTCAGTCCCGTCCGGCGAGTGGCCCCCAGCTTCCCGAACGGCTTCCCGCCGAGCGTCGCCGAGCCCGGCGCCGTCGGTGAGCTCGGCTACAGCCCGCTGATCCAGTTGCCGAACGGAACGATCCGCAACGCGCCCCACCTCGCCAACGCCACCGGCCAGGCCGACAAGATCGTCAACCTCGACACGGCTCACGGCACGGTCACCTACCGTGAAACAATGGGGTTCCAGAACGGCAAGACGGTCAGATACGTGTCCACCGAAGCATCGAACCCGGTGGCGGCCACGCTCGAGAACGTGACGTTTGCGCCCGCGCTCGACGCCGCCCCATCCCCCGGCAACGACGATAGTAATTCCTCGCGTTCCCTCCTCGCCGCCTTCATCAATGGGCAGACCGGCGCGAACAATCCGCAGCGGCAGGGCTTGAACTCGGCTCTGCTCGACGGACTCGACCCGCTGAACGTGCTCTTCTGGAACCCTGAGCAGGACCTTTACAGCCCGCTGTGGGACGTTCACCTCACGCAGTGGAGCGCACAGTCCGTGGCCAGCGGCCGGAATCTCCGCCAGACGGACTTCGACGACGTTCTCGACCTGGCCGAGAGCGGGCGCGTCACCGGACCAGGCGGCGCCCGGTTCGGCCCGTCCGGGTTCATCGTCACCTGCCCGATCGTCAGCCGCGAGGACTAGTTGTAAGCGCCCTCGGGGTGAAGCGTTGGGGCCAGCTCCCACGGCCCCAACGCCGATCGCCGAACGTGGAAACGGTTCAGTAGCTCGACGAGCTCCTGCCGTCGCCGCCCTTGTACTGCGCGATCGCCTTCTTCAGGTCGCTGTATTCTGAGCACCCGAAGAAGCACGCCTTGTCGAGTGCGGCCAGGCGCTGCTCCGCCTTGTCGAGTTGGCCGGTCTGCAGGTAGAGCTCGCCCGAGTATTCGAGCGCGCCGCGGTGCTTGGGGTCGATGCGCAGCGCCTCGTCGTAGAACTTCTCGGCGCCCGCGAAATCCGGCGTAGCGCCCTTGCGCAGCGAGGGCTTGGGAACGCCCCAGATTGGCGGCGGAGGGATTCCCGCCTAACTCCTCACAGTGGTCGAAAGCATCCATAGCATCGTGGAAACGACCCTGAAGATAGAGGGCTCTGCCGAGATGGTAGTGCGTATAGGTTAGGGCGGGATTGATGCGAATAGCCTCGCGAGCGGCTTTTTCCGCCTCAACAGCTTGGGGAGGAGTTTCGTAGCCAAGCGTCCAGGACAACTGGTCCCACGCGAGAGCATTGTCAGGCTCCTCCTGAACGGCCAACCGAAGTTCGCTGGAGGCCTCCCTATACTTGTAGTGTTGTCCCAAAGTACCGGCCATGGCAACGTGCGCCTCTGGAAGTTGTGGATCAATGGTCAAGGCCTGTTTGGCTAGCTGTTCGGCTCGCTGAAGATGGAGGGGATTGGAATCCAGATTGCGGTAATAGTAGGCCTCCACATGCGAGAGCCCAGCCAGCGCCGGGGCGTAGTTGGGATCGAATTTCAGCGCGGACTCGAAATGCTTTCTAGACGCTTCGAGTGCCGCGGGTTGGTCTTCATGCACCAGAAGCGAGCGGCCGACCAGAAATTCCTGGTAGGCCTGGGGATTTTGCGTGTAGCGCCGCAGGACGGCTTGCTGCTCCTGGGGGCTCAGATGCAAGTTCAGGGCTTCGGCGATTTTAAGAGCGGCTTGCTCCTGGAGCGAAAAAACATTTTGCAGGTCGCCGGTAAAATCGTCGGCCCAGGTCTGAAATCCGGTATTGGAATCGATCAACTGGACGTTGATGCGGACCTGGTTACCGGCTTTGCGGACGCTGCCTTCGAGAAGATACCGCACGCCCAACTGGCGGCCGATGTCGGCAGAGGTTTTGTCGGCAGTCTTGAACGCGGTGACCGCGTCGCGAGATGCTACATCGACACCTTTAATTTTGGAAAGCTTGGTGGAGATTTCGTCGGCCATGCCGTCGCTGAAATACGAACTATCCGCTTCGGTGCTGAGATTTTTCAGCGGGAGCACGGCGATAGATGGGCGAGCGGCGGATGCGCCGCTGCCGGCGAGCGAATTCTTTCGATACCAGAGGAGGCCAGCGATCGCGATGAGCAAAACGATGGCGATTCCGGCTGCATAAGCGAACCGCCGGGTGGAAACGGAATAGGCCGGAGAGGCAGGCGGCTCCGAAGATGAGGCGAGCTTTTGCTGTCCGCTGGAGATTTTCGGGGACGACGTATGTTCGTCCCGGGGATCGGCGCTCTCCTGAGCCGCGGAACGCCCTGAAGATTCGCGGCGCAGGCGTTTAAGGTCCGCGCGAAGTTCCGCGGCGGACTGGCAGCGGAGGTCGCGATCCTTTTCGAGGCCCTTGTTGATCATGCGTTCGAGTTCGACGGGAGTATCCGGATTCAGGCGCGCCGTGGACGGCGGGGCGCGATGGAGAATGGCGTCGAAAATGGCGGCGGAAGTGTCGCCCTGAAAGGGAAGACCGCCCGTTGTCATTTCGTAGAGTACGACGGCAAAGGAAAAAAGATCGCTGCGGGCATCGAGCGGCTTGCCGAGCGCTTGTTCGGGAGACATGTAGGCGACGGTTCCGACCGCGCTGCCGGGGCTGGTGAGAAACTCGGGAGCCAGGGTTTCGCCTGCCGCGCCGGTGGTGCTGGCGCTGACGGGAGCATCGGATTTGAGTTTAGCGAGGCCGAAGTCCAGAATTTTGGCGTGGCCGCGCGAGGTGACGAAAATATTGGCGGGCTTGATATCGCGATGCAGGATGCCCTTGGAGTGGGCGGCGTCGAGCGCGTCAGCGACGTCGATGCCGACGTCCAGCAGGCGGTCGAGTTCCAGCGGCGAACCGTTGATCAGGTGTTTGAGCGTGGAGCCTTCCATGAACTCCATAATCAGGAATGCGCGGCCATCTTCTTCGCCGATATCGTGGACAGTGCAGATATTGGGGTGATTCAGCGCGGAAGCAGCTTTGGCTTCGCGGCGGAATCGCTCCAGCGTTGCGGGATCCCTGGCGAGCGCATCGGGAAGAAATTTGATGGCGACGAAGCGTTCGAGGCGGGTGTCCTCCGCTTTGTAGACAATGCCCATTCCTCCACCGCCTAGGTGATCGAGAATGCGGTAGTGAGAGAAGGTCTTGCCGATGAAGGGATCGCCGCCTGGCATTTGCTGCTCATCTTAGGTTGCGCTGGTGGGCAAGTCAACGAAGCCGATATCCGTCCGCGCGAGCGCAATTAACCGGAAAGGGAATGCGGCGCTCTCTCCCGCATGAAATGGCACTTCACATTGCCGCTCCATTGTTATATAAGAACAACAATTCTCGTCTAAGGTACCTAATCTCTTATTACGAACCGCTTGGGATAACAGGAGGGATGCCGTGGATCCGAAT
>Ga0137409_10004606_pt1 | contig 14460 bp, 15 predicted proteins | sample CZODoug1_16funga_FD_122059 | JGI IMG/M metagenome (GOLD analysis project Ga0137409, IMG submission 122059) | Vadose zone soil fungal communities from Angelo Coast Range Reserve, California, USA - CZODoug1_16fungal (Hybrid Assembly) | ecosystem: Environmental > Terrestrial > Soil > Vadose zone... | reverse complement strand
CTCTGGCCAGAGACCCGCACCGCTGGGCGAAGGAGAAGATCGCCGACTTTACGCAGGAATGGGCCGCGCGAGACTTTGGAACGGAATACGGACCTGCGATCGCTGCAATCGTCTCCAAGTACACCAAACTCAATGGAAGACGAAAACCGGAACTTCTTGATGCAACGACCTTCAGTCTGGTGGACTACCAAGAAGCGGATCGAGTGCTCGCCGAGTGGCAATCCCTCTCCAAAGAAGCGGACAAAATCTCCGCGAGCCTTCCCGAAAGCATGCGTGATGCATTCTTCGAGTTGGTCCTGTACCCGACGAAAGCCTCAGCCCTGGTGAATGAGCTCTACGTCACGGCTGGCAGGAACCGGCTCTACGCCGTCCAGGGTCGTGCCAGCACGAATGATCTCGCGGCCAAAGTTCGCGATCTCTTTCGAGCCGATGCCGAGCTGTCAGCGTCCTACAACCACGCGCTCGCTCACGGCAAGTGGAATCACATGATGGACCAGACGCACCTCGGCTACACGTTCTGGAATCAGCCGCCTGTCAATGTCATGCCAGCAGTCCAAGAAGTGCAAGTCCCCGAACAAGCCGACATGGGCGTTGTCATCGAGGGCTCGGAAATGCCCTGGCTGAACGTTTTTCACGAGACCGCGTTGCCCACCTTTGACGTCTTCAATCGGCAGCGCAGATTTGTCGATGTCTTCAATCGCGGAAAAGCCTCATTCGAATTCAAAGTCGCCGCGAGTGCTCCTTGGATCCAGGTGACTCCATCGCAAGGCACCGTCGAAAAAGATCAACGCGTTTGGGTCACGGTTGATTGGGACAAGGCTCTGCTCGGCTCATCCGATAGCTCGCTCACGATCACTGGTCCCAATTCCCAGGCCATCACCGCCAAGCTGCGTGTCTTCAACCCGCAAGAACCGACAAGGGCCGAGTTGCACGGATTTGTCGAAGGCGACGGTTACGTTTCCATCGAGGCCGAGCACTACACAAAAAAGAACGATGCCGACGCGAGATGGGAAAAAATCGACGACTACGGCCGGACCCTTTCGGCAATTACGATCTTTCCGATGACGGCAAAGAGCGTCGCACCCCCAGCAAATTCTCCCAGCCTTGAATACCGGATGTACTTGTTCCACTCTGGAAAGCTTGAGGTTGAATCGATCCTCGCCCCAACGTTGAATTTCGTTCCGGGGAGAGGGCTACGCTTTGCCATTTCTTTCGATGACCAGCCTCCGCAAATTATCGACGCACTGGCGCAGAACTCCGTACACGACTGGGGCCAATCCGTCGAAGACAGTGTCCGCACAGTGAAGTCGACGCACACCGTTGAGCGGGTCGGCTATCACACTCTCAAATTCTGGATGGTCGATCCCGGCGTTGTCCTGCAAAAACTCGTGATCAATCTCGGTGGCGTCAAACCCAGCTATCTCGGCCCGCCTGAGAGTTTCCGCAACCCTTAAACAATCGCTTTCGAAATCCTGCGTGTTCCAGTAATGAAGCACCAGCTCGTCCCAAACAAATTTTGCATCCTCCGCCCAAGATTGATTGTCAAACTAACCTATGGTCGCCGCCAACCAGAGCCGCTTCCGAATCTTGCTCGCGTTCGCGCTGGTCTACGTTTTCTGGGGATCGACCTATCTCGGCATAGGCGTTGCTGTTGAGCAAATTCCTCCCGCACTAATGTGCGCGGTGCGCTTCCTCATCTCGGGCCCGCTCATGCTGCTCTACTGCGCTCTATCGGGGCGAGAAATCCGCTTTCAACCCAAGCAACTGGCGCAACAGGCCGCCGTTGGAATCCTTCTGCTCGTCGGCGGAAATATGACCTTGGCTTGGGCTGAGAGGTACGTCTCTACCGGCTTGGCCTCATTGCTAGTTGCTGTGATACCGATATGGTTTCTGGTATTGGACAGCTGGCTAATTGGCCACCATCGCATCTCGTCACGCGGCCTGGCAGGGTTGGTTCTTGGTATTGCGGGACTGGTTGTGCTGCTCTGGCCGAAACTCGTGGGCATCCACGCTCTGGGCTGGATGCAGTTCATCGCCTCCGTAAGCTTATTGTTCGGCGCCCTGAGCTGGGCCTTCGGTTCTGTTCTGTCAAAGATGTGGAAGTCTGCGGTGGACCCTCTCGTCGGCACCGGCTGGCAGGGGACGTTTGCCGGTGTGGTCAATCTCATCATCGCGCTTGCGCTGGGCCAACATCATCAGGTCGTGTGGACAACCCGCGGTCTCGGCGCCATCGCCTATCTGGTTATCTTTGGCTCGTGGGTGGGCTACACCTCGTACATCTACCTGCTCGAACACGTTCCCACCTCCAAGGTTTCCACCTACGCCTACGTGAATCCTGTGGTAGCGGTTTTCCTGGGGTGGTTAATTCTGCACGAGCGCGTCGACAATTTCATTCTTCTGGGCAGCGCGATCATCATCGCCGCAGTCGTGCTGGTCACCAGCGCCAAGGTGGAGAAAACAACCGCAGGCGAAAATGCGCTTCCAGCCCTGGAAACGGTCGCCGACTGATCACCTCACTCCGACGGCACTTCCTCTTCAACATCTTCAGGCACCAGATCAGCCGCGTATCCCCGCACCAGATACGTAACCTTGCTCGTGCCATTTTCGAATGTGATGCCCGTCGGCTGTCGTTGCCAGATCGGTGGGACGCAGCCGGCATCCCGGTTTCGCTCACTGGCATCGCCTAGAAGGGCCTTCACTATGGGTTTGCGACGGCCCAGAATGACCACAACCGCGTGAAGCTTCTTTCCGTCATCGGATACGCCGCAATACCCCGCATACTCGCGGTACCAAGACACCGCCGACGTGGACGCATCAAACTCAGCCAAGTTGAGCGCCGCAACTCGTCCGGTGACTCGATCAACTTCAAGCCACCCGCCCAGCTGCCAGCGCCACCGCGGGCTCTTGGCTTCTTCGCCCGGAAGGCTGTCGTTCACCCGGTACGCTCGTCGCACCACGAAGATGCGATCCGTAATCTCATGCGGCAATCCGGTCGTGTTCTCCTTCAGCTGGGCATCCACGTACAGCGGGCGAATCTTGAGATCAATTCCTTTCCTATCAATTTCGGGCTCGGCCGACGGCGGATTCTTTGGGTCAGTCATGGAAGGAGGAGGCGACGAAGGGGAAGACGAAGGAGGAGGTGTGTCCGCGAACCGCTTTACCGTTTGCCACTTGCCGAACGAGATCACGTGCGGCTTACGAAGCGCAGGCAGCGGAGCAACAGCAAGCCACACAAACAATGCCGAACAGAGAATTCTCTGCATCCGAAAAGCCTACGCAACGCAGGCTCTGGGGCAAAGTCCACGTTCGAGGCGCCCACGAAAGATGGCACTGGTCCGGGTATCATAGGAAGTCCTGTCCAGCCTATGAACCCCATCACACACAGCGTTGTCATTCCGGCGTACAACGAGGCAAGAAGGCTGGAAGCCACGCTGGACCGCGTACTAGGCTACGTTGCAGCGCAGAAGTGGAAAGCGGAGGTGCTCGTAGTCGACGACGGATCGCGGGATGCCACTCGCGACATCGTTTTGCAGCGCGCCGCCCAGAATCCCGCCCTCCGGTTGATCGACAACCCCGGCAACCGCGGCAAAGGCTACAGCGTCCGCCACGGAGTGATGGAAGCCCGCGGCGAACTAATCCTCTTCACCGACGCCGACCTGGCCTCGCCAATCGAAGAAGGCGAAAAGCTGTTGGCAGCTCTAGCCGAAGGTGCCGACATGGCAATAGGCTCGCGCTGGCTCGACAAGTCTCTCCAAACCCGCCCCCAGCCCCTCTATCGCAGAGTCTTGGGCCGGGTCTTCAATCTAGCTCTACGTTTAGTTCTTGGAATGAACTACAAAGACACGCAGTGTGGCTTCAAAGCCTTCAAGCGGCAGGCAGCGGAAGCCGTATTTCCGCTACAGATTATCGAGCGGTGGGGATTCGATCCGGAGATCCTCTTTCTCGCTCGCCACCTCGGGTTTCGCGTAGAAGAAGTCGCAGTCAAGTGGGCGCATCAGGAAAACACCAAGATCAGCCCCATCCGCGACGGACTGCGCATGTTTACGGAACTCCTGATCATTCGGTGGTATGCGGTGAGCGGGCGGTACGACGGTACTCGGGCAAGGGCGACTGCTCCGATTCCTTAGTCAACTCGGCACTCAAAGATTTGTCATCCTGAGAAAGATTTGTCATCCTGAGCGAAATTTGTCCCGTGTGAAGCACGGGACAAATGGAGCCGAAGGACCCCCGCACTCTTGAATTCGCGGGACTCTTTCCAGCTTTCTACTCCGCGCTGCGTCCCGTGAGAAAGAACAGCATTGTTTCTGCGCCAGCGTCTCAGGTGACAGACTCACAAAATGACGCTACCTTAGAGGAGTCCATGCAAGAACTCGCTGTAATTACGAGTCAAGGGCGGGCACGGTCCCGCGAAGTTCGCTTTGCCCTTGGCGTCAAAGCTGGAGACTCGTTGCTATTCGAGCGCGATGGGCAAGGTTTTCGCGTCCTGGCCGTGAGCAGAGAGAGCACATTTTCCAAATACCGTGGCATCGGGAATCCTGGGATTCCGTTTGGGCGGGAGGGTATTCGGCGATGGATGCTGGGGATGCGGGGACGATGATCATTGACAAAGCCCCTTTGGTCCCTTGTGCTGGAATCTTGTGTCGGTCGGCGTGAGCAGCATGATTCGTCCATGGAATCTGCTGATGATGCCGATCATTTGCGCAGCAGTCTGCCAGTCAATTCCCGGGTCCGGCTGTACATAAATTTCTCCGTCGGGACGTCGTCGGCTCATCTCTTCCTTGAGAGCGCTCTCGATATTGGCCCAAAATACTGTCTTCGAGTTAAGACAAAGGGCCGGTGCTCTAGTCGGGCCACCATCCACAATGCGAACAACCAATGGCTGCAAGAAGAGATCGCTCTCGCTTGTTGCGGGGTCGGACCTGAGATGGACGATCAATCCTATCGACAGGCGGGGTGTGGGCTCGATGATCAGGATCGCCAGCAGTCCAAAACTCCAAATTGTTGCTGCGAGTAGGCCAAATGAGGGAAGGTTGGAAACTGCTTTCTTGAGTGGAAGTTTTTGCGCCCACTGGAAGTGCCGACCCGTTGTTTCGGAAGGAGCAAGCACGTCGGACGGCCACAGCTTTCGGTTAATTTCACCGGCGTGGGGAACCAACAGCAGGGCTATCCCAATAGCGATGCTGAGTGGAACCAGCCAAGTGAAAAGAATCTTGTAGTCCTGGTAGCTACTGTCGTCGGTGTAGATAATCAGGCGCGGATGGCCCGGGTCGTGGCAACTTGCGTCGGAGAGAATTTCGGCATCAAGGTCATAGATACCCGGCTCTCCATTAAACCCATCCTCGTAGTAGTAGGTGGTTTGCTCGTCTATGTCCGCAACAACTTGGCCGTTCCGATAGAGCGTCCAGCGCGCATTCAAGTGGCTATCGGGACAGTTTGGGTCATATGCCGGGAGATAGCCCTGATGGAACCTGACGAAATACCAGCGCTTGAGATTGATCCTGAAAGCGCCGGTACGGATGTGGCCGCGGCGCAGCGAAATAGGTATGTCGACGGGGTCGAACGTCCTGGTGGCAAACCAATGACGTATGCCGAATAGCGCGGGAAGAGCCAGCACCAGGAAGGCCATGCCAATACGGACCGTCAGTGGCACACGGGTGGTCACTCTTTACTTAGACACCGGAAAGATGATTGTGGCAGATGCCCGAAGTTTTTCAGATAAAACTCGCGTTCTGGAATGCTGCGCCTAAAGGCCGATTCGAGTGTCGCGGTGAGGCATGCCTGAAGGCATGCCACGATATGAGGCCTTCCTCCTTAGCTTGCGGATTTTACTCCGCTGCACGGCCGGGACGCGTGCCTACGTGGGTATTGCTGGTAAGAAACTTGTTACTTGTTCTGCGATCGCCTGCCCCATTTCCTGCGTTGTACCCGTCTTTTTGCCAGGACGGCTCAGATCGCGGGTACGGAGCCCGCGATTGAGAACAGCGGCCACGGCGGATTCGACGTGCGCCGCTTCTTTCTCTAACTGGAAACTATGCCGCAGCATCATCGCCACGGAAAGAATCGCCCCTAGCGGGTTGGCAATGCCCTTCCCAGCAATGTCAGGAGCCGATCCGTGCACGGGCTCGTAGAGTCCAATTTTCCCGCCAATGCTGGCCGACGCAAGCAGCCCAAGCGAGCCCACAACACCCCCGGCCAGATCCGACAAGATATCGCCAAACATATTTTCCGTCAGAACCACGTCGTACTGCGCCGGCCGCGCCACCAGAATCATCGCGCAGGAATCGACGTAATTGTGCGAAAGCGAAACGTCAGGATAGTCCTTGGCAACACTGGTAACAACCTCGCGCCAAAGCCGCGAGCAAGCCAGCACATTGGCCTTATCGACAGAAAGCACTTGCTTCCGCCGTCGGCGCGCAAGATCGAAAGCCACGCGGGCAATGCGCTCGATGCTGGCTTCGCAGTAGCGCATGGTATCGACGGCTTCGCGATTAGGGATTGTTCCGGTCGTGGTACGAGGTTCGCCGAAATAGAGCCCGCCCAGGAGTTCGCGGACGATCATCATGTCCGTACCCTGGACGACTGCGGGGCGCAGCGGGGACGAATCTAACAGGGATGGAAACAGAACAGCCGGCCGCAGGTTAGCGAAGCAACCCAAGGCCTGGCGGAGCTTGAGCAGTCCTTTCTCTGGGCGGAGGTCGATGGGAAAGTGGTCAAACGCCGGGCCGCCGACCGCGCCGAGCAACACTGCTTCGGAGGCCAGGCAGGCCTGGAGCGTGTCGTCCGGCAGCGGATGGTTGCTGGCGGTGAGCCCTGCGCCGCCTACCGGCTTAGTCGTGACCTGAACTTCGTGGCCGAAGACCTTGGCAACGGCGTTGAGGGCACGGAGGGCTTCAGCAGTGACCTCGGGCCCAATGCCGTCGCCGGGGAGAGCGGTAATTTTCAGGAGCAATGGTTCCTCGTTGGGTTGAGCCGGATTCGCTCAGTGGAGATTTCCGATAGCCATTTTTGCGGAAAAGTGTTCTGTGTCCCGCCTGAGCCCACGTGGGGACGGCCGCCCTCGGCCGTCCAGCGGAGCGAAGCTCTGCTACCTTTTCGGACTTACGAGACTACGCTCACGGGTTTGACTTGCGCGACGCTGACATCCGGCTTGGCAGCAACGATCGCGGGATTGTAAACCTTGCCCATTTTCTTCGCGACCATGGGCAGCAACCCGCCGGCGGCGATCATCTCCCGAACGAATGCTGTCTGCGGAACGAAAGTGTGCTCGGTCCCCTGAGTGTGATTGCGGATCACGCCCTGGGCAAGATCGACTTCCAGGTCGTCTCCGTTTTTCGCTTGATCAGCGAAACCAGCGCATTCGATGGACAAGAAACCGTTGTTCAGCGAATTACGAAAAAAGATGCGCGCAAAGTTCGAGGCAATCACACAGGAAATCCCAGCCGTGCGTAGCGCCCACACAGCATGTTCCCGCGAAGACCCACAACCGAAATCTTCGCCGCCAACCAGAATGTCGCCGGCCTGCACGCGCGAAACAAAGCCCGGGTCGATGTCTTCCATCGCGTGCTTCGCCAACTCGGCGTGATCGTGCGTGTTCAGATAGCGCGCCGGAATAATCTCATCAGTATTGATATGAGCGCGCGGATAGACGTGCGCGCGGCCTCGAATTACACTCCCCACAAGTAATCCTCCTGTTCAGTCCCAGCCACCGCACCAACGGGCACGCCCGCTTCCTTGTCCTTGTCCCGGCGCAGAGGCCGTTCAAGGAATTCGCGCGGATCAACAATGTGTCCCGCAATGGCTGAAGCAGCCACAGTAGCCGGGCTCGCAAGATAAACCAAAGCCTCGGCGTGCCCCATCCGTCCCACAAAATTGCGATTCGTTGAGGAAATGCAAACTTCCTGCTTCCCGAGTACACCCATGCTCCCCCCAAGGCACGCACCGCAAGTGGCCGTAGAAACCACGCAGCCAGCATCGGAGAAGATCTCAAAAAGTCCTTCCCGCAAAGCCTGCCGCCAAACAGAGGAAGTAGAGGGAACAACGATACACCGCACACCATCCGCCACGCGGCGTCCCTTCATCACGCGTGCGGCAATGCGCAGATCTTCAATGCGAGCGTTCGTGCACGACCCGATGTAAGCCTGATCGATAGCGACATGCCCAACTTCGCCGATAAACCGCCCATTCGAGGGCAGGCTTGGCAGCGCGACCACCGGCTCCAGCGCCGATGCATCGATGTTGTGAACAGCGGCGTAAGTCGCGTCTGAGTCGGACTTGTAGACTGTGTAAGTCTCGTCCGTGCGCGCGCTCAAATAGTTCTTCGTAATGTCATCGGCTTCCATGATGCCGGTCTTGCCGCCGGCCTCGACCGCCATGTTGGTGATCGTCATGCGCGCTTCCATCGACATGCTTGCGATAGCGCTTCCGTGATATTCCATCGCACAGTAGCGAGCGCCATCCACGCCAATCTTCGAAATGATGTGAAGAATAAGATCTTTCGAGTAAACGCCGTGCGGCAGCTTGCCAGAGACGTTGAATCGAATCGTCTCCGGGACCTTGAACCACAGCTCTCCCGTAGACAACACCGCCGCCACATCGGTCGAGCCCACACCCGAAGCAAACGCTCCGAAAGCACCGAGCGTAGTCGTGTGCGAGTCGCCACACACCGCGGTCATGCCAGGAAGTATGTAACCCTTTTCCGGAACCAGCGCATGGCAAATGCCGTGCTCGCCCAGCTCGTGATAGCGAGCAATCCCCTGCTCCTTCACCCAGCGCCGCAACTCTTTCGTCAATTCCGCGGTCTGAATGTCTTTATTAGGAACAAAGTGGTCCGGGGTAACCACAATCTTCGAGGCATCAAACACCTTGGTAACGCCCATTTGCGCCATCATGCGGATGGCCGGCGGCGTAGTGATTTCGTGGCAGACGACAAGATCAATGCGGGCGTTGACAATCTCGCCCGGGTGCACGGTCTCGCGGTCGGAGTGCGCGGCCAGAATCTTCTCGGTAATGGTTTGCGGTCGTGCCATAAACTGCTCCTGACTTCAGTACGGTTCGAATTCCTAATCTCAAGTCTACGCTTGGGCGAAGCCGGTGCTGGTTTGGGCCTTGCCTGCCGCCGGCAGGGCCGCACTTTGGCTGTGCACTTCCAGAACCAACGGCAGCAGGTCGTGGTCTTCGACGAGCTTAATCCGGTCGGCCAGCACGACGAAGCGCCGATAGATTTCGTCGAGACCGCCTCGGTCGAACGTGTAACCCAAGGCACTGCAACGCACGGCCAGAGCATGACGCCCGGAGTGCTTGCCGAGCACGAGCTTCGAATCCGGAACGCCCACCGAGCGCGGTGTCATAATTTCGTACGTCAGAGGATTCTGCAACATGCCGTGCTGATGGATCCCGGCTTCGTGCACAAAAGCATTACGTCCGGTGATGGCCTTGTTGGGCTGCACCGCGACATGCGTGATTTCGCTAAGCAACTGGCTGGTCGGAAAAATTTCCTCGCCTACGATGGCGGTGGTAAAGGGATAGCGGTCGGGGCGCACTCGCATCGCCATGACGACTTCTTCAAGAGCGGCGTTGCCCGCGCGCTCGCCGATGCCGTTGATGGTGCACTCAATCTGCCTGGCACCCGCGGAGATGGCAGCCAGCGAGTTAGCCACGGCCATACCGAGATCGTTGTGGCAGTGTGTCGAGATGACGACGTTTTCAATTCCCCGAACACGCTCGCGGAGCGTGCGGATGATGTGCCCGTATTCTTCCGGCATGGTATAGCCGACCGTGTCCGGAATGTTGACGGTAGTCGCCCCTTCATCGACCACGGCCTGCACCACTTGGCAGAGAAAATCGAGATCCGTTCGCGTGGCGTCTTCCGGAGAGAACTCAACGTCGTCGCAATGCGTGCGCGCCAGACGTACCGATTCGCAAGCCGCGGCAATGCACTGCTCACGCGACATTTTCAGTTTGGACGTGAGATGAATATCCGAGGTAGCGAGAACCAGATGGATGCGCGGGTTGGCAGCAACCTCCAGAGCCTGCGCCGCGCGCTCGACGTCCGAGGTGGTACAGCGGGCAAGCGCTGCGATTTTAGGGCGGCGGATAGACTTGGCCACCAGCCGAACCGCCTGGAATTCACCTTCTGAAGCGATGGGGAACCCGGCCTCAATCACATCCACTCCTAGGCGGTCGAGTTGCTGCGCCATGCGGAGCTTTTCCTCCACATTCATGCTGCAACCGGGCGACTGCTCGCCATCTCGCAGCGTGGTATCGAAAATCGTAATTTGAGGCTTTTCGACCGCAGGTTCCATGCTCGGCATTTTCCTCTCCGTAGATCCAGCTCGAGGGTACAGCTTCTATTTTTAGGCAGTTTGCCCCTTAACACAAGCTTATAATATTGAAAATATCATTAGTTTTACTTACAATCGTCATGGGCGTTAATGGCCGATTAAGTTTCTCTTAAGGACAGCATCGTCATGGACTTGGCGGAACTTGAGGTTTTTCTTACAGTTACGCGGGAAGGCCGCTTCTCGCGCGCGGCCGAGAAGATGCACCGCACGCAGTCAGCTGTCAGCCAGACCATTCGTAAGCTGGAGCAGGAACTGGGCGAGCCGCTCTTTGACCGCTCCTCCCGCGAGGGCGCCTTAACCGACGCCGGACGTGTTTTGCAGGAGTATGCCGAGCGCTTGCTAAACCTGCGCTCGGGCGCTCACGATGCCCTGAAAGAACTCCGCGAAGTCCAGCGCGGCCAGCTCGTCATCGCCGCGAACGAGTTCACGGCATTGTACTTGCTGCCGGTGCTGGGCAATTTTCGGCGGCTGCATCCCATGATCAAGATCACCGTCCTGCGCTCGCTGGGCAGCCGCATTGGCGATCAGGTCCTGCGGCACGCAGCGGACTTCGGCGTACTCTCGTTCGATCCGCAGGAGCCGCAGTTGAGTTCGGTCATCGTGTATTCGGATGAGTTGTCGTTCGTGGTGCCGCCGTCGCATCCGCTCGCGGGTTCCAAGGAGATCAGCATTCGGCAGCTGGGTGCGGAAACGTTCGTGGCGCACAATGTGCCGTCACCCTATCGCGACAAAGTCATCGATTCCTTCCGTAAATACAAAACACCTCTGCACATGGACGTGGAGTTGCCGACACTCCAGGCAATCAAGCGCTTTGTGGCCATGGGGAACGGCGTGGCATTTGTACCACACATCAGCGCGGAGACGGAAATTGCGACAGGAGAGTTAGTGCGGATTCCGGTGCGAGAGCTGGACTTAAACCGAAAACTGCGGCTGGTATACAGGAAGAAGGCGAGTCTCTCGCACGCGGCGCAAGCATTCTTAAAGGTTGCCGAGGCCTATGCTGTCGAGCGGGGCGGAAATTACCGGTTCCAGCGAAGATCGACCTAGCGCCAGCGAACCCTTGGCCGGCCTAGTTCTCCGGCTCAGTCTTGGCCACGTGAATCGTCTTGGTCTTCGCATTCAGTGTGCCGCTGATCTTGACCCGCTGACCGGCAAACCTCTCCACTTCCGCCTGGTTGTCCAAGTGGTAGACCTGTTTCCCAGCGGCCAGGACAAACTCTCCCCCCATCTGTTTGGCGCAGTGGGTAGTACACTGCGCTGAAGTTCCCCCCATGAGGCCCTTGGACTTCAGCATCTCCTGGTGCGAATGCGTCAACGAATGGACATTCATCGCGCACTGGCTGTCGGAGATTTCGCCGCGGAAGCTGCGCAGTTTCTCGCCCGCGTAGGACAAGGATGCAATGCCGAGCACCGAACTTATGAGGTAGACTACGCTGTTTTTCACTGTGCCACGCTCCTGGCCGTCTCACTGCTTAAGGCTCGACGACAAACTTCATGTGCATGCCTTCATGGTCTTCGCTGCAAATGACCGTGCAAACCACTTCATAGTCCCCCGCTTCAGCGGGAGCCGTCAACTGAAACTCCTGCATCCCGGGTCTCAGAAGCAAATCCCAGCCGGAAACCTTCGACCGGTCTTTCGCCCGCAGTAAGGAAAATCCGTGGATCGATCCATCGCGATTCCACGATTTGCCCCGGCGCGCGGTGATGCGCAGCACGATCGCTTCTCCGGCCTTGACCGTGATGGAGGGCTTGTCTTTTCCCGCCATTTTGTAGCGACTGTCTTTGTCCGCGACAAGTTCGATCACCCGGGACTGCCCCCGCGCCGGGAGCGATGCCAAAACCAGCCCGTATAACAGGGCGACGCAAACCGCACCTCGGGCATGGACTCGAGTTCGGGATGTGGACGTCATCGATGTGGACGTCATGAATGTGGACGTCATGGATGTGGACGTCATCATCGACGTGGGCGTCATTATTGATTTAAATAGCGGACGATCAGGCGCATATCCTCTTCCGTGGTCAGGGCGCGGACTCGCATGTGCCGTTCTATGGTGAACATCATGCGCGGCGGAAACTTGTGCGGAGATTGATGGCAACGGCCACAGTTGGCACGGAAGCGCTTTTCGCCTTCGAGGCGCAGGTCATCGTTCGACAGCGTGGGCTGCACGGGAGCCGGCACGGCCGCCCCGTTATGCTTCCCAGCCCTCGCGGCTGCCGCAACCCCTGCCAGCAGACTGATGGTCAGCAGGCCACAGATCAAACTCTTGGAGGCCATCACAGCCTCCCCAGGGGAAACGCAAAACGGTACGCTGTGCCTATGGTCCAACGGTGGAAATTACCCATCGAGCTGAATTCCCGGCCATAGCTAGCCGTGGCCTTGAGTCCGTCCCGGAAGTAGTAGTTTCCTCCCAGGTCGAGTACTTGGGCATTCACGATCGGCAAGCCGTAATCGGCAGCCGTGTCGCGTGTGATTCCGCCCGCGAAAAACTGCTGCACGCGAGCAACCGCCTCGGTATGGCGCATCACTTTTTGCCATTGAGAGATTTGGGACAGGCCATACGCCCCCTCAATCCAGTAGCCCCTCCCTTGTTCTCCGGACCAGGCAAACTCGGAGCGAAGGTTCAGGGGCGCCGCGGTAGGCTGCCAGGCGAAATGGAATCCAGCGGATCGGTAGCGCCCTTCCTGCAACAGCTGCTGGAACGATGCGCCGATTTCGACTCTCTGGCGAGGAAAGAAGACCCCCAGCCGCCCGCCCGCGAGGCGATCCGATTCCAGCTTGTTGATCGTGCTGTTGGTGGAGAAGTACACGGCGTAGTTCACGTTGGCGTTCGGACTGGCCGGTAACCCTCCGCGCAACATCACTCCATTGCCCGATCCCGATCCAATGGGAAAGATCGTCGGAACGGGTTGAAGACTGCGGATCCAGACGGGGTACAGGCGCTCATTGTAGATTCCGAATGGTGTCAGAAATCGGCCAACTGTGACCGTTGCGTTGGCGTTCGCGATGAAGTCCAGCTCGGCATAGTCGAGTTCCTTTTCCACCGGCCCGCCAAAGGATCCTCTGCCAGCGGGCTTCTCGAACTCGCCTTTGAACTCGCCGCGCGCCTCCACCAGCCAGCGCTCCCCAAGCGGCACGAGGATAACGGGCATGACGACGGGAACCAGCTCTCTGTCCCCGCCATTCCCGCTGGCAAACAATCCCGCACTGCCAGTCAGCATGGGAACGGGCCGATCAGAGCTGTCGGTTTGACCGAGCAGAAACGATGGAAGAGCCAACAGCAGCACCGCCAGGAGGCGGGCGCTGCTTTTTCGACGGCGCACGAGGGCCCCGGAACTTACGATGACCCAAGAAAGCACAAACTCCCCCACATCGGCGTCCTTCGATTGTGCGCGGGTAGCGGTAACCCGTAAAGTCACCGTAGTAACGAGGCGGGAAAGTTGCCTGCCCAGAATGCGCCAAGGCGGATCACCCCTTGTAAGCGCCCCAATACTTGTGGTCCCGCAGATAGAAGCGCTCGTTGTGCGTATTCAGCGCGGTGCGGAAGAAGAGGAAAAAGACCCGCAGGTGCCCCATCTTTTGAAAGCGCCGGTTGGTAGTAAAGACGCCGCCGCGCACGATCGCGAACTTTCGCCGCGCCACTTTCTGACTCAGCAGATAGTCCTCGGCAAATTGCGCTTCTTCGTGAAATCCACCGAGTTCGTGGAAATGCTCGCGGTCAAACAGCATGAACATCCCAGTCGCAAATGGCTTATAGATGCAGGAGAGATACTGGAAGAAGTCGCTGCCCCAATAGAGGATCTTGTCGGCGAAGTTCCCCTGGCAAAGGATATTCGTGGTGGCCAGATGCAGTTGTTTCTGCTGCATCTTCTCCAGACAACGCCGGATCAAGCACGGCTCCGCCAGCTCAATATCAGCATCCAAAAAAAGAACGTAACGCGTCGTCGCCCTTGCCGCTCCACGGTTGCGGCCCACGGCAGGCATTCCGCCCGGAATCACCTCGACCGTTAGGCGATCGCCAAAACTGTGAACAATATCTGGTGTCCCATCGGTCGAGTTGGCGTCAGCGACCAGCACCGGCGTAATCCGCATCTTCGAATAGTCCTGCGTCGTCAGTGAAGT